>Ga0067045_1028687_pt1 | contig 29124 bp, 22 predicted proteins | sample TerdegcTABiofilm_FD_59184 | JGI IMG/M metagenome (GOLD analysis project Ga0067045, IMG submission 59184) | Combined Assembly of (Gp0054472, Gp0054536) Wastewater bioreactor microbial communities from Singapore -Terephthalate degrading...
TATTTATCAGTGGAAGAAATTAAGCGCAGATAAAATGGCTGATAAAGTAAAACCTCTTTACAATTTTTCTTTAAATAAATGGTATCTTGACGAAGCTTACGACGCAACAGCTATAAGCGGAACACTCAATTTTTCAAAAATACTTTCATGGTTCGACAATACCATTGTTGATGGCGCCGTGAATGGTTCTGCATGGTTAGGTAGATTTTTATCCAGAATAAGCGGATGGTTCGATACATTCGTAGTAGACGGCTTTGTTAATTTCACTGCTTTCTTTAGCGGGTTTATCGGATTTGCATTTAGAAAATTACAAACTGGAAAAGTTCAAACATACCTTGTGTTTGTAGTCTTTGCTGTTATAATTCTTTTATTGTTCTTTAAACCATTTTGAAATAAATATTTAGTTATTAGTTTTAGAAAATAATGGAATGGTTATTCCATTCTATAAAAAATTAAAAATATAGGTTAGTCATTATGATTGGATTTCCGATTTTAACATTAATCACATTTTTACCAGTCCTTGGAATGATAGTTATCTTGTTTCTTAAAAAGGAACAGGCTAACACGATAAAGTACACAACTCTAATAATTACAGCTCTTCAAGTCGTACTTGCTATCATTCTTCTGGCAAATTATAATTATTCTGCGGCTGGTGTATATGAAGAAAAATCATTTCAATTCATTGAAAAATTCAGATGGATTGATATAAGCGGAATCTCATGGCTCGGGACTGTAAAAGTTGATTACTTCCTTGGTATAGATGGATTAAGCATGCCCATGGTTCTCTTAACTGCTTTAATATCCTTCATCGCAACATTATCTTCATGGAATATTAATCACTCACTAAAAGGATATTTTGCACTTTTCCTTTTACTCGATACTGGAATGATGGGTGTCTTTGTTTCGCTCGATTTCTTCTTATTCTATATTTTCTGGGAATTAATGTTGCTCCCTATGTATTTCTTAATTGGTATATGGGGTGGACCTCGTAAGGAATATGCAGCAATAAAGTTTTTTATTTACACTCTCTTTGGAAGTATCTTTATTCTTTTAGTAATGATCGGTCTATATTTCAGTGCAACAGAAACATTAGTTGATGGTACTAAAGTATTTACATTTAACATCTTACAATTAATGAACTCAGGTAATTATACGGCTGATGGAATACTCTCACCGTTGAATCCAAATAACCTGAGATTTATTGCATATCTTGCCCTGTTCGTTGGCTTCGCAATTAAAATCCCGATGTTTCCATTCCATACGTGGTTACCAGATGCTCACGTTGAAGCGCCGACACCAATCTCCGTTATTCTTGCCGGTGTGCTCCTTAAAATGGGTACTTATGGAATATTAAGAATCAGCTACCCTATCTTCCCCGATGTAACCAGGGAATTAATGTGGTGGATAGCATTATTCGGAATGATAAATATAATTTATGGTGCTTTAGTCGCTTTGGCTCAAAAAGATTTTAAGAAGCTGATTGCATACTCATCTGTTTCGCATATGGGTTATGTATTATTAGGAATGGCCTCACTTACATCCGTGGGCGTTACCGGCGCAATATTTCAGATGTTTAATCACGGTACAATTACTGCAATGCTCTTCCTTATTGTTGGTGTAATTTACGATCGTGCACATACAAGAGGATTGAATGATTTTGGCGGACTCGCTCTTCAGATGCCGGTTTATACAGGATTTGTTACCGTTGCATTCTTTGCTGCAATCGGATTACCAAGTATGAGCGGATTTATTTCTGAAGCACTTGTATTTGTTGGTGCATTTGGTGTTGATAGCATTAGAATTATTACTATGATTTCTACATTAGGAATTTTATTGGGTGCCGGTTATATGTTATGGACATTACAAAGAATTTTCTTTGGTCCGTTAAACGAAAAGTGGTCGTCCCTTAAAGACATTGAGTTTAGAGAATATGCAATGTTTATTCCTTTAACAATCGTTATTATCTTCTTAGGAATATATCCTTCGGCAATGTTAGATATTATGAATACATCTGTTAATACATTAGTAAACTTTTTACATAATAATTTCACGGTTTCTTCAATAAGCGGATTATAATTTTTATAATGGAAATGAACAATCTATATCAATCAATAAACCTGATACTTCCCGAAATTGTATTATCTGCGGCACTCATTATTCTTGTTATAGCAGATTTAGTTTTCCACAAAGACAAAAGATTAATTCCTTATATAGCCGGTATCGGAATTGCCGTTACTGCTGCATTTGTTATTAATCAGTTTAATATAAGTGGATTCGGATTTCAGTCAACTTCTCAATCAATGAGAAATTACGGATTGATTGTTGTAGATTCATTCGGTGTCTTTTTCAAATTAATAGTAATTGTATCTTCCATTTTAATCATTTTCTTTTCTCTTTCTTCGGACGAAATAAGAAAGATTCAGGATAGAGTTGGTGAATATTATGCACTAATATTCGGTATGATACTCGGAATGTTCTTTATGATTTCCGCTACCGATTTGATCCTTATCTATCTTTCATTAGAACTCCTTTCATTATCTTCTTATGTATTAAGCGGGTTTACAAAGTTAAGAGAAAGAAACAGTGAAGCTGCATTAAAGTATTTACTTTACGGAGCTGTGTCATCAGGTCTAATGTTATTTGGTATTTCAATTGTATATGGACTTACTGGAAGCACAAATCTATATGTAATTAATTCTCTTATTCAGGGTCCGCACATAAATCTATTTACTCTTTCATTTGCAATAATTTTGATATTTGTAGGCATTGGATATAAAATTTCATCTGCACCATTTCACTTTTGGACACCCGATGTTTATGAAGGTGCACCAATTACGATTACTGCATTTTTATCTGTTGCAAGTAAAGCCGCTGGTTTTGCGTTATTAATCCGGTTCATTAAAATAACATTTGTTTCTTATGTTAACGAAAATGGAGAATGGACATTAATCAATGTATTCGATTGGCAATCGGTTCTTATTGCAATATCAATTCTAACAATGACTCTCGGAAATTTTTCTGCTCTTTGGCAAAGCAATCTTAAACGTATGCTTGCCTACTCAAGTATTGCTCACGCCGGTTACTTGTTATTAGGTTTAGTTGTGTTATCCAATCAAGGATTATTAGCCATTTTAATTTATTTCATTGTTTATTTACTGATGAACTTGGGTGCTTTCCTTGTTGTGATGCTTATTGCAAATAAAACCAATTCGGAAGAAATAGATGATTATAATGGAATTGGTTACACCTCGCCATTACTTGGTGTATCTTTAGCTATCTTTTTAATTTCATTAACCGGATTACCACCAACCGCCGGATTTATCGGAAAGCTTTATCTCTTTGTTGCTCTAGTAGATGCTAAAATGATTACTGTTGCAGTTATTGCATTATTAAATTCTGTTGTGTCATTATACTATTATGTAAGAGTGTTAAAACATATGTATCTTACCAAAGCAACTGAATCTACTCCTTCAATTGTTCCCTCATTTGCCGACAAGTTACTTGTACTGGTTCTTGTTATTCCTGTACTGATATTTGGAATTTACTTTACTCCACTTGTTAATCTTGCAAAAAGCTGTCTCTTTATAATCGGATTATAAAGTAGATATTAATCTTGAATTTTTAACACAGCTTTAATAGTTTTTCTACACAATTAATTTGAGTCCTTGACTTCATTTTTTCATCTAATCTTTCTAAAATTCACTACTAAAGGAAAATATTATGAATAACCTGAATGAATTGATAACAAACAAAGAGATCTTCTTCAACTTTATGAAAGAGAAATATCCAATATTTCATAATTCTAACATTTTCTTCAGAGATCTACTTTATGCCATTAAGAGCTATTTCGAAAGGAAAAACCATTTATTATCGTATGCTCAATCCGAAAAATTAGCAATTGAATTTACAGGTTTTTTAACAAGCAATAATGAACTAAAAAAAGTTGGTGAAAATGTGTGGAAAGTGAATTTTTTACCTAACCCTATTGTTAGTAATGTAGAACCAGTTGGAAAGGAATAAAAATGATCAACGAATCCGTTATAAAAAACGAAATTGATATAACAGAAAAAGCAATTAAACAAGTACAAAGAATTAAAGAAGAGAATGCAATTCCTGATGACTACGCTTTAAGAATAGGAGTAAAAGGAGGAGGATGTTCCGGATTAACTTATCAGCTCGGGTTTGATGGTGAATTAAAGGATGGTGACACTATAATTGAAAAAGATGGTCTTAAACTTTATGTAGACGGAAAGAGCTTATTCTATTTATCAGGTACGATCCTGGATTTCAGCGATGGTTTAAATGGTCGCGGTTTTGTGTTTAATAATCCCAATGCAACCAAAACCTGTGGTTGCGGAGAATCATTCGGAGTATAATATGAAAAGAAGAAATTTTTTAACCTCTATCGGGTTAATTACTGTTGCCGGTTCTGTTAATAAAATAGACGCAATAACAAATAAATTAAATAATAAAATAGATTGGAGTAATAAAATGAGTAAATTTGAATTAGCACCATTGCCCTATGCTTTTAATGCATTAGAACCACATATTGATGCAAGGACTATGGAAATTCATCATGGTAAACACCATGCAGCATATGTAAACAATTTAAATAAAGCTCTTGAAGGAAATTCTGAATTAGCCGGAAAATCTTTAGAAGAAATGTTCAAAATGATGTCGAAGTTACCTGCTGCTATTAGAAATAATGGCGGAGGACATTATAATCACGACATGTTCTGGAATATAATGGGTCCAAACAAAGGTGGTCAACCGACCGGTGCATTAGCAGATGCAATCAACGGAACATTCGGCTCTTTCGACAAATTCAAAGAATTAATCAACAATGCCGGTGCTACCCGTTTCGGTTCAGGTTGGGCATGGTTAGTTTTATCCGAAGGTAAATTAGTTGTATCCTCTACACCTAATCAGGATAATCCATTAATGGATGTTGCCGAAGTAAAAGGTTATCCAATAATGGGCGTGGATGTTTGGGAACATGCATATTATCTTCTCTATCAAAACAGAAGACCTGATTACTTAAATGCCTGGTGGAATGTTGTTAACTGGGATGAAGTAGCTAAACGGTTTGCTTCTGCAAAATAATTATAAGAATGATTATTATAATTCATAGAAAAATCCCGTTCAACAACGGGATTTTTTGTTTTACCTCTGTATCTGACTTCTGTTTTGGGTGATATAAATTTTACAAGATCTAAATCTTCAATCAGTCTTTCTTCTTCTCCCCAGTCGCTCCATGTAACACCTTTTACATTCAGAACAACTAATTGATCTGTAATCTTCTCTAATACACACTTCGAAAAATTGTAACTCGGTAAGTATTTAAAAAATCTTTTAATCATTATTTGTTCATATTCACTTCCAATGTGAACTGCAATTGAATCGAAGGATTTTATTAATGATGGAATACATTCTTTCATACAGTCCAATATTGTTCTACTTTTACCAATAAGGACAAATGTATTAATCAAACATTTTTTATCGACAAGAATTCTCGTGGTGATTGTACCGGGTTTTTCCCAGAATTTTTTCACATCAAATATATTACTTGAATAACTCTCTCCTTTTTCAATCCAGCCATAACCGGTTTCGCACCTTGTAGCATCAACACCAAGTAAAACAATTTTAGAGGGATTTTGGTCAACAAAATCGACAGCTTGTTTAACATAACCTATAAATTTTTCTTCTTCTATAATAAAATGATCCGATGGAAACATAACTATTGTAGCATTTGAATCATTATGATGTATTCTGGAAAGCGGTAATAATAAACCGGCTGATGTTTCTCTCATGCATGGTTGTTCTACTATGTTAATCTCAGGGTATTCTCCGAATTCTTCATTTATGAATTCTGAATGCGAAGTATTACCTATCATCATAATTTTATTATAAGGAATTAAATGAGCTAAACGATCAACCGTATGTTGAACCATAGAGCGTGTGCCAGTAAAAGTACAATACTGTTTTGGTCTGGGATATCCATAAATTTCTGTAACATAATTTCGCAATCTTGTTCCTTCACCACCGGCAAGAACTATTCCCCACAAATTATTTTTATCGGGATTCATTGATTCCTCAAAAAAAGATCTGAGACTTTTACAATTACTGATGGCTGAAAAACTATGATTGATTTCAAGTATAATAGTGAATGAATAACTTGGTAAAAGTTGTGGGATGGCGGCTGAATTATTTTTAGTGAAGGTGAATTCATATTTCACACTTTAAGCGCTATCTTATTATCGAAAGCATTTCTGAATAGTTTAGGGAGCTTAATTCGGCTTGTATCTCAGGAGTAGGCAATAAAAAACCCCTTATTACAAGGGGTTTTAAATAAGTTAAATTCTATTAGAAATTAATCGCCTTGTGAGAATTTGATTCTATTAATTGCTCTTTTTAATGATGCTTCGGCTCTTGCTTCATCAATTTTTTCTTTATTACGGTTAGCCATTCTTTCTTTTGCTCTTTGTAAGGATTTCTCAGCTCTTTCAATATCAATTTCTTCTTTCGACTCGAAACTATCAGCCAATACAAGAATTTTATTAGACAGTACTTCTACAGTACCGCCGCTTGTAGCAAATTCGGTCTCTTTATCATCAAGACCAACTATTTTTATCTTACCTATTTCAAAAGTACTTAATAGTGGTGCGTGGTTAAACAAAACCTGGAAATTACCTAAAGTACCCGGTAATGAAATTGATTTTACTTTTCCGTTAAAAGCCGATTTTGACGGTGTAATTATTTCAACATTCAGTTCTTTCATGCTAAGGTCTTTGCTTTTTCTACTGCTTCTTCAATTGTACCAACATACATAAATGCTTGCTCTGGCAGAGTATCATGCTTGCCTTCTAAAATTTCTTTAAAGCTCCTTATAGTATCTTCTAATTTAACATATTTGCCGGGGAATCCGGTAAACTGTTCTGCAACATGGAAAGGTTGACTAAGGAATCTTTGAATTCTACGAGCACGTCTTACAATAATTTTATCGTCATCAGAAAGTTCATCCATTCCAAGGATGTTAATAATATCCTGCAAATCTTTGTAAGCTTGTAAAATTTCTTTAACCTGTTTAGCAACGTTATAGTGTTCATTACCAACAATATCAGGTTGAAGAATACGTGATGTTGAATCGAGCGGATCAACCGCCGGATAAATACCAAGTTCTGAAATTTGACGGCTTAACACGGTTGTAGCATCAAGGTGAGAGAATGCAGTAGCCGGAGCCGGATCGGTTAAATCATCTGCCGGAACATAAATAGCTTGAACTGATGTAATTGATCCTTTAGCTGTGGATGTAATCCGTTCCTGTAATTCACCCATTTCAGTTGCAAGATTAGGTTGATAACCGACTGCAGAAGGCATACGGCCTAATAGAGCAGATACTTCGGAACCAGCTTGAGTAAAACGGAAAATGTTATCAATGAATAATAATACGTCTCTTCCCTCTTCATCACGGAAATACTCTGCAATAGTTAAACCTGTTAATCCAACTCTTAAACGAGCTCCCGGAGGTTCATTCATCTGTCCGAATACTAATGCTGTTTTTGGTAATACTCCACTCTCTTTCATTTCAACCCAGAGATCATTTCCTTCTCTTGTTCTTTCACCTACACCCGCAAATACAGAGTAACCGCCATGTTGTTTTGCAATGTTGTGAATTAATTCCTGAATAATTACTGTCTTACCAACACCAGCACCACCAAACAATCCTGTCTTACCACCTTTTGTATAAGGTTCCAACAAGTCAATTACCTTAATACCGGTTTCAAACATTTCCTGTTTTGTTGTAAGGTTTTCGAATTTAGGAGAATGGCGATGGATAGCATAACGCTTTTTTGTTTTAATATCGGTTCCAAGTCCATCAATACCTTCGCCAATAACATTAATTAAACGTCCAAGTGTTTCCGGACCAACAGGAACAGAAATCGGTTCTCCCGTATCAAATGCCTTCATACCACGAACCAATCCATCTGTTGAATCCATCGCCACAGTTCTAACTCTATTTTCGCCAAGGTGCTGTTGAACTTCAACTATAAGCTCCTGATCTTTACCTTCGATATCTTTTCTTGGAATTTTGATGGAATTATAAATACTTGGTAATTTCCCGCCTTCAAAATCGATATCGATTACGGGTCCAATAACTTGGATTATTGTTCCTTCGTTAAGTGCCATTTTACTCCCTTATTCTCGAAATTTTGGCTCTAAAATTAGAAAGAAATGGGCTTATTTCCAAAGTCCATTTCGATTGAAATTTATCTGCAAAAACTTAAGAAAATATCCTGTTTTAAATTGAATTTTTGAATTTAACCCGGAATGTTGAGCCAACACCTTTTTCACTTTCCACTTCTATTACAGCATCATTAATAGAACAGTAATTTTTAACCAATGCCAGTCCTAATCCATTTCCTTCATATGAACGTGTATAACCGTGTTCCTCCTGAACAAAAGGTTGAAATACTTTTGATAAAAACTCTTTACTCATACCGATACCAGAATCTTTTACTTCAACAATTTTCTCATTGGTATTAGTTTCGAATAGACTTATTTCTATTCTACCATGATCAGTATATTTTATTGCATTATCAATTAGATTTGCAAAAATCTGCATGACACTATATTCATCACCAACAATAACCGGATTTTTAGAAGTAGATCTATAAGTCAATTCAATTTTCTTACTTTGAGCAAGATGAAGGTATTCTATCTGCAATGACTGTAATATTTCTTTGTCGAGGTCAATTTTTTTCATGTTGGGTTGATAAGCACCGGTTTGAAGTTCGGACATATTGAGAATCAGATCTACTGTTCTAATAATTCGGTGAGATGCACGCGATATACTAGAGAATAACTCCAAAAATTCCGGTTCAATCTTATCTTCAACTTCATCTTTAATCAACTGAAAATTGCTAGTCATTATATTTATTGGTGTTCTAATTTCATGAGAAATTTGAGCAAGGAATTCTGTTTTTAATTTTTCGGAAGCTTCGGCTCTTTCCTTTGCATCAATAATTTCCTGAATCATTTTTTTCTTTTCGGTAACATCTTCTTTTAATGCAATAAAATGTGTAGTAATACCATCATCATTAATTACAGGAGAGATAATTTGATGTTCCCAGTATAATTCTCCTTTTTTATTTTTATTCAGAATTTCACCTTCCCAATCTTTACCGGTAAGAATTGTATCCCATAGATTTTTATAAAATTCCAATTCGTGGTTGTTAGAACTCAAAATCCTAATATTTTGTCCGAGCACTTCCTCTTTGGAATAACCGGAAACTTTCTCGAAGCTTGGATTAACATAAACAATATTTCCGGATGTATCGGTTACAACAATGCTTAAAGGAGTTTGATAAATTGCTCTTGCAAGGATTGAGAGTTCTTCTTCAGTTCTCTTTCTTTGAATGTAAACTGACAACTGATTAGCAATCACTTCAAATGTTTGTAAAGATGATTCGTCATATGCATGAGCATCATCATAACTTTGTACAACTACTGCACCAATAGTTTTGTTACCTATTTTTAACGGTGAACCGAGCCACGCTTCGGGTAATGTTCCGACTAATTCGATTGTACCACTATTATGTAATTTTAATATTTCAGGTCTGGTGAGCAGAAGAGTTTTCTTTGATTTTATTAAGTATCCGGTCAAAGATTTTTCAGCAGACCATGTTCCGATTTCATCTTTTTCATCTTTATCCAGATCGCTTGTAAGTGTATTTGTTTTTTCATCGTAGAATGCAACGAAAAAGTTTTTTGTATTCATTAACTGCGATAGTTCTTTGCGAACAATATCGAATAATTCGAAAGTTTTAATAGAGCTTGTTATAGCATTAGCAATATTATACTGAATTTGTTGAATTAGCTGAGCTCTTCTCCTTTCAGTAATATCCTGCACTGCACCTTGAATGGCAATCAGTTTATTTTGCTCGTAATCCCAGACAGGTTTTGCATAAATACGAACCCAAATAATATTTCCATTTTTATGAATTGTTCTTAATTCGGAGATTACATTTTCATTTTTCATTATTTTTTGAAGCGCAGCTTCGTCTTTAGCAAAATCATCCGGATGAATTAAAGAACGCCAGCCACCAATTTCTCTATATTCCTCTAACGTATAACCGGTTAATTTTTCGAAAGCTCCACCAACCCATGTATGGATTAATTTCCCATCAGGACTAAAATTAGTTGAGAATAGATAGTCCGAAGTCAAATTTGAGATTGCACGGAATAGTTCTTCATCCTCTTTTAATTTTATCTCGGACAATTTTTTATCATTAATATCGATCGCCGAACCGATAGCAGCGGGTTTACCTTTCCATGTAATTTTTCCGGCAGCAAAATCGATCCAGATATCTTTCCCCTCTTTGGTAACAATCATGAATTCGTATCTATTAGGAACGTTTGCACCTTTTTGTCGGGACAAACCGCGTTCTTTTACTAGTTCTCTAAACTTGGGATGTATAAACTCCCAAAAATCGAATTGCATTAATTCTTCGTTGGAATAACCGGTTAATTTTTCTGCGGCTTTATTAGCAAATACAAATCGAGTCCCTTGATAAATAAAAATTGCGGTTGCAGTTGATTCAGCAAGATTTCTGAATAACTCTTCGCTCTCTTTAAGTGCATCCTGAGATTCTTTTCGAACTGTAATATCAGTAATGAATCCTTCTAAAAATAGTAATTCCCCTTTTTCAGAAAATATTCCTCTTCCTCTTTCCCAAACCCACTTTGTTGAACCATCTTTTGCTATAATTTTATATTCATATTCAAAGACACTTTTTTCACTTAAAATACTCTGCCATTCATTCCAAATAACTTCCTGATATTCAGGAGAAATTATATCGCTAAATGGAATTACATTGTTACCAATAAAATCTTCAGGTTTGTAGCCGGTAATTTCCTCGCATCCACTACTTATAAATTCCATGGTCCAGTTTCTATCATTTCTACATCGGTAAACAAATCCAGGCAAGTTGCTTAAAAGTGTCGAGTAAACTCTTGCGCGTTCTTTAATTTCTTCTTCGGCTTTAATTACATCGGTTATATCTCTTCCTTCCGGTATAAGTAAAATGGTTTTTCCATATTCATCTTTAACCGGACTGATTGAAAAGTCGATATAGCGTAAATTACCTTCGGAATCTAAATGCGTTGTATTAAATCTAACAAACTGACCTTCTGCTGCTCTAATAATTGCATCAGTAATTTTGGTTTGTTCAATAAAGGAATGATTGAACCAGGGCAATTTCTCGAATTGTGTATTATGAATTTCTGGCATTGCTTTACCGATCATTTTTAGAGCAGTTTCATTTGCTTCTAATACTCGTCCATCGGGAGTAAGTAAACCTACCAGACCAAATGATTGATTGAAAATTACTTTGAATTTTTCTTCGCTTTCTTTAAGTGCTTTAATTAAGTTTTTGTAATCGGTTATATCTTCAATTACTCCGAACACCTTATTATTCTCTTTATCATATTCTGCAACAGAGTGGATATAAAGAATTTTACCATCAGCACGTTTTATTTTAAATTCGATATCGTAAGGTTGATTATACTTGATAAGATTATTAAGTGATGTGTTCAGTTTTTCCCGGTATTCAGGTAATGGAATTTTTTGAACTTCTTCAAGTTTCCAGACATTACTTTTCAGTCCATATAGATTTTGCGCGCCTTCCGAACCATAAATAGTGCCGGTAGTCAAATCAATTTCCCAATTACCGGCGTGTGCAATATTTTCTGCTCTTCTAAGTCGTGTTTCATTTTCTGAAATAATTTTTTGTTTTTCTTTTTCTTTTGACTGGTCCCTAAAAATTAGAACTATACCAAGAATATTCCCATTTTCATCAATAATTGGAGCACCGCTATCTGCAATAGGAATTTCAGCACCATCTTTAGAAATTAATTTTGTATTGTTTGCCAATTCAATAACCCGTCCGGTATTTATTATCTCATCAAAAGGATTTAACAGTCGAACATTTGTATCTTCATTATAGACAACATAAATCTCACTTAAGAATAATCCTTTTGCATCAGATTCCTTCCATCCTGTTAACTGTTCAGCAATGGGATTCATATGCTGGACTTTTCCATTTATATCAGTTGTTATTACTGCATCACCAATACTATATAATGTTGTACGGAATAATTTTTCATTCCGTTCAATGATCTTTGATGAATTCTTTTTCTCTTCGTGATCTAATAAAATCTTACTAATCATAAGACTAATTACAGGATAGATAACAATAATTGTAAAGGTTAGATTTTTGAATGTAGGTAATATTTTGCCGGTAGGTAAAGTCAAGACTAATAATAACATTGCTATGTGAACAAGAAGACCAAATAGATAAAGTTGTGTATTACTGAATGCAAAACCTTCTTTTCTTTTCTTATTAAAGTATAAACCGATGATGAATGAAGTTATAGTTGTACCAACACCCATATAGACACCCGCACCTCCAATAATAATTCTATAGATAAATGCGGGTATTAAAGAAATTAAACCGGATAGAGAACCGAAGAACAATGTGCATAAACTAATTACTATTGATCGCCCATCGAAAAATATTCCTTTTTCCAACTCAAATGGGTCGAGCATACCAATGATTGCTGCAGCACCAAATAAGAGACCTTGAAAAATTTTTCCTGTTAATTCTGTTCTATCAAATCTTTCATCAATAAAACCAGAAAAAACAATTATTGCAACAAGAAGTGATAGATCATATATGAGTTCGATTGCTACCAAATGAACCTTCTTATTATACGTGTTAATTCTGAACTGAACATATGAAAATCAAAACAAAGTTATTTTTTTATAAGTTCAGCGGATTTCTTAAACAAAGGGAATCTGAATTAAACCAAATAATTTCTATTGTATTGTAACAAAGAATCACTAAAATTCAAAAGAGATTTGTCACAAAAATTTTAAACACGTTATCTTAATTCCTTTTAACAAGTTATCTTTATCTTAAATTTTCTTTTCTCACAATTACAAGTAACCAATCGGATGAAATATAGCGGGTCTCTAAGGAGACCCGAATTAAATTCAAGGAAGTAATATTATTTCTCGCGAGGATTAAACAGTAGTAGTCAAACTTTCGGCTAACTCCATTCCTCTTTCCATTGCAGCTTTATTCAGTGGAATTAATTTATGATATCTTTCTGGTAAAACTTTTTTTAATCCTTCAAGTGCACTTTCAAAAGTAATTACAGGTTTTTTCTTTAATAGTGCACCAAGAATAATCATATTCATTACTTTATTATTATTCAGCTTTGTAGCTTCATTAGCTGCTTCAATCGGTACAATTTCTATATCAGTTCTTTTAGGAGGATTAATAATTGTGCTGGCTTCATAAATCAAAAGTCCACCGGGTTTAACAGCCGGTTCAAATTTATCTAAAGACGGTTGGTTCAATGCAATAACTGTATCGAACTTTGTTAAAATTGGAGAGCTAATTCTAGAGTCGCTAATTATGGCAATACAATTAGCAGTGCCACCTCTCATTTCAGGACCATAAGATGGCATCCAGCTTACTTCTTTACCTTCTATTACACCACCGTAACATAAAATTTGTCCCATAGATAAAACACCCTGTCCTCCGAATCCGGCAATAATTATTTCTTCAGTCATTTTAATTCTCCTTTTCAGTCTTTTGTGGTACCTTCAGGTCTCCTAATGGATAATAAGGAAGCATATTTTCTTCGAGCCACTTGTTTGATTCAATTGGTGTCATTTTCCAGTTAGACGGGCAATTTGAAACAATTTCAACAAATGACAACCCCTTCTTTAATTCCTGGTACTTAAATCCATTGTAAATAGCTTTTTTAGCCTTGCGGACATTGTTAGGAGTATTTACAGCAACACGTGTGCAGTAATAAACACCAGGTAGCTGCGCAATCAATTCGGTTATCTTGAGAGGATTACCCATAACTTCAATATCGCGACCAAACGGAGTTGTAGTTGATTTCATTCCAACCAAAGTTGTAGGAGCCATTTGTCCGCCGGTCATTCCATAAATTCCATTGTTGATAAAGACGATCAAAATGTTTTCGCCTCTGTTACATGTGTGAATAGTTTCACCTGTTCCAATTGCAGCCAGATCACCATCACCTTGATATGAAAAAACATATTTATCCGGTAATACTCTTTTAATACCAGTTGCAACAGCAGAGGCACGACCATGAGCGGCTTCTGTCATATCAATGTTCAAATAATTATAAGCGAAAACCGAACAACCGACAGGTGCAACTCCAATTGTTTTATCCTGAATACCAAGCTCGTCAATAACTTCTGCAATTAAACGATGTGCAACACCATGACCGCAACCCGGACAATAATGCATAGGAGTATCTGTAAGTGTATCGGGTTTTTCGTAAACCAGATTGTCGTTATTACAGATGCTTTCTTCAGCAATCATAGTTTCAAAATGCTTTTCTTCTTCTAACATTCTTTTCTCGTTCATGCTGTTTCTCCCACATAAATTTCTTCAATCTTGTGTAAAATTTCTTCCGGTGTAGGAATTATTCCGCCCATTCTTCCAGTAAACTCAACTGGAATTTTTCCATTAACAGCAAGTCTAACATCTTCCACCATTTGACCTGCATTCATTTCAACAGTTAAAAATGATTTTACTTTATCGGCTAATTCACTTAGTGCCTGATATGGATAAGGGAATAATGAAATAGGTCTGAATACACCAACTTTTATTCCTTTTTCTTTTGCTAACTGTGCGGCTTTCTGGCAAATTCTTGCAGTTAAACCAAATGCAACTAACACTATATCTGCATCATCACAATCAATCATTTCATATCTAATTTCTTCTGCTTCAATTGCTTTATATTTTTTCTGCAAATGAAGATTAATCTCTTGCATTTTATCGGGTTGAATATGAAGTGAAGTGATTATTGATCTTTCTCTATCTTTTGTTTTGCCGGTAGTTGCCCATGGATAAATTTCATTTGTTCTTGGCATCTGCGGAAAAAGTTCGACCTTCTCCATCATTTGACCGAGAGCACCATCTGTAAGAATCAGAACAGGGTTTCTCCATTTAAAAGCAAGTTCGAAACCTAACTTAACATGATCAACCATTTCCTGAACAGTTGATGGTGCTAAAACAATTAACCTATAATCGCCATGACCACCACCTTTAACCGACTGAAAATAATCTCCCTGAGATGGTTGAATAGTACCAAGGCCCGGACCACCACGAACAACATTTACAAGTAAACATGGTAACTCGGCACAAGCAATGTAAGATATTCCTTCTTGCATCAAACTTATTCCCGGTGAAGATGAAGAAGTCATAACTTTTTTACCTGTTCCGGCAGCACCGTAAATCATATTAATTGAAGCAATTTCACTTTCGGCTTGAAGAACAACCATTCCTGTTCTTTCTTTTGCATGTTGAGTTAAATACTCTAATACTTCTGATTGCGGAGTAATAGGATAACCAAAATATCCATCGCAGCCAACTCTTATAGCTGCTTCAGCAAGAGCTTCATTCCCTTTCATTAATTTTAATTCTTTCATGATCTCACCGTAACTGTTATATCGCCGGTAACATTTGTTATTGTTGCAACCGGTTCTTTCTTTTTATCTGTTTTTCTAAATACTTTTATGATTCCTTCGGGACAGACTAACGCACAATTTGTACAGCCGGTACAGTTATCTTCAATACGAACAATATAGTGATATCCTTTCGCATTAAGTTTCCGAGAAAGCTCCAGGGATTCTTGCGGACAGGCAGCAGCACAGAGTTCGCAACCTTTGCATTTCTCGATATCAATTATGATATCCCCTTTAACTTTTGCCATTTATTACCTCATCAGTTATTTAAAACAAAAAAGGTTATAGAATATCTATAACCCTTAAGGTGAATTAAAAAATTTGTTATTTCGATTAGAATTCTTGGCATTTTACTCTTTTTTTATAATAAACATTAGAAACTAACGTGCCAAAAATATTCTACTACTACATCGTTTACAGCATAAAAATAAGGATTATTTTTGAAAAACCAACAGTCTTTTTAGGGATATTCTTATTTACTGTAAAGACTTTCGATCTGGTTTTCAGATATGAGAATTAGGACGATTTTATGGTAAATAGTTCAAAAATATTAGACTAATTCAGCATGTTTATCGGCATGATAAGAGCTTCTTACCAAAGGAGAAGACTCAACTGCTTTTAATCCAATTTTAAGTCCAAATTCTTTATACGATTTGAATTCATCGAGTGTAACAAAACGATGGACAGGCAAATGATTTTTTGTCGGCTGCAGATATTGTCCGATGGTCATTATATCGCAACCGTGATTATAAAGATCTTCAATTAATTCCATCACTTCTTCTCTGGTTTCACCAATACCAACCATTATTCCGCTCTTGGTTCTAAGTCCTCTATTTTTAAACCACTGAATTAATTCCAGACTTCTTTCGTATTTAGCTTGAGGACGAACCGCATGATAGAGCCGTTGAACAGTTTCGAGATTATGATTTAAAATATCCGGAGGGTTCTGCATAATGATTTCAAATGATTCTACTTCACCTTTGAAATCGGGAATTAAAATTTCAATTGTGGTATTCGGCATCTTCTCTCTAATCAGTCTAACTGTTTCAGAAAAAATTGAAGCGCCGCCATCTTTAAGTTCATCACGGTTAACTGATGTAATTACAGTGTGTTTAAGTCCCATTACTTCAACAGATTCAGCAACACGGCGTGGTTCATCAAGATCAAGTTCTGTTGGCAATCCAACTTTAACATTACAAAATCCACAGCTACGCGTACATGTATCGCCAAGGATCATAAATGTTGCAGTTTTTCTATTCCAGCATTCGGCAAGATTAGGGCACTTTGCTTCTTCGCAAACAGTGTTTAGTTTGCTTTTACGCATCAGTTCGTAAACATGTTTGTAGTTATCACCGCTGGGTAATCTAACTTTTAACCAATCAGGTCTTTTTCCTAATTCCTGCCTTTCTTTTTCTATTTCTTCAGCAAACTTTTTTTGATGTTGATTAATCATATTCATTCTCATTATTTCTTAATAATCTTGATCTTGATCTTAATCTTGTTCTTGATCAAAAGCATGATCTTATTCTTGATCATGATCAAGAGCAAGAGCATGAGCATGAGAAAGATCATGAATTGATATTTTAGATCAAGATTTTATTAAACAATATTAGTGTTAAAATTTTCTAATGTATCTTTAACTGACTTAAGGAATTTACCACCGAGCATTCCATCCACCAAACGGTGATCGTGACTGAGTGATAAGTACATCATCGGTTTAATTGCAATACTTTCCATTCCGTTAGTTTCAACAACAACAGGTTTTTTTGTTACAGCGCCAACACCAAGAATTCCAACTTCGGGCTGATTTATGATTGGTGTTCCGAATAATGAACCGAAGACACCATAATTGGTTATAGAAAATGTTCCGTCCATTATGTCATCTGGAACAAGTTTTTTAGTACGTGAGCGGCTACCTAAATCGGCAATTGACTTAGCTAATCCTCTTATATTCTTTTCGTCTGCATTTTTTATGTTAGGAACTATTAAGCCATTTGGTTCAACGGCAACGGCAATACCCAGATTAATATAATTTTTAACAAGTATATTATTTGTTTCAATCGATGCATTCATTAAAGGATATTCTTTCAAACTTTTTATAACCGCATAAGCAATAAAAGCCATGTAAGTAAGCTTAAGTCCTTCCTTCTGTAAAAATTCATCACGGTTCTTTTCAATAAAGTTATGAATTCTCGACATATCAACTTCTATCATTGCTGTTACATGAACCGAAGTATCGCGACTGTTTACCATGTGGTACATAATTCGCTGACGGATGTTATCCATCGGTATTACTTTTACTCTTTCGCCGCTTTCAAATCTTACCTGTTCAGATTTTTCTTCATTTCTTTGCTGAACCTGTTCTGCCGGAATTACCTGTGCATATGATTTGCCGGTGCGTTTGTTCTGCAAATAATTTATAACATCATTCTTTGATACTCTTCCGCCAATACCAGTTCCTTGAATCATTTCCAGTTCCGACATTGAAATACCTTCGGTGCGCGCGATATTTAGAACTAAAGGTGAATAAAATCGTCCCTGAGTTGGAGATTGGAAGTTGGTGATTGGTGCTTGGTGCTTGGTAATCGGTGATTGCACTTCCTGAGTTATTTCTTGTTTTGCAGAATCGGTTTGTCTTTCCTGTACTTGCTCTTGCTTCTCTGACGTAACCGCTTTAGGTTTTGCAATTCCAGTAGATGTTAAAATCTTTGCAACAGCAACACCAACCTGAACCGTATCATTTTCCTTGAAAAGAATTTCAGAGATTGTTCCATCGGCGGGTGAAGGAACTTCAGTATCAACTTTATCTGTACTTATCTCAAAAATAATTTCATCACGTTTAACTGAGTCGCCGGCTTTTTTATGCCATTTAATTATCGTTCCTTCCATTACAGACTCGCCCATTTTAGGCATCGGAACGTCAATCAAATCGCCGCCTACTGGAGTTGTAGAAGGTGTTTCAGTTTTTTTCGCATTGTCTTCAACAGTTACACTCTCGCCATTCGTTTCAATTACGGCAACTACAGTTCCTACTTCAACAGTTTCCTGTTCAAAAACTTTTATATCAACAAGAAGACCATCTTCAGGACTTGGGATTTCAGTATCAACTTTATCTGTACTTATTTCATAAATTATTTCGTCTTTCTTAACCCTGTCCCCTTTTTTCTTATGCCATTTAATTAGGGTTCCTTCATTAATACTTTCTCCCATTTTCGGCATTACAATTTCAACTTTCATCTTTTCTCCCTTATCATTCTAAATTCCGTTTTACCGGAACGAATAAACTAAAATTGATTCATCAAAAATATTTTTCTGAATTTAGTATTCTAGTAAAAGTTTTACTTCGTTATAAATTTTTTCTCTTGTTGGCAGAATTGCATACTCGAGATTTGGTGCATAAGGAATAGGAGTATCTTTAGCTGCAATTCTCTTAACAGGACCGTCGAGAGATTCAAAACAATTTTCTGTAATAAGCGATGCAATCTCTGCACCAAATCCGGCAGTTAATGTATCTTCATGTATTACCATTACTTTACCGGTTTTCTTAACCGATTTATAAATAGTATCTACATCGAGCGGGGCAATAGTTCTTAAATCAATAATTTCAACTGAATAACCGTCTTCTTCCAATTTTTTTACTGCAAAGTTAGATTCATGAACCATAGCGCCGTAAGTAATTATTGAAAGATCGCTCCCCTCTTTAACCACTTTGGCTTTACCGAATGGGACTAAATAATCTGCATCAGGTTCCGGTGAAGTTGAATAACTTTGACGGTACAATCCTTTGTGTTCGAGGAATAAAACCGGATCATTAAGACGCAGAGCGGTTTTTAGTAATCCTTTTGCGTCGGCTGCGTTTGAAGGATATGCAATTAAAATACCCGGCATGTGAGCAAAGAATCCTTCAACATTCTGGCTATGATACAATCCGCCATGGATATATCCGCCTACAGCTACTCTCGAAACAACTGGTGCTTCAAACAAATTATTTGAACGATAACGATACATAACCATTTCATCGCGATACTGCATAAATGCCGGCCAGATATAATCTCCAAATTGAATTTCGACACACGGTTTTAATCCCGCTAATGCCATACCTGTTGCAACACCAACAATGCTTGCTTCTGCAAGAGGTGAATTGAAAACTCGTTCTTTTCCAAATTTTGTAGAGAGTCCTTTTGTAGCAGTGAACACTCCCCCTTTACCATCAGCCACATCTTCTCCGAACACAAATATTTTATCGTTTCTATCCATTTCTTCGCGCAGAGCATGATTAATTGCATCCACCATTACAATCGGATTACCTTCGTGAGAAAGTTTTTCATATTCAAGCCTTTCACGTTTTCCTGATTCATCCAGAACAAAACGAGTTGCAGTCTGAGGATCCGGATCGGATTGCTTTAATGCCCAATCGGCTGCTTCTGTTACATGATCATTAATTTGTTTCTTAAACTCTTCATAAGCTAATTCTGTAAGAACACCTTTCTTAATCAATAAATCGGAAAATAATTTAATCGGATCTTTCTTTAAGTCCTCTTGCAATGAATCATCAGGACGATATTTTTTCTGATCATCAGATGAAGAATGTGAAAATAATCTTACAACGTGAGCTTCAACAAGAGCCGGACCTTTACCCTGACGAGCATACTTAAATGCAGATTGAGCAACAGCATGAGATTGTAGAAAGTCTGTGCCGTCAACTTCTAACCGTAATAAATTTTCGTAACCTTTCATCATCTCTAATACAGAAGCATTTTTTCCCGCTGTCTGATCCTGAACCGGGACAGAGATTGCCCATTTATTATTTTGAATTACAAAAACAACCGGAAGTTTTTCTCTCGAAGCCCAGTTAACTGCTTCGTGAAATTCGCCTTGCGAGGTTGTGCCTTCGCCAGCACTTACATATACAACACCGTTAATTCCTTTTCTCTTTAGCGCAAGTGCAGTACCAACAGCTTGTAAAAACTGTGTGCCGGTTGGACTTGATTGTGTTGGGATGTTAGCTTCTTTAGAGGACCAGTGACACGGCATCTGCCTTCCGCCAGTAAGCGGATCATCGGCTTTACCAAGAAATGCTAAAAACAAATCTTCAGGTTTACTTCCCATCGTAATTGAAAAACACATGTCACGGTAATAAGGGTAAGCCCAGTCAACACCTTTTTGCATAGCAAGACCAAATGCAACTTGCGTAGCTTCGTGACCTGCACCGGAAATTAGAAAGAAAGCTTTTCCTTGTTTAATGAGTGTCATTACTTTATTATCAATTGCTCTCGAAACACTCATTTGCCTTAGAACATTCATCAATTCATCTTTGGTCATTCCGCCGAATGAATCAATTTTACCAGTGGGAGTTTTGCCGTTAGATTTATCGATTAATGTTTCCAATTTTTCTTTTGCCATTTAATTTTCCTCTATTTTGTGTCTTAGTGTCTTCGTAGCAAATAAATACTTACCACCAAGTCACAAAGACTCTAAGAAAGATTAACTAATGTTTTTAAATATCGATCCTTTTCACGTAATTCAAATTGATCGTAGCCGAATACATTCTTAAAATTATCAACAAGCTTTTCTTTAACTTCCGATAAATTTATTTCTCTGCCAAGTTCTTTCTGTAATGATGTTACTTCCTTATCCCGGATTCCACAAGGAATTATACCGCCGAAATAATTCAATTCAGTATTAATGTTGAAAGCAAAACCATGCATTGTAATCCACCGACTAACTTTAATTCCGATAGCTGCAATTTTTTTTGAACCGATCCATACACCGGTATATTTTGAATTACGTTCTGTGGAAATTCCGTATTCAGAACATGTCATCATTATCACTTCTTCCAATCCGCGCAAATATTCGTGAGTATCCTGTTTCCAATCCGTAAGTTTGATTATCGGGTAACCAACAATCTGTCCCGGTCCGTGATATGTAATATCACCACCGCGATCAATCTCGTAAACATTTATTCCCAATTCTTTTAATTGGTCCTCGTTACTAATCAGATTCTCTTTATCTGCAACTTTACCGAGTGTATATGTATGTGGGTGTTCTAATAAAAATAAAGTATCATTCAGTTCGTCGTTTAGGCGAAGATTAAAAATTTCCTTCTGCAGATCCCATGCAATTTTATAATCAACTAAACCGAGATCGGAATAATCTAATTTCCTAAATATGGATTGATTCGCCATATGCATTAGCTGCTGCTTCCATTAAAGATTCGGCTAAAGTTGGATGAGCATGAACAGTCTTAACAATTGTTTCGTAAGTAGCTTCCATTGATTTTGCAAGAGTTAGTTCTGCTATCAATTCAGTAGCTTCGGGACCAATTATATGCGCACCAAGTAGCTCTCCGTATTTTGCATCAAATATAAGTTTTACAAAACCGTCGCGGTCACCCGCAGCAAAAGCTTTACCGCTTGCCATGAAAGGGAATTTACCAATTTTGACTTCGTATCCCGCTTCTTTAGCTTTGGCTTCAGTCATTCCAACACTTGCAACTTGCGGAATACAATATGTGCAACCCGGAATAGTTTCATAATTAATTGGCGTTGAATGCAAACCTTTGATTGTTTCTATGCAGTGAATTCCTTCCGCACTTGCAACATGAGCCAACCATGGAGCGCCAATAACATCACCTATAGCATAAATATTCGGAATATTTGTTTGATAAGTGTTCTTATTAACTTTAATATGATTTCGTTCTAATTCAATTCCTAATTCTTCGAGACCAAATCCTTCAACATTTCCTGTTACACCAATTGCGCTTAAAACTTTTTCTGCTTTCAATTCAATTTTCTTTCCGTCTTTCTCAACCGTAACAACAACTCCATCTTTAGTTGCTTCTGCTTTTTCAACTTTTGTAGAAGTATAAATATCAATTCCTCTCTTCTTAAAATTCTTTTCTAATGTCTCCGATACTTCCCTGTCTTCAATAGGAAGAATGTTCTTCATCATTTCAATAATTGTTACTTTTGTTCCGAGCACTGAATAGAAGTAAGCAAATTCAACACCGATTGCACCTGCACCAATAACAATAAGATCTTTTGGCTGTTTATCAAGTATCATTGCTTCAGTTGAAGTAATTATGTTTTTTCTATCGACCGGAATGGATGGGAATGATTTGGGACGGGCACCGGTAGCTATAATAATTTTATCTGCATTTATCGAATCAATTTTCTTTCCTTCATTATCAAAAATATCGATCTGATTTTTAGATACTAACTTACCGAATCCGCGGATACGATCAACTTTATTTTTCTTAACAAGCAGTTCAACATTTTTAGTTATACGGTCAGATATATCTCTACTTCGTTTTATTATTTTATTGAAATCGAAGCTTAATCCTTGAACTGAAATTCCGAAATCTGAAGAATGGTTCTTCATCATATCAAAGATTTCAGCATTTTTAAGAAGCGATTTAGTTGGAATGCATCCCCAGTTCAGACAAATACCGCCTAAATTATCTTTATCAATTACAATAGTTTTAAAACCAAGTTGACCAGCTCTTATAGCGGCAACATAACCACCAGGTCCGCCACCTAAAACTGCAATTTCATACTGTTTTCCCATTTTTCACCGAATAGATTTGAGATTTGGCTTAGAAATATAAGTATCTAAGCCCTAAAAACAAACTTAAGCTCTTTTTTATAAATAACGATTTATTAAGGAGATTTGTTCAATTTCTGGATTTATTGCAAGAGCCAGTTTTCAGCCTCTTTTATACTCTTAAGAACTTTAACTTGCAGACCACGGTTATTTGTTACGGTTTCATAAAATTTGGCATCGGAATCAAATTTATCATTACATACAATAGCAATTTTTGCTAGATGCTTGGCATATGATGATGCAAATTCAGCTAACTGGTATGTATCAAGGGTAGTAATACGATATTCAAGTTCACGCTCATCAGAAAGGATTAATGAACACTGATATTTTAGTGCTGCATTAACTACAACATTCACGTAGTTCAGAACATCTTCAATGTCATCATCAAATCCTTTTGCTGTAACTCTAAGGATGGGATTTTTATATTCGATTGAAAATTCTATTGCCATTTAAAATATTTTTTGGTTATACATTATCTAAAAGCATAAAGGATTTTTCTGAAACCTTTATACTTTTAACAAAATTCTTACTTGAAAATTGGCAAATTTTATTTAAAGAACAAATTGAACAAGCCGGTTTTGTTGGTTTACAAATCTCACGACCTAATCTGATAAGGTTAGTATGCAGTGAATGAGCGATTCCATCGGGTAAAATTTTATTAAGTGAATGAAAAGTTTTATCGGGAGTTTTTTCGCTTACGATTCCGATTCTGTTAATTGTTCTATGAACATGAGTATCAACGGGACAAACATTTCTGTTTAATGAAAATAACAATACACACGAAGCAGTTTTAACACCAATCCCCTTAAATTGTGTTAAATACTCTATCGCTATTTCGTTATCGAGTTTGCTAATTAAACTAAGATTGATATCGTTATTTTCAATAAGCGCACTAATCAGGTTTTTTATTGCTGCAGATTTTTGTTTTGCTAGTCCACCGGTTTTTATCAACTTTTCAATCGAAGAGCGTTTTACATATTTAATTTCTTCCCATTTACTGAATTGACTCTTAAGATTTTTATATGCACGGTATGAGTTGTTATCGTTAGTGTTTTGAGATAATATTGTTGCAATTAACGTATCAATAGGTTTCGGCAGAGGTTTCTGCCTTGCCGGAATTCCATACTTCTTAATTAAAAGCTTATTTATTTTTTTTAATAAAACTTTTTTTTCGGTCATGAATTAGGATATTTTTGAAGTCAAAGTTATTAAATTTATCCGTGACATTTTAGAGGTTACTATGCCTACGTTAATGATAAGCATTTCCGGTATCCGCGGAATAGTTGGTGACGGATTAGATCCGGAAGTAATTGTCCGCTCCACCGCTGCATTTGCAGATTTTTGCGGTAAAGGTAAAATAGTAGTTGGGAGTGATGGAAGAATTTCTGGTGAAATGGTTCGTCATTTAATTATTGGAACGCTTACCGCTAAAGGTAATGATGTTATTGATATAGGTATCTGCCCTACTCCAACAGTTCTGTTCAATGTAAAACATTTGAATGCCGCCGGTGGAATACAAATTTCTGCAAGTCATAATCCTAACGAATGGAACGCGCTTAAACTTCTTAATAGTAACGGAGAGTTTTTAAGTCCCGAAGAAAATATTTCGTTTTTAGAAAAGATGGATAATGCCAACAGAAGCTTTGCACCGTGGGATAAGCTTGGAAAAGTGATTGATTATAAAGAAGGTTTGGATAATCACATAAATGCAGTGCTCAATATGGATTATGTTGATTTAGAAAAAATAAAAGCGAAAAAATTCAAAGTGTTGCTTGATTGTGTAAATGGTGCCGGAGCTTACTCGATGCCAAAGTTATTAAAAAAATTAGGATGTAAAGTTATTGAGCTTAACTGCGAAAAGAACGGTGTATTCCCACGCTTACCAGAACCGATCCCGGAAAATTTAACAGAAACATTTGAAGCAGTAAAAAAACATAAAGCGGATATCGGAATAGTTGTAGACCCGGATGTTGACCGGCTTGTTTTAATTACAGAAGAAGGCGAACCGTTTGGTGAGGAAAATACAATTACACAAGCTGTTAAATATTATCTATCTAAGAACAAAGGAAATGTTGTTGTAAATCTTTCTACTACCCGTGCTGTTGATGATGTTGCTAATGAATATGGGTGCAAAGTTTTCCGCGCTCCCGTTGGCGAAGCTAACGTTGTGAAAAAAATGAAAGAGGTTAATGCAGTGATCGGTGGTGAAGGAAGCGGCGGAGTAATTGTTCCAAATGTAAATTTCGGAAGAGATGCACTTGTAGGAGCAGTATTAACTTTACAGCATCTTGCCAAATCAAGAAGTAAAATGAGCACTCTAAAGAAAAATTTGCCTCAATATTTTATCGTTAAGAAAAAGATTGAAATCGGTTCTGCTAAACCGGACGAGCTTTTGAAAAAACTTATTGATAAATACCGGGCAGCTCAAATTAATCTGGATGATGGTCTTCGTATTGATTTTGAAGATCACTGGGTTCATCTGCGTAAATCGAATACTGAGCCGATTATAAGATGCATAGTTGAAGCAAAGTCCAAAGAGGAAGCAGAGAAATTTGCTGAGAAATATCTGATTGAATTAAATCAATTTCAAAAATAGTATTTAGTCTTTCTTATTTTTACCTCAATAAGTTTCCTGCTGTTGAGATAGACCGATGCAATAAACGTAACGGCGTTGTTTTTAAGCCGCCGCCCAGAACAGCAATGCCGAATAACCGCAACTAATTTTTATTTATAAAAATGTTTCTTAGAACAAACTACATTAAAGAGCAACCAAACTTTGAAAACGTAACTTTATATTTACACAAATGCCGCAATGAAAACGCTGTCCGTGTTGAGTCCACAATTACGGCCTTGTCTTAAATCTCTTCTTTAATGAACTTTCTTCATTTTTAGCAAAATTTCGCACTTTATAATACGGTTCATTAGCAGCGGCTGGTTATAAGGCATTCTCATTCTTCTAAATCAAATTTAGTTGCAGGTATTCCAAAACGAATAAGTAATTCTTTTGACCACTTTATGCAATGGTCTGTTGACCAGTTTCCTTCAAGGAATAAATTATTCCTTAATTCTTTCTTAATAATAAAATCTCGTCCATCTTCGTGATAAGGACGTGCATTAATTAAATAACTGCTACCTTGAATTTTAATAGGGCATTTAGATGAAGTAATTTTACCTTTTTTAATGAGCCAATTAGCGGTATTGACTAATACCGAAATACTGTTATTACAAAAGATTTTTTCGTCTTCAATAATTATGGTTCTACTTCTGCGTCTTCGTGTTCTTGTTATTATAGGAGTATGTGGAGTTCTTCCAACAATTTGTGGCGTTTCGTTTCTAGATCGAGCATTATTGCAATATCTATGAGTCAGCCTTGCATTTTCAGGAATTGTTTTACCTCCAGTCCAATATTGTTCTATATGATCCAAAGCAGAATCATCTACACTCAATATTTTTTGATTACATATAGCGCAAGTCGAATTAGTATTATATAATATCTCTTTTAGTCTTGAGGAAAAACATCTTGGTTCTTTATGTGTTATAGAGAAAATAGAATCTATGGTATTCCGCCATTTTGTAAAGCGCATATGTATGGCTTGGGTAGAACTTGTCGATAATTCTATGGAATCAATAAATTGTTGATCTGATGTCAGTAAATCAATATAAGCCTCTCTCATTGCATCTAGATTTTGCATAGCTTGATTCTTATCAATGCGTGCAAATGTGTCCATTAAAATATCGTAAAGTGATGCATTGAATTTCTTTTTTTCCCAGTAACCATTGGGTTGTGATTCATTACCGCTATAAAAACGTTTAAAGGCGTGTTCACCTAAAAATGATTTAATTAATGAGACAGTATTTCTGAATGCGTCTCGTAATTTTGAAGCATCTTGATCGGTTATGTTTCGATATTTCTCCATATCATTATTTAAAAACTTTTTTATTGGAGGTTTATAATTAATATAAGTATTGTGGTAAAAAGCTGCGAAGCGCAATACTAGTTCAACATCTCGCATTCTTTTTTCGGGCTTTTTTATTTCTAATAATTCGCGAAATGTTTTGTCTTCAGATAATTTCCAGAGTAGGTCATTATATTTTCCACGATAAATACAGTTTCTTAATTCTTGGTCATTAAGAGATACTGCACCAGTATTTAATCTTTCAAAGACTTCGAATTTCAAATCTTGTTCAGATTCTTTTCGAAAAGTAATTGTCCGGACTTTGTAATACCTTATTTTCTTTTGTAATTCTTTAGGGAGGTCTTTAAAGAAAATACCATTTAGTTCAGTGAATACATTGAGGTTATTTAATCTAAAATCCTTTCCATATGGTAATAACGGATCAGGAAGTTTTCCATCAATAAATGAGAAAAATGAAGTTAATCTCTGTTGTCCATCGATTACATATTCTCGACTATCTTTTTCTTGCGATAAATATATTACAGGTAGAGGAATATCAAGAAGAATAGATTCAATTAATCGACTAGCTTTAACTATATCCCAAACAAAACCTCTTTGAAAATCTGGTTGAACGTCTAAATCACCATCTTTCCATTTTCGATACAATGATTCAATTTCTGGATCACCTTGATCAGTGTAAACTTTTCGTTTTGACTCTGGTAAATCTAAGGGTTCCGAATCGTTAATTTGTTCGGGCGGTATCTCGTTATTATTATCTTCCATTTTATTCCACTCAAATCTTACTTTTTGTATGCCTTATAACTATTAATTAACCCGCGAGCGGATAATTTGTCCTAAGTTGCATAACCCGTCATACTAACGCCGGGCAAGCCCGCAAGCTTTATTTTGTTTTTTATTAAAAATCCCAGCTTTCATGCTTGTTATCCCGCCAAAAAGCAGCGGGCAAGCGTTCCATCTATAAAATAGTATCTAATGGACTTTTTACACCATGCAAGTTTTCATGTAATTGCTTATTAAGATATACAGTAATTGGTAGATCTATATTCATCAGGACTAAGCTTTCCGGCTTAATCCCAAAGCTTAAAGTCGTAGAAGGGCAGGTTCCCGTTATGTGGATATGTGTTTAACGAGAACAAACGCAACTTAAAATTTCAATTTAAGAATTGCAAGAAAAAAATGAATGATGGATGATTGGGAAAAAATAATCGATTGTTTGGTTGATTGGATGAACGAAAGACGGGAATAGGAAAAATGGAATGATGGGTAGCAGAAGACAGATGACAGAAAAAGATTAACTGAAAACTGTAAACCGACAACTATGAACCAAGTACTAAGAACTAATCACCAACCACCGTCACACCGATAAACAAATCACCGATAACTAACTACCAACCACCGCCCCTACCCCATTCTCTCACGTTTGGCGAAGTATGAAACAAGAGCTTTATCAAATGGTTGATCGGTCTCAATAAGATTATACTCAATTCCGTAGTTAAGACACTCGTTCTTAAACTTTGTAAGGTAATCGTTCATTGCTTCCTGATACGCACGTTTAATTTGATGAGGTTGCGTTGTCATCTGTTCATCAGTTTCCAGATCGACAAAAATAGAATCGCGGTCGAAACCAAAACTTTTTTCAATCGGGTCCAGTAATTGGAAAACAATTATTTCATTTTTCTTGTAATGAATATGTTTAAGCGCTTTCATAACAGAAGAGAGATCGTCAAAGAAATCGGAAATAATAATTGTTAATCCCCTCTTCTTAATTTTTTCTGCAACTGAATCGAGACAGGAAGCGGTCTTTGTTGAACCTGTGGGTTTAATTTTATTCAAACCGGTCAGCAATGTTTTTAAGTAAACGCGATTCGATTTAGGTGGAAAGTAATCGTAAATCTTATCAGAAAAAGTTGTTAAACCAACAGAATCCTGTTGATTAATCAATATGTAACTAAGTGCAGCGGCAAGTGTAATTCCATAATCAATTTTACTAACCGTAGCCGAATGCTTGAATTGCATTGATTTACTGATATC
>Ga0067045_1028688_pt1 | contig 29115 bp, 20 predicted proteins | sample TerdegcTABiofilm_FD_59184 | JGI IMG/M metagenome (GOLD analysis project Ga0067045, IMG submission 59184) | Combined Assembly of (Gp0054472, Gp0054536) Wastewater bioreactor microbial communities from Singapore -Terephthalate degrading...
CCGTCCTCGCCGCCAACGGCGGCGCCCTTCTCTACCTGCTGCACATCCTGACGCTTCTGGACCGAATGCGCGGCGCCGCACCGCCCGCCTCCGCGGCGTGAGCGACCGACCTCCTGCCTCCGGCGCCGCTCTCGCCGCGCACGGTGGCGTTTTGCTTCCCCGCCGCGACGGAAGCGACCGATCTCCTGCCCCTTGCGGAGGCGCGGGCCACAACAAGCGAGACCCTGTTCACCCTTCGCTGGGCTATCGTATAATGAGACTCTTAAATCACGACAACCGAGGACGGAAAAACCCATGGACCAGCGCGATAAAAAACTCATAAGCCTGCTGAAGGAGCTGTTCCAGCTCGACCAACCCGACTTGGACTTCGGCGTCTACCGGGTTATGCGCGCCCGCGCCGCCGAGATCACGCAGTTCCTGGAGAAAGACCTGCTGACGCAGGTGAAGGAGGCGTTCGCGCAGTACCGCCCGGCGGACAAGGCGGCGATCGAGCGAAAGCTGGCCGAAACCATCGAGCAGGCACAGGCCCTCGGCACGGACCCGGAGACGCTTCCCAAGGTCAGGGACCTGCGCACAAAGCTGGCCGACAGCGCGATAGACCTGGACGCGCTCGAAGCCGAGGTCTACGACCATCTCTTCAGCTTCTTCCGCCGCTATTACTCCGAGGGCGATTTCTTAAGCAAGCGCGTCTACAAGCAGGGTGTCTACGCCATCCCCTACGAGGGCGAGGAGGTCAAGCTCCACTGGGCCAACGCCGACCAGCACTACATCAAAACGAGCGAGTACCTGCGCAACTACACCTTTCGCCTGCGGCCAGATGCCGAGAAAAACCCGATGCGCGTGCATTTTCGGCTGGTGGATGCGGCCGAAGGCGAGCACGGCAACGTGAAGGAACAGGCGGGGAAAGAGCGGCGCTTCAAGCCGGCCCCAGAGCCGTTCGCCGCCATGGAGGAGGGCGAACTGGTGATTTGCTTCACCTACGAGCCTGATCCGGCTAAGCAAAAAGACCTCAACGCCGCCGCGGAGGCGGCGATTCTCGGGTTGAAGGAGGGCGCGCCGGCCGACTGGCTCGAAGCCTTGGGGGCAAAGCACATCCGCGCCGACGGCGCAACGTCCGAGGTCACGCGGCTCCGTGCGCACCTGGACCGCTACACCGCCCGCAATACCTTCGACTACTTCATCCACAAGGATCTGGGCGGCTTTTTGCGGCGAGAGCTGGATTTCTACATCAAGAACGAGGTGATGCACCTCGACGACGTGGAGAACGAAAGCGCCCCGCGGGTCGAGCAGTATCTTTCCAAGATCAAGGTCATCCGCAAAATCGCCGGCAAGATCATCGCCTTCCTGGCCCAAGTCGAGGACTTCCAGAAAAAACTGTGGCTCAAGAAGAAGTTCGTCACCGAGACGAGCTGGTGCGTCCGGCTCGGCGTGATCCCGGAAGTTTTCTATCCCGAGATTGCGGCGAACGACGCCCAGCGCGAAGAGTGGATCCGACTCCATGCGATCGACGACCTAAAGCCCGCCGGCGGGAATCTGTTCGAGACGGGCAAGCCCGGCGCCGGCGAACCGCTGACAGTGGACTTGCTGAAGGCGCAGCCGACGCTGATGGTGGACACGCGGCACTTCGACGCCGACTTCACGGCGCGGCTGCTTGCGGCAGTCGGCGACCTGGACGAGCAGACCGACGGGGTGCTCGTCCACAGTGAGAATTTTCAGGCGCTGTCGCTGATGCAGGCGCGCTATCGGGAGCGGGTGACGTGCATCTACATCGATCCGCCGTACAACACGGGTAATGATGGGTTCGCCTATAAGGACAACTACCCGCATTCCAGCTGGGCCGCAGCGTTATTTGGCCGCGCCGAGGCCGCCTTGCCGCTGCTTCATGCGGAGTCCGGATCGTTCTTTTCGAGCATCGACGACGGAGAGCAAGCACTTCTGCGCGCCCTCCTCTCATCCGCGTTCGGGGCCGACAACTTCGTGGCCAACATCATCTGGCAGAAAAAATACGCTCCTGCGAACGATGCCAAGTGGTTCAGCGACGACCATGACTTCATTGCGGTCTTTGCGCGCAACCGACTCTCGTGGTCACCCGGCAAGATTCCGCGCACGACTGCCCAGGACAAAGCCTACGCCAACCCGGACGGCGATCCGCGCGGACCGTGGAGAGCTGATAACTACAAGTCCAACAAAACCGCCGATGAGCGCCCCAACCTCTTCTACGCGATCGTCAATCCAAACACCGGCAAGGAAATCTGGCCGCAACGAAACGCGGTCTGGCGCTTTACCCGTGAACAGCACAGAATAAACGTTGAGCAAGGTCGGGTATGGTGGGGCAAAGACGGCACGAACGAAGTTCCGGCGTACAAGCGTTTCTTGAGCGAGGTCGGGGCGCTCGTCCCCCGGACACTTTGGAAGTACGAGGATGTCGGCCACAACCAGGACGGCATTCGGCAGCTTCGAGACGTGCTCCCTGACACGCTGTTCACCAGTCCGAAGCCTGTCGGTCTCATCAAGCGCGTTGTGCAGGTCGGCAAGGGTGAGGTGACTCTCGACTTCTTCGCCGGCTCCGGCACCACGGGCCACGCGGTCATCAACCTGAACCGCGAGGACGGCGGCCGGCGCAAGTTCATCCTGGTGGAAATGGCCGACTATTTTGACACGGTGCTGCTGCCGCGCCTGAAGAAAGTCGCCTACTCCCCCGAGTGGAAGGACGGCAAACCCAAGCGCATGGCCACGGCGGAAGAAGCCGAACGCAGTCCGCGCATCTTCAAGATCATCCGCCTCGAATCCTACGAGGACACGCTCAACAACCTGAGGCTTCGCCGCACCGAAGCACAGCGAAGCCTCTTTGATCTTCCCCGGGCGCAAGGGCCGGAGCGACTCAAGGAGCAGTATCTGCTCCGCTACATGCTGGACGTGGAAACCCGCGGCAGTCAGTCGCTCTTGAACATCGCCGCTTTCACCGACCCCACGGCGTACACGCTCACGGTCAAGCGCCCCGGCTCGGACGAATCGCAAGAGGTGAACGTTGACCTGATCGAGACCTTCAACTGGCTCATCGGCCTCACGGTCCAGCACCTCGCCGCGCCGCAGAGCTTTACTGCCGAATTCGAGCGCGACGGCGAAGGGCGACTTCGGCTCAAGGGTAGATTGGAGCAGATTACCCCTCACCCCGACCCGCTCCCCGGCGGGGAGCGGACGGAGAAGACATGGTGGTTCCGCACGGTGACCGGCGCCACCCGCGACGGCCGCAGAACCCTCGTCATCTGGCGCAAACGCCCCGGCGAGGAGACGCCCGAGAGGATCGAGCAGGACAACCTGGTTCTCGACGAGTGGTTCACGAAGCAGGGTTATTCCAGCAAGGACAGCCGGCTCGACCTGATCTACGTCAACGGCGACAACAACCTGGAGAACCTGAAGACCCCGCACGACACCTGGAAGGTGCGCCTCATCGAGGAGGACTTCCTGCGCCTGATGTTCGAGGCCGAGGAGGAATGAGGACATGACGCCGCTCCGCATCTTTCTCAGCAGCGTGCAGCGTGAATTCGCCGTGGAGCGGGCGGCGTTGCGCGATTACTTGCGGGGGGATCCGCTCCTGCGCCGCTTCTTCGAGGTGTTCCTGTTCGAGGACGCGCCCGCCGGCGACCGGCGCGCCGATGATCTCTACCTTGACGAGGCGCGCCGTTGCGACGTGTACCTCGGACTTTTCGGCTATGACTACGGTACCGAGGATGCGTCGGGCCTCTCACCCACGGAGCGGGAATTCGAAGCCGCCGGCGCGGCGGGCCGGACGCGGCTGATCTTCGTCAAGGGGACCGCCGACGAAACCCGCCACCCGAAGATGCGGGCGCTGATCGCACGGGCGGGCGGCGAACTGATCCGCCGTCGCTTTACCGAGCCCACGGGGCTGATCGCGGCGGTGTATGCAGCGCTCGTGAGAATTCTGGAGGAGAGGGAGATCATCCGCTTCACGCCCTTCGACGCGACATTCTGCCGAGACGCCACGCTGAAAGACCTCGACACCGAGCGCATAACCCGGTTCGTGGCGCTCGCCCGGCGCAGTCGCAATTTCCCGCTGCCCGAGGGTACACCTGTGCAGGAAGTACTGGCACACCTCAACCTGTTCGACCGCGACAGGCCGACGCACGCCGCCGTTCTGCTGTTCGGTCGGCAGCCGCAGCGCTTTCTTCCCGCCTCCGAGGTGCGGTGCGCACACTTCCACGGCACCGAGGTCGCCAAGCCGATTCCGTCGTACCAGGTATACAAGGGCACGGTCTTCGATCTCGTGGACCAGGCAAAGGATTTCGTGCTCTCCAAGATAGATCTTTGGGTCGGCACTCGCGCAGAGAGTGCTCAGGCACCCACCGCCTACGAGATCCCCCAGGAGGTCGTCGCCGAGGCCATCGTCAATGCCGTCTGCCACCGCGACTACACGAGCGACGCGAGCGTGCAGGTGATGCTCTTCAAGGACCGCTTGGAAATCTGGAACCCCGGAACGCTGCCGCCGACGCTGACCCTGGCGTCGCTTAAGGGGCCGCACCCGTCGGTGCCGGCCAACCCCCTGCTCGCCGAGCCAATGTACCTGGCCAAATACATCGAGCGCATGGGCACCGGCATCCGTGACATGATCGACCGCTGCCGCACGGCGGGGTTGAACGAACCGGAGTTCAAGGTCGAGGGCGGAGTCTGGATCACCACCCTGCACCGCAAAGCGGCGGTTACTGGGGTCACCCGGGAAGTCACCCCGGAAGTCGCCCGGGAAGTCGCCCCGGAAGTCGAACGCCTGCTTGGCGTTGTACGAGGCGAGATGTCTCGTGCGGAGATCATGACCGCTCTCGGTCTCAAGGATGAGGAACATTTCCGCCTCCGTTATCTCCATGCGGCCATTTCTTCCGGAGTGTTGGAGATGACCCGTCCGGAAGCACCGCGTAGCCGCCTGCAGAAGTACCGGCTCACGGAACGGGGACGGGCCGTGAGTCGAGCCATGGGTCATCGGGGGAAAAGCTGATGCCACGCGCACGCTCTCGTACGGGTTCTGCGACTGCCGCCGGACGCCGCGGCATCAAGCGCAACGCACATCCCGCATTGTCTTTCAATCGAAAGCTCGTCCTCAACCAATGGCTTCTGAGCCTGTTCGGGGTGGAGCGCTTCGACCAGCTCGCGGAGCATCTGCGCGACGAGGCGCTGGAGGGGTTGGACGAGAACAACATCCACCGCTTCCACCACGCGCTGTGCTTACATCTGCCGGCCGAGCAACGCCCAAAGCTGCCGGACGATCTGCTCCTCGAACATGATCAGGCCATCGTCGCGGTCACCCAGCGGCTCAACGAGCGGCGGTGCACCCGTGGCGATGAGCCCATTGTGTGGAAGTACTTTCAGTACCTGGCGCTGCTCTTTACCGAGATCTACCTGGACCGTTACTTCCGCGACCCCAAAGCCCTGCGTGCCGTTTTGAACGCGCGGATCGCCGCGCTCGACGAGGCGCTTGACGAGGCCGACCGGATCGAGCCGTTGATGGAGGACGCCGAGGCCTGGCCCCAGCTCAACAAGATCGCCTTCTGGATGGCCACCGGCAGCGGCAAGACGTTGCTCATGCACGCGCACATTCTCCAGTACCGGCGTTTCCTTGAGACCCACGGCCGCGCCAGGGAACTCAACCGGATCATTCTGCTCACGCCCAACGAAGGGCTCTCCCAGCAACACCTGCGCGAGTTCGAAAAGGCCGGTATCGACGCGGAAATCTTCAACAAAGACGGGCGCGGACTCTTCGCCGGGCAGACGGTGGAAATTTTGGAGGTCACCAAACTCAAGGAGGAGATGGGCGAGAAGACCGTGGCCGTGGACGCTTTCGAGGGAAACAACCTGGTGTTGGTGGACGAGGGGCACCGCGGCGCCTCGGCCGGTGGAGACGGCGCCTGGATGAAGTACCGCAACGCCCTGTGCGAGAAGGGCTTCTCCTTCGAGTACTCCGCCACCTTCGGCCAGGCGGTGAAGGGAAGTCAGGCCCTCACCGACCTCTACGCGCGCAGCATCCTCTTCGACTACTCCTACCGCTGGTTCTACGGCGACGGCTTCGGGAAGGACTACCAAATCCTGAACCTGGAGGACGACAGCAACGCGGAGTGGCTGAAGGCCTACCTCACCGCCTGTCTGCTCGCCTTCTTCCAGCAGCAGCGCCTCTACCGGGAGCAGGAGGCCACGTTCCGGCCCTTCAGCCTGGAGCGGCCTTTGTGGATCTTCGTGGGCGGCAGCGTGACGGCAACCCTGGCGACGCGGGATGCCTCGGACATTGTCGAGATCCTGCGCTTCCTCGGGGGGTACGCAACGAATCGCACGGACAGCGCCGCGCGGATCCGCCGTGTGCTGCACGAAGGGCTCATGACGGCCTCGGGCAAAAACCTCTTCGCCGGTCGGTTTACGTATCTAAACACCTGCGGACTCTCGCCCGAGCAGATCTTCGACGAAACGCTGAAGACGATTTTTAACGCGCCGGGTGGCGGCGCGCTCCATGTGGAGAACCTTAAGGGTGCCGCCGGTGAGGTGGCTCTGCGCGTCGGCGACAACGATCCTTTCGGCGTCATCAACGTGGGCGACGACAACAAGCTGGTGAGGCTCTGCGAGGAGAAGGGCCTGAGCGTCGCCGAACGCGAGTTTGCGGGTTCACTCTTTCACGAGCTGGAACACCCTGCCTCGACCGTGAACGTGCTGATCGGCTCGAAAAAGTTCACCGAGGGCTGGAGCAGCTGGCGTGTGAGCACAATGGGCCTGATGCATGTGGGCAGGGGCGAGGGGGCACAGATCATCCAGCTCTTCGGCCGCGGCGTGCGGCTCAAGGGGATCGAGATGAGCCTCAAGCGCAGCGCACGCGCCGCGCTGCCCCAGGGCCTTGAGCGACCCAAGCACATCGAGACGCTCGAGACGCTGAACATCTTCGGCATCCGCGCCGACTACATGGCGCAGTTCCGCGACTTCCTGGAGGAAGAGGGATTGCCGGGCGACACGGAACGCATCGAGATCGTCCTGCCGATCCTCAAGAACCTCGGCACACGGCCGCTCAAGACCATCCGGCTCAAGAAAGGGATCAACGGCGTCAAGACCGCTTTCGGCGACGCCTTCCGCAAGCTCGGTCCCATCCCCACGGTTGAACCTCCGGACCCGGAACGCGACCCGGCGACGGCGTACCTGCAGAAGAACCAAGTGATCCTCAACTGGTACCCGAAGATCCAGGCCATGAAGTCGCTGGGTGGCCCAGACGGCGACGAGGGCGCGCCGAACGAGGCGCACCTGACGGCGCAGCACGTGGCCCTTCTCGACCTCGACCGCCTGTTCTTCGATCTGGAGCGCTTCAAGGCGGAGCGGGGCCGGCACAACCTGAACCTGACGCGCGCCGGCATCACAAGGCTTCTGGCGGACGAATCGTGGTACCGGCTCTTGATCCCGGAATCGGAACTGGCCTTCGATTCCTTCGAGAAGGTGCGTGTCTGGCAGGAGATCGCGCAGGCGCTGCTGCGCAAGTATGTGGAGCACTACTACACCTTCCGAAAGCGCGAGTGGGAGCTGCCGCACCTGGAGTACCGCGACATCGGCGATGACGACCCGAACTTCCCCTGCGTCGTGCGCGAGAACGGTCCCGAATACGGCTACCGGATCCTGATCGAAAAATCCCAGAAGGAAATCGTCCAGAAGCTGAACGAGTTGAGGGACGCCATCAAAGACGGGACTTTGAAACTACTGGAGTTTCAAGGTCTCAAAGCGATCTGGTTCGACCACCACCTCTATCAGCCGTTGCTGTCCCTCGAAGGCGGCGTGGTGGAGATCTCGCCGGTGCCGCTCAACAGGGGCGAGCGGCGCTTCGTGGAGGATCTCAAGGCCTTCTACGAAGGAAATCCAGACGACGTTGCAGACGAAGAGCTGTATCTGCTGCGCAACCTGAGCCGAGGCCGGGGAATCGGATTCTTCGAGGCGGGGAACTTCCATCCCGACTTCATCGTCTGGCAGCTCAAGGGCGAGCGTCAGCGCATTACGTTCGTCGATCCCAAGGGGATCCGCAACGTGGGGCTGCAGGATCCGAAGATCAGATTCTACGAAACGATCAAGGAAATCGAAAAACGGCTGGGTGACCGCAACGTCGTGCTCGAATCCTTCATCGTGTCCAACACCCCCTCGCATGAGATGTGCAGACAATGGAACGTCACGAAGGCCGACATGAGCCGGCGGCACATCGTGCTCCAGGACGAAGACAAGGACACCTACATCAAAACCGTGCTGGGGGCGGACACGGGAGCCGGTTCGTGACGCCGGTCAAGAATCCGGACGGGGAGCAGCCATCTCCGCTCCGGAGCAAGAACGAGAACACTCCGAAGGAAAGCCTGTTTTGCGCAGTGTGTCATCGAAGGAGGGAGAGTTTCGATATCCGGCCCCTTCGCTCGCCCTTCGTTTCGGTTTTTGGAGACACTCCCCCCTTGTACCCCTTGTAAACAGAAGACACTTCCCGAGAATCAGGTGGAAGAATTCGAGGCGACCAAGACCCCCGAGGCTTCCTCCCCGGGAAACAGGCACATTCCCCTTCTGCCGCGAACTCTGGAGCGGACGAGACGGCTTCGGGGAAGTTTCTCAAACCCACAGGCACTCACGCATGCACCGCCTCGCCCAGAGAACGAAGAACGTCCCGAAGCGGCGCCGCCCCCGCCCGGAAAAGAGCACCCTGCGGCGCACCAGTGCCCGGTGCAATGGCGGGGCCCCGGGGCAGGGCCGCCGCAGTGCGCTCGTCCGCGGGCACGGGGGGCGGCGGCGGAAAGAGACCGCCCCGGGAAAGCAGGTGGTGCTGCCCCATGAGAACCGGCGGCACCGTGTCCCAGGCGAGGGCGGCCCGTTCCGCCCGGGCGTACCAGTAGCAGAAGTCCTTCTCCCGGAAGGGCAGATCCGCGCCGCTCACCGCCCCGAGGGCGGGCCATCCGCCCAAGCGCTCCACCGCGTAATGCACCGCCGGGTCATCAAAGTACACGGAGATCCAGGTCCCCACCCTCCGGCAGGCGGCGAGCGCCCGGTGCCACGCCGCCCGCGCCCGGTCCTCCTCGCTGCCCCGGATCTGCTCCAGCAAATCCGCCGGACGGGGCATGAACTTGCAGCTCCGGATATGGGCCGTGAGAGCGGCGCGGATCTCCTCCAGAGTGCAGTCCGCCAGAGCGTTGAACATCACCGTCAGCGCGCCGTCCGGAGGCAGGGGGCGCCCGTACACTTCGGCGGTGCGCCCGAAAAGCGTCACGAACTCGCGAAAGTCCTCGGGGGTCATTTCCGCGCTCCTCCGGCCCCAAGGGTGCGGTCCACCACACCCGCCACCCAGGAGGCGAAGGCCTCCTCCCCCCACCCCGGGCGGGGGCGCGCTCTCTGGTTCCCCCGTCTGGTTTCCGGGTCTGGTTCACTGAGTCTGGTTCTGGAGGCGGGAGGTGCACTACCCGAGGGCGGCACCTGCACGGGGCGGGGCGCCTCCCGCCCGGAGTGAGGCACCTGCCGCACGACGTCGGGCGCGTCCTGCCCCGGAGAGGGCGCGTCGCGCACAACCCGGGGCAGCACCCGCACTCCTCCACTCCCGGGGCACCGCAGCGGCGGTGGCGGTGACGAAAATGCCGCAAAACGGGGCGTCCCCGTCTTCGCCGCCGCTTCCGCACCCCCCGCCGCGCCGCAGGAAACGCCGGACCGCACCGCTCCGGACGACGACGTTTCCGCCGCTCCCGGCCCCGTACCGGAAAGGACGCCACCCCCCGAGGCCGCGCCCGCACACGTCGCCGGGGCGCAGAACGTGCCGTCCTCGCCTGCGTCGGCGACGGTGATCACGTCTTTGCTTTCGGTTGTACCTTTCGTTGCGTTGACGTTGACGGGGTCGATTTCAGGTGCGCCTTCGTTTCCGTAGACCCGGTAGAGGTTGCTGATGCGGCAGCGCCCGGCTTTGCGGGGCTCGCGCACCACGTACCCCCGCTCCTCCAGCACCCGCAGCCCTTCCACGACGGACCTTCGGGCGCACCCCGCCTTGGCGGCGATGGTGGCCAGCGAGGGATGGCAGCGCCCGTCCCGGTCGGCAAAGCGGCAGAGCGCCGCGTAGATGCTCTTCTGGTAGGCCGTGAGGGTCTCGTCGTCCAGCACGGCGTTGCCCACCCGGGAAAACCAGCCCCCCTGGCGGGCCGCGTCGGGCCGGTCACCCACCGCTCCGGCCCGCCCGGCGCTTTCGCGGTCACCCGCCGCACTCACGGAAGCGCTCCTCTCCGTTCCGAAGAGGCCACGCGGAACACCCGCCCGGCGTCCGCCCTCTCCGCCCGAACCACTCCATGCACTCCATTCGTTCCACCTGTTCCATTCGCTCCGGCTTGCGACTTCACGCCGCCTGCCGCGCTCACTGCGGTTGCCGCATTCGCCCCGGCTTCTCCGTTCGCTCCGGTTTCCGCGTTCGCTCCGGCTTCCGCCTCCGTTTCAGCGATGCAGCCGGCGCGGGGCGCCGCGGCGCGACGGCATGGAAGCCCCCGCTCTCTTCCCCGACGGGCGAGAAGCCGCGTCGGCGAAAGCTCCAGCACCTCGGCGATGCGGAACAGCAGAAGCACCGAGGGACGGCGCTCCCCCGTCTCGATGCGGGAGAGATTCCCCTGAGAGAGCGCGCACTTTTCGGCCAGTTCCACCTGGCTCAATCCGGCTTTGACCCGGGCCCGCCGGATGTTCTCGGCCAGCGCGGACAGATGGGTGCGGCATTTCGTGTCGTCGAAAGACATGGACATCACCTCCGAAGGCATCGTATAATCCTTTTCGACATTTTTCAATACGCATAGACATGTCCTATGACAAAATATGTTTACGTTATGCCGAAAAGGAGTATACTGAACGGAGAAACATGGCCGCGCAAAAAAGACGCACGATGGACATTGCACGGCGCACGGTGCACAGTGACGTAAAGGAGGTGATCCGCGTGTCCTCAGTGGGAGAACGGATCCGCTATGCCCGGCGCAACGCCGGAATGGGACAGCAGGAACTTGCCCGGGCGCTGGGCACCACCCAGGCGAACGTGAGCCGCATGGAGCGGGGGGAGCGGCGTTTCACGCTGGAGATGCTCAAGGCCCTGGCAAACGTGCTGGGCTGCCCGCTCTCCTTTCTCGCGGGCGACGAGGACATCGCCCCGGCGCCACCGCCGGAGCGGCGGGTGAGCGAGAGCGAGGCGCTCTTCGACGAGCTGGCCCGCAAACATCCCGAAGTGGGGCTCCACCTGCGGAGTCTCGCCAAGGCACGGCACGAACTCACCGAGGAGGACTGGGATTTTCTGGTGACGCATCTCAAGCTGGCCCTCGGCTATGTGGACGCGTCGCTCAAGGCCCGCCGGGCGGAGGGGAGCTTCTGATGTCCCCGCCCCTGACGGCGCTGCCCGACCGGCCGCCCCGCGGGGCGCACCGCAGGGCGTACCACGGGACATACCGCATCGGATGCACACGGAAACGCCGCCGGGTCAAAGAAATTCCGGCCAACGCGGCGACCGCGGAAAAACGGAATGGTCAGAATCCAGCTCTCCCCGATGGCGGGCGCTACCTCGACGAAACCGCCCTCCGGTGCGACACGACGGCTTTCCGGCGGAACCCGGCATTCCGGTGCGGAGGTGCCCCATGACGTGGGCGGAGGTGACGGCGCGCAAGCTCTGGGTGCGCCTCGGCAGCCCGGAACCGCCCGTGGACGTCGGCGCGGTGTGCCGGACGCTCGGAGTCGAGATCTGGGTCGTCTCCTGCGGCAGCGCGCTCTTCGACGCCGTGTACACGCCGCGCACCCGGGACGGGCGGCGCCTCGTCACGGTGAACGGGGCACTGAGCCGGGAGCGGCAGCGCTTCAGCGTGGCCCACGAGCTGGGGCACGCCCTGCTGGCGGGACACGCCGCTCGAACGGCGGGGGCGACGTGGAATCTGGAGCGGTCGCCGCTCCGCGAGACCGAGGCCAATCGCTTCGCCGCGGAGCTGCTCATGCCCAAGCTGCTCCTGGTCCGGGAACCGCGGCGCCTTGTTCCGCCCGTGAAGGAGCTGGCGGCGCGCTATCTCGTCTCCCGGGAGGCCATGCGGATCCGCCTGGTGCAGCTCGGCCTGATGCCGCTCCACACCGACGAAGGAGCGGGCGTGGCGGAAGAGGCGGGGGGTCTCAAGGACGCCGGATAGAACCAGGACCGCGCCTCCGAAGTGCGACGACTGTTTCAGAGGCAGGTGTCCGTAGCGGGCAGGTTGCCGCTTCTGGAAGACTTCTGCGGCGTGGCATTGCGCTTGTGGAGGTTTCCGCGGAGCAGTGTCGCGCTTATACAGACTCACGCAACGTTGCACTTGTGACGCATTCACTCTTTCGCCCGGAGCATTTTCTGGAAACATCTCTTCCGGAACGAGGTCTTTTCCAGAAATCCGTTCCGGAGCGTCTTTCAAAAAATCGTTTCGGCGCAAAGCACCGTCGCCACGCGAAACCCTTCGCACGAGCGCAGGCGCAAAAGGGGATGTCGAAAAGAGCGAAAATGATGTACACTGACATCAGGGCATTCGTCTTTTCAGCGCATCCCTCTCTTCAGGACATCCCTCTTCTTTCGGCAACGCATTGCACAGAAGGAGGCGAGGCACGACCATGACAAAATTCTTCGGAGTGTTGCTCGCGGCGGCTCTTCTGTTCTGGATGGCGACGGCGCTCTTCTCCGGCGCCGCCGATGCGGCGTCCGGAACGGGCACGCCCGGCACCGCGCCCGGCAGCGCCGACGCGATCTCCTCCGCACCCGGCGCCGTCTCGAAAGAGGCCCCCGGCGGCGAGCATTCCAGTGAAGGCGGCGGGAGCGCCGCGCCGCGCCTTTCCCGAAGCGGCGTCAGGCTGCACATATTCAAGGACGGCGAGATGGACTTTCAGCTTCTCCGGAGCTTCGGCGCCGATTTCTACGGCGGCGGCACGCCCGGAGAGATCCTCCTCGCCGCGGAGGACATCGCCGACGGAGACCCCGCGTCGTGGCAGGCCTCCTTCGCGGCCCTCGGCGCCCGGCTGGAGGCCGACGGCGAGAGCCGTCTGGCCAAGGGCAACCGGATCAGCGCCCGGGACTCCTTCTTCCGCGCCGCCTCGTACTACCGCGCCGCGGAATACTACGGCGACCAGCTCGATGAGGCGACCCGCGCCCTGGGCATGTCCTGTCGGGAGACCTTTCTCAAGGCGCTGAAGCTCTCCGGATGGTACGTGGAGGACCTGCGCATTCCCTTCGGGGACGGGTTTCTTCCGGGGTATTTCATCCGCTCCGGCGCCCCCGGCGAGCGGCGCAGAACGCTTCTCGCCCAGAGCGGTTTCGACGGCACTGCGGAGGAGATGTTCTTCGCCGCGGGGCGCGCCGCCCTGGAGCGGGGGTACAACGTGCTCCTCTTCGAAGGACCCGGCCAGGCCGGGCTGCGGCGCTTCGTCCCCGGCTCCACCTTCGTCCCCGATCTCGGCCCCGTGGGGCGGACCCTTCTGGACGCGGTGCGGGCCCGATCCGACGTGGACGGAACGCAAGTGGTTCTGTACGGAGCCAGCTTCGGCGGGTATTTCGCCCTCTCCGCCGCCCTGGGCGAACCACGCCTCGCCGCGGTGATCGCCAACTCGCCCCTGCTGGACATGAACGCCTACGCCGTGGCCACCATGGGCGAGCAGGTGGCGGCGCAGTTCGAGGCGAACGACCTCTCCGTGGAGGATCTCAAGGCCCTTCCGCCGGAGGCGATGCCTCCCAAGTACCGTTTGTCCCTGCTCAACCTGTGTCTGCGCTTCGGGGAGCCCTCGGTCAAGACCATGCTGCACCGGCTGAAGGATTTCCACATTTCGCCGGAGCAGCTCGCCACGCTTTCCATGCCCGCCCTCGGCATGGTCAGCGCCGGAGAGGGGGCCATTCCCCTGGAGCAGTCCCGGGCTTTCGCCGCCGCGGCGCCCAAGGCGACGCTCCACGTCTTCGAGCGGGAGAGCGGCGCCAACGCCCACTGCCAGCTCGACAATCCGCCCCTTTCCGCGGCGGTGCTCTTCGACTGGCTGGACGAACAGTTGCGCTGAGGCAGGCACCCGACAAACGACGAACGAAGGGCACCGGCACGGACACCGCAACGAAAAACAGCCGCTCCATGAGGCCCGCCGAGAAAATGCGGGTCTGCCACAACGCCGGAAGAGAACCTCCGGCGAGGAAAATCGTGAAGGAACACAGGAAAGGGGGATCCTCCATGACTGCGTCGTCCCGTCTCCTCGAAGGAGCCGCGTCGTTTCCCCGGGGCAAACCCGACACCCCGCTGCCGAACACCGTTCCCCTGGGCGCCGGGTGGAAACCTCCGACGGAGGGCGAACGGCAACTCCTCGCGGCCCTGCTCCCCGCGCCGGGGAGTGCGCCGTCGCACCTGCGACGACGACGCCCCACCTTTCGGGGAATTCTTCGCCGCCTGGGGGGACTTTTGCCGCGACGCCCCTTGCTTCCCTCTCCCTCCCCAAGGATGGAATGAGCACGGAACCGGGCGAAGAGCGAACGCCCGGACGGAGATGTTTCCGGCGCCGGGCGGCAACCTCCCGGGATGCAACAGAAACACTTCCGGGGCCGGCACAGTCCAAGCTCCCGTGATCGGTACAGACGGACTTTCGTCCCCGGGACCGCATTCCCAAAAGATGAGTCTCCGGCCTCATGTCATACGGGACATCTTGTGTTATACCGTTTCAAACAACGTGACATGCGACGCTGTGACAGAAGCTGCCGACGAGTCGATGACGCTTCGCTACAACAAAGAGAAGGAGCAGCCCGCGAACACCATCATGCGGCGATCTTCTTCGCCGGGACAAGCCTCCTTCCCTTCGGTCGCATCTTTTCCCCGGAAGACGACTCCCTTTTCCGCCGCAGACGAGACTTGACATTGACAGCGTGTCAACGCTTATCCTTGTCCGAAAAGAGGGCGTGACTCCGGCCCCTTCTCCCATGAACCCGGAGACACGTTCTCTCAGGCCGGGCGAAATGCCCCCGGGAGAGCGAAACGGCGCAGGCAGCGCGACGACGCGATGCGGTGCGGCACAACGCCCAAGAGAGAACCCTCGAAAGGACGATGCGTCATGAACGACGTGCTGAAACCCCGCAACAAGGGAACATGCGGCGACAGAAAAACGACGGAAGACGCCGGGATGTTCGCGGAACAGCCGGCGAGACAGGCGAAAACGGACGCGGGTGAAGGAGCGCCGGGTCCCCCGGACTTCGACATGTTCTCCGAAACTCCCGCCGGGCTCCTCTTCGACCGGGCCTCCGACACCCCTGCCGGAGAAAACGCCCCCGACGCAGGGGAGAGCGAGAAAAGCCGGGCCGAACTGTTTCTTGAGGCGGGCATCGACAAACTCCTCTCCGAAATGGACGTGGCCGCCGTCGCGAGCGACGGCACGGTCAAGCCCGTGGACGCCACCTTCGACGTGCAGGTCCCCAAGGACCGCCTCAAGGCGCTCGTGGATCTCTATCCCGCCTCGGGAGGCGGCAAAGCGCTGGATTATGCGGCCATCTGCGACCATCTCCTGGAGATGGGCATCAAGGAGATCGCCGAGGAGAGCCTCTCCGAGGGAGTGCGCCTCTGCAACGCCACCGGCGAGATCCAGCGCCGGGTAGTCGCCGCCGAGGGCATTCCTCCGAAATTCCCCCGGGAGGCGCGGCTCGAAATCCTCTTCCCCCTGGAAGGGCGCAGGCCGCCCCGCATGGAACACGCCGAGGCGAAGGTGGACTACCGGGACAAGGGAGAGATCTTCTCCGTCGAGACGGGGGAGCTGCTCGCCATCCTTGAGCCCGCCATTCCGGGCGAACCGGGGCGGGACATCTTCGGCAACGTCATCGAGGTCCCCGCCCCTCCCAAATCACCCCTCACCGTGGGAGACGGCGTCGTCTCCGAGGACGGGAGACTCTTCACGGCCGCCACCACGGGGCAGCCCATGTTCCGGGGCAACCGCCTCCTGGTCAAGCCCGTGGTGGTGGTGCGGGGCGATGTGGATCTGAGCGTGGGCAACGTGCTCTTCGACGGCAGCATCATCGTCCGGGGCAACGTGCGCGAGGGATTTCTCGTCAGCGCCGGAGTGGATGTGGAGGTCTTCGGCAACGTGGAGTCCGCCTCCATCAAGGCCGGGCGGGACGTGCACATCCACGGAGGCATTCTGGGCGAGACGAGCGACATCGACGCCGGAGGCAAGGTGACCATGCGCTTCATGGAGGGCGGCACCGTCTCCGCCGACGAAGAAGTGATCGCCAAGTCCCATCTCATGCACGCCCGGGTTCGCTCCGTCACGAGCGTGATCCTCGAAGGGCGGCGCGGCTCCGACAAGGGCGTCCTCGGCGGCTCCGTGGTGGCCCTGGAGCGGATCGACGTCGCCGCCGCGGGGACCCTCATGGGCACCCGCACCCTCCTCGCAACGGGCGTCGACTTCCGAACCCGGGCGAGAATCGAGGCCCTGGAGGCGCGCATCCGGGAACTTCAGGAAATGGCGGCGAAAATCTCCGAGGTGATGAAGCGCAGCGTCACCCGCTTCGTCAAGGACGGCCGCATCGTCCTTCCCCCGGACATCCAGACCAAGATGGAGCTGCTCATCCAGCACTACAACGCCTCCATCCGGGAGCTGCACCACCTGCAGGACGAGCGGACCGCCCTGCGGAACAGCATGGAACAAAAGATACGGGGCGGCGGCTACATCAAGGTGAAGCAGAAACTGCACCCTGGCGTCGTCGTGGAGATCCGCGGCGTCCGCCGGGAGATCAAAGACGAGCTGCGCTTCGTCTCCTTCCGGTTCGACAGCGACACGGGCTCCATCGCCATGGGCTCGTACCGGTAGACACCGCGAACGGCGCAACCTGTTCCGGACCGGCGGCGGCATGGTCAACAGCAGCAGCAACGCCGCCATGACGGACTGCGCTTCGCGAACAACACCACCACCACGGGACTACGGCGGAAGCAGGCTCAGCTCCGAGAGCAGCCCCGGCGTCACCGACCACATCTCCGCAGACGTGACCCCGCACCCCGCCCGCCATGCCCCACCGCGTGGCCCGTGCAGGCACCACAGCCCCCACAAGAGCGCGACGCTCCGAGCACGCGCACCCCGACAGCGCCCCCGTCCGACGACGGGGGCGCTGTTTTCGCGCACAAGCCCTTGACCTTGACAGCGTGTCAGGGTTTAGCATGTCCAAAAAAAATGGAGTGCATCGCGCTGCCTGGCGGAGTGCGCACGCAAACACCCCGCACAAGACTGACGACGAGGGAGAGATACTGCATGCATCACAGCGAAGATCCACACCATGAAAACCTTTTTGCGCAGGCGGAACGCACACAACTGAGGTACATTCTGCCGTCCACCTCTGCCGCTCCTTCCGGCCGTTCCGACGGCCCTGCTGCTGCAGCGTTCCGGCTCTAGGCGGTGACGCGGTTGCGGCCTCCCGCCTTGGCGAGGTACATTCTGCCGTCCACCTCGCGGACCATCTCGCCGGGAAACTGGTATTCCGGGCTGAAGACGCCCACACCGGCGCTCACGGTCACGATTCCGTGGGGACTGGCGGCATGCGGAATACCCAGGGCGCGCACCTCCGCAAGGAGACGCTCCGCGGCGTGCCGGGCGTCGTCTCCGTCGGCACCGCGGAGGATGACCAGCAGTTCCTCTCCGCCGTAGCGGTAGACATCGCCGCAGGCCCCCACGTTCTCGGTCATCACCCGGGCGATCTCCCGGAGCACCCTGTCGCCTTCGTCGTGGCCGTAGGTGTCGTTGTACGGCTTGAACCAGTCCACATCGCAGAGCACGAGCGCGAATCCTCCCTGCCCCAGCAGCGCCCGACGGAACGCCTCGTCGAGGTCCCGGTCGAAGGCCCGGCGGTTGTAGATGCCCGTCAGCCCGTCCCGGAAACTGAGTTCCTCCAGCTTGAGGTTCGCCGCGGCAAGCTCGCCCGTGCGGGCGGCGATCTTTTCCTCCAGAAGGCGACTCGCGTCCCGGACGGCAAAGCCCATGTCGCGGAAGGCTCTCCCCAGGAGCCCCACTTCGTTCCGGGCCGACGCCACCGCCTGGAAGGCTCCGCATGAAAGGGCGGCGTACTCGCCCCGGGACAGCGCCCCGGAGACGTTGCGGAGCACGCCCAGCGGCTCGGCGACGCTTCGCCGGAGTACCAGGGTCACCACGACCATGAAGGCGAGAAAGAGCAGCACGCCGAACACGAGGACGAGCCGGGCCGACTCGTGGGCCCGGGCGAGCAGCTCCGCCCGGGGATAGGCGGCGACGAAGAACCATTCCGGCCCGGGCATGCGCGCCACGGCAAGATAGAGATCGCGGCGCTCGTCCCGGACGATGCGGGGCGCCTCGCCCTCTCCGGGCGCGTTCGCGGAGACGAGGGCGTACTGGGCGGCGAGGTCCGGGTCATCGAGCTTGTCGATGCTCAGGATTCCCCGCTCTTCCTTTGCCTTGTGCAGCCGGTCGGGATGGGCCACCAGCTTGCCGTCCGACGTGACCACGAAATTGTAGGCGCCCTCGGTGTCGTCCATCTTCCGCGCCACCAGGCGCTCCATGAGATCGTCCAGGGTGACGTCCACGCCGGGCGTGACCAGATGCCGCCCCTCGTAATCCACGGGGAGCTGGTAGGTGATCATCCAGTGTTCCGCGGTGAGATCGTAATAGAGCCCGGTCCAGCCGGGCTTCCGCTCGGGGTTGAACTCCTGGAGCGTGGATTTGATCACCGAGCCGTCGGTCATGACCAGATCGGCCCGGGCGGTGAGCCCCCAGGGCTCCTCGGGCCAGTAGATGACCATGCCGTTTTCGGGCATGGAGACGTAGACGTTGGCGAAACGGTCGATCCAGGCGGGGCCGAGGCGGGTGACGAGAAAGTACGACAGGAGCAGGCGGCGGCGGAAATCCTCGTCGAGCGTCTTCTGGTTGTTTCCCACGAAGGCGGAAATGCCCCGGAAGAGCAGCCCCTTCGCCGGGGCCGTGCCGTCGAAGTACTTCCGGCGGAGCCGGACGGCCCCTTCGTCGTCCCGGAAAAAGTAGGTCCAGAATTCCTCCTCGGAGAAGGAAACGTCCGAACGGTAGAGGTCGAGGAACTCCTCCGCGAGGATGCGCAGGTCGTCCCGGGCGAGATCGAAGAGAAAGCGCTCGCTCTCCACGCGCCCCGCGGCGAAATCCGCCAGGTTCTCCAGCGTCTGCTCCTCCCGGGCGGCAAAAAGCGTCCAGTACCCCAGGCCGGTGATGACCACCATCAGCAGCACCGCCCACAGGGAGACCCGCAGCGCCACCTCCTTCGCCAGCGACCCGGAGAAACCGCCGAAGCCCTCTTCCCGCACGGGCGGGCTCGGCGCGTCTTTTCCTTCTCCGGCCCGGCCCGCCTCCGGGAGCGTTTCTCCCGATCCTTGCCCGTCTCCGGGATTTTCAAACGCCGAAGCGCCGTGGATCGTTCCGGCGTTTTCCGTCATCCCCTCTCCCTCCGTCGTTGCATCACTCTTCGCCATTCCGTCTCTCTTTGTCATTGCATCACTCTTTTCCATCCCGAATCCTCTCTCTTTTTCTCGCGCCATGTTCTTCCGGTGTCCCTCTCGCTCCATGTCTTCAGTCCTCATATCTACGAACCTACGAACCTTTCGGTTTTCATATCTTCAGGCGCCCTGAGCCTTCAGGGTCCCGGGTCTCCAGGCCCTCCGGTCTTCCGGCTCGGGTTCGCGGATTTTCAGGCTCCCGGATCTCCAGTCCCTCCGCTCTCCAGACCCGCAGCTCCTCCGGTTCACGAGTCTCTCAGACTCCGCTTGATCGTCCCCACGCAGAAATCGCGGAAACAGTCGCAGAACAGTCATGGAACTTTTAGAGTCCACGCATATCGCAGATGGCAGGCACGTCTCGTCGCCCCACATGGCAAAGACTTTCGGCTCACGCGAAGCGCATCTTAGTACCCATCAGGAGCCTACTCCGGAACCATTTAAGTCTACCGGAAAGGATGAAAAAAAGAAAATCCCCTTCTTGAAACACTCACGAAGGAAAGGATAAACTGGCTCCACATACCCCAGGAGGCTTCGCCCATCATTCCCGAGGCGAACTCCCCCCAGGAGATAAACTGGCTCCACACATACCGGGAGGACTCGCCCCGGAGGAGCTGCTGGCAATCTTCGGCACGCTTTTCCGGGGGGGAGGCACGTGGCGGCATGCAACTTCGCGGAGCTTGTTCCTCCGTCCGCCTGCGAACGAAGACGGCCGCGGAAACGAACATCTTTCCGGGGGCAGGAGCGAGCGCAGGGCGGGAGGCGGCGAAACGACAGGCCTTCCGGTCAGGGAAGAGGCGGAAACATGCGGAAAGAACGACGAGGAGGGACATGACGGCGATGACGCACGACGGAACGACGACAGAAGCCGCGGCGACGCGGCGCGGAGACCCTCGGAAACCGCTGCGACTCTTTTTTCCCCAGTGGCAGGGGTCGGGCGATACCCTGGCGCTCCACCGGGGCGCACTACTGCTGCGGGAGCGATTCTTCGCGGATGGAGCGTGCCTGGAAGTTCCCGTTCCGACCGAGGGGGAACAACGCCTGGAGGCGGGCATCCACGGACGCTCCGCTCTGCTGGAACAGTTGCGAACGGCACGGGAGCTGCTCGCGAAAGCGGCTCCGAAGCGGATCTTCACCATCGGAGGGGACTGCGCGGTGGAACTCGCTCCCCTGGCGTATCTGAACGCCCGCTGCGGCGGCGACCTGGCGGTGCTCTGGTTCGACGCCCACGGCGACCTGAACACCCCCGAGTCGTCTCCGAGCGGCGCCTTTCACGGCATGCCGCTCCGCTGTCTCCTCGGCGAGGGGGACCCGGCCTTTACGGCCCTCTGCACGCCCTGGCTCGAACCGTACCAGGTGGCCCTTGTGGGCGCCCGGGACCTCGACCCGCCGGAGGAAGCCTACGTCCACGCCGCGGGCATCCAAGTCATCCCCCCCGCACCGTCCGGGGCGTGCCTGGAGTCCATCGGGCGTTTTCTCGAAGGCACAAAGGCCTCGTCGGTCTACATCCATCTGGACCTGGACGCCATGGACCCGGCGCGCTTTCCCCACTGCCTCTGCCCAGCTCCGGGAGGATTCGCCCCGGAGGAGCTGCCGGCGATCCTCGGCGCGCTTTTCCGGGAGAGACGCGTGGTGGGATTCAGCCTCGTGGAGTTTGCCCCCCAGGAACCCCGTGCGGCGGAGTGCCTGGCGCCCTTCTTCGCCCTGGGCGACTCCCTCCGCTCCCTGTAACCGCACCTCTCCGCCGCCTCCCTCGGGAACGGAGGCGGCGGCAGTGTTTCGCCGTTCAGAAGCGCCAGAACAGGAACAGAAGCGGCGCCAGCAGCAGTGCCGCAGGAAGCGAGGCCGAGGGAATGCCGCATCCCGACCCGCCTCCACCCTCGGGCGCGCCCGTGGTGGCGACGGGGGCACCGAGCAGCACCGACGCCCGGCGGAGCGAGACGAATCCATCCTGCACGCCATCGAGGTCGAAGGAACCGCCGTCCTCGAAGGTCCATTCGAGCTGTGTGTCCCGGGCGACGAACCCGCGGCTCTCCGGGCTCTCTTCCTCGTCGCCCACTCCCGCCTCCCACTGCCCCGTCTCGTTGTTCCAGAAGAAGAGCGACCAGCGGTAGGACACGCCTCCCTGCTCGTCCTTCTCCGAATCAAGGGTGATCTTGAATTCTTTTGCATCGTCCAGCATTTTCAGGCGTATCTCCCACGCCTCACCCACCTGCACGACCTGAACGCCGTCAGCGTCGATGGTGTTGCCCAAAATCAGCAACAGGAACCACTGCGGAAAGACGAACCCCTTCGGAAGCGCCCCTTCGAGGACGCCGAGCCCCTCCGGAATGGGCGTGGGACTCGTCACCCAGGATCCTCCCTCCAGCACGGGTGTCGGTTCCAGAAGATCCGACGGCGTGGGCAGCGGCGACACCGACGGTGACGGCGAGGCCGAGGGAGACGGCGTCGCGGAGGGCGAAGATGACGGTGTGGGCGAGACGGACGGTGTCGGCGACGGAGATGCCGAGGGAGATGCCGTCGGCGACGGTGTGGCGGAGGGAGCGGCTCCCCAGGAGACGAGATTGCCGCTGAGGTCGTACTGGTACACCTTGCCATCCCCTGTTCCGGCCACGAGAATCCGCCCCGAACCGGGATGATAGGTGATTCCCTCGCACCAGGTGGACGTGCCGGCGAACACGGTTCCGCTCGTCGGATCCCCCGTTCCGAAGCGGACGATCTTGTTGTTCTCCGTGTCCGTCGTGTACACGAGCCCCGTGCTTCCCACGGCGATGCCGTCCAGGGAACGGTTGGACGGGGACGACGTCTCCCCCTTCAGCCCCCAGTCGGCGCCGTCGTGCATGTAGACCTGGCTGGCCCAGCTTCCCGAAGAACCCGACGTGAACACCAGGTAAGGTTTGGCCCCCGTGTCGGCGGCGTTGCCCCCTACCCGCTTCGGGTTTGTCATCGTCCCTGCGGGCTTGTCGGAGATCTTGGTCCAGTTCACGTCGTCGCTGATGTTGAACTGCCATTTCCAGACGGCACCGTTGGCATCCACCACAAAGAAAATGCGCGCCCCTTCGGCGGTCGAGCCTCCGCTGGCCATGCTTTTCGGCGGCGAGGCGAATCCATCTCCCGCGGAGGGAAGCGCCAGCTTGCCGTTGGATTCACCGGTCTCCAGATCGTGGAGATAAATGGCGTCGGTGCGGAGGAGGTAGTATTCCCCCCGTGCTCCATCCACGGCGGAACCAAGGGGAGGGGTCGCGTCTCCGAGACCCCGGCTCCCCGCCCGCCCCGCACCCCCCCCGCCGCCTCCACCGGAGGTGCGGCACACGTCGGGGCTGGCACAGACGAAGCTCGCGTCCCGCGTTCCGTCCGCGAAGTAGCGCACCGCCTCCCATCCTCCGGCGGCCAAACAGGCCCCGGCCTGGGGTTTGTGCACGACGATGAAGCTACCGTCCCCGCTCGCGGGATCGATCAGATAGGGATATCCGAGCCCCTGGGGCCCCGAGGCCTCACAGGGACCGCACGGCGCTCCCGCGCCGAAGAACAGCATCGTCACGACACCGCAAAGAACGCACAGCACACCGGGACGAACCGAACGCCGCATGCCCCATCTCCCTTCCCGGGCGATCCCGACAAGGATCACCCGCTCCACAGACACACTCCAGGAAACACATTCCATCCCACACCGACAGCACACGACACAACCCTCCCTGCGGAATCGTGCCCCGCAGGTTCCCGTTTCGCCATCGGCAGCTCCGTGCGTCACTGCCGTTCCCCCATGCCGCGACTTTGCCGCACGCATGGAGTTTGCACTCCGAAAAGAGAGGAAAAACCGGAAAGAGAGTGTCACCTCGAAAAAACGACGATCTGAGAAACGATGCGACCGGACATCGGCGTTTTTTCTTTTAACTCCTTTTCATGCGGCTCCACAATGACAGAACGGCATCGAAGCTGTCAAAAGCAACGGCAGTGCCATTGCGTCTCTCGGCGGTCGAAAAACCTCCCCTTTTCACCCTTTTGCTCATGCATCGTCATGCACAGCACGACACAGAGCCCTCTACGCCGCCGGAAAGGCGGAATGAGGGGCGCACGCGGCAAAAGAAACGTGATGGCTGCGAGGAAAAAACAACGCGAAGAGAAAGAAACGCAAAGAAACACGAGGAAATGCAAAGAGACCTGCCGGAGCAGAAAAGCGCCTTGTGAAGGTCCATGCTCCTGGAGGCGTGCGAAGCGGAGCACCCGCCGCGCTTCGTCGCTCCGGGCGAATCCCTCTCGCTGCACCCTCCCGCCGCCGTCTCCCTCGGGTTTACCCGCGGCGGCGGCACCAAGCAGCGGCGGAGACACCGCTCTTCCGGCTCCGCTTTTTAAGGTATAATTCGAATAGAAGGATACTACGGACGCTCGTTGCCGTTCTTGGAAATTCTTGGGAAAAGGAGGCCAGGCCGTGAAAAAAACCAAAGGACACCCCCAATGCAGGGATGTCCTCGTCTCTATTGCCGGCGAGGGAACATCCGTCAAGAGAGTCTGCCTCTCCGAGAAGAGACGCCGCATCATGAAGAAAATCATGGAGACCCGCAAAGCCGCCTTCGATGCCCTCGCCAAATATTGAGTGGCTGACGAGAGACGACATCTGGGAAGGCATCGCCTTCCTTCAGGCGGAATACAGGGAAGACCCCATCCGCGTCATCAACTTCGGTCCCATTGAATACATCCTCAATCTCGAAGGACTTGCCTACCTTTACGGAGACGATCCGTTGCGCATCGCCTCCGCCAAGATCAGGACGATCATCAAAGGACATCCGCTCCTCGACGGAAACAAGCGTCTGGGAATGTTCCTCGGCAACTACTTTCCCGAGCTGAATGGCATCGCTCTCACGGCAGACGACGAGAGCTTCTTTGAGGTCGCCATCGGTCTTGCCTGTGGCGATTTCGACATCGAAGGACTGCACGGATGGCTCGCCGGTAACACTGCTCCCGCACAAAACCCCTGAGTCCCTCCCCGAAATCGATCGCAGCGACGGGAGCACCCCGACCGCACGTGGATCAGGGAGATCGCGGATCAGGGCGTCCGTCGAAGCGGCTACAGTTCCGCCCCGAAGGTGGGGAGCAGGGACTCCAGGTCGAGTTCCTCCAGAGAGTCGCTCCGGGCCGCCTGAAGCTCCCGCAGGGCCTCAAGCTCCGCCCGGGCGGCCCAGCGGGCCGCCGCCTTGTCCCCCGGCGAGGGGTCCGGGTTCGCCAGGGCCGCGCCTATCACCCGGGAGAGAATGCGGAGCTGCTCCTCCGGAGTGCGTCCCTTGGGCACACCGATGGTCACGTGCCCTCCCACGATGTAGCGCCGCCCGTCCGGCCCCGTGGCGTAGCGGTAGACCACGGGCCATCCCATACCCCCCGCGGAGGCCGCATGGGCCGCCTCGTGGGCGAGCACTTCCTTTTCTATCTCCCGAAAACGGCGGATCCGGGGATCCAGTTCCTCCGGAATGTTCTCTCCGCTTCCCGGCAGCGAAAGCGGCGCCGTTCCCTCGTCCTCCTTCGCACTGCGCCGTTTTTCCTGCGTGCGCCGTGCAACGCCCGCCGCGAGAACCGCCGCGCTCAGATCCATGGCACGGGCACCTCCTTCCACGAAAGCCTTGCTCTTCCGGCGCGTCCCTCCCCGCCTCGGAGTCGGAGCAAAAGTCGGAATTGATGTCGAGGCTGGAACCGGAGCCGGAAACAGAGCGGAAGCGGAAACCAGGGTCGACATCAGAGCCGGAATCAGAATCAGAGTCGCTATCGGCGGCAAAGCCGGATCCGGAATCAAGGTCGGATTCAGAGTCAGAGTCGAGGTCGGCAGCGGAGTCGGAGTCGATACGCGAGTGCGCCGGAGCGATGCGCTCCTCCATCCCCTATCAGTATAGCAGAGCAGCGCGCTTTTCCAAAGAATCCACACAGACCGCCCCTTTCGCACATCCTGCCCATTCTGGGCATGCTCCGCATGGCGCAACGGCTCATCAGGGGGATCTGCATCCCACGTCCAGTCAACCGCACATGCCGCGCATTCCGCAACGAATCTCCCACCGGCGACACTCTTCCACCGAGAAGAAAAACCCGCGCCGGGTCTCCTGTCCAAAGCTTCCCCGCCCGAAGCATTCTCTCCCGCCCGGAAGGGGAAATCTGCGCTGGACCTCCCGCAAAAAGAGCGGTAAGGTAAAGATAAGTGCCGCGAACAACGTTGCCCTTCCGGGGTGACCAACGGCAAGAACGGGGCGTGGGCATCGGCGGCGTCGGGCAATCCCGCTCTTCCGCTCCGTGCACTGGAACGCCCCACCCGGCTGAACCGGCCGGACACCTGTCCCAGAAAAGGGGTTCCGGGCGTTTTCAGTCACCCGCAGGAACGCACGGGACGTGCGACGCACTCCCCGAGGCGCAGGAAGCGGAAACCCGATGACACAATGCTGACGAAACACGTTTCGACGACGGAACCGGAGGTGCGGCACCGGACTCCTCTTTAAAATCCGCGATCCGGGGTGGCCGGGGAAAGGCCCGGCGACACGCACCTTCTATGCCGACATGATCGCAACCTTTCGGGCTCCTCGCCGACCCCGGTTGCGACGACTTTCTTTCAGGAGGCGAAAACGCATGCGCATCGACGTGGAACAGGCGGTCTTCGAACGGTTTCCCGGCTTTCGCCGGGCCGTGGTGGTGGCGAAGGATCTGGACAATTCGGGCGAGCCCGAGGCCCTTGTGGCGCTGTTGCGGGAGCAGGAGCGCCGCATCCGGGAGGACGCGACCCTGGAGGACTACAAGAACCACCCCCACATTGCGGCGTGGATGCAGGTCTTCCGCGACATGGGGCTCAATCCGAACCGCCACGCCCCCTCCATCGCGAACCTGATCAAGCGGGTCCGCTCGGGAAAGGATCTCCCCTTCGTGAACAAGATCGTGGCGATCTTCAACGCCGTGAGCCTTTCCTACGTGGGTTCCTGCGGCGGCGACGACCTGGGCGTCGTCACGGGGGACCTGCGCCTGGGCTTCGCCTCCGGGAGCGAGACCTACGTTCCCCTGGGCCAGCCGGACCAGTCGGAGCACCCCGTCCCGGGGGAGGTCATCTACTACGACGCAGGCAACAGCAACGTGTTCTGCCGCGTCTGGTGCTGGAAGAACGGCGACACGAGCAAGATCACTCCCGAAACCCGGGCGGTGGCCATCAACGTGGACGGCATGACTCCCGTGACCGTCGCGGACGTGCTCGCCAAGGCGGAGGACGTGGCAACCCTGGTGCGCACCCACTGCGGCGGCACCACCTCGATCCACCTCCTCGATCCGGAACATCCGGGCTTCGAGATCGCCTGAGGCGCACGTCTCTTCCGCATCGTCCGTCGGCAACAAAGGCGGTTTTCGAAAAGCAAGAGACGTGGAGATGCGTCTATCGCTCCATCGCCATGCCGCAATAAAGACCGTTCCGAAACCGACGGGAGGCGAGACGAGGAAATGGGCATAGGAAGGCTTCGTTCGGGTCTGGCGGCCCTGGGAATTCTGGCGGCGGTGTCCGCGGCGCTCGTCGTGACCACGGAACTTCCGGCGGCTGCGCCCGCCGGAGCGGCGGAACGGCTTCTGACCATCGCCACGGGCAGCAGGGGAGGAACGTACTTTCCCGTGGGGGAGATCCTCGCCAGGCATTTCAACGCCGCCCTGGGGAACAGGGGCTTTCGCTGGTCCGCCAGGCCCTCCGGGGGAACCGCGGAAAACCTGGAGCTGTTGAAAAAAGGCGACGCGGCGATGGCCATCGCCATGGCCAACCTCACCGGGTTTGCCGCCACGGGAACGGTGCGCTACCAGGGAAACCGCATCCCGAACCTCCGCTATGTTCTGGGGCTGTGGCCCGACGTGACCCAGTTCGTCTGCCGCGCCGACGCGAACATCAGGACCTGGAGCGACCTGAGGGGAAAGAGGATCGCCGTCGGCCCGCCCGGCTCGGGGACGGAGTTCTCCAGCGGCGTGCTCCTCCAGGCGCTCGCGGGGCTTTCCTGGGGTGACATCATCCCCCTCCGGCTCGGCTACGACGAGGGAGCGCAGGCGCTCCGGGAAGGCCGGATCGACGCCTTCAACGCCGAGGCGGGCATTCCCACGAAAGCCGTGGCGGAGCTTCTGGAGACCCCGGAGGAGGTGACCCTTCTCGAATTTTCCGAAGAGGACATGGCACGGCTCGCCGACGCGGCCCCCTTCTACGCCCGGGTGGTCATCCCCGGGGGCACCTATCCCGGACAGGCGGAGCCCCTCGGCGTGGCGGGCATCAGGTCCGCGCTTCTGGCGGACGAAAGCCTTCCCGAGAACGTGGTGTACGACATGCTCACGGTCATCTACGCCCGAAAAGAGGCAATGGCGAAGGAGCACGCGGCCTTTACCAAGGTGGATTACGACACCCCTCTGGCGGGGCTTTACGGAGCACCGCTCCACCCCGGCGCAGTGCGCTTCTTCACCGAAAAGGGCGTGCGCATCCCCCCGGAACTGCTGCCCTGAGGCCACTTCCCGGAAACGGGGAACGTTGCACGTGAACTGGGCGGGCCGCACCGGATCGCAGGCATGGCCTCACTCGTCTGCGGAACGCTCCACCCAGTCATCCGACTCCTCCGGCCGGAGGCGCTCCGCATCGGGGACATCGCGGCACCTGCCCGTGCGGGGATCGCACTGCGGAATGCGATGACGATCTTTCGCCGACGACGTGATCTCCGCGGTTGCCACCCGCCGCGTCCCGGGGCTGACCCGGGGGAAGGGGCAACGCGGAACATACTTCGGAGCGCGTAAGGCGCCTTCGGGCGCTGCTCCGGCAGACAACCGGCGATCGCCTTTTCCGAAACAGCGCGGAGAGGCGAGGCTCCTCCTCCGAGGAATGCCTCGCCTCTCCAAAACGGAACCTGACGGACCGCCCCGGTCGGAAGAGCCTGCGTCCTCCCCGGGGTACAGGTGAAACGGCGCCTCACGCCTTCTTCCGGGGAACCCCCTTTGCGGGAAGGGCCGGCGAGCCCGTCGGCGCTGGAACGAGCCCCGATTCCGCTCCGCCCACGCTGAACTGCGACAGAAGCTTCTGAATCCGCTCCGCACCGGTCGCGGCCTCCTGGGCCTCTTTGGCCACGTTCTCCGACGCCGTGGAGGTGCTCTCCGTGGCCTGCCGGATGTTTTCGATGGTGTTCACCACGGTGAGCGTCCCCTTGGTGACCTGGTCGATCCCCGAGGCCGTCTCCTGGGCGGCGGCGGCCTGTTCCTGGGCCGCCGCGGCGATGTTCTGCATCACGTCGTTCACCCGGGCGATCTGGGACAGCGCTTCCTTCAGCTCTTTCTGTGCCTCCGCGGCGGCCGCCACGGTCTCTTTCATGATGGTTCCCGATTCGGCGGTAATGTCCAGGGACTGTTTCGTGTCCGCCTGGAGGGAGCCGATGAGGCTCTCCACCTGCTTGGCCGCCACGTTGGACTCCTCCGCCAGTTTCCGCACTTCCTCCGCCACCACCGCGAAGCCCCGTCCCGCCTCGCCCGCCCGGGCTGCCTCGATGGCGGCGTTCAGGGCCAGCAGGTTCGTCTGGTCCGCGATCTGCTTGATGGTGGTGACGAACTGGGTGATGGAACTCACCGACGTGGCCACGCGGTTGATGCTCTTGACGGA
>Ga0067045_1028689_pt1 | contig 29115 bp, 22 predicted proteins | sample TerdegcTABiofilm_FD_59184 | JGI IMG/M metagenome (GOLD analysis project Ga0067045, IMG submission 59184) | Combined Assembly of (Gp0054472, Gp0054536) Wastewater bioreactor microbial communities from Singapore -Terephthalate degrading...
CCCCGCCTTCAGGACGTCGAACACGCTCCGCGTGGCTTTCCCGGAGATGTCGATCCCCACTTCCTTCATGACGGCCACGGCCAGCGGATTCAATGTCCCCGGCTCGAGGCCCGCGCTCTCGGCCTCGAAGCTCTCGCCGCAGAGACGGTTCATCCAGGCCTCGGCCATCTGGCTGCGGGCGCTGTTGTGGATGCAGACAAAGAGGACTTTCTTCTTTTCCATCTCAGGGTTCCTTTTGCACGGGTTTTTGCTGCGCCCGGGTCAACCTTTCAGTTTCTGGTAGAGCCCCGTCAGCTTCGTCCGGTAGGCGTTTCGGATCATGGCCTCGTCCTCGCCCAAGGGTTTGACGGGGACGAGGTCCATCACCTCCTCGGGGGTCAGTCCCGAGTCGTCGACGGTCTCGACGGCGCCCTTGAGCATTTTCTTGATCCCCTTCCAGGCCTGCTTGTCCGTCAGGCCGAAGGACTTTCCCAGATCGAGGAGCTCGAAGAGCTGGAACCACAGGTAGGTGGGGCCCATCGCCGTGACGATGGCATAGGCCTCGAGCTTGCCTTCATCCACCTCGGGGCAGTCTCCCAGCTTCTTGAAGAGCTTGAAGAGGTCTTCCTTTTCTTTTTTCGAGATTCCCGGGCCGAAGGCGACGGGGTTGTAGCCCTCGTTGACGTAGGACGGGGCGTTGGGGATCATCCGCACGATCCGGTCGAACCCCCCGAGCCCCTCCGAGAGCGCCTTGATCGTGAACCGGGGCGCCAGGGAGACGAGGACGGCGCCGGGTTCGAGCGCTGCCTTGATCTCCGCCAGCCCGCCCCCGACGGCCGGCGGGTGAAGGGCGAGGAAGACCAGGTCCTGGCCCGCCGCCTTCGCGTTGTCGCCCTGTGCGGTCTGGATTTTCGGGAATTTCTCCTTGAGCTTCCGGAGGACCTCCCCGTTTGCGTCGCTGACGACGACGATCGAGGGAAGCATCCGCTTCCGGTTCAGCGCTTCGAGAATGATCCGGGTGACCCGTCCCCCTCCGATAAACCCCAGCGATTGGACCTTCATCACACCGTGCCTCCTTGTCTAAATCCCGGATCCGGCGATAAGAAGCCGGGAGCCCTGTTGGAAGGGTCATTGCGAGCACCCGCGGGGTGCGCGGCACACTCTTGCAAACGGCGAGATCGCCGCGCTTCGCTCTCGATGACGCGGTTTATCGCCGGCTTCGAGTAAATTATGGATTGCGATTATCAGTTTCGTCTATCGCTTTCCGGCGAGGATACCCTTGAGGTCGTCCACCGTAGGGATTTTCCCCGCGACGACCACGTTCCCGTCCACCAGGACGGCCGGGGTCATTCTGACGCCAAGCTTGGCGATCTGGAGCATGTCTCGGACGTGCGTGACCTCTGCGTCGAGACCCAGCTGCCTGCATGCCTCGAGAACGTTTTTCTCCGTGGCCTCACAGCGTGCGCAGCCCGGTCCGGCAACCTGGATTTTCATGATGAATCCCTCCTACAGAATGAAGTTTCCGAAGAACCATCCCACGAAGGTCCCGAGGATAACGATGGTGATGACGTAGACGACGGACTTCTTGAGGCCGAAGACCCGCGCGATGGCGACCCAGTTCGGCAGGCTCAGGCCCGGCCCCGTGAGCAGGAGCGCCAGCGCGGGCCCTTTCCCCATGCCGAGTTTCATGAGGGTGTCCACGAAGGGGGCCTCCGTCATGGTGGCGAAGTAGCTCACGGCCCCGATCATGGTGGCGAGAAAGGACGCCGTCACCCCGTTGCCGCCCAGCCATTGGCGAATCCATGCTTCCGGCAGAAGCTTCCCGATGACGCCGACGGCGAACACGCCGGCCAGAAGCAGGGGCAGGATGATCCGGACAAACCACCACGTCTCGCGAAGCCAGCTCTTGACCTCGTCCGTCGAGAACATTTTCAACGCGTAGCCAAACAGGATGATCGTCGCGATCCCCCAGATGATCACCTTCTGCCAGTAGGGCCCCGTCTGACCGATGTAATTGGGGGCAAGAAGGGAAACGACAATCAGAAGGAGCAGGATCGCGTGCCGCCGGGAGACAATCTCCCCTTTTTCCCGTGTCCCTTCCGCCACGACGATTTCCTCGCGCACCTCGTTGCGGAAAGCCAGGGTCATGACCCAGCCGACGGCGAAGGCCATGGCCAGGGACGCCGCAACACGCGCCACGACGATCTCGCCCCCCAGGATGTTCCCCGTGTAGACCAGGGATAGGATATTGGCCGACGGAGCCACCCAGAGAACGATGAAGGCCACGCCGACGGCGGCGCCGCTGAAGTAGAGGCCCGCCGAGACGGGGATGACCGTACAGGAGCAGGCTGCCACGAAGAAGCTGGCGACACCCGCCAGGGAAAAGGACTTCGCCTTGTTTGCCTTTTCGCCCAGGTAGCTGAGAATCGCCTCCTGGTTGATGAAGGCCACCATGGCGCCGGCCAGCATGAAGGCCGGCACGAGGCAGGTCAGCACGTGGGTTGCGACATAGTCCTGCAGGGCGAGAAGACCTGCCATGATCAATTCCATCAACATTTGAAAACTCCTCTTCTTAGACGGAGCGGCCTTTCTTGGATCGCTTACACCTTGCTTCGGGGTTTTCCGCCTGTTACGACCGGCTTCTTTCTCACTTCCTCGCGGCGGATGTCGGGAAGCCGACGAAGGATCCGCCTGATTTCAACGTCGTCGCCGAGCCATTTTTCCATCATGCCGAGCATCTCGACGGCATAGGGATTGGCATCGTTTCCGATCAGCCGATAATTCACCCAGAGCCCGTCTTTTTTCGACTGCACGAGTCCCGCGTCCTCCAGGATTTTGAGGTGCTTGGACACGGTCGGCTGGGTTATGCCGAGGGCCTCCTGCATCTCGCAAACGCACATCTCCTTCTGCTGGAGCATCTTGACCATCTTGACCCGGTTGGGGTCCGACAGGGCCTTCATGACCCGGATGAAGTCTTTCATGGCGGCTCCCTTCATATAGCTATATGGCTATATAGTTATCTGAACGCCTCTTGTCAACGGGAAAAAGGGCCGTCACCGGGACGGTTTTCAGGATTGCATCGGGGGAGGGATTGGGTATATAGGTTGCCCGGAAAAAGATGGAAGTCAGGAAGCCGGGAAGTTGGGAAGTCCGGAGAATCGTGCACTTCGCGGGTTGTCGGAACCCGGTCCAGACTTCTCACCTTCTTAGCCTCTCAACTTCGTGCCCGCATTGGATTGGATGGGTATGTCCGGATCGTGCGGCCATGACAGCTTGACGTGCAGCAAAGGGGAGATGGAATGACCGAGCAGACCAACACCGAGCAGTACGAGCGCCTGGCGCAGCTCTACATGAAGGAAAAGCGCTACCCCGAGGCGATCGCCGTCTACCGGCAGCTCATCCAGATGAAGCCCGACATGGACTCCTTCGTTCTGTGCCTTGCCTGGGCCCTCAAGGACAACGGCGAGGTCGAGGAGGCCGTCGTCCAGTTCGAGAAGCTCTTCCAGAAGGAGCTGGCCAGGAAACTCTTCACGGGGTTTGCCTTCGACGAGCTCGTGCGCCTGTTCCGCGAGGCGAAGCAGTACGACCGGCTCGTGGAGGTCTGTGAGCGGGCCGTGGCCGTCCAGAAGAAGGACGTCCACCTGCGCCACACCCTCGGGGACGCCTACCTGCGCGCGGGGCGGCACGGGGAGGCCCTGGCGGTCTTCGAGGCCCTGGCGGCCGAGGAGCCCGACATGTCCGTATTCCACGCATCCGTGGGCGGCGCGCTGGTCGCCGCCGGGCGGTTCGACGAGGCCGAGGCGGCCTACCGGCGGGCCATCGAAAACGACTTCCCGGGCAAGGAGGGGATGTTTCTCAACCGGATGGGGCAGGCCTGCATGCTCAAGGGCGACTACGGGAGGGCCGAGAGCGCCTTCCGCAGGGCCGCGGCGGCTTCCCCGGAAGAGGCGGTCTTCCGCTGCGACCTGGGGGATGCCCTCGTGATGCTCGGGCGCGTGGAGGAGGCCTTCCGGTCCTACGGCGAGGCCGTCGGCATCAACCCCGCCTTCGAGGGGAGCTACTACTACCGGCTCGGCAACCGGCTGATGAAAGAAAGCCGCGCCCCCGAGGCGGTGGAAGCCTTCCGTCGGGCAGGCGCGGCGGATCCTGCCAATGCCTTCTACCGGCTCTCGCTGGCCGGGGCCCTCGGCGCCTGCGGGCGCACGGTCGAGGCGAAAGAAATCCTCGAGGCCCTCAGAACTCCGGAGGAGGGCTCTTGAGGAGCTTCGCGAAGCGGTCCTTCTCCACGGCCTTCTCGAAGGCCTCCTCGGGGCTGATCAGCCGCCGCTGCAGCAGGTCGGCGATCGAGTCGTCGAGCGAGATCATGCCCATCCTTCTGCCCGTCTGGATGACGGTCATCAGCTGGTAAGTCTTCTGCTCGCGGATGAGGTTGGCCGCCGCGGGCGTCACCAGCAGGATCTCCAGGGCCGCGATGCGGCCCGGCTTGTCCACGCGCTTGAAGAGGGCCTGCGACATGACCCCTTTGAGCGATTCCGACAGCGACGTCCGGATCTGGGACTGCTGGTCCGCGGGGAACATGTCCACGATGCGGTCGATGGTCCTCGTGGCCCCCATGGTGTGCATGGTGGACAGGACCAGGTGGCCCGTGTTGGCCGCCTCGATGGCCAACATCGTCGTCTCCAGGTCGCGCATTTCGCCGACGAGGATGATGTCGGGGTCCTCGCGCAGGGCGGCCCGCAGCGCCTTGGCGAAGGACTGCGTGTGGGTCTCCACCTCGCGGTGGTTGATGATGCACTGCTTGGGGTGATGCACGAACTCGATGGGGTCCTCGATCGTGACGATGTGGCACTTGCGGTTCGCGTTGGCGTGCTCGATCATGGCCGCCAGCGTCGTCGACTTGCCGCTCCCGGTGGGGCCCGTGAGGAGCACCAGGCCGCGCGGCAGCATGGCCAGCTGCTTGAGGACCTGGGGAAGCCCCAGCTGATCGACGGTGAGGACCGTGGAGGGGATTTCGCGGAACACGGCGCCGATGCCGTTTTTCTGCTTGAAGTAGTTGCAGCGGTAGCGGGCGACTCCCTCGACCTCGTAGCCGAAGTCCAGATCGCCCGTCTCCTCGATCTCCTGGCGCTGCCCGGGGGTGAGGATCTCGAAGAGCATCTCCCGCAGTTCCTCGTCGTCGAGGGGCTCGTCGGCGATCTTCTCCATGTCGCCGCGGACGCGCAGGGCCGGGGGCGAGCCGGCGAAGAGGTGGAGGTCGGAGGCGCCCCGGTCGTGCTGCAGGGCGAACAGATCGTCGATTCTTGCCATAGGTCAATCCCCTTCCAGGATAATCGTGAAAGCCGATCGTAAAAACGAGAAGCAATTTTGCAAGTTCCATGCCCCCAAAATCCGAAGAACAAGTCCTTGACAGGGTATTTTGCACTGGTGTATAAACGGACTCCCTTTCGTATAGTTGGGCGGAAGTGGGGATGTAGCTCAATTGGGAGAGCGCCGCGTTCGCAATGCGGAGGTTAGGGGTTCGATCCCCCTCATCTCCACCATTTTTCCCTTCCTGCCCGCAGGGTAGTTCCGTTCCCTTCTGATCTCCAGCCACATTTCTCACGATGCCCGAGTTGCCTGCAGCTCAAGCAGATCGGTTTCGCCCGCGTTCAGACGGTACCGATTCCCTGCGGCTCCGCCGGGGGCATCGTGCGCGGGGCGCGAATCTTGCAAACCCGTGCGGGTTCAAGACGGTGTTTCAACCGTCACGTCACCCACCAAGGAGGATCTATGAAGAAGTTGTTTGTGCTCGTGATGGCGGTATTTGCGTTTACTGTTTACTCGGGTCTTGCCCCGCTCACGGCCTGTGCACAGGGGAAGCAGGCGAAAAAGGACGACGGCAACAAGAAGGAATGGACCCAGAAGGATCGCGAAGATCGCTACAAGGAGCAGAGCCGGAAAATCGACAGGGAGGCGGAGGCAAAGAAAGAGAGGCTCCGCGACAATCCCCCCAAGCGAAAACTGGGAAACACCGATCAGGGTGAGCTGAAGAGGCGTGAGGCGGCAATTGACAAGGAGGCCTCGGACCGCAAGCAAAAGCTGAAGGATCACCTCGACAACCCGCAGGCCGGCCCTTACAAGAAATAATCCATGGGAGTCGGCTTCAAATCGATCGGCAGGGCCGGGACCTGACTCCCGGCCCTTCTTTTCCCCCCGGCATCAGAAAGCGTCCGGTTCATCCCTGACGGAAAAGACCTCCGACTCCCTGGCCCTGATCGGTCGGGCATCCCCGCCCTTCGGTCAATTCCACGGCTCCGACCCGAATGCCCTGCGCGAAACGGCCGGTGCCGTTTTGGCAGGGTCCGTAAATCATGATACATCACGGGATGTTGCGCGTCACACATGCCATTATGGCACTTCCCCGCCTGTCGGCCGATCCCGGGGTCCGCGGGCGCGATATCCGATCAACCTTTTGATATTGAAGGATAAAATCGTATTCCCGTCGGCCGCGCTCCGCCTGGCATGCCCCGTGCCTTGATAGCGGGCAACAACGGGCGCCCGCACAGGATCAGGGGCCCGCTCAGGAGCACGCCATGACAGCGCAGTACGCAGCCGCGGAACGCATCCAGGAAATCTCGCTCGACAGGGTCGTCCTCTACCCCCATCTGCAGGGCATCCTTGGCGAGAAGTATTGTTCGGCCAACCGGATCATCGTGCTGCAGGACACCCCCTCGGAGATCCGGGTCGCCATGCCGGAACGGTCTCTGCCCTGTGTCGACGAGATCCGCAAGATCCTGCCGCGCAGCAAGTCCATCGCTCCCTGTCTCGCGGACGAGATCGACATCGAATGGGTCTTCATGCGGGGCTACGATCTTTACAATCTCAACCACTCTCATTGAAAGGCCCGGCAGTCATCCCCCTGACGGGATCGCCGGCAGGCAGGACCACCGGCTTCCCGCCGGCCTCCGGCCGGCCCGGAACCTGCCCCCCCGTCATGCGCGGCCTCCTTTCTGCCCGCCGGCATCTCACCCTGCGCCATCGGGCCCGCGGGGTCCTGTCGCGGCCTTCGCACACGGAAATTCCGCCTTTGCCGCAAATCCGGTTTGACTTTTGCATTACAATGATCCCGTTGCCCAATTTTCTCAGCGGAAACGGCAAAAAGGGATGCAGGCGCCGCACTACGAAACGCTGTCGAAGAAGGAACTGATCGAGAGGCTCCTCGAGGCCGAAAGGCGGCTGCACAGGGCCGGCGCGTCAACCCGGCCCGACGTCAACCGCGGCACGGCGGGGTTGGCGGAAGAGCAAGACCGGCCCGCCGTTTCCGCACGGGGGGATGTCAAATCCGCGTCGGAGAGCGACTGCACGGTTCTCGACCGGGACGGCCGCGTCCGAAGGCTCTACCGCGTGGTCAAGGACATCCGCGACGATGCGGGCAACCCCGTTTTCTCCGAGGGGGCCCTCTACGAAATCGGCCGGACACAGGATGTGGAAGGGGAGAATCCCGGCGCGCCGGGGGAGTCGGACCGGACGGAACTCATCTGCCGGTTCCGCCCCAACGGCACCCTGACCTACGTCAACGAGGCCTACTGCCGTTACTTCGGCTGCGGGCGCGAAGAGCTGCATAACCGCAACATCCTCCTGTCCATCTCCGAGGCGGACCGCGAGAAGGTCTACTCCCGCCTGAAGGGCCTCCGGCCGGAGAGCCCCGTCGACACCCTCGAGTACCGCGTGGAGAACGTGTTCGGCGATGTGCTCTGGAATCAGTGGACCTACCGCGCCCTCTTCGACGACAGCGGGAACATCCTGGAGTACCAGTCCGTGGGCAGGGACATCACGTTCCGGAAGTACACGCAGGACGTCCTGGAGAAGCGGGCCGCCATCCTGGAGGCCGTGACGTTCGCCGCCGAGGGGTTTCTCCGGGGCGCCTCCTGGAGGGACCGGATCGAGAGGGTCCTCGAGCGGTTCGGCGCCGCCATGAATGCCGCCCACGTGTTCCTCTGCGAGAACCAGATCGGGGCGGACGGCGACATCGCCGTGCGGAACAGCTACGAGTGGCGCTCCCCGGAGATCGAGGACGGCGGGGCCCACGGGAGATTCCTGCGGGACTCGGAGCTGGCCGTCCGCTTTTCGCGGTGGGTGTACGGCAAGAGCGAGGGCAGGCCGATCTACGGCACCATCGGGCAATTCCCCGACCGCGAGGTGGGTGAGCTGGCCCTGGACCAGAAGCTCTCGATCGCCGTCGTGCCCATCCTGAACGGGGAGCGCTGGTGGGGCTTCATCGGGTTTGCCGACTATTCGGGCGGCACCCAGTGGACCGAGGACGAGATCGCGCCCCTCGGGGCTGCCTCCGAGATCCTCGGCGCCGCCGTCGAGAGGGAGGAGAAGGAGCGGGCTCTGCGGGAGGCCCACGAGAACCTTCTCGACCAGGAGCGGTTTCTCGCCGGGGTCTTCGACGCGATCCGGGACGGCATCATGGTCGCATCGCCCGACATGACGATCCTGCGCGTCAATAAGACCGTCGAGCAGCGGTTCCCTCACGTCCCGAGCCTTGTGGGCAGGAAGTGTCACGAAGTCTTTTACGGCCTGGAGAGCCCCTGCGACGGCTGCGCGAGCCGGGTCGCCCTCGAGACCGGTAAGGCAACCGCCATGACCCGTCCCATCGTGGGCCCCGACGGGGCATGCACGGGCTGGGTCGAGGTGTTCAGCTACCCCTGGGTAGATCCCTTCACGGGGCGGCGCAAGGGCGTGATCGAGTATTCCAGGGACATCACGGAAAAGAAAAAGGCGGAAGAGGCCCGCCTGCAGAGCGAGAAGCGGCTGAGGCAGTTCATCGACTCCTCCCGGGACGTCATCTTCCTCAAGGACGAGAGCCTCCGGTATCTCGTTGTAAACAGGGCCTGCCTTTCCCTGGGCGAGGCCGAGGAGGCAGATGTGCTGGGGAAAACGGATGACGACCTGTTCCCCGAGGAGCAGGCGCGACGGTTCAGGGCGCAAGACGTGGCGGCCCTGACGAGCGGCGATGAGGCGGTGACGGACGATCTCCTGTTCAAACAACGGTTCCTTGAGGTCACGAAATTCAAGGTCGATCTCGATGGCGGCAGGGTCGGCATCGGCGGCATCCTGCGCGACGTGACGGAGCAGCGCGAGGCCGCGGAGAAAATCCGCCGCAGCGAGGAACTCTTGCGGACCTTCGTGGACTCTTCGAAGGACCACATCTTCCTGAAGGACGAGCAGGGCCGGTTTGTCCTGGTCAACCGCTCCGTGCGGCAGTACGTGGGGCGCAGCGAGGGCGATATCCTCGGCAGGACCGACGCGGAGCTGCTGCCGCCGGCGCTGGCCGAGCGGAGCCGCCGGTCGGACCGGAGGGTCATCGAGGCGGGCGCGGCGCTCACCTTCCACGAGCAAGAGAAGGACCGGGTGTTCGAGGTCATGAAGTTCCCCGTCCGCTTTTCGGGGGACCGCGTGGGCGTCGGGGGGATCATCCGCGACATCACCGAGCGCGTCCGGGCCGAGGAGGCCCTGCGCGCAAGCGAGGAGCGCTTCCGGGAACTGGCCGACACGATCCCCGTAGGCGTATACGAGTCGGACCTGAGAGGGAATATCGTCTACGCGAACAAGACGGCCCGGACGATGTTCGGCCTCGAGGACATCGATCTGGTGTCGTCGGGGGGCATCAATTTCCTCCAGGTCGTCGCACCCGAGGACCATGCGACGGCCCAGGCCAATGCACGGCGGGTCCGCGAGGAGCGAGCCCTCGTCGTGCAGGAGTACACCTTAATGAGAAAGGACGGGAGCCGGTTCACGGGCCTCGTCACGTCGCGCCCCTTGATCAGGGACGGGAGCGTGACGGGCTCCCGTGGCGTCTGCACGGACATCAGCGCCCTGAAGGAGGCGCAGAGCGCCCTGCGGGAAAACGAGGCCATGCTGAAAAGCATCCTGAGGGCCGCGCCCGTCGGGATCGCCTTCGGCATCGATCGGACGCTTCAGTGGGCCAACGAGGCCTATCGGCGCATGACGGGCTATGGGGAAGAGGATGTCAAAGGAAGGCAGGCCCGCGTCCTCTACGACAGTGAAGAGGAGTTCCTGAGGGTCGGGAACGCCCTCTATGGCGACAGGGACAAGGGCGGGACCAGGGAAACGATCACAACGTGGACGCGCCGTGACGGGTCCGTCATCGATGTCCGCCTGAGCGTGTCGCCTTTGTATCCGGAAAACACCGCTGCGGGGGTTGTGATTACGGCCCTCGACATCACCGAGCAGAAAAGGGCGGACGAGGCCTTGCGGGCGAGCGAGTCGCGTTACCGGGAACTGGCCGACAACCTGCCCGTGGGCGTCTACGAGGCGGACTTCGAGGGCCGGTTCACCTATGCCAACAGCACGGCCATGAAGATGTTCGGCTACGGGGAGGATAACGTCTGGAAGGGCATGCATTTCTTGGGGGTCATCGCGCCCGAGGAGCACGAGATCGCCCTGAAGCGGGCACAGGGGATCCGGCAGGGCAAAAAGATCACGTACACCGAGTACACGTTTCTCCGCAGAGACGGAACGCGCTTCCCGGGCCTTCTCATGGCGCGGCCGCTCATCCGCAACGGGCGGCTCGAGGGCTCGACGGGCGTCGTCACGGACATCACGGAACTCAAGCAGGCCCAGGAGGCCCTGCGGAAAAACGAGGCCCTGCTGGGCAGCATTCTCCGCACGGCCCCTATCGGCGTGGGCATGGTCCAGGAGCGTGTCCTCGGGTGGGTCAACGAGGGCATGTCCGCCCTGACGGGCTACGACGGGCATGCGCTCCGGGGCATGAGCACCCGCGGTCTCTACCCGGACGACGAGGAATTCGAGCGCGCGGGCCGCAACCTGTATGGCGAAATCGCCGCCCGGGGCAATGGGTCCGTCGAGACACGCTGGAAGCGCAGCGACGGGTCCATCGTCGACGTGCAGGTGAACGCCGCCCCGATCTATCCGGCCGATCCCTCCGCGGGGGTCGTCTTCACGGCCCTGGACATCACGGCCCAGAAGAAGGCCGCCCGCATCCTGCTCTTCGCCAAGTCAGATCTCGAGAAGCAGGTCGCCGAGCAGACCCGCGAGCTCGACGTCGCCAACATGCTGCTGCGGATCGAGCTCGAGGAGCACCGCAAGACGGAGGAGGCCCTCGTCAAGAGCGAGCAGCTCTACCGGGCCATCGTCGAGGACCAGACGGAGATCATCTGCCGCTTCCGGCCCGACGGGACGATCTCGTTTGTCAACGAGGCCTTCTGCCGCTATTTCGGGAAGGACCGGAACGAACTCCTCGGGTCGCGCTACCTGCCGTCGATCCCGCGCGAGGACCGCAAGAAACTCTGGACCGCATACGCGGCACTGACCCCGGATCGCCCGGTCTTTCACGTGGAGGTCCGCATCGGGATGCCCGACGGCACGCTGCGGTGGCTGCAATGGACCAGCCGGGCCGTCTTCGACGATTCCGGGGCCGTCGTCGAGCACCAGGGCGTGGGCCGGGACATCACGGAGCGCATCCGGTCGGAGCAGCAGATCCGGGAGAGCCGGAACATGCTCCGGGCGGTGTTCGACGGCATCGCGGACCCGCTGGTCATGGTCCGGGAGGACATGACGGTGGTCATGCTCAACCGGGCGGCCCTGCGGTTCCTCGGCGCGTCGCTGTACCGGGAGCGGATCGGCACCTCCTGCCTCGATTTCTTCCGGGCGCGGTACGGCGCGGAGGAAACGAACCTCGTCCAGGCCGCCGTCGCCGGGCGGGAGTCCGCCCGGCACGAACTGGCCACGCGGGGGGATTCCACCCGGTACGAGGAGATGTTCGTCTACCCCGTTTTGGCCGGCGGGGAGGGGCATGGCATGGCCATCATCCGGATCACCGACCGGACGAGACAGCGGCTGATGGAGCGGGAGCTGATCCAGAGCGAAAAGCTCGCCTCCCTGGGGCTCCTGATCTCCGGGATCGTCCACGAGATCAACAACCCGAACAACTTCATCAGCTTCAACATGCCGATCCTGCGCGATTACATCCAGGACATCCTGCCCGTCCTCGACGAGCACGCCGCCCGTACGCCCGATTACGAGGTCCAGGGAATGCCCTACGCGGATTTCCGGGCCGACGTGCTGAAGCTGATCGGGAACATCGAACACGGCTCGACGCGGATCAACACCACCGTTGCGAAGCTGAAGGAATTCTCGCGCAAGAAGGACGAGAAAGGCGCCCGGCCGCTCCTGCCCACGGAGGTCGTGGAACGGGCCGTCTCCATCTGCCACACGCAGATCCGCAAGACGGTGAAGACCTTCGACGTGCAGGTGCAGCCCGACATGCCCGAGATGGTGACCGACCCCGACGCCATCGAGCAGCCCCTCATCAATCTGCTGATCAACGCCGCCCAGGCGGCGGACAAGCCCGACTCCCGCATCCGGCTCTCGGCGGGGCGGGGGGCGGACGGGGAGGGGCTGGTCCTGGAGGTCGAGGACAACGGCTGCGGGATGGACGGCAGGACGGCGTCCCGCATCTTCGACCCCTTCTTCACGACGAAGGAGGCGGGGCTGGGCACGGGCCTGGGCCTCTACATTTCGAAGAACCTGATCGAGTCCGTCGGGGGCTCCATCACCGTGGAAAGCGAACCCGGGCGGGGCACGCGCTTCCGCGTCGTGCTGCCCGACCTGAACCCTCCGGGCAGGCGGGAACAAGCAACCGAAGAAAAGGGAGTCGACTCATGAGCGAAATGATTCTCGTCGTCGATGACGAAATGGACTTTCTCGACAGCGTAAAGCGGGGCCTGATCGGCGCCGGCATCCGGGATGTCCGCGCCGAGAGCGATCCCCGCGTTGCGGCCTCCTCCGTGCAGCAGGGCGACCGTTACGCCGTCGCGCTCATCGACATCACCATGCCCTGGATCAACGGGGTGCAGCTCCTGGAGATCATCAAGGGCACCAGCCCCGACACGGAGTGCATCATGGTGACCGCCGTCAACGACGCCCGAACCGCCGTGGAGTGCCTGCAGAAGGGCGCCTACGACTACCTCACCAAGCCCGTCTCGCGCGACGAGCTGGTCTCGAAGATCCGGCGCGCGATGGAGAGGCGCCGCCTCCTGGAGGTCCTCTCCGTCGGCAAGACCGGCAGCCTCCCCCAGATCAAGCACAAGGACGCCTTCGCGCCGATTATCACCCGGTCGGAGAAGATGCTCCGCCTGCTCAAGGAAGCGGAGCTGCACGCCGCCAGCGACGTGCCCATCCTCATCACCGGCGAGAGCGGGACGGGCAAGGAGCTGCTCGCCAGGGCGATTCACCGCTCGAGCCCCCGGGCCTCGTTCCCGTTCACCTCGATCAACATGGCCTCCCTGACGGGCAGCCTCTTCGACGCCGAGTTCTTCGGCCACACGAAGGGCGCCTTCACGGGGGCGGAGAAGGACCGAGCGGGCTACCTCGAGTCCACCAACCGGGGGACCCTCTTCATGGACGAGGTGGGGGACCTGCCCCTCGATTTCCAGGGGAAGCTCCTGCGCGCCCTCCAGGAGGGGGAGATCATCAAGCTCGGCACCAGCACGGCACGGAAGGTGGACGTGCGCTTCATCGCGGCCACCAACGCCGATCTCGACAAGCTGCTGGCCCGCGGGGGGTTCCGAAAGGACCTGTACTACCGCCTCAAGGGGGCCTGGCTCTTCATGATCCCCCTCCGGGAGCGCAGGGAGGACATCCCGCTGCTGATCAACGTCTTCCTCCGGGAATTCCGCGGGGAGCTCACGGGCCAGGATGTCGAGGAGGACGCGCTGGACATCCTCATGGGGTACGACTACCCCGGGAACATCCGCGAGCTGCGCTCGATCATCCAGTCCTCCAGCAACCTTTCCCAGAAAAGACCGATCGCGGCCCGTCACCTCCCGGAGTACATCCGGAAATCGAGGCCGAAGCCGGCCGCGCAGACCGGAAGCTCCGGTCCGATCGTTCCGCTGGCGGAGGTCGAACGGGTCCACATCCTCCAGGCCTACGAGGGGACGACCCGCAACAAGCTCAGGACGGCCAAGCTCCTGGGGATCGGCCTCAACACGCTGAGGCGGAAGCTTGCCTCCTACGGGGTGGACTGAGCCCGCAGTCCGTGAGGCGAAGGGCCGGTCGGCTGCGGGCTGCTCGAGCCGGCCTATCCCATCCCGGCACATCTTCCCTTTCCCCCCGGAAAGATTCGCTTTTTCTCCCCTCACCGGGCCATTCCGGCACAGTCCCGCGTCGCCCCCGCCTTGCCCCCCCGCGGGCATCAATCGTCAAGCCATGGAAATAGCTCAATAAATGATTGCGTACGAGTTTGGTACGACCGGTGCTCTACCTGGCGGCAACCACACAGACGAGGTGACGCCATGTCCGACAGAGATTTCCCGGGACAGGGTCCCGGTGGCATCGCGGGGAGGCCGCGGCCGGCGGAGGACAAAGAGCAGAACCGGGAACCGGAGGCAGGCCCGTCCGGGGAAGGACCCGGGGCGGCGGATGCGCCCTCGCGGCATGACCCGTGCCGCGCGTTCATGGAGCAGCTGCCCTTCGGCGTCCTGACCGCACGGCCCGACTACTCCGTGGATTATGTCAACGGGCGGTTCCGGGAGATGTTCGGCTACGGGATCGACGAGATCCCCGACATCCGGTCCTGGTTCGAGAAGTTCGCGCACAAGCCCGTCTCGAAGGGCATGCTCGATCAGCTCTTTCATGCCCGCACGCCGCGCGCGCAAGGGCTTCACCGGGAAACCGTGATCGCCGTCCAGACCCGGCGGGGCGGCCGTCGTCTCTGCCAGGTCCACTTTGTGGCCCTCGCCGACGGCCGGCTGCTGACGACCTACGAAAACGTCGCCGAGCGGGGCCGTGTCGAATCGGAGCTTCAGTACAGCAAGATCGACTCGGTCAGCATTCTCACCGGCGGTCTCGCCCTCATCCTCGACGGGATCGCCGAGGGCCTCCAGGCCCTTCTGGACACGATGCAGGGGCAGAATGCCCCCGCGGTCAGGCAGCTCCAGGCCGTCGAGCAGGAGGCCCGCTCGGCCCGGGAGCTGCTGCAAAAGATCCGGAGCTTTACCGGCGGGCGGGTGAACGAGGCCCGGCCCATCGACCTGAAGGAAATCATCCGCAAGACCTCCACCATCTTCGCCAACACCCGGGGCGGGATCACCGTGCGTCGGAAGCTCGATGAGAAGCTCTGGGCCGTCGAGGTCGAGCGGATCCAGCTCGAGAAGATGCTCATCCACCTGTATTTCCACCTGCAGCAGGTATCCCCGACGAGTCCCGAGTTCCACATCGAGGCCGAGAACGCCTGCCTCTTCGCGCCGGAGTCGACCCTCTACAGGGTCAAACCGGGCCGGTACGTCAGGGTCAGCCTGTCGGCGGGCGCCCTGCCGCCGTCGCCCGCCGGGCGGCCGAGGGCCCTTCGCCTTTCGGCCATGATGAACGACCCCGGACTGCGGGACAGCCTGAGCATGACCTACGCGCAGTGCATCGTGCAGGGACACGGCGGCGTCATGACCCTCACCGGCGGCGAGGGATCCCCGTCGGCCGTGCACATCCTGCTGCCCGCCGCAGAGTCGCCGGCTCTCGGGTCCCCCGCCCTGCGCGAGGCCGGCGCGCCGGGGGGGACGATCCTCCTGGTGGACGACGACGAGGTGCTGATCGGCGTGATCCGGGAGATCCTCGAGTCGGCCGGGTACCGGGTGCTGACCGCGTTCAACGGCCGGGAGGCCCTCGAGATCTACGAGGCGTGGAGGGGCGACATCGATCTCGTGATGCTGGACATGATCATGCCGGGCATGGGGGGCGCGGAGACCTACAGGGAATTGAGGGGCATGGATCCGAAGGTGCCCGTGCTCATCGTCAGCGGCTACAGCCTGCCCGACCAGATCCGCGATCTCCTCGCGCAGGGGTGCCGGGGATTTCTGCAGAAGCCCTTCCAGATCCCGGAGCTCTTCGAGGCGATCCGCCGGGCGATGCTGCGGGACGACGGAAAGAGAGGATAGAGCCATGAACGGCGACGAGAGGTTGTCCGGGGGAAAAGCGATCTACATCGCCGGCCCGCGACGGCTGGACAACGAGGCGCTCGCGCGCCTTCTCGCGCGGGAGGCGGGAACGCCGTGCGAGGCGGTTCCCTTCGAACGCATGGTGACCCTGGGTCTGGGACCCCACCCGCCCGGGAGCCTGCTGTTCCTCGTCGATGCCCTCGACCCGGGCCTCCGGAGGGCGGCCCCGCAGGGCAACGGGGGGGCAAACGGCATACTGCCCGCCGGGCTGTTCTCCCTCCTGTTCAGGGAACATCCCAACGGCAACGGGGCCGCCGCGGTCTGCCGGTGCGGGTTTTTCTACCGGTTCGAGTCCGCGGAGAAGTTCCTCTGCGCCCTCCAAGACCTGCTCGCCGACCGCCGGCAGGCGCCCGGGGAGCCGCCCGTCGGCTACATGCGGCCCGGGGGGGCCATGGAACCCGCCGAGGGACACCCCCTGAGCCCGCGGGAGTTCCACATCCTGTTCCTGATGGCCGGCGGTCTCCACAACAGCGATATCGCCGCCCGCCTCAACATCAGCGGCCACACGGTCCGAACGCACCTCTACAACATCTTCCGCAAGATCCACGTGCGGAGCCGCGTCCAGGCCTCCCTGTGGGTCCACGAGCACGTGGATCGGTTCTTCTGCGTGCTGTAAGTCCCGCCTCTCTCCCGCGGCCCGGGGATCGGCGCCTCAGCCGGGGCGTTCCGGCCCTGGTCTCGTCGTTCCGGCCTGTACCTCGATCGGATTCCGGAAAACGAAACCGCCGGTAGGTCTTCCGGGGCGGATGGACGTCCCCGGCGGCGGCAGGCGGTTCGTGACGGTCAACGCGTGACGGTTAGTGTGTGACGGGCATGCTCAGGAGGCGGGCCGCGACGGGAGCCACCATGTAGCCGAAGAACGCCAAGGGGGCCAGGTAGACCAGGAGGGTCATGAGGATGTCGATGGCGACGAACGCCGTGTCATCATCGGGGGAGTCCACCTCCACGATCCGGTCGAAGATGCACAGGTCGTTCGTGGCGGCTTTTTCCGCACGGACGGCTTCCCCCACCATCAGTCTCTCCGCCATCGCAGCATTCATGGTCCGCCTCCTTTGCGTTCGTTTGCACGGTGAAGGAGCATCGTCCGTGCCGGTGCGGGGCAGGATTAAATAATCATTTTAAATCAATCGGTTATGATGTTGCCCGCCCGGATGTGCGGCTGCGGGGCTGCCGCCGCGGCGGTGCAGGATGGCATGGGATGCGGAAAAGACATTTTCAACTCAACGGGTTATGGGAAATGTCCCATATTGGCACAGTGCGATTCGGTCCGCCGTTTCGGCTCCCCCCATGGACCGCCTCCCTCTTCCCTTTGCGAAAGCGCACCAGGATCCCCGCCTGAGCCGGTGCGCCCGGTGAAACCGCGATTGAGCCGGGCCGGTCGATCTGTTACGATGGAGCCGACTCCCCCTGCGAGGAAGAAGCCCGATGAACCAGGAACTGGCGGGATATCCCGTCGTCGTCGAGGTCCCCGTGGTCTGGGGCGAGATGGATGCCTTCGGCCACGTCAACAACATCGTCTATTTCCGCTATTTCGAGACGGCCCGCATCGCCTACTTCGAGAGGCTCGATGTCCCGGAGTTCCTGCTGAGGGACCCCGTGGGTCCGATCCTGGCCGAGACGACCTGCCGTTTCCGGGCGGCCCTGTCCTACCCGGACACGGTCTCCATCGGGGCACGGGTGACGGGTGTCGCCGAGGACCGCTTCGTCATGCGCTATGCCGTCTTCAGCCACAGGCTGGGTCGCCTGGCCGCCGAGGGCGAGGGGACCCTCGTCTGCTTCGATTACCGGCGGAACCGGAAGGCGGCCGTGCCGGAAAAACTCCGGTCTCGCATCGCCGCGCTGGAGGCCGGCACGTCCTGATGCAACACCGGGGGCCGCCCCATTGACGGGACGGCCCTCTTGCACAGGGTGCGTCGCCGGGGCTACTGAACCCGCCGGTCCCTCCAGTGAAGGATGTTGGTCCGGCTCGCGATCGAGGGCGGCGTGACGGCCGCCTTCTGGGTGTTCGAGCCGATCCCCGCGCCGCCGCTGACGGTCACGTAGAGGTCCGGTGTGCTGCTGAAGGGGTTCATCGACAGAACGGGCGCCGTGGGGATTCCCACGCCGAGCGTCATGCTCCGGCTGCCGCCGGAGAAGGACCCGGCGCCGCTCAGGTAGTTGACGGCGTAGAGTTTCGCCGTGCCCGCCTGGCTGCAGGGGTCTCCCGCGCCGCCGGCCGGGGTGTAGGTGGTGAAGTAGACCTGGCCCCCGAAGATGGAGGGGTCGGAGAGGCACTTCTCGCCTGCCCCCGGGAGATTGATATACCAGCCGTTTTTCGACGTGCTGTCCGTGTAGGTGCTGCTCGTGATGTTCTCGAGGTTCACGAGCTGCAGCGTGCCGGAAAGCGTCTTGTCCTTCACGCCGAAGAGCCGGTCCGTGGTGGTTCCCACGACGATGGGCTCGGCCTTGTCGCCGGTTCCCCAGTAGAGCCAGATGTTGCCGTTGCCGTCCCGGGTCGCCGTCGGGGCGTCGTAGACGGGCCCGATGCCGGATCCCCGCGCGAAGAGCCGCGAGCCGTTCCAGTCGGCCGTCGAGCAGGACGGTCCGTCGGCGTTGAAGCAGAACTTGAAGCGCCAGAGATTGCCGCCCATATCGCCGATGTAGGCCACGTCGATGAAGCCGTCGTTGTCGGAGTCGATCATCGTCGGGGTCCCGGGCATCGCGTAGGCCAGGTTCGCGTCGTCCGCGAGGGTGTAGCTCCACAGGACGTTGCCGGTGGCCAGCTCGACCACGAAGAAGCCTTTCCCGCGGGTGTCACAGCCCGTCCCGGTGCAGCTCGAGTAGTTGTGCCCGCCGCCCATGAACCCGACCCACTTCTCCTGGCCGCCGACCTTCACGCGGTGCACCATCATCTTGCTCCACGGGTCGCCGAGGTAGGGGGCCTGGCTTGCCGACGGGGTGATGCGCCACCTGTAGGCGGGGGCGGCCGTGTTGGTGATGTCCAGGGCGTGGTATCCGCAGTAGTAAGGGGTGGATGCGGAGTAGACGTTGCTGAAGCCGCTGTCGCAGTGCGTCGACGAGCTCCAGAGGGTCTGCGTGGCGCCCCTGCCCTGGGCGAAGACCAGAAGGGTTCTCCAGTCCGAGGCGCTCTTCGCGGTCCCGTCGCCGCTTCCCAGCCACACGTCGGCCACCGAGATGGGGCCGTCCACGTAGTACTGATGGGTCAGGCCCGTGGGGTGCGAGGTGTGGGCGATGTCCTTGAGCTTGCTCAGGAGGTTGGGGGCGATGAAGCTCCAGAGCTCGGCCCCGTCGCCGGTGCGGAAGGCGTGGAGCTGGCCGTCGTTGGCGCCGGCCACGACGATGCGTTTGCCGTTGGCCGTGGAGCGGACGTTGGCGGCCCGGAAGGCCGCAAACGCGTTGGCCGTGTCCCTCATATCCCGGAAGTACTGCGCGGGCGTGCCCACCGTGATCGGGTTGGAGCGGAACGTGTCGCCCAGCTTCCAGTTGTCGGGGTTGTAGGCGCTCTCGCCCCGGATGAACCCCACGACCTCGTTTCGCCTCGTGTCGTCGGACACGTTGAGATTTGCGCTCGTGATCGTCGTTGTGGTGAACGGGGTCAGCGAGCCCCCCTTGTAGGTGTAGATGTTCCGCGACGAGGCCGGCATCGACTGGAGAACGGATCCGGCGTCCCAGGCGACGCCCCCGATGCTGCCGTCGGCATTGATGTTGTACTTCTTGATGTGGCCCTGCCAGAAGGGCTCCCCATTGGCGGGCTGGAAGGTCGCCTCGTAGAGGTAGTTCTCGTCGATGAGCCGCGTGGAGGCCACCGAGGCCTGCGTGAAGGAGTAGGTTGCCTCGCGGATGTGGTTGACGGCCTGGCGGAAGGCCGCCTCGAGCTCCGCGGCGTTGTTGGCCAGGAAGGCGTAGCCGGAAAGCGGCGCCGTCCCGGGGTCGTTGGAAGTGGCAAAGCACTGGTCGCTCGTGCCGTTGCAGGTGCCCGTCGTGGAGGAGCCTCCGCAGGTGCTGACCAGGGAGGGGTCGAAGCCGGACACGGAGCCGGCGTTCGGGACCAGGGGGTTGTCCGTCCCTCCCCAGTAGGCCATCCAGTTGAGGGTGTTCTTCAGGTGATCGGGCATGTTGCTCCCCATGCCGATGACGAAGACCCGGAAGCCCGCATCGGCCAGGGCCTTGGCCGCCAGCACCGATTCTCGGCGGCGCTTGTACTGGTCGGCCTGGGTGTCCGAGCCCGAGCCGCCGCAGCTCATCGTGTCGGCCCCGTCGGAGACGAGGATGACGAACTTCTGGCGGCAGCTCTGGTAGGGATCGGCGGCCTTGTGCCCGTCGAGATAGGCCTTCACGTTCGAGAGGGCCGACACGAGGGGGGTGGCCCCGACGACGTTGGCGTAGGTCATCCAGTAGTTGATGCTGGAGTAATCCCCCGAGGTCTGGTCCACGGAGCATGAGGCCGTGCTGCCGCAGTAGATCTGGGAATACTTCGTGGCGATGTCGCGCAGCTTCACGTAGGTGCCGCCCTGGAACTTGCCCATCCCGATGCGGATGTTCATGCTTGTCTCGTCGTCGGAGTTGATCGTCCCGTCGCGGTTGTCGTCGAGGATGTTGAACAGCGTCTTGCGGGCGATCTCGAAGCGCGAGCAGTACGTCGTGTAGCCCGGCACGCTCTGGTCGTCGTAGAAGGGACCCGAGCAGGTCGGGTTGCTGTACTGTCTGGTCGGGTTGTTCCAGCTGTCGTGGTCCCCCGGGGGGTTCCACTTCATGCTGCCCGAGAGGTCGAGGACGATCATGGCGTCGGGGGCGACGGCCGTGAACAGCCCCTCCTCGCTCAGCGGGTCGTCCGCCAGGGCCGGCCCCCCGGGGATCAGTAACGCAGAGATCGCGATCGCACAGATCCAGGCGTTCAGGGTTCTCTTGCTCCCCTTCTCTTTCATCGTCCCCTTCATGACAAGCCTCCTTGGGTTGAATCTGGCACCCTGCAGGAGCACCGGACATGCCACGGGGGAATCGGGAGGCGCTTCTTGAAATATCTCAAGGGTTGCAGGAGGTTACGAATTTGCGGGTGCCGCGGGGACGGCAGGGGGGCTCCCTCGAAACCGTGCCGAAACGGCCTGCCTGCCCCGCAATGCGGCAACGGGGCGCTTTTCGGGGCATGTTCCAAAACGGGACGGCCCTGTTTGGACCGCCGAAACGGGAAGGCCGGCGCTTCGGCACCGGCCTTCGGGGATGTGCAGCCTGGTCAGGGGGCGGGAATTCATTCCTTGAACATCCGGGCGAATTTCCACTTCTTCCGCTTCTTCCAGCTTCCCCTGTGCCAGGCGTAGCTGGCCAGCAGCGGCAGGGCCATCGTCGCCTCGGCGAAGACCATCTGCTCCGAGACGGTGTCCACCTTGCCCCACGAGGCGGCCTCCTTGAGGGTCGAGCTCGAGCAGGCCCCGTCCCGGACGTCGGCCACGGTGATCTGGATGGCGTACTGGTGCATGGGGACATCCTTGCCCAGGATCTCGGCGCAGATAACCGTGTCCTGGATGAAGTTCTTGGGCACGCCGCCCCCGATCATGAGAAGGCCCGAGGTGGGCGCGGCGATCTTGATCTCCGTCAGCTCCCGGAAGTCCTTCACCGAGTCGATGGAGACGTGGCTCTTGGGGTGCCGGTGCTGGTGCAGCACCAGGCCGAAGCCCGCGCTGGAGTCCGAGAAGGCGGGGCAGAAGATCGGCACGTCGTTCTCGTAGGCCGTCTGGACGAGGGAGCCCTTCTTTTTCGCTTTCTTTGTCAGGTACTTCCCCATCTCCCGGATGAACTCGCGCGACGAGTAGGGCCGGGGCGGGAGCTGATCGGCGATCTCCGTGACGGTGCGGTCGCAGTGCTGGAGCTCCTCCTCGTCGATGTACGTGTCGTAGATGCGGTCGATGTAGAGCCTGCGCAGCTCGCGGTCGTCCACGTGGGGCGTGCCCTGGTAGTGGCGGAAGCCCAGGGCCTCGAAGAAGTCCATGTCCACGATGGAGGCCCCCGTGGCGACGACGGCGTCCACCATGTTGTACTTCACCAGGTCGGCGTAGATCTGCATGCAGCCCGCGGCGCTCGTGCTGCCGGCCAGGGTGAGGAAGATGACGCAGTTGCGGTCGGCGAGCATCCGGTCGTACATCTCGGCCGCCGAGGCCAGGTCTCGCGCAGAGAAGGACATCTTCTTCATGGACTTCACGATGTCGACGGCGTCGATCTTCGTGATGTCGATGTGCTCGACCTTCGATTTCAGGTAGTCCCGCTTCGTTTTGCTGATTTTCTCGGCCATGAAAGATTCGTTTCCCCTTTTACGATAATGGCTCCTACTTACCCCAAGGCCCGGAAAAAGTCAAAAAAGATACGGGGTCAGGCCTGATTATTGACTTTTCTCGACTCCAGCGCCCTAATCAACCTTTCCGCATCGTCTTTCATCTCTTCCCCGCGGGCATGATGCTTGGAAATTGCCGAGGGGTCTTTCCCCAGGAAGTCGGCAATTTCATTAATCTTGTATGAAAAGCCCCGAGCAGCATGGCAGAATAGCACCCGCGCCCGGGAGATGTCCTGCAGCTTGCCCTTTGACCGTATCTCGTTTTCGGTAACACCGGTAATGGTTTCGACAACGGCCATGATGTCCGCCAGGGAATGTTTCCGGGGCATTCTCTTGTTTCTGATTTCCAGGCTGGTCCGATCGACAATCGCCTCAACGAACGATCCGTCACCGAGAAACCGCTGATCAACGGTTCCGTAGATTTCTTTTCTGTCCGCACCGATGGAATCGTCCATAAAATCCTGATAACGCCTGATGGCCAAGGTTTTCCCGGGGTCCAAGAGACTCAGAACAAAGTCGGCGTCGATGAGGTCGAGGCGTTGCGCTTCATGCAGATAAGCATGGTGGCTGGACCAGGGATATTCATCGGCTCTCGTGGCGAACTTGGCCCTCACGGGGTTGAGATGAATGTATTTGACAAGGGTCAGCAGGTAGGCGTCTTTGTCGCAGAGAATGGCCTTGTAGCGCCCCTGAAAGAGATGCCCCACCGCGTCGTATTTTCGATTGAAGAAAATCGTGTAGCTTTGCTGCAGTCCCTGCATGATCGTCGATAGGCGGATGTCTGCCGTCTCGATGAGCAAATGCAGGTGATTGGGCATCAGGACGTAGGCGTAAAGCCGGAAATGGTATCTTTCCTTATATCGATAGATAAGATCCAGGTATCGTTCGTAATCGCTCTGGGAACGAAAGATGGCTTCCTTCCGGTTGCCGCGGGCGACCACATGATAGAGGGCGCCGTCGAATTCGATGCGGGGCTTTCGTGCCATGTGATGTGACTACTGCAGGGACCGAGAAAAGTCAATAATCAGGCCTGACCCCGATCGTTTTGCTTGCATCGGGCGGAGGGCTCTGTTAGGGACAGGGCATGGATCTTTTCGCCAGCCGCGAGGTTCTCACCGTCACGGAGCTCACCCGGCAGGTCCAGGACGTCCTGGAGGCCACCTTCGATCAGCTCTGGGTCGAAGGGGAGATCTCGAACCTCCGCCGCCCCGCTTCGGGCCACCTCTACTTCACCCTCAAGGACGAGGAGAGCCAGGTCCGGGCGGTCCTGTTCCGCCCCGTCGCCCGGGGGCTCAGGTTCGACCTCGAGGACGGGATGCACATCCTCTGCCGGGCTCGGATGAACGTCTACAGGCCCCGCGGCGAGTACCAGCTCGTCCTCGATTACGCGGAGCCCAGGGGCCTGGGCGCCCTGCAGATCGCCTTCGAGCAGCTCAAGGCCAAGCTCCAGGCCGAGGGGCTCTTCGAGCCGGTCCACAAGAAGCCCCTGCCCTTCCTGCCCGCACGGATCGGGGTGGTCACCTCGCCCTCGGGCGCCGTCATCCGGGACATCCTCAACATCACGAAGCGCCGCTTCCCCTCGGTGGACATCCTCGTCGCCCCCGTGCGCGTCCAGGGCGCCGAGGCCCCCGCCGAGATCGTCGAGGCCCTGCACCTTCTGAACGAGATCCCCGGCATCGACGTGATCATCGTGGCCAGGGGCGGAGGGTCCCTCGAGGACCTCATGGCCTTCAACGACGAGGGGGTGGCCCGGGCCATCTTCGCCTCCCGCGTCCCCGTCGTCTCCGCCGTGGGCCACGAGATCGACTTCACCATCGCCGACTTCGTCGCCGACGTGAGGGCGCCCACGCCCTCCGCGGCTGCGGAGCTGGTCGTCCCCCGGCGCGGCGACCTCGTCCAGCAGGTCAGGGCGCTGAGCGTCCGGGCCGCGCGCGCCGTGGTGCGTAACCTCAAAATCCGCAGGGAACGGCTGGAGAAGATGACCGAACGGGTCCGCGACCCGCGTCGCCGCCTCGTCGACCTGCGGCTCGGGCTCGACGAGCGGTTCAACAACCTGGCAGCCGCGCTTGCCCGCCGCGTGGGCGCCGAGCGGGAGAGGCTGCGCCGCTTCGAGACGCACCTGCAGTACCTGAGCCCCTCGGCAAAGCTCGCAACCCTCGCCTTTGTGCTTGATAATCTGAGAAAAGTCATGGTAACGGGTATCTTCCGCCTGGTGGAAACCCTGCGGGCGAGGCTGGCGGGCCACACTGCCATGCTGGACAGCCTGAGCCCCCTTTCCGTGCTGGCCCGGGGGTACGCCATCGCCCGGACGGTGCCCGAGGGAAGGGTCATCCGGGACGCAAAGGATCTTGCTGCGGGGGATCCCGTTGGCATAAATGTTGCGAAAGGTCGGTTCAATGCCGTCGTCACCACGATCGAAGAAGAATGACGGGATGGCGGAGGTCAAGTTCGAGGACGCCCTGGCAAAGCTCGAGGAGATCGTCCGGAAGATGGAGCAGGGCGAGCTGACGCTGGATGAATCCCTGGCCTCCTTCGAGGAAGGGATCCGCCTCTCCAGGCTCTGCTCCGCGAAACTCGACGAGGCCGAACGAAGGATCGAGATCCTTCTGAAAAAGGAGGGCGGGACGGAAGCCCGGCCCTTCAAACTCGAACCGGAAGGAGATGACCCGTAACCTGATATCCCTGGACGAGTACCTCGAGTCGCGGAAGACCCTCGTCGATCAGGCCCTCGAGCTTTACCTGCCCGCCGAGTCGACCGAGCCCCCCGTGATCTTCAGGTCCGCCCGATACAGTGTGTTTGCCGGGGGAAAGCGCCTTCGCCCGATCCTCTGCATCGGCGCCGCCGAGGCCGTCGGCGGGCCGATCGACGCCGTCATGCCTGCGGCCTGCGCGCTCGAGCTCATCCACACCTACTCCCTCATCCACGACGATCTCCCGGCCATGGACGACGACGACACGCGGCGCGGCAAGCCGACGAGCCACAGGGTCTTCGGCGAGGCCGTCGCCATCCTCGCGGGCGACGCCCTGCTCACGGACGCCTTCCGGATCATCGCCGGGCACACCCCCGTGGGGTTCGTCAGGGCGGAGACGCTGCTCCAGGTGATCCAGGAGGTCGCGCTCGCGGCGGGCTGGTTCGGCATGGTGGGCGGCCAGGTGGTGGACATCGAATCGGAGGGCAAGGCGCCCGACGAGAAGACGCTCCACTTCATTCACACGCGAAAGACGGGCGCCCTCATCACGGTGTCGCTCCGGGCCGGGGCGCTTCTCGGCGGGGCGGACGCCGACGCGCTCGACGCGCTGACGGAGTACGGCCGCCACGTGGGACTTGCGTTCCAGATCGCCGATGATATCTTAAACGTCGAGGGCGATGCGAGGTCCCTGGGCAAGGGCACCGGAAGCGACCGGTCGCGCGGCAAGCTCACCTACCCGGCCCTCGTCGGCGTGGAGACCTCGAAGCGCGTGGCCTCGGAGCTCGTGGAGAAGGCCGTCGAGGATCTCCGCGCTCTGGACGAGCGGGCGGAACCGCTCAGGATGATCGCGCGGTTTATTGTGGACCGAAAGACATGATTCCCCCACGGGAGCCCCTTCCCTGATTTCCCCCTCCCCGAGGGGACAGGGCCGGGGTGAGGGTGGAAAAATCGGCGCAGGTTCATCCCCCCGCCTCAATCCTCTCCCGCAGGGGGAGAGGAAGACGACCGGATCGGGTGTTCGCAGGGGGGGTGGGGTGCACGGGCACGGAGGACAGGGAACCCAGGGCATGCTCGAACGAATCAATTCGCCGGCCGATATCAAGCTGCTCCGCCAGGACGAGCTCGAAGCCCTCGCGGAGGAGATCCGAAAGGTCATCATCGAGACCTGCGCCGCAAACGGGGGCCATCTTGCCCCCTCGCTGGGCACCGTGGAGCTCACCCTCGCCCTCCACTACGTCTTCGACGCGCCCCGGGACAAGATCGTCTGGGACGTGGGTCACCAGGCATACGCCCACAAGCTCATCACGGGCCGGCGCGAGCGGTTCCACACGCTGCGCCGCAAGGGAGGCGTCTGCGGCTTCCCGCGGCGCGAGGAGAGCGTCTACGACGTCTTCAGCGTGGGCCACAGCAGCACCTCGATCTCGGCATCGGCGGGGATCGCCGAGGCCCGCTGCCTCAACGGCGAGAGCTACAAGATCGTCGCCGTCATCGGCGACGGGTCCATGACGGCGGGCATGGCCTTCGAGGGCCTCAACTGGGCGGGCGACCGCAACAAGGACCTCATCATCGTCCTCAACGACAACGAGATGTCGATCTCGCCCAACGTGGGCGCCCTGTCGGCCTACCTCAACCAGATCATGACGGGCCGGCGCGTCACCCGGCTTCGCAACGACGTCAAGCAGTTCCTCCGCAGCATCCCCAACGTGGGCGAGCAGATGGTGAAGCTCTCGCGCCAGGCCGAGGAGGCCCTCAAGTCCTTCCTGACCCCCGGGGCCCTCTTCGAGGAGCTGGGCTTCGAGTACGTGGGTCCCCTGGAAGGGCACCGGCTCGACCACCTCATCCCGATGCTGCGCAACGTGAAGGAGCACAACCGCCCGGTGCTGGTCCACGTGCTGACGAAAAAGGGCAAGGGGTACCCCTTTGCCGAGCTGGAGCCCACGAAGTTCCACGGCATCGGCCCCTTCAACGCCCGAACGGGCGACCTCGCCGCCGACCCGGGCGGCATCCCGAGCTACACCGAGGTCTTCGGCCGGACGATGATCCGGCTCGCCCGGGAAAACCCGAAGATCGTGGCCATCACGGCGGCCATGTGCAGCGGCACCGGGCTCGACGCCTACGCGAAGGAATTCCCCGAGCGCTTCTTCGACGTGGGGATCGCCGAGCAGCACGGCGTGACCTTCGCCGCGGGGATGGCCACGGAGGGGATCGTCCCCGTCGTGGCGATCTACTCCACCTTCATGCAGCGCGCCTACGACCAGGTGCTGCACGACGTCTGCCTCCAGCGGCTTCCCGTGGTGCTGGCCATGGACCGCGGCGGCATCGCGGGCGACGACGGCGCGACGCACAACGGCGTCTTCGACTTCTCGTACCTGCGGGCCATCCCGAACATCGTCGTCATGGCGCCCAAGGATGAAAACGAGCTGCAGCACATGCTCAAGACGGCCGTCGAGTGCGGCAGGCCCGCATCGGTGCGGTATCCCCGCGGCAAGGGGCTGGGCGTGGCTCTCGACAAAACCCTCAAGACCCTGGAGATCGGCAGGGCCGAGATCCTCCTCGAAGGCGGGGACCTGGCCATCTTCGCCATCGGCTACACCGTCCAGCCGGCCCTGGAGGCCGCCAGGCGCCTGCGCGAGGAGGGGATCGACGCCACGGTCGTCAACTGCCGCTTCGTCAAGCCGCTGGACGGGGACCTCCTCGCCCGCGTGGCGTTGGCGACGGGAAAGGTGCTCACCGTGGAGGAGAATGTCCTGGCGGGCGGCTTCGGCAGCGCGGTGCTGGAGATGCTCGAGACGAAGGGCCTCACCGGCATCGACGTCAAGCGCCTGGGCATCCCCGACGAGTTCGTCGAGCACGCGACCCAGGCGGAGATGCGGCGGCACTACGGGATCGATGCGGAGGGGATCCTCGAGGCGGCGCGGAAGCTCGCGGGGCCCGCAAAGCCGGCCATCCGGGAAGCGGCGGCGAAGTAAAGACGAAGTGATGAAGAGCGGAAGAGCGGAAGAGCGGAGCCGGAGAAAGCACGCGGAGCGAAGGGAGATGTTCCGGCTCTTCCAGCCGCGGGTCCTGCCTGAGCTTCCGAACCCCCAACCTTCCGATCTTCATGCGATCGGAGCTTGAAGACGAAGGCCGGGCTTTTTGCCCTGTTCCTGCCGTCTGCCGTCCCATGAGAGAAAAATCCCCCAAAAAGAGACTGGACGTGCTGCTCGTGGACCGGGGCCTCGTTGCCTCCCGGGAGCGGGCAAGGGCCCTCATCCTGGCCGGGGCGGTGCTGGTCAACGAGCAACCCGTCGTCAAGGCCGGTGCGCTCGTTTCCGGGGACGCGGACGTCCGGGTCCGCGGCGGGGACCACCCCTACGTGAGCCGGGGGGGCGTGAAGCTCAAGGGGGCCCTGGACGCCTTCGGGATCCGCGTCGAGGGACTCACGGCCCTCGACGTGGGCGCCTCGACGGGAGGGTTCACGGACTGCCTGCTCCAGGAGGGGGCCCGGAAGGTCTACGCCGTGGACGTGGGCTACGGGCAGATCGCCTGGAAGCTTCGCAACGACCCCCGGGTCGTGCTCTTCGAGCGGACCAACATCCGCCATTTCGCGGGCGTGGGGGTCGAGGAGCCCGTCGATCTCGCGACGATCGACACGTCCTTCATCTCGCTGCGGCACGTCGTGCCGGCGACGCTCCGGTTCGTCCGGCCGGGAGGGGGCATCGTGGCCCTCGTCAAGCCGCAGTTCGAGGCGGGGAGGGGCGAAGTCGGCAAGAAGGGCGTTGTCCGGGACCCGGCGGTGCACGCCAGGGTGGTGGAGGACCTCGCGGCGTTCTTCGGGGAGCTGGGCCTCACGGTCCGGGCCACCTGCGAGTCGCCCCTCACCGGCCCCGAGGGGAACCGGGAATTTTTTATCTACGCGGTGAAAAAAGAAGGAAGCTAGGAGGCGAGGAAGAGCGGAAAAGGCGGCTGCATGAGCCCTGAACCCTTGACCCTGTACCCTGTTTTGTCATGATCAAACGGTTCGTCAAGGACATCGAGATCCGGCTGGCCGAGACGGCGGGCTTCTGCATGGGCGTGCGCCGGGCCGTCGACATGGTCCTCGAACTCGCCCAGCACAAGGGCGACC
>Ga0067045_1003133_pt1 | contig 29111 bp, 12 predicted proteins | sample TerdegcTABiofilm_FD_59184 | JGI IMG/M metagenome (GOLD analysis project Ga0067045, IMG submission 59184) | Combined Assembly of (Gp0054472, Gp0054536) Wastewater bioreactor microbial communities from Singapore -Terephthalate degrading...
TGATGGTTTTTATGGGGTTTGCACAAACCTTGAGGATGATGTGTCTGAAATAATCAAGGTAAATCACAGGAGATGGGAGATTGAAGAATGCTTTAGGATTATGAAAAGCGAATTTAAAGCAAGACCTGTATTCTTAAAAAAAGACGACAGGATTCAAGCACATTTTATCACTTGCTTTATATCGTTAATTATCTATAGGCTTCTTGAAAAGAGACTTAATGAGGAGTTCACTTGTCATGAGATTATATCCGGGCTTCGAAATATGGAATTCTATGATACTAAATGTGAAGGCTATGTNCCAACCTACACAAGAACTGATTTTACCGATGCTTTACATGATGCTTTTGGTTTTCGTACTGATTACCAGATTGTTAGCACAAATATGATGAAAAAAATTTTTAAAGAAACGAAAAAATAAAAAAAGTACGCACTTTTCGCACCAACATAAAATCCTGTAAAGTCTCTTATACCAAGGCTCTACAGGATTATTCTTCCGTTCAAGTGTCAAACATGGGATTATATGCAGGCTGCAAGGGATTACACGAGAGTGATTTCATAAAAAAGAAAGAGCCCGGAGGCTTGGGATTTCCTCCAAGGCTTCCGGGGTCTAATCAAATGAATCCGAGATACCTATTGCATTTTTGCTATAACTATATTCTATTCTTCTGCCGGCACTTCTATCGCAACTGTATCGGTAATGTCTGCAATTATTTCTTCAGTATTTGCATCAATCAGGCTGAAGGTTATCGAGTAATTTCCTGCTTCACTGAATATTAATGTCCAGGTGGTTGTTGCCGTGTAGTTCGCTGGAAGATCGAATCCGCTTGCAGGGCCCCAGTAACCTTCATTGGTAAAGGTGTACTCAACATTGTTGCTGTCGGTGGCCTTGAAGGTTACTGAGCTGCCATCTGGTCCTTTTGCATCAAAGGCAAAGCGCACTCCTTGGTAGCCAAAGTCACCTTCCGTATCTGTCGAAAAGGTTACATCTACATCTACTTCTGTGCCTGCAATAATTTCAGCAGGTATGTTATAGTCAAACTTGTAGGTGGATACTACAAGATCCCGCGCAGTAATGTTGATGGTTTCGGTGACTAAAACTACGGGTTCTTCGTCAGCCAGGTCTACCAGGCTGAAAGTAATGGTGTAATCCCCGGCATCCGAGAAGATCGCTGTAAAGTCGGTGGTAGCAGTGTAATCTTTTCCAATCGGAAAGCCGGTTGACGGTCCCCAGTACCCGATCGCTGCTACGTCGTGCATAACACCATTCGTGTCTTCAGCTAGAAGTTGTAGCGTCGCATTGTCGGGTGTGGCGACATCTACATTGAAGCGCACGCTGTCATAGCCAAAACCACCTACTGTTTTAGGTTTAATGGTTACCGGCACAATGTAGCTCTCACCCGCAACCACATCTTGCGGTAAGGTGTATTCGAACTCGTAGGTGGAAGCTACTGGCGCTGCTGCTCGCGTTATGGTGTATGCAAAGGTGTTCTCCGGCGTTGTACCGTACATGGTGCCAAACTGGTTGCCTGCCAGGTCTTTTATCACTATATAGAAGGTTATCCCACCGTTGTTAACAAATGCTTGAGTTACTGTCTCGCCAAAGTCGATTGTCCACTTCTGCCCATCGGCATCATAGGTTACCGTTACGCCAGCTGCAGCAAATTCCGCTTCGCTGTCACCATAGGGGTTATCCGCATCGGCGTAGACGCTGAATTCGGGCAAGGTTCCTTCCATGCTGTGGTCTACTTCCAGTTCATACAGGCCAATTTCATCATATGCATCAACTGTCCAGACAAAGGTCTCGCCGTAGGCCAGCTCTACCTCCCCTTCTGCCGGTGTTACTCCGTCCAATGCCGGCGGGGCTTCAAGGCCATGTACATTGATAAGCTCAATGGTAATAATCTCAGGAGCATAGCCGGCACCCCAGTTTATTACCCAAGTATAGGTTGCACTGCCCTCATCGAGGTCGTCATCTTCCACGGAAATATATTCCATGTACTTGCCTTCAGCGAAGAACAGGTCGCTGCAAGCACCGTCATTGATTGTTGCAGTTACTTCGTCAGTGAACACCCCATCAGGAATTGGAATGGCTACACCTACCCAGTTGGCTCCTCTCGGCGGAGTAGTTCCGGATTGTTCGTAGTATGGCAAGTTTGTATTGTTGGCATTTATGGTAAGGGTCTTGGTTGAGCCGACAAAACTGTAGGTGAGTCCAGTGCCGCCTGTATTGCCACTATCCTGGGTTACTTCACCGTCGTCGCGGGTGATCTCAACTAGCGGCGTTGCTACCGTAACTGTTCCACTCACTTGGGCAATCACGTTGTTGCTGTTGTTAAGATCTATTAGCTGGATTGTCAGATTGTAATCTCCAGCGGCATCGGCCAGGAGGTAAACATCCGTGGTTGCACTATACTCTGCCGGCAGCGGGAAACCTTGCCCAGGGCCCCAGCCGGTCACGTTGATGTCGTACCAGTTGTTGCTTGTATCCTTAGCCCACAACTGGATGTGTTCGCCTGCGCCAACCGGCAATATCGTTACGGCTTCGTAACCCGCCTGACCTACAACATCGGTGGCTAATGTCACCTGGATGGGGCTAAGACCAATAATCGCTGCTTCCACAGCCGCATTAATCTGGGCCTGGGTTTCTCCTGTTACCAGTGCACCAACAGTATAGCTGTCAGTCAGTCCGGCATAGGTCAGCCTATAGGTCGACTGTGCAGGAACAGGCTCCGTTACTGTCACTGTTACCTGCTTCTCAGCTATGACACCGCCTGCTCCTGCATAATCACCGGTAACATCTATGAGCTTAATGGTGAAGGTGTGCTCTCCTGCAGGCGCCACCAGGTATACGTCAGTCACTGCCTCAAGGTCGATGGGGAACCCCCCTGCCGGGCCCCAGCCTACCTGATTGATGTCATACCAGTTGCCGGCTGTATCCTTGGCCCACAGCTGGATGCCATCCGCTCCAACGGGTGCTATTCTCACGTTGCCTTGGTAGGCCATGTCGTTCTCTTGCGTTACTTCTATGCTTACCTGGGCAGGTTCAATACCTGTGAAATTCGCATTTACAGGAGAAGTCAACGGTGCGTGGGCTGTATAGCTTTGCGCATCTACCACTTTGATTCCATATTCGTAATACTGCTCTGATACATCATCTAAATATATATTTTCTCTATTTATACAGTTCCCTTCTACCGTTATTTGTTTCTCATGCTCATTTTGTCCTGTGTCCACTACCCTGAGGGTGTATTGTCCGGCAGCCACGTTGGTGAAAATATATCCCCCGTCGTATAATGTCTCTTCCCCGATTACTTCTTCATGTTGGTTTATCAGTTTTATTGTTGAGCCTTCTATCTCGTCGCTACTGTAAACCCAGCCCTTTAATACCGTATGAGCCGTTTTAAAGCTTATGCTAATAGGCTCGTCGTATAGTTTCCCGCTTTCGGATTCCAGTATGCCAGCGGGTATATAAAGGTCGTAATCAGTGTTTAATGACAATTTATCATTTACTATAACCAGTACACAATTTGGGTAGTTAATGCCTACCGGCACTTCTTCAATTGAAACGGCTTCCCCGTCCTGTGCTTTAAGAGTGATTTTGCTGGGATCATCTAACGCTTTCATATTCTCTGAAAACTCCAACGTAATGTAAGTATATTTGGGGTAAAAATCATCCTGCCCATGGTAGGGATAACTGGAAATAAGCTCTAGTTCTGCTACTACCGTAACATCAAACGTAATGGTTCTTGTCTTGTATCCGCTTCTGCTTCCGTTTACCGTTATTGTGGCTGTTCCTTCATTTACCCCTGTAATTGCAAGCGTTTTTCCGTCCGCTTGCACCACTACGGTAGCTATATTTACATTGCTGGAAGTAGCAGTAATGGTTGTCGCATTGGTTGTGAGAGCGATTTCCTTTGTACCGTTAACCTGAATACTTATATCACTTACAGCGCTTAAAGATACCGTTGGAGTTGACCCGCCTCCGCCACCTTCTGAACTACCGCCGGAGCTTGTTTCTTCCTCTTCTTCCTGTCCGCCATCCTGCGTTACCTTCTTATCCGGCTCCTTTTCAAAGCTATAGTCGTCGGTATTCACATAGGCGGTTTCAATGGTGCCCTGACCGGTGACCTTTGCGGCAGCATTAAGGGTTAGGTTTTCTATCACGGTATTCTTTGTTAAGTTAATATTTGCTTTTTCTGCTTCCTCAGTAACCACCAGCTCCCCTATACGCGTATTGCCTGTGATGCTGACGTTTACACTGCTTTCAATGCTTACCCTGCCGAAATCTCCTTCAAGTTCGACGCTTTCACCCGGCTTAAGCGCCAATACCTGCACATTTTTGAAGCCCTCGCCTGTCAGGCCTTCCTCCTGCAGGTATCCGCCGGATTCCATCGTGACGGTGCCTATATCGGTATTTCCCTTGGCGACCACCCTTACTTTCCCGTCCACTATATAAACGATGACCTCTTCCAGCGACGTATTGTTGAATACCACACTGTTTTCGCCGCCGCCGCTTATTACCGTCCTGCCCTTTACAGCAACATTGTTTGCCTCAAAATCGCCGTATCCTATGCCTGCGGTAAGGTACAGGTCTCCATTGATTATCAGGTTCTGCAGTACAACATCCGCGGTGTTTACCGTTACATTTCCTGCAACAGTTTCGATGCCTTCTTCCGGTCCGTATGTTCCGGGGGCATTATACAGCCTGCCCACCGCCTTGCTGAGCAGTGCCACTGTCTCTGCCCTCGTGATGGTCCTTTCAGGTCTGAAGGTCCCGTCCGGGTATCCGCTCATATACCCGCCGGCTGCAACAGCGTTTATATACGCCCTGCTCCAGGCTGCTATGCTGCTTGTATCTTCAAAGGCTTTTACCCATCTTTCATCTCTTAGGCCGCCAAGCCTTAAGAGCTTATACAGTATGACTGCCGCTTCCTGACGGCTTATTCCCGCGGCAGGCCGCATTGTTCCATCGCTGTAGCCGCTTATGTATCCTGCCGCAACTGCCTTTGCTATTTCGCCGCTAAACCAGTCTCCAGACGATACATCTGAAAAGGCTGTTTGTGCCCTTTGCGTTAAACCAAAGGCCCTGTTTGCAAAGGTGATGAACTCCGCCCTGGTGACGCCCCTCTCGGGCCTGAAGGTGCCGTCATCATAACCTGCAACTAAGCCCTTGGCGCTCCATTCAAGGATTTGCTCCCGGGCCCAGTGATTCTCAATGTCGCTTGCTTGCGCATCCTGAGCGTCAATAGCATCGGCATCGCAGGTGTATGCCGAAGCGGCTGTAAAACTGTTGCCCAAAAGTAAAGCCAATGCCAGGATAAAAACTGTAAGTTTCTTTAAGCGTTTTGCCCACTTGAAAATGTACATTACACAGCACTTCTCCTTTCTATTTATTTTTTCTCTTCTCTTTTATCTGCTTTTCTTTTATCAGCCAGCCACTTCTTTTATCACCCCTTCCAGAATAATAAAAATGTATTCTGTATCCCTTTCCAGGTCCAAACTATTCAGTATTTTCTTTGGCTCTATGCCTATAAGCCTTTTTACCAGGCTGCTCAAATGGGCGTCAAAGGACTTATAGATCTCGCTTCTTATTGCCTCGATTTTCTTTGTCCCGCCAGGAAGCCTTTGAATTGTCCGCTCCATGGGGGTCATGAAGCCCTCAAGCTTTATCACGACAACATCTTCCAAAACATTTACTACGGTCTCTTCCGGGCCCTTTCCGAAAAATTCTTTATAGCTGCCGGTGAATTCCCTCTTGATTTGCGCCCCAATGTGATTGGTGGTACTGATGATGCATCCCTCCCCAGAATAAGAGTAAGTATTGTGATGTGCAGGAAGATCAAAAAGTATTAATAAAAACAAAAAACCAGTCGGCAAGCGGTTTAACAACCGCATACACAACTGGTGGGCCGGATATTGTAGGAATTTTATCCCAGCCTATCCGGCTTTAACAGCCAAAAGCACAGGCAGTCTTATGCAAACTGACCTGCTGCACTGTATTGATGCTGTAATATTGTTGTTTGACTATCCTGCCCTTTCAGCCACCCCTTCCATTATGATAAAGATGTATTCTTCCTCTTCCTCAAGATTCAGGCTCTTCAATACCGATGCGATATTTCTTCCTGTGATGCCCTTTAACAGACTGCCAATCTCAGACATAAAGGACCTATAAATGGCGTCCCTTATTCCTTGAACCTTCTCTGCCCCGTCAGGCAGCATTCGCATTGCCATCTCTATCGGGGTCAGAAAGCCTTTCAGCTTTATTACAACAACATCTCCGGCAACATTTACAGAGGTATCCTCAGGCCCCTTTCCGAACGCCTCCTTATATCTCTGCGTAAATTCCCTTTTAACCTGTGCGGCAATGTGACTGGAAGTGTTAATGGCATATCCCCCCTCAAATCACCGATACTTACAGGTCCAACTATGTCCTCCAATGCCTAATCCGATGGCAATCCCCAAAAATCACCGACACCGCATACTATAAAAAAATTCGTTATCGGGTAATATCGGCATGTAAATCATTGCTACCATTTACAATATTTAGGCGCATTACATATTTCTATGATATAGATAAAAAATCCTTCCAGCAATCAAAATATTTCTCTGGGAATTGACGGCAGCATCTATACATATATTACCGTATGTCTCCCGACATAACAGGTCGGGAACGTATGTTTTATATTTTCATTATTCCCTGGCACTACCTACCCGTGCGGACAGATTTCTCTCCTTTGACGCCCACAGCCTGGCGCCGGTATGCTGCTGCAGTGAAGCGGCGTTCCCTATGTGGTCCACATTTTTTAGCATATAATGTCAAGGGGTTTTTTGGAATCATATGCTAAAACAATGCCGCAGATTGAGAGTCGGCCCCTGTCGAATATTGAGGTAAGATTCTGAACATGTTACAACCCGAGTTTAACAGTTCAGCAAGGCCAAAATCTCCTGTAACCATTGAAATCACAGGAGATTTTGGATATATAAGGAAGAATAAAATTATAGTCATATAACAGACGCTTTATCGAAACTGTATTTGAGTTGTCTAAGTTCGCTGATAGTTGGCAACCTGAGATCGGCATGGATGCCCAGGGAGTCAAGGATCAATTGCAAATCATCAGTGGGCTTTGTGAGACGATAGTAACCACCGGGAAGCGCATCGGCCTGAAAAGAACCAAGCGCTTTTTTTATCCTTTCGGCAGAGACGCCTGCCTCCCGACCGTCTTCATTCAAAGTGCCCTTGCCTTGAAATTTCAGGACTTTGTATTGGATGAGGCGGACCATCGTCAGCGCAATGAAGCATATCAGGAAGTGAGCATTGATATGTTCCGGCGTGTGGACATAGACAGGTCTGCCTTCCAGGTCGCTTTTTATGATCCTGAACGAGTCCTCGATCCTTGAAAGGCCGTGGTATTTGTTTATAATCTCCCTGTCTGTTTTTTCCGTCTCCGACGTCATAATGGTGTAGTATCCCATCAGGTCCATGTATTCACGGATTTTGTCCATGTTCAGCGAGAGATGCGTATCGGTATCCAGCACCTCGCCGGTTTCCCTGTCCACCTCCATCTTGTTCAGGAATTTTTCGATCTTTTTCTGTTTGTCCTTCAGCTTGTCGGGATTTGCGATGACAGAATTGAGATACTCTATAAACTTCTCGTTTTCCTTGACCTCCCTGTCATAGTGCTTCTTGCTCCAGTAACAGATAAGTTTTTCTTTGAACGTTATTTCGTTGCCGTCTTCGTCTTTTACGGTGCGCTCCCGGATCATTGACTTCACCTTGAAAGTCTTTTTCTCGTTCCATTCATACCCTTCTTCGTCAAGTATCCACTTCCTGACGTTCTTCGCGCTTTTCTTCGTGCTTTTGGAAAGAATGTAGCCGTTCCCTTCTTTGATGATATGGGCAATGTTCTTCCCGTTGTTCAGACCGCCATCCGCAACGATGATGACTTTGCCGAATTTCATGGTGTCTATGCTTTTTTTGAGGGCAGGGCGCAGGGTTGTCTGGTCGGTGTCGTTTCCGGGGAATAGCCGGTATGCGATGGGGATGCCGTTGTCGTCTATGAACAGCCCCATCTGAACGATGGGTTCACTCCGCTTTTCTTTGGAGACACCTTTTTTTCGAAAGCCTTTTTGGATGACATTCCCGTCTTTGTCCAGAATGTCCTCGTCATTTTGCTCAATCTCGAAGTAATAGTTCGTCACATCGTAAAAGCAGACCTCTGTGTTCCTTCCAATGCTGTTTGCGATTTTATGGTTCATGCGCTTCTGTATGGCTTCCGACTTTTCGTCCAGACAATCCAAAGCCCGGTATACCTCTATCAGGCTGTCTGACGATGCTACGTCGAAGGCATAGCGGTCTCTTTCTCTGAACGTCTCAACCTTCGAGTCGGGACAAAGTACCCTGCCGAACACAAGGAGCTTTGCAAGGCCGTTGAGGTCGTATTCTATCTTTGTCATGGATTTGTGCTTGTTGAGCACGTCATAAATCCCAAGGGCGTCATAGAGACCGTCGAGCAGGAAATAACCGATGTTTTTGGGGTTACAGAAACAATTATCCGCGTTATTGAGATCGTATTCCACTACGATTCGCTTGCGTACAGGTTTTCCTTCAATCAAGTCTGTAAGGCTCTCGATAATCGGCTTTCCATCCTTAAATGACTGTCGCAGTCGAAAAAGATAGTTCGGTTTTCCGTCATCGTAACGTGACAGCGGGCCAATGTTACGGACAACTCGGCGCCTGCATTTCGATTTGCCACCTTCATTGGTGCGATATCCCTCCATGACCCTAAGATAGTCTATACCATTGTTTTTGATACATTCAATGAACATATGTACCTCCGTAAATATATTGTATATGTCTACTATATTATACCATTAATCATGATTGAATGCAAGCAAAAAACCGCGATTCCACGCGGCTTTTGAAAGATTTTCCCTTGAAAATCAAACTAACGTTCTGTTAAACTCGGGCTAAAACAATGCGACAGATTGAAGATCGTCCCTGTCGAATATTGAGGCAAGATTCTGAACATGTTACAATATTACCAGGGAACTTTCTCATGCCAAACACGTCAAATAAAAAGAACAATTGTCGTATTTTCACATCAAACAAGAGGTAAAGGGGCGTCGAAGAAATGTATACAAGATTCAAAAGCTACAGTTGGCGTTTGATTGCGGTATTTGTGATGGCACTGGTCTTTTTTCAGTTTAATGCGCCTCCGCAGGTGGCTGCCGGCGATATCAGGCTGGTGATTGACGGAGAGAGCATTGAGACTTCACCTCAGCCGGTAATCCAGAACAGCAGGACGCTGGTGCCGGTGCGCCTTGTTTCGGAAAAACTGGGCGCACAGGTGGAGTGGAACGAGCAGAACAGGACTGTACGTATTGTGAAAGGCAACCGTTCGGTGCTTTTGCGGATTGACAGCCATCTGGTGGAGTACAACACGGGGGAGAGAGTTTTCAATTTAAGCGATGTACCTCCGCAAATCATCGAGGACCGTACTTTCGTGCCCCTGCGTTTAGTCAGCAACGCTTTAGGGGTAGCTATAAAATGGGAGGATGCGAGCAGGACAGTATATATCGATTCCGCCCAGGCTGCGAGTATTACACCCTTCTTTGACATGAAGATATCATCCGTTCAACCCGGGCAGGTGATAACGGGGACTACGGATTTGCAGGCATCCTTTCCGGGATCGGTTCCGGCCGGCGCTGCAGAGATTAAGTTTTTGCTCATCAATCCTGAGACAGGACGGGGAACGGTTGTTGCCAGGGGAAGCGGTATGACCGCCAAATACCGCTGGCTGCCGGACTTGCAGGAGAGCGGACAGCGGGTTCTTGTGGCTGCTGTCTATGATGTGGATGGACGTTTTCTGGCCGGCGATGCCGTTCCGGTTCAGGTAGCGGTGGTTCCCAGGGTGTCGTTAACCGGACTGGTCCAGGGACAGGTGGTAGGGGATACTGTTTCGCTGGGAGCCGATCTGAATTTCGTGGCTGCTTACGTCAAATATGAGGTTGTAAACCAGGACAAAGGCAAGGTCTTTGTAACTGAAGAGTCGGACCCTCAGGGTGTGTACAAATGGGCACCGATGCTGGAGGATAACGGGAACGTTTCCTTCAAGGTGATAGCCTATGACCATGCAGGACAGGCCTATGCCGGCGAGGCTGTTACCGTTAAGGTTGATGCGGCACGGAAGCTGGAGCTGAGAGGGGTTAGCGCCGGCAGCACGGTGGAGAAGCCGGTCACGCTGTCGGTTTTCCGGAACTTCCAGGTCAGCCAGACCGAATATGTGATCAAAGACCCGCAGACAGGGAAGGAAGAAGTCCTGGCCCAGGTCGGATACACAAGCTACCGGTGGTTTCCTGGTCCGGAGCTGACAGGAACCAGAGAACTCCTGGTCCGGGTCAAGGATACCTCCGGTGTTACCCATACAAGCAGCAGCGTTAGTGTCAAGCTAACGGGCGCTCCAAAATTGATTTTGGGAGGTGTGGGTCCCCAGCAGGTAGTGACCGGTCCGTTGAAGCTGACAGCCTCAAGCAACGTTGCTTTAGACAGCATCCAGTACATGCTTGTCAATCCCAAAACAGGGGCAAAAAGGGTTATTGCCGGTGGAAATGATGCCGGGGCCGAATATACCTGGACGCCGGTTAAGGGGGACGATGGAGAGTGGAAGATGCAGGCGGAAGGCACTTTAGCTTCAGGAGAAAAAATTACCAGCGAAGCCATCGCATTCAAGGTGTATCTTGGCACCCTCTACTCGGCCAAACCGGTAGTCGAAAAGAGTGCATTCCTGGACCTGGCATCCGGTTTAGCGAGCCAGTCATGGCAGAAAACAGGCATGTCCGCGGCGCTGCAGACAGCCCAGGCCATCCTGGAAACAGGCTGGGGTCAAAGCGTTCCGGTAGATAAATATACAGGAAAATTTTCATACAACCTGTTCGGCATAAAGGGTACGGGGCCTGCCGGTTCGGTAGTCTCCAACACCTGGGAAGAGTATAACGGGCAAACCTTCCGTGTTGACGCGAATTTCCGGGCTTACAGCGGTGTGGAGGAGAGCTGGGCAGACCACAAGAACCTCCTGCTCACCGGCAGCAGGTACGAACCCTTCCGGGCAGTGATGCACGACAGCACCCAGGGCGCCTGGGCTTTGAAGAGAGCCGGCTATGCCACGGATTCGAAATACGCGCTGAAACTTATGGATATCATTAAAACCTATAATCTTAAAAGGCTGGATGAGGTGGGAATTTAACCCCTTCTGCAAAAAAAGTAAAAGACATTGGACTAAAAAGGTTGAGAAGGATTTTCTAAATTCCTCTCAACCTTTTTTACAAATGGGTCAATTGTATTATATTAAAATCTTTTGTCATGAATTTAGAAAATAATGGAGGGAAAACTCTGTTTGTCGAGAATCTATAATTTATGATGTAACTTGCCAATAAAAAGAGGTGTTACGCATGTTGGAGAATATTGCTAGCATTTCTGAGTGTGAAGACTTTTTAAAAAAACAGGGGTTGCACACACATATTTCCTTTATTGGTCAATTGGAACTGACGGAAGAAGACACCGAAAAACTGCAAGGCATGCTTTGTAGCCAGATTAGACGGGATGCAGGCAATGGACTGGACTATGTTTTAAACTTTGCCCCGTCATGTCTGGTTTTTTTATTAGTAAACAAAGCCATATGGGATTATAGACAGGGTCAGTACTGGTCACTGGACAAGGCTATCTTAAATATTAGAAATACAGCTTTGCAGAATAAACTGGGCAATCTCTTTTTAGAATATATCAGCGAAAACAACCTGAAACATATTGAGATAGAAGGGGCTCACCGTTTTGTCGGTTCAATCCTTTTACATGCCGGTATCCCCCAGAGTTGTTTGCAAGATTTCTTTGGGGGAGTAATTATACCATTACTAAAAATGGGGGTTGCATCGCCTACTGAAGTCAAATCCTTTTTAGCAAAGATTAGACTACAGAACAGCAAGCGATTGGAGATTCTGAATGAGATAAAGAAGTTAGAGAATGAGCTTAACTATAATAGCAGCAAAAATAAACAACTTGATGACCTAATCGAATTACGTCAAAAAAATGATGATTATAGCGATAGGCTTCGCAACCACAGCAATTTGCATATTTTATCGGAAGATCTTAAAGGTTATAGAACTATAAAGCATAAAGAATTATTAAATATTCAGAAAGAAATAGAAAGATGGAATAAGCAAAGGCTTATCTACGAAGCTACTATTGATTTGTTTAGAAAAAAAGAACAGACGTTATTCGATTCTCTACCAAGCTCCAATATAGAGATTGAAAAATTGCAACAATTTGAAGAACAGGACAAAAAAAGAAGTATACTTATAGAAAGTATAAATAAAGTCAAACAACAACTGGCCACAGAGGTAATTGATATTTTTCAGTTGCCACCGGAATTAGAGTCTGAAATCGTTTTTCATCCCGATAAGGTAGCCCCGCTTTTTGAGGCTTATTGCAAACTCAAGTATGAATTTGAGATAGCGCAAAGTCGAAAAGTTGAGAGCGGCAAATGGATAAAGAGATTGCTACAGTTTATTATGAGATTATTTAGTTCTAAGAGGAATACCCCTAAAGAGACTATTGATAGTGACAGAATGCTTGAACTGCGAAAGAATATTGAGGAGATCTTCAGGGAGGCTTTCGATAGTCCTCTAAAAGAGGAGTTTTTTTCGCATAGCTATGAAGAGTTTAGCGCTATAGCACAAACAATAGCAGAATTCACTGCTCGCTATAACCAGTGTTTACGTGAATTACATATAACTGATCAAAAGATTAAGGAGCTAACTTCCGGAGTTAGTCAGATAGCAACTGCATTAGAATGGGGATCAAATGGAGCAGCCCAGCTTCGCAACAAATTACTTGAAGCTAAAGAGTTCGAGAGCAGAAGAAGGAATGCCTGTCTTGCTAGAATCAAGCTAGATAAAATAGTTATTCCTACACTAGAAGAATTAGCAAGGAGAAAGCAAAGTATTGAAATGGAGCTCCAAGAAAAGGAGCGGATTATCAGAGAGTTTGGCAAGGGGGATCTGGAAACAGGTATTTTAACCATACAAAGATTAAGGCATTTACAGCATGCCAAAGAAAAGGTTATAAGAAAAATAGAAAAAATAGAAAAATCTCTTCAGATAAAACCGGATTCCGAAAACGACACTTTAGCCCGGCTTAACAGGGAAACATCTGCTCAAATATCAGAACTTAGAAGGCGTATTAGTTTCAGAAAAAAAGAGTTGTCTTTTTATCAAAAAGTATATCCTTATATCGATGAACCGGTCAGACGTTTTATTATCTACGGGGGAGATTGGGCCCAAGACTTTATTGTTGAGTCAGTAAAACTTGTAAAGCTGGCATCAAGCGGGCAGCTTGCCAATGTGAGATCTTTAGAGCTTCCAGAGAGAGTAATTACATGGTTTGAACAATGGTGGCGGGGAGAAAACCAAGAGGTACAAAGGATAGGGCCGAAGGGTGAAAGGTTAGTGGCTCCTGCTCTTATTCTCGATCCAGTTTATAAAAAGTTAAAGCTGGCTGTTGGAAAGGAGCGTCTATATTGCCATGCAATAGATTCATTTCAATCCCTGTCTTTAACTGTTACGGCAGCAGAAGATACAGCTATTTTGGCAAAAACAAATTTTAGGGCTTACTCTGATGGGAAAGGGTTTGTAGAGACCTTACCGGTTGAAATCAATATAGATACTTTAAAAAAGAGCTACCGGCTGGAAATCTATTTGAATGATACTATCCTGCGTTCATGGCGCATTAACGGTCTTGGGCCGAATGAATATTTTCTTGTCTTCAGCGAAGATGGAAAGAAGCAGGATGTCAACAAATTAAGAAAAGCACGGTACTGGCTTATCGCACATGCAGGGGTAGTATTGGACCCAGCCCTGCATATAATTGAAGAAGCCCAAATTGACTTTGTTGATATGTCCTACAGGATGGTTTTAGCAGACCTTACGGCTGCAAACTATCTGCGTTTCACAGACAGTAACGGAGACAGGCATAGGGTAAGCATTCAGGAGTGGAACCATGTAATGCCTGAATTCGAGGGCGGAGCAAAGATCCCTAATGTTTTGGTGGAAGGCGCTCCGGTATATTCAGAAAAGCTGCCAACCATAAAAATACCCCTAAGTGAGAAGAACGATCTGTCTTACTGGTTACTAATGATAGAGAATGAAAAAGGACAACATGTCATCCGGTCAAGCGTATCTATTATTAAAGAAGTTGAGATAGATAAGGGAAGCAGCAATGCCCGACTGAATCTAAACGACCAATTCTTGCTGGGTTCTTTAGATGCAGGTTTATACAGCATAATTTTATACTATCTTGAACAGGAAGTAAAAACTTACAGGCTGGCTTATATACCAGGTTTCGGAGCTGATTTTGAGAAGTGTATCTATCCTCCGCAAGAGAAGGATACGGTAAAAGAGGTTAAGATTGTTATTGCAAAACCACCCGGGACAGAGCTGGTTGTCCATCAACCAGCAAAAAAACTACATGAAGAAGATAATACCTGTAGTGTCGTTACAGACTTTCATGAAGAGAGTTTTAGCTGCGACATGAAGATCGCTGCATCAACCGGAGAACCGTTAGTCTTTCCAATGACTATAAGTATACCTAAGCTGAAATGGCGGCTGCTAGGCTGCAAGGGCAAAGAGTTCCTGGAATGGTCAGACAGTCTCAAGGAGTTCTGGTTTGGCGAATGGCAAAAAGCGGATAGCATAGTTCTTGAAGTGCTTTGTCCCGATCAAGGAGGAAAGAGACTTCAACTATACATAGGTGATTATAGACAGGAATTGACCCTGCCCTTATATGAGGGTAAAGCCCAATTCAAGCTGACTTCCTTCAGCGATTCCATAAGGAATAGCGATTCGGCTGTTCAAGTGTTTAATATCAACATCTTAGAGGATAGAAAGAAAATCAGGTTGGGACCAGTGTTCAGAGTTCGCAGCAAGTGGGAAGTATATGGGTTTACATACTCCGTTAAAAAAGAGAATCAGGGATATTCCTTAGAATTGCAATGGATGGAAAAGGGAAAGCCTGAACGGAGGGTTGTGAGGTTTTGGCGTTTGGACGAACCCTGGCGGGAGCCTTATGCACACGATATTCCGGACGGCCTCTGCAGTATAGTTTTGGACCATATTGAAGACTGTCTATCCGAGGGCAGGTATTTGATAAATTTTGATATTGAAGACCCCTGGAACCCACGGAGTATCGAGTTTCCAGCACAGGATTACAATATTTTTATTTTGGACATCAGTTACGGAGAAATGTATTTGAGCAACTGCAGTATTAGGATTCCTGATAATGACAAAGCAGTTATAGCCGGTGAGTTTTTCAACGCACCCGCTCTGATCAAAACAGAGGTATCACTGTTAGGGATTCGCGATGGCAGTGTTTTAGCCATCAACGCAGAGAGCCCTGTCAAAGGAGGTAAATTCAGCACAACCCTGAAAATAAAAGATTTGATCCGGGCAGCTCATTGGCTTTCGATAGAAGCCCGGGACAAAACTTCGTACTATAGGATTATGGCACTTGTGGAAGGAGCATCCTTGGAATGGCCTATTGGCGAAGACAGAGAATTTATTGAGCAATTGATTGGTTTAAGTAATGTTTCCTTAAAGCTAGTCTACAGTGATAAGGACTCCAGCAAGTCATTTGAGTTGAAAGAATTAACGAAGCCGATACTAACCAGATTACTAGAAAGGCGTGATTTTATACTGGATTCTAAATACCCGGTTAGAGAAACAAAACTACATTGGGCAGAAGATGAACGGCAGGTTTATCTTGATCTGCCTACTGGTGTCGTTTGCAACACATGTGGCCGCTTCTTCGAAAACCAGTCAGATTGGTACGCCCATAATCCATTTTCCAGCTGTAAAAGTTTAACAGTCCGGGTCAATACCGTTAAGGCGCAACTGCTGTGTTGTCTTGGTTTTGGAGAGGTATACAACCAACTTTTCAACAAATACCCCATGGCCAAAGATAACGCCGTTGTTCTATTCGATTCAATAAGCAAGCCGTTTTCATCAGAGTTTGGACCGAATGCTTTACATGGGCTTAAACCAGATGATTTAGTAAAACTCCTGCTTCAAAGAGAAATAGAACTGTGCAAAAAACTTAAGGAGGTGCTGAAGAGTGAGCCTTGATCCCATTAAGGTTACAAAGGCTATCGAGGATAGCTACATCAGCTATTTATCGACTTCTTTTCCTTTACAGGACCCTGACTTGCATGAGCAGTTTGTAAATCTCATTAAAGTACCGGGCAAATTTGTTAAGGGACCAATCCTGGAGGCTATCCCTTCTTTTCAAAAAGGAGCTTCAATAAACGAACTTGTTGAGAGGGGACTTTTATCCCGAGAGTTTAAAAAGTTGCAGTCCTCTTCCTTTAACCTTGACCGTAGCCTCTATAAGCATCAGGAAGCGGCTTTGCGCAAAATTATCGAAAGAGGCCGCAATGTTGTAATCGCTACCGGTACAGGCAGCGGCAAGACTGAGTCTTTCCTGCTTCCCATACTGGATTACTTATTTAGGGAGAAGGAAGCGGGCCGCATAGGACCGGGAGTAAGAGCGCTTCTTCTATATCCCATGAACGCCTTGGCCAATGATCAGTTAGCGCGCCTGCGCGGGATTCTTGCCAACTACAAAGATATTACTTTTGGCCGCTATACGGGTGAGACTGAAAGAGAATATGGCGCAGCTCTGGATAAACACGTGCAGATGTTCGGAAGCAAACCCATGGAGAATGAGTTGATCTCACGGACACAGATGTGGAAAACCCCTCCCCACATTCTATTAACCAATTATGCCATGCTGGAGTACTTGCTCTTAAGACCGGACGACAGCGTATTCTTTGATGGGGATTATGCTGAACATTGGCGTTTTTTGGTTCTTGACGAAGCCCATACATACATGGGAGCCAAGGGAATCGAAACTGCTATGCTGCTTCGCCGATTAAAGGACCGGGTCACCATGAACCAACCCGGTAGGCTGAGGTGTATAGCCACTAGCGCTACTCTGGGCGGTGGCGAAAAAGATTTTCCAGAGGTGGCTGACTATGCGAAGCAACTTTTTGGCGAGGTTTTTGAGTGGGATAGTAAAAACCCTGATAAACAGGATGTAATCGGCGCGGTTCATCTTCCATTGGCGCAAGCCGCCGAGGGATGGGGGACATTAAGCCCTGAACTTTATATTGCATGTCAGGACATAACGAATGACCGGATAGATTCGGATAAGATTGCAAAACTAGCATCCGCCTTAGAGGGCAAAGTACATCAATATCTACTTGATGCAGCCTGCATCAAAGCGAATTCGGAAGGCTGGCCTGTGTTCCTTTACGAGGTGCTCAAGGGAGAAAACAGGTTATTAAGTCTGCAAAATACCTTGCAAAAAGGTCCCGCGCTTTTGTCAGACCTGGTGGAAGGATTAATGAAAGATGTGCCTAACCCGGCTTCAGCACTAATTGCCCTGATTGACCTGGCTAATAAGGCCAAGAGAGAAGCCCAGTACCAGCCCTTACTGCCGGCCAGATACCACGTCTTTGTAAGGGCCGTTGAGGGAGCATATTTCAGTTTAACTCCCAGCCTTCAGTTGTTCTTAGACAGATATGAGACGATTAAAGTGGAGGAGAGAGACTACCCGGTCTTTGAAATATCCAGCTGCCGTCAGTGCGGAGCTATCTATCTATCTGGCACCAAGGTAGCAGGTGAGAATGGCAGGGATTACTTAAAGCAAGGGGTAGGGCGGGATAATTTGGAGCATTATCTCTTATTGAATCTGGGAGTAAAGCCAGGGGAAGAAGATGAGGACGAAACCGTTGGCATCGCTGACGCTGCCGGAGAAACAGACGGAAAGCTTGAGAAATATACACTCTGTGGCAGTTGCGGTTCGTTAGACAAGGTCAATTCTCTTGCCGGTGATTGCTGTAATGAAAGACAGCCTTATAATTTGCTCAAGATGCCCGATAAAAATGGGAAAGTATATGCCTGTCCCGCTTGCGGCAAGAGGAATTCGCAGGGTGTGGTCTGGCGTTTTCTGATGGGTGCCGATGCGGCAGCCAGCGTTCTTGCCACAGCTTTATATAGAGAAGTTGAGCCGAAGCAGGCAGCTAAAGGATCGAAGTCTCTGGAAGACAACGATCCTTGGAGTCCAATACAGGCTGAGACTGATAATTCCGATGAAGACCAAATGAATACTGGACAAAGAAAGCTGCTGGTATTCTCCGACAGCCGGCAGGATGCAGCCTTCTTTGCGCCCTACCTAAACCGTACTTACGCGCGTATCCTCAGAAGAGGTTTGATTTTAGAAATACTGAAGAAAAACAAAGAAGCGGTACTTAGCGACCGATGGAGGGTACAAGATATTGTCAACCCTCTTCGAAAATATGTAGAGGACATGGAAATCTTTCCTAAATACAGCAAAACTGAGCAAAAAAGAGAAATTTGGAAGTGGTTATTATATGAGCTGCTTGCCTTGGACAGGAGAAACAGCCTGGAGGGTTTGGGCCTTTTAGGTTTTTCCCTTGTAAAACCTGCAAAATGGATGCCTCCTGGCCCTCTATTACAGGCACCATGGAGCTTGACCCCAGGAGAAGTCTGGACACTGTATCAGGTATTGCTTGACACTATTCGCCAAAAAGGGGCTGTGCTCTTCCCTGATGAAGTATCCCCTCAAGATGAATTGTTTCAACCGCGGAACCGTGAGTTTTATGTTAAGGAGAAAACCGATCAGGAGGCTATAAAAAAAGGGGTGCTGGGTTGGAATTCCAATTCCAATAACAGCAGATTGGATTACATAGTACGTATTGCTCAAAAAATAAACCCTGAGATTACTAAGGAACAATGTTCAGAACTATTGGGCAATATCTGGCGTAGCTTTTGTGCCAACGACCCGCGCAGTCCCTGGTACCCTTACTTCAATATGGAAAATTTACAGCAACTGGGGACTGTATACAGGTTGAAAAACAATGTCTGGGAAATAAAGCCTACACAATTGGATGATGGTATTCAGTGGTATATGTGTGATAAATGTAAAAATCTAACCATCTATAATATCCATGGGGTTTGCCCGTCTTATCGCTGCGAAGGTACGTTAAGGCCATGTAATCCGTTAGAGATCAATAAAGAGAACCACTATTTCAAGCTTTATACCAATGTGCTTCCTATCCGGATGAGGGCGGAAGAACATACTGCGCAATTAAGCAGCGAAGCTGCTGCTGAATTGCAAAACCAGTTTGTCGATGGTCACGTCAATATTCTAAGTTGTTCAACCACCTTTGAGCTGGGTGTGGATGTAGGTGAACTGGAAACGGTTTTTTTGCGCAATATGCCTCCGTCCGCTGCAAACTATGTGCAAAGGGCAGGCCGTGCCGGCCGAAGAACCGACAGTACGGCATATGTTTTGACCTTTTCCCAGCGGCGTTCCCACGATATTGCCCATTACCAGGAACCCTGGCGGATGGTTGCAGGCATAATTAAACCGCCACACTTCAAAATGGAGAATCTAAAGATTGTTACCAGACATCTATACGCGGTGGCCTTGTCATACTTCTGGAGAGAAAAACCCCACTATTTCGGGCGCGTGGATGATTTCTTTTTTCAAAACGATATGCCCGGTCCTAAGTGTTTCGCTGAATTTCTCAATAATAAGCCGAAGGATTTGAAAGAGGCATTAAAGAGGATTATTCCAGAAGGCTTGCACAGCAGCCTGGATATAGAGAGTTGGGGGTGGATAGCTTCCCTATACCACTATGGCGAGGCTGTTTTGCAGAAAGCATGGGACGAAATAGCTAGTGATGTGGAACAGTTGGAGCAATTGCGGATTAAGCTATTCCAAGAAAGACGCAATGCAGACCATATTAATAGGCTTATAACAACTATTAAAAGCAAAGACCTGATTGGCTATTTATCTACAAGGAACGTTATTCCGAAATATGGGTTTCCTGTGGATGTGGTTGAATTGCAGCTTTCCCATCATGGAGAGGAAGCCAAGATGCTTCAGTTAGAAAGGGACTTGCGCATCGCTTTGTCGGAATATGCTCCAAGCAGCCAGGTAGTGGCCGGTGGCAGGTTATGGACCAGCCGGTATCTGAAACGCGTATCCCGAAAAGAATGGGAGAGCTACAGGTATGCTATTTGTGACAACTGCAACAGTTATTACAGAGGAAACAGAGTAGAATTTGCTGATAATGCCAACGAAAATGGAATACTCAGAGTTTGCCCCGTTTGTGGGCAGGCAATAAGAAACAAAGGAGTGTTCATTATCCCTGCCTTTGGGTTTATATCTGAAAGACAAGCGCCTGGCAGGCCAGGCGAAGAAAAACCTGAACGAACTTATGCCACCAGGGCTTATTACTCCGGCTGCGACAAGAAGGGAGAGAGCGTTAGCCTTGTCTTAAAAGGAAGTACGCTTGTGGCCACACCCGCCTCCAAAGGTAAGCTAGCGATAATTAATAATGCCGGCGGGAAGGCTTTTAAAGTATGTTTTCGCTGCGGCTACGCAATATTGGGCGACGAGAGGCCGCCGAGCACTCACACAAATGCGTGGGGAGCGGAATGTAATGGTCCGCTGAGAAATCACTTGGCTCTGGGTCATGAGTTTGAAACTGATATTCTCATGATGGCCTTCGAAGGGCATTCAGACAGCAGGAAGGGTTTTTGGCAATCCATGCTCTACGGTGTACTGGAGGGCACTTGTGAAGCCTTGCAAATTGAGAGGCAGGATCTTGACGGTTGTTTGTACTACTCTGCCGGCAGCCTGAATCAGCCCATACTGGTGCTCTTTGATGATGTGCCAGGTGGTGCCGGGCATGTCAGACGTCTCGCCAACGATAAAATTTTAATGGATGTTCTGAAAGCAACCTTGGAGCGTATAAAACGATGTGAATGTGGGGCACCTGAAGGAAATACCAGTTGCTATGGATGCTTAAGGCATTACAGGAATCAGTTTTGTCATGATGAATTGAACAGGGGCATGGTAATTCAGTTTTTAGAAAAAGCATTATGTTTATAGAAGACTGTAAAAACAATAACGGAGGAGTAAGCTATGTTTTCATTTTTTGGTTGGGTTGATTTTTTGAATCTTGACGTAAAGAGATACAGCAGTTAATTCAATTAGTAAAACAGCGGATACTAAACATAAGTGATAGAATTTAGCAATTATTCATAATATTCTTAAAGGATTCTGGTAAACGGCGTAGAAGATATATTATATTTTATGACATAACAGTTGCATGTTGGAAAGTATTTGTAAAAGACGCGCAAAAAATTTTGCGCATTTTTTTGTGTTTGGCGTGCGTATATAGTAATAATATTGCTTCATTGAGCTTTTTATCAACTTCAAGGGAGGTGATGAAACGGCTAGCTGCTTATAATCACTATATACACCAAAAATTCAAAGGGGGTATTTATTTAATGGAAACCGGTTTTGGATTTTGGTCATTACTGCCGCCGCTTATTGCAATCATTCTCTGCTTTTTAACCAAACAGGTACTGGTATCCCTATTCGTAGGGGTACTTGTCGGCGGCATAATCATCTCCGGGGGGAATCCCTTTGGTGGGGTTGGCTATGCACTGGATACCATTATAGGCTCGATGACCGACGAATGGAATGCCAGCCTGCTGCTTTTCAACCTGCTGATGGGTGCCGGCGTTGCATTCATCTGGAGGCTGGGAGGCAGCAAAGCCCTGACCCAGTGGGCAAAGGCAAAAATAAAATCCAGAAAATCTGCCGGAGTAGGAGCCTGGCTGCTGGGAATAATCGTATTTTTCAATGACTATGTCAACGCAGCGATAGTGGGCAACGTCTTCAGGGACATTTACGATGACTACAAGCTTTCAACCGAGAGATTGTCCTACATACTTGACTCAACCGCAGCGCCTGTTGCCACGTTCTTTATTTCGGACTGGATTGCCTATCAGATCGGGATGATCCAGTCGGGGATCGATGCGGCAGGTATCGAGGGTGTAGAGGCATTCCCGGCGTATATAAGGAGTATACCCTACAATATGTACTGTATTTTTGCGGTAGTTTTGGTCGGTATTCTGGCCATCACCGAAAGGGACTTTGGCCCGATGCTCAAGGCCGAATACAGGTCTGCTACGGAGGGCAAGACTGTCAGGGATGGAGGAAGCCCGATGCTGGATGTCGGGTATGAGCTAGGGGAGCCCAAGGATGTCAAGCCTATGCTGATGACCTTCTTCCTGCCTCTAATCGTTTTGATTGGTGTCACCCTGTTTGGCTTCTGGTGGACCGGCAGGCCCGGAGAAAACATCATGGAGATCCTGGGCAACTCCGACCCGTCAAAGGCGCTTCTGTGGGGTGCGTTCGCAATGACGGTGGTTGGTATTACCCTGGCGCTGACCCAGAAGATAATGGACCTCAAGGAAACCATGGATACTTTCCTTCAGGGCTTAAAGCTCATGCTGCTGGCCTGTGGAATACTGGTCCTTGCGTGGTCCCTCGGTACCGTCACCGGTGACATGCAGCTCGCCGACTATATAATAACTCTCATCGGAGGCAATGTGTCATTTACAATACTGCCCTTAATGATCTTCCTGTTCGGTATGTTTATATCCTTTTCAACGGGTACTTCATGGGGTACAATGGCAATACTGACGCCCATTGCAATCCCTCTGGCGTATAAGATCACCGGAGATGCAAACCTGGCTGTTCTAATGGCCGGCGTAGTATTCTCGGGCTCGATATTCGGAGACCACTGCTCGCCGATATCGGATACCACTGTACTTGCTTCAATCTTTGCAGGGGCAGACCACATGGACCATGTTGCCACACAGCTTCCTTACGCGTTAACAGCAGCGGCCGTGGCCGGCGTGATGTACCTGTTGTTCGGTATGGCCCAGATCAACGTTGGCATTCTGATAGTAGCCGGATTGGTTGCCCTTGTAGGCCTTGTATACGTACTGTCCGGGTATTACAGCAGAAAATACGGTTTGCCGCAGGACATAAAGCCTGTTCACAAGAGTAAGTAGCCAAATGAAAAAACCTCCGGCCTGATTGGCCGGAGGTTTTGTTAACGGCTTATCTTACGGCTTCTTCTGAATACCTGTTGTTTGCATTCCAGAGCATAAATTCATCCACTCCGTTTTCTTTCAATGCCTTTATCTGGGCTTTTACCTGCTCGGGTCCGTACTTTATATAGCCCTTTACCCATGACGCTGTGAAATCCTGTATCCATGGCCTGATGATTGCCGGGGTTTCAATGTTCTTGTTCCTGGCCACCGAATCCTTGGCGGAGTTGTATACCGTTTCGTATGGGTAGGCATCGGGTACAGGAAGCCCATAGGTGTTGTTGGCGTAGTGGCTGGGGTACATCATCGGGGAAACGTAGTCTATAACGTTGCTGATCGCTTCCCAGTACTGGCCCAGGGCCATATCGTCGGCCACAGAGCCTACCAGTCCATATATATCTGCTGAAACATAAACCTGCTTCTGCGAAAGCTCCTTATACGCATATTTAAGGAAGTTCTGTATGGTCAGGGGCTTTGATTCCCCTGTTGTATTCCTGTAGTCCAGTTCCTTATCAAGTTTCCCTCCGTCGGAAGCCGGGAAACGCACGTAGTCGAACTGGATCTCGTTGAAGCCTGCGTCGGCTGCTTCCTTTGCTACCGCCACATCGTATTCCCAAAGCTGCCTGTCGTGCGGGGATGCCCAGATAAGTCCATCCCTATTTGTGAAGGGTTTGCCCGTAGCCCTGTAAACAATCGCCCTGTCGGGGTGGTGGGTTGTATAGGTCGGGTCCTTGAAGGTCACAATTCTGGCTATGGTGTATATGTTGTTTTCCTTAAGCTTTTGCATCAATGCGTCAATATCCTTGACCGTTGCTTTTTTATTGGCATCGGGGCTGTATTTTTCAGCAGCCTTTGCCGGGAACAGCATGTATCCCTTATCGTCCTTCACATCGATGACAAAGGTGTTTATCTCGGTTCTCTTAGCCATTTCAATCAGCTGGTCAAGCCTTTGCCCGCCCGCCGAGTAAATCGTCAGATAGATGCCTCTGACCTTTACCCTGGGGTTGTTTGGGTATTCGTCCACCTTCTCCTGGGGTGAGTAATCGAGCGCTCTTAATGTTTCATCCAGGAGTTCATACCTGTTGGCTACCGTGAATTCTGCAGCTATCCAGCCGTCGTTCTGGTCCTTCTGCGGGTCCATGCTGATCCGGTACCACTCGGTGCCGTTTTCATCCGTGATTTTTTCCAGTACTTTTACTGCGGCGCCTTTAATCAGGGAGTTCACCGTAGAGGCTTCCTTTGAAGCTTCGGCCCGTACGTTGAGCTTGCTTGCGCTCACATACACAACGTTGGAACGGTCCTTAGCCTCATCATCCTGACCCGGCTTGTCCGAATCGTCGTTAGGGTCCGGCTGGCTATCATCAGGGTTATCGCCGGTATCATTTCCGGGTTGATCCTGATTCCCGCCGGCAGGCTGCAATATTGGGAATAAGTCCTTGGGTGAACAGGATGCCGCTAAGATGGAAATCAGAATTATTACAAGCAAAAAAATAAGACCTCTTCTATTTTTCATATGTGGACCCCCTATAGATTATGTTATGTCAACTTAATTATAACATCACATATGACAAATTTCAGCATAATTCTGGCATGAAATTTTATCCTTTGTTGATAAGTTCTATAATCGTTTTAAAATACTAAATAAAATACTGAATAACGAGCAAATTGATGCTATTATATATTTTTTGGACAAGATGCATAAATAAGGAATAGTAAGCATATACTCCAACTAGAAAAAAGGAGGCAATGAACTGCATTCTTCATTTGGGCACTTGGAGTGCAGTGAGCCAGTAGTGCAACCGGCCAGCCAAGTTTTTGGTTGGTCTTTTTTTCTTGGACATATAAGTATAACTCGGAACCAATTGGCATATAATCCAAATGAAAATGCAACGGTAAATGCTTCGAAAAAGAAGTACAGCGACGGGGTTAGGGTGTTGCATAGTTTCAGGTTAGGGGGATCGGGACGAATGACAAAAACAGTGCTTAAATGGACCGGAAATGTCTTGACGGGTGTGCTGGTTATACTTATCGTGCTGGCGGGGTTTTCGATGGTACAGGCAAGGAGAAACCCGGGAAGTGTTACGTTTATCCTTGGCTATAAGCCGATGACGGTATTGACGGGCAGCATGAGCCCCCTGCTGGCGCCGGGAGATGTGATTTTTATACGGAGGGTGAGCCCTGAATCCGTGAAGGTTGGGGACGTAGTCACCTACAGGCAGGATTCCAGTACCTTTATCACCCATAGGGTTATAGAGGTGGTCAATGAGGATGGAGCGGCTGCCTTTAGAACCAAAGGGGATGCCAACAATGTGGAGGACAGCAGTCTTGTTCATTCGGACCAGATACTGGGGGCCTTAGCTTTTAAAATCCCTAAAGGCGGTTATATTGCTAATTTTGCGAGAAGCCCGGCGGGGTTTTTCCTGTTTATTGTTTTACCGGTTGTTTTATTGATAGCGCTAGAATTGAAAACCCTGTGGTCCATAGCTGATGAGGATGAGAAGAGGGCAAAACCGGAGAAAGAGGAGCCGTAGGACCATATGGATATACAGCTGTACCTACCGCACTAATAAGCCGACTAGTCAGAAGCAGTGTATGGGAGGTTGAGCAACGGAGGTGATGCCCAAAGGAAAAGACAAATAAGGGCATATCCTGGGAGATTGCCCGCAGTAAACTGGAATGCATCTAAGATATCTGCGCACAACTACAAAAAAACCAAAAATTGTTAATGGAGGATGATGTCTGAATGAAAAAGAGAATTGTACTGTCTCTGGTATTGGTAGGGATGCTGGCCTTTGGGCTAGGAATGGGCACCTTTGCATGGTTTACCAGCCAGGCAACCAGTACCAATAATACATTTGCAGCGGGAACCTTGTGGTTAGGGGAAGGGCAGCCCGATGTATCCAGTGAGGCCGATTTTGTGATTGCCGAACTGCAGCCTGCTGAAGCAAAAAGCGCGGGAGATGGTTATACTCTTACCAATACCGGCAGTTTGCCCATGAGGCTTTCCGCCGTCGCAGAATGGGAAGTGGAAAAGGACGAAGATAACGAGTACGAAGAGGATCCTTCCCTTGACCTATATTATATTAAGCCGACGGTAACCATCGACCAGGAAGAGTTTGAAGCAGAGGACTTCATACTGGTGGAGGACTTTGAAGATTGGTTGAATGACGTTTTTGGTAGGCTTCATGAGGATACTGATGATGAGGGGCACTTCCTGCCTGATGACAGCCTTGTTCTAAGCTTTGAAATTCTCTTGCATGAGGATGCGGGAAATGGATACCAGGGAGCAGTATTGTCCCTCAATCTGGTTATTACCGGCAACCAGTTGAACCGTCCGGTGGAAGACCAAGAAGAGGAAGAAGAATTAACCATTACGGTGGTGGATAAGGACACTTTTGGTTTTGGACAGTTGCGCAGCTTTACAGGAAAAGTAGTGATAACAAATCAACGCGACGAAGTAAAAGACCCAACTGGTGCACAAGTAAGATTACAGTTACCATCACGCCCTGTAATTGGTGCATACGATGAGACTGTTACATTGACTGATGACGGAGAATTCACATTTAGTCTAATTCACTCTAGCCGTTTGAACGATACAGGAACGTTAACTGTAACCTTTGGTACGGAAGTGTATACAGAGACTGTTAGGTTAGGAGACTATTAGGATGTACTGTCAAGGGGATGGTTCTTCAGACAATGTGTCAAGAGGACCGTTCCCTTGACAACCAGCTTTTATGGGATTCAGAAGCACTTAAGGCTTGAGTATTTCTGAATTCTATGAAGGGAGGGAAATGGTTGAAAAAACGGTACTCGGCAAGGCTCACAGGACTTCTTTTAATAATGGCTTTTGGGACAGCAATCTTTGGATTCGGAGGGACTTCATACGCAGCAAATGCAAGTGGTCCGGATGTCACACTGTATATCCGCGGTGACGGGGCAAGGGGCGGGCCTATTTTTAGCAGCGGAGGAAATGTCGGTGACGGATTTTGGTATCCCGGGAAAACTGTTTCAGGAATTCTTAGGATTCAGAATAATTATTCGCAGCGTGTTAAGGTAAATAATCTGGGGCTAACAATGCAGCTGGAGAGACTGGTCGGCAATGGACAATACGAGACGGTTACCGACCCTGATCTTAAAGACCTTTTTGCCCAAAACATGGAGCTAACAATCAAAAGGGGCATACTGCCGCCTTTATTTGATGAAACTTTTCTTGAAATGCTGAATGGATATGACTTGTCGGCAACAGAAATCTTCTATATAAACAGGGGAGGCTATGTAGACTTAAAGTATACGGTACATATGAAGGAGAGCGCAGGAAATGAGCTGCAGGGTCTGAAGGCAACGGTGGCTTTTTTGATTAATTCTGAGCAAGCTTCATCAGATAGGGATAAAAGTAAAAGGGACATAGACGACCACTGGGCACACGACTGCATTGAGACTTTACTGGAGCATGGGATAATCGACGGTTACCCCGACGGAACCATCAGGCCGGACGACTTTATAACAAGGGCTGAGGTGGCGGTGCTCATAGGCAAGGCCTTAGGGCTTGGGGAAAGGGATAAGACCTTTTCCGGGTATATTGATCCTTTACCCGGCTGGGCAAGGGGCTACATAATATCCGTAACCGAGGAGGGTATATACAAGGGCTACCCCGGCAGATTGTTCAGGGCAGACAAGAATATAACAAGGGAAGAGATCGTAGCAACTCTGGTACGGGCCTTCTTGAGCGGGAAAAGTGCAGGAGAGGCTCCGGGCTTCGATGACTGGGGTGACGTGAGTGGTTGGGCTTCGGATTCTGTGAGCATAGCGGTGGAGAACGGTATCGTTGAGGGTTACCCTGACAACACCTTCCAACCCCAGAAAAATGTTACAAGGGCAGAGGCATTTACTATGGTCTGTAAGCTGTTGGGTTATCACGAAACCCACTAGGAATAGAATGAATCAAGACTTTTTCGAAGGAGGTGAAAAATGTGGGCGGTAAAAAGACCGGCATGAAATATCTCATGCTTCGAGTAGGAGCATGTTTACTGTCAGGGATTATGATCAGCATGGTGTTGATTGGCAACGTCGGTTCCTTTTCCTGGTTCACTGATACTGCAGCAGGAAGCGCCAGATTCAGTGTTGTGTCTATAGAGGACATTATAAGCAGCTATGGGGTGGACAGTGAGATAAACCCAACAAAGATTCAAATTACTAAAGCAGAGGGGTTGGAGTTTGATCCCGTACTGTATTTTTCGGTGGAGGGCGAGGCCTCCGACTACATGCGGCATATAGGCCCTGTCAGGCTGAAAAAGAGGAACGAGGAAATCAGACTGGCGGTAGGAATTACTGTGGTCCAGTACTTGAAACTTGTGGACAGCCTGGATGACAAGGATACAATAAAAGGCAGGATTCGAATCAAGTACCTGAACGAGTTTATCGATGAATCTCTGGATATAAGTTTCACAAGGGAATACCTGGTTGATGAATTTAAACGGAATATTGAAGAGCTTTTCAGCAGTAAGAATCAAAAGGGCAGGATGGGGGCTAACGGGAGTTTCTCGGACCTGATAATCTACCTGGGGGAATCAGCCAGATGGGAAGAGGTTGATACCGAGGTGAGGCTCAATCTTACACAATTTCAGGAGCAGGTTATAGACATATTTGTACCGGGGTTGAGACAATATATTTCAGCCGCAGAGGACGAGGTAGAAAAGCTTACGCAGAGGGTAGAAACCCTGCAGGATAGAATCGATTCCCTTGAGCGTCAGAACGCATCTCTTGGGGCGGAAATCGATGCACTGAAAAATCAGAGGAGTACAGGTACTGCAGGACTGGGTGGCGCAGGCGGTGAAACTCTCGGCGAGTCCGGAGGTGAAGGCGGCATAGGCGGTGAAACTCTCGGCGAGTCCGGGGGTGAAGACAGTACAGGTGGTGAAACCGGCGAATCTGAAGGTGAAGACAGTACAGTCGGAGAAACTTCCAGCGAGCCCGGGAATAATGGCGGTACTGGTGATGACAGTGGATATGACGGTGAAATCAATCCCCAAGCTGGGGGCGGCAGCGTAGATAGCGGTACAGGG
>Ga0067045_1028690_pt1 | contig 29104 bp, 29 predicted proteins | sample TerdegcTABiofilm_FD_59184 | JGI IMG/M metagenome (GOLD analysis project Ga0067045, IMG submission 59184) | Combined Assembly of (Gp0054472, Gp0054536) Wastewater bioreactor microbial communities from Singapore -Terephthalate degrading...
TTATAAGAGGATTACCCTGAAATTGTTGGGACTGGTACTTATTTTTCCAGTTCTGGTGAAGTATTTTGCGGCAATAATGGCTGCTAACTTTAGCTGGGACAGGATACAATTTAGCATAGCCCCGGAAATGACTTTATCTTATGCTTTTTTCTTGCTTTTTTTTGGTCCCATAACTGAAGAATTAGGGTGGAGAGGTGTAGCCTTACCAGAACTGGTAAAAAGATATGGTTTTACCATTGCTACGATCTTTCTGGGGTTGATGTGGGCCTTATGGCATATACCCTTATTTTTTATTAAAGGTAGCTATCATTATCAATTGGGGTTGGGAGGTCTTGCCTTCTGGAATTATATGCTGAGCATTATTTCTATTTCTATCCTGTATGGAGCAGTCTATTATAAAGCTGACCAAAGTATATTGATAGTCATCTTATTTCATTATCTTGATAATCTGACTGGGGAGACATTTCAAATCAGTTTCAGTGCCAGGATCTGGGAAAGTATTTTCAGAACTGTAATAGCATTAGTGGTATTATTATATAAAAAATAGTTATATTGTATAGAATTGTGCGGGAATAACAGTATGAGATTGCCACGCACTGCTGGCGCAGTGCTCGCAATGACAGGAATATTATATGGGGATAAGAGTATGAGATTGCCACGCAAAGCTCAAGCTTTGCTAGCAATGACTCTATCAGTATGTAGTATATAGTTTAGGTGGGTATAAATGGGAGCAGCATGGTTTATGGTTTATGGTTTTAGTGGAATGTTTTTGGCAGGTTAGGGCTGGGTAAATCTCTCGGGAATAAAGAGTGAGTAATAAGTGACTGGTAATAAGTAATCATAATTAATAAATGGTAGCTGATATTTATTATCTGGTAGTTGGTGGTAAGTAGAAAATATTTAGTTGTACTTGCCGAGATTGAGCTTGCTATGGAAAACTTATAATCTATTACATTTTTCATTTTAAATCCAGCCGGAACTTCCTACCTGTAAGGGCGTGGATGTCTAAAGGTAAAGCCTGGTAAGTTCTGCAGTTAAATAGGAAAAAGCCTCATCAACCGTGTCACACATTTGAAACAACTGAAGGTCGGATTTACTAATAGTGCCATGTTTTATCATTACCTCAAAATTGATAACCTCCTTCCAGTACTGTGAGCCATAGATAACAATGGGTAGTTCTTTTTCTAATTTTTTTGTTTGTAGTAGAGTTAATACTTCAAATAATTCATCCATTGTGCCAAAGCCACCAGGGAAGATAACCAATCCCTTGGCTAAATAAACAAACCAGAATTTACGCATAAAGAAGTAATGAAATTCAAAATTAAGTTCCGGACTGATGTATTGATTGGGAAATTGTTCAAAAGGGATACTGATATTAAGACCGATTGATTTTCCTCCGACCTCCCAGGCGCCTTTATTAGCTGCTTCCATTATACCAAATCCTCCACCAGAACAGACTATAAAGCGAGAAGAGGGTTTTAGTCTCCTCGACCAGATGGTAAGACGTCTGGATAATTCATAAGCATCCCGGTAATATTGAGCAAGAAAGGTCTGATTTTTTTCAGCCTCTTCTGGAGATTTGGCTCGGGCTGAACCAAAAAAGACAATGGTGTTATTGATGTTATATTTACGGAAACGCTGCATAGGTTCTAATAGTTCGGCCAATATTCGAATAACCCGGGCTTCAGAGCTGTTGATAAAATCTAAGTTTTTATATGCTTTTTCTGCTTTGGTTAATTTTTTATTCATGAACAAAATATCCTCTTCTGATTTAAAATAATTTTTCTTACATATCTTTCTCTACTAATTTTAGATTATACCTTATGGTACCCTCCTCTTTCCAGTTATTTTTAATATAAGTAAGAGTAGAACAAAAAAGAAAGAAAGTTACTGTCCCAAATTAATGAAATTTGCTTGATTAAGTCTGAACTAACTATTATAATAAATAACTAGTAAAATATAACTTTACGTAATATTATAAAAACTCCGAGCTATTACACTTAATACTGAGGTAATGGTGAATAGCCGAAAGGGAATAGACGGAAACGTCTGTTCCTCCCGTGTTTGGAAAGGAGGTCACTATGAGGGGAATTTTTAACCAACGCTATAAGTAGTGTTGGTTTTTTATTGTCTTTAGGATGCTTATAATTACAACTTAAAAGGAAAAGGAGATAGGCTTTTATGAAGAGATATTTTTCTATATTGGTAAGTATAATTATGGTAATTATGATAACTTTAACTTTTGTAGTTTCTGCTACACCGATAAACATAAAATTAGCGACAACAACCAGTACGGCAAATTCAGGATTACTTGGAGTTTTACTACCTCCTTTTGAAGAGAAATACAATATAAAAGTAGAAGTAATTGCAGTTGGAACTGGTGCTGCAATTAAGTTGGGAGAAAATGGAGATGTGGATGTTGTCCTGGTACATGCCAGAGTGGCGGAAGATAAGATGGTGGAAGATGGTTATGGAGTAAATCGCAGGGATGTTATGCATAATGACTTTATTATTGTAGGACCGGAAGATGATCCTGTAGGTATAAAAGATGAAAAAGACGCAGCTTTAGCTCTTACCAGAATTGCTAATTCAGAAAAAGAAAGATTTTTTGTTTCCCGTGGTGACAATTCCGGAACTCATATAAAAGAATTAGAGTTATGGCAAAGTGCAGGTATGGAACCAAAGGGTGAGTGGTATCTGGAAATTGGGCAGGGTATGGAAGCTGCCTTATTAGTAGCAAATGAAAGACAAGGATATGTACTTTCTGACCGAGGGACTTATTTAGCAACTAGAGACAAGATAAAGCTGGTTATTCTTTCAGAAGGCGATCCCCGCCTCTTTAATCCCTACGGAATTATCGCTGTTAATCCAGCAGTACATCCCCATGTTAGATATATGGAAGCCATGCAGCTTATTGCTTGGATGACCTCTATTGAAGGACAAAAAATAGTCGGGGAATTCAAAAAACACGGTGAGGTGTTATTTTTCCCGGATGCTATTAAATAGTAAGCAAAAAAGAAAGCAAAGATGGCAGCAAGAAGTTTACTGTTTAATCTGATAAAATTTTAGTTTCGCAAAAGGTAAAAAGAGACTTAATGGTGTTCTTTTATGTAACCATAAAAAACCATCTTATAAGAAGATGGTAATGGTTAAATAAAATGGTTTTACCATAAAAAGATGAAAATAGGTCAGATGATAATATTTTACCTGAGGTCCTAAGCGGGAAATACCCTTGTTTAAGAAAGATTAGGGATATAAGGTATAACTAAAAAATCACAAGAAAAAGAGCAAGAAAGTTAAATCTTTTTGCGGGGTTCTTCAAGCTACCCGCAATAAGGATACGATATTTACTTTTAATATCTTTTGGAAGAGAGGTATTTTTTTTGAGCTTTATTATTGAAGGAATCCAACAAGCCTGGCAATTAATCATTTCCTGGGATAGAGAAGTTTTTACTATCGTATTGTTTTCTTTAAAGGTATCTGGAATGGCTATTTTTTTAGCGTCTTTATCAGGCGTGCCCCTTGGTCTTGTGATTGGATTAAAAAAATTTCCTGGCAAGAGAATACTAATAGTATTATTGAATAATGCTTTAGCTATACCTACTGTAGTAATTGGTTTAATAGTATATTCATTTATTTCTCGGTCAGGACCATTAGGATATTTTGGCCTGTTATATACCCCTGCTGCTGTTATTATAGGACAGTATTTTTTAGCCACACCCATTATTATTGCTTTAACTTATTCTGCTCTACAGGGAATTAATCCTCAGATAAGGAATACTGCTTTGACTTTAGGAGGTACCGAACTACAGGCGGCCTGGTTGGTACTAAAAGAAAGCCGCTTTGCCATTATGTCCGCTATTATTACAGGATTTGGCCGAATAATTGCTGAAGTAGGAGCAGCTATGATGTTAGGAGGAAATATTAAAGGCTCTACCAGAACCATTACTACGGCCATTTCCTTGGAAACTGCCAAAGGCGAGTTTGGATTTGGTATAGCTCTAGGAATTATTCTCTTATTGATTTCTTTAAGTGTAAATATTTTTTTAAGCTACTTACAAAGTAAAAATTTATAAGATAAAGGTTTGTGAAAATGGTTAGTTCCCCATATCCGCTCCTTAGAGTGGAAGATGTAAAAAAAATCTACCAGAATCAGGTTGTATTAGCTATTCAGTCATTATCCTTTCACGAGGGGAAGGTGTATGCCATTGTAGGGCCTAACGGTTCTGGCAAGACTACCCTAATCCATATTTTAAGTCTACTGGACAGACCGGATGAGGGAAAAATATTTTTTAAAGAAAGAGAAATTGAACAAATAAAGAAAAGGGAAAGGTTATTTATCAGAAGACAGATTACTTTGGTACACCAGAAGCCCTTTTTATTTCGGACCACAGTGTTTAATAATATTGCTTATGGATTGAAGATAAGAGGAGTTTCAACCGCCGAAAGGGAAAAGATAGTTAAAGAAATGCTCAGAATAGTAGGACTGATTGGATTGGAATCCAGAAAAGTTGAAGAACTTTCAGGAGGAGAAGCCCAGCGAGTGGTTATTGCCCGGGCTTTAGCGCTGGAACCAGAATTACTATTACTGGATGAACCTACGGCCAATATTGATAAAAGATATATTGAAGTAATAGAGAGAATTATCAAAAAGATTAATCGGGAAAGAAAGACCACTATTATTTTTACTACTCATGACCTTTCCCAGGCCTATCGTTTAGCTGATGAGATTATTTCCTTATGGGAAGGGAAGATAGTGCAAGATGTACCTGAAAATATCTTTAGAGGGAAAATTATCCTAGAAAAGGGTTTATCCTGGTGTCAGATAACTGAAGATATAAGATTTGCTGTGGTAAGCCAGAAAAGGGGTGATGCTTATATTCAAATAGCTCCTGAGGATATAATTTTATCTTATGAACCATTTTACTCAAGTGCTAAAAATTCGTTTATGGGGAAAGTGGTAAAAATATCTGAACAGAAAAAGCTGGTTAGAATAGTAATTGATATTGGAGTGGAACTAGTTACCATAATAACCCAGGATTCATTTCGACAAATGAACATAAATATAGGCAGCAATGTTTTCCTTACTTTTAAAGCATCTGCAATAAAATGTTACTGAAATATTATCAAAAAAAATACTACTAACCATTTTGTATCATCTAAAAAACTACTTTCTTGGAAAATAATTCTTTTAAAAAATTAGTTTGCTGTAAAAAATGATGAGGATGAGTAAGCTCTATAATCAGTTTAGTTGTTATTTTCTGTCTTGCTAGAAGTAGGAGAAATGAAATTTACGGATAACCTCAGTTCAGAAAAAGAAAAACAGAGAAAATAAGAGAAAATAAGAAGGGACAAGAAGAGAAACAAGGATAGTGAAGTAAAAATTTATAGGTTGAGTGTATTTTGTGCTGTTTTTATGGTATACTAATTTTGGGAAAATAAATGTTGAGCAAAATTTTAATTTTAGATTTTAGAGATGGTAAAAAAATTATATTTAGCAAGATTTAAAGAATCAGGTAAGTAGGCAAAAGAGAAGGTAATTACTATTTTAGCATAATATTTATTCGTAGCAGGCAAGAAAAAATTATTTAGGAGGTGATAAAACAGAAGAAGTTAAGTAAATTCTTTAGCCTGATAAGGTAAGGATGGAATTTTTAAACAAAATATTTTAGAAAGTTAAAAAAAGGAGAAAGGAAATGAGAAAAAATTTAATTATTTTTGCTTTGGCTGGTGTGTTACTCTTGGTAAGTGGAGTAGCCTTAGCACAGGACGTAGTGAAATTTGGTATTGCTGAACCGATGACCGGTGCTATGGCAGTAGGTGGAGAACTTTGCTGGCGGGGCTATGAGTTAGCCCATGAACAGACTCCTATGGTATTAGGCAAAAAAATTGAATTAGTTTTGGTGGATAACAAAAGTGATAAAGTTGAAGCTGCCAATGCGGTTTCCCGACTTATTGAGCGAGAAGGAGTAGTAGCAGTTTTTGTTAGTTACGGAAGTAGTATGGCTATTCCAGGTGGTGAAGTGGCTAATAAGGCAGGAATACCTTTGATTTCTGGCACTGCCACTAATCCGCTGGTTACCCAGGGTAAAGAGTATGTTTTTCGTGCCTGCTTTATTGATCCCTTCCAGGGACAAGTTATGGCTCAATATGCTTATGAAACCTTAGGCGTTAGAAAATCTGCTCTTTTAGTTGATATTGCCCAGGATTATTCGGTAGGATTAGCCAATTTCTATAAAAGAACCTTTGAAAAACTGGGTGGACAAATAGTCAGTGATACCAAATATAATACTGGTGACCAGGATTTTAGTGCTCAGTTAAGTCAGATTATTGCTTCCGGGGCAGAAGCATTATTTTTTCCTGGTTATTTTGGAGACGTTGCCCTGATAGCTATTCAAGGAAGAGAATTAGGTTATACTGGACAATATTTAGGCGGTGATACTTTACATAACCCCGTTTTGATCGAACTGGCTAAAGATGCGGCAGAAGGCTTGATTGCTAGTACCTTCTTTGCTGAAGATCAACCGGCTACCCCGGAATCAGAAAAATTTGCTAAACTTTTCAGAGAAAAATATAATTTAGCTCCAGATGCAGTATCTATTCTTTGCTATGACTCCTACAATCTATTGGTTGATGCTATAGAAAGAGCAGGATCCTTTGATCCGGTAGCTATTAAGAATGCCTTAGCTACTACGAAAAACTTCCCGGGTGCTGGTGGTTCTATTACTATAGATGAAAACGGAGATGCGATTAAACCGGCTGTTTTGGTGAAAATTGTAAATGGAGAATATAAATATGAGGCTACGGTTTATCCTTGATATGAGGAGATAGATAAATAGTAATCATTAGAGGCAAAAGAGATAGGATACGACCCCATCTCTTTTGCCTCTTCTAATGATTATAAGAAAATAGTTTTCCATTCCAACGATGATAAGGAGAATTTCATGACAATAAACCTATTCTTGCAGAATGTCGCCAATGGTCTATCACTGGGTAGTTTATATGCCTTAATTGCTATAGGATATACCATGGTTTATGGCATTTTAAGATTAATAAATTTTGCTCATGGAGAAATATTTATGTTAGCCCCTTATTTCCTTTATTTTGGCTTATTGATTTTTCATTTACCCTGGTGGGCTTCGGCTATAGTGGCTATTGGGCTAACTGCTTTGACTGGTATGTTATCGGAAAAGATTGCCTATAAACCTTTACGTGATGCTCCCAGAATTTCAGCCTTGATATCGGCAATTGGGGTATCTTTCTTTTTACAAAATTTGGCAATTGTAGTTTTCTCTGGTATCCCCAAATCCGTTCATCGTCCTGTATTTTTTACCAGAATATTTCAATTTGGAGAAATTCGTATTCAATCAACTCTTTTTGCTTCTATAGGGATATCTGTACTCTTTTTATCCCTGCTGGTGTATATTGTGTATCAGACCAAGACAGGTTTGGCTATGAGGGCTATATCTCGAGACATTGAGACATCAAGATTAATGGGAATTGATGTCAACAAAGCTATTTCGGTGACCTTTATTATAGGCTCTTCCCTGGCGGCGGTAGGAGGTATTCTATGGAGTTTAAGGTTTCCCCAATTATTTCCTACTATGGGGATGATACCTGGTTTAAAGGCTTTTATTGCGGCGGTAGTAGGAGGAATTGGGAGTATCCCGGGAGCCATGCTGGGAGGATTTGTTTTAGGTATGTCGGAGATTTTATTTGTTACTTTTTCCCCGGGCTTATCCGGCTATAGAGACGCCTTTGTCTTTTTAATTTTAATTTTAATATTGCTGTTTAAGCCAGATGGTATTTTAGGTATAAAGGTACAAGAGAAGGTGTAAAGCAATGAAAAAACAGAGTGAAAAGATATATACTCTAATAGCTTTGATAATACTTGTTCTATTGGTTTATCTTGCTCAGCACAGATTAGATGCCTATAAATTAAGAATACTTAATATTGGGGCAATATATGTTACCCTGGGAGTAAGTTTGAATTTAATATATGGATTTACTGGGCAGTTTTCTCTTGGTCATGCTGGCTTTATGGCTATTGGTGCCTATGTCACTGCTTTATTGGTTCTTCCTCCCTATTATAAGGAGATAATTTTTATACTGGAACCTTTAGCGTGGCCCTTTACCGTACTTCAGGCTCCCTTTATTGTCGCCTTATTCTTAAGTGGCTTGTTGGCAGCCTTGGCAGCTTTTTTAATTGGTTTACCAGTCTTAAGATTGAAGGGTGATTATTTAGGAATTGCCACTTTAGGATTTGCTGAGATAATTAGAATTATTGCCAATAATCTTCCTCATATTACCAATGGTGCTCTGGGCATTAAAGGCATTCCTGAATATACTAATCTTTGGTGGACGGTAGGAGTAGCTGCAGTAACTATTTATATAATAAAAGGATTAATCCATAGTAGTTATGGAAGGGCTTTAATGGCTATCAGAGAAAATGAGGTTGCTGCTGAGGTTATTGGAATAAACCTAACTTATCATAAGGTAATGTCCTTTACTATTAGTGCCTTTTTTGCTGGAGTAGCCGGTGGTCTCTTTGCCTGTTTATTGACTACTATAGATCCTAAAGCCTTTATGTTTGTAATGACTTTTAATATTTTGGCGGTAGTAGTACTGGGTGGTTTAGGAAGTATAACAGGAACAGTTATTGCCGCCTTTCTTTTTAATTTCTTTCTGGAATATCTTCGTCCTATTGAGGCTGGTTTTAGTTTTGGACCAATTAAATTTCCCCCCATACCAGGATTAAGAATGGTTTCCTTCTCAATATTACTCTTAGCTTTGATACTTTATAAACAAAGGGGTTTAATGGGAGGAATAGAATTCTCCTGGCGAGGGCTTTTCCAATTTATCAATAGATTGTTGGCTAAGAAAAAACCGACTGAAGGGAGTGCCTCTTGATGGAAATATTAAATGTCGATAATGTTACCATAAATTTTGGCGGTTTGACTGCCGTAAAAGATTTCCAGTTAAAACTGTTACCAAGAGAATTGGTGGGATTAATTGGTCCTAATGGTGCTGGCAAGACTACAGTCTTTAATATGATTACTGGCATATATTCTCCTACCCTAAATAAAATATATTTTCAAAATATTGATATTACCGGAATGAAACCAGACAGAATTGCCAAACTAGGTATTGCCAGAACTTTTCAGAATGTTAGACTTATGGAGAATTTAACTGTTCTTGATAATGTTATGATTGGTTTTCATCTCCATTTACAATCAAATCTTGCTTCGGCCATTTTTAAATTTCCAGGTTATGTCCAGGAAGAAGAAAATATTTACCAGAAATCAATAGAGTTATTAAGGAAGGTTGATTTAGAAAGGTGTAAGTTAGAAAAAGCGGGTAGTCTTCCTTATGGACAACAGAGAAAATTAGAAATAGTTCGAGCTCTGGCTACCGGACCCAAACTCTTACTTTTAGATGAACCAGCAGCGGGAATGAATCCCCAAGAGACTAAAGAGCTTATGGGTTTCATTCAAAAAGTTCGGGATGATTTTGATTTAACAATTTTATTAATTGAACATGATATGAAAGTAGTAATGGGCATATGCGAAAGAATAATAGTGCTGAACTATGGAGTGACCATTGCTGAGGGTAATCCGGAAGACATCCGGCGGAATCCAGAAGTTATCAAAGCTTATTTAGGGGTGGAGGCTCAATATGCTTAAAGTAGAGAATTTAAATGTTTTCTACGGTGGAATACATGCTTTAAAAGGTATTACCTTTGATGTCCCGCAAGGTAAAATTACTACCCTTATTGGTGCCAATGGTGCCGGGAAAAGCACCACTTTGAGAGCCATATGTTCTCTGGTTAAAACAAAGACCGGGAAAATATTATTGCAAGATAAGAATATTAATAATTTATCAACTGATCAGATTGTTAAAATGGGCGTGGCGCTGGTACCGGAAGGTAGAAAGATATTTCCCAATTTGACGGTAAAGGAGAATTTAGATTTAGGTGCCTTTACCCGTGAAGATAGAGAAGGAATAAATAAGGATTTAGAGTGGGTTTATGAGTTATTCCCTCGCTTAAAAGAGAGGCTTTGGCAGAAGGGTGGAACACTATCTGGAGGGGAACAACAAATGCTTTCAGTAGCTAGAGGATTAATGTCTCGTCCCAAACTGTTGATGCTGGATGAGCCTTCTTTGGGTCTGGCTCCATTATTAGTACAGGAAATTATAGAGATTATTCAAAAAATCAGTCAGGAAGGAATAACCATTCTTCTCGTAGAACAGAATGCCTTTGCTGCTTTAAAGATATCTGACTTTGCCTATGTTCTGGAAACAGGTCGACTTGTTTTAAAGGGTAGCGGAGAAGATTTACTGAATGATGAAAAGGTAAAAAAGGCCTATTTAGGTGAGTAAGAGTATATAGTAGTATGTTAGATATTTTTAATTTAGAAGGTAAAATAGCCCTTATTACTGGCTCCAGTCGTGGGTTGGGTATGGTCTTTGCCCGAGGGTTAGGACAAGCTGGAGCCCGTGTAGTTTTAAATGGTAGAGATAATAATAGACTCAGTCAGGCGGTACAAATATTGAGGGGAGAGGGCTTAGACGCTTATGGTGCTTCCTTTGATATTACTAATCAAAGGCAAATTAAAGAGCAAATTGCTAAAGTAGAAGGAGAGATAGGATTAGTTGATATACTGGTAAACAATGCCGGGATACAGATAAGGAAGTCACTGGAAGAATTTACTGAGTCAGCCTGGCGAGAGATAATTGATACCAACCTTACTGGAGCTTTCTTGGTGAGTCAGCAGGTGGTAAGAGGGATGATAAAAAGGAAATCGGGAAAGATTATCAATATTTGCTCTCTAATGAGCGAAATTGGTAGAGAGACTATAGCTCCTTATGCTGCAGCTAAAGGTGGTCTGAAAATGTTAACTAAAGCTATGAGTGTAGAATGGGCTAAATATAATATACAGGTCAATGGCATTGGTCCTGGTTATTTTATTACCGAGATGACCCTTCCCTTAAGTCAGGACAAGTCATTTGATTCCTGGCTGAAAAGACGCACTCCAGCTCAGCGCTGGGGACATCCTGAGGAATTAATTGGTACCATTATATTTCTCTCTTCTGCTGCATCTGATTTTATTAATGGTCAGATTATCTATGTAGATGGGGGTGTCCTGGCTTCACTGTAAATATCTATTCTAGTTTTTGAGGCCTCCTGGGCAGGACTGATATGATAGTGATTATCTTGAGAAAAATATAAAGAGAATGGTAAATTATCCATGAGGTTACCGGTCTGGTTATCAGGTTTTTTAGGTTTTCTCGGTTTTATAGGATTTCAGGGATTTGCAAATCATAATCCCTATGAATTATTATTCTTTACTTTCTTTGCCTTTTTTGCCTATTTTAAATTTATACGAAAAGAATTGGAATATCTTGGTTTGTTGGGATTTGTAGGTTTATTTGTTGCTCTTCTAGGAATATTTAGAATTATTACCGTGTAAACTTAAATGCTGCTGTGCTGTTATGAATAATATTTGTATATAATAAAAAATTTATTTCATTATTTTGTTATTTATTTTCTTCTACCTTATATTTCCAGCTAAGGTCCAGGCTTATTTTGTTGCTCAGGTATTAGATGGCGATACCTTGATTTTGGAAAATGCAGATTTCCATAGTTGAGATAATAAATGAACAATAGTTTTTAGAGGTTTTCTACTACCTCCTCGGGAGGATTTATCATGGAGCATATACCAATTTCCCAAAAAGATACAACGGTAACAGGTAAGAAGAGACCAATGGCTGCTTTTTTTTGTTCCTATACTCCTCAAGAAATAATAGCAGCTTCTGGTTTTCAGCCACAAAGAATAATCCCCTCAGGCTATGATCCTGCTCTAGCTAATAGCTTTCTGGATAGTAATTTTTGTCCTTTAGTCCGTAGTATTTTAAGCTGGGTTATTAAACAGAATCACAAGAAGAACTTGGGGCCAGTTATTCTGGTTAACTCCTGTGATGGTATGCGTCGTTTATATGATGTGATGAAATATTATTTTAAAGATCCCTTTATCTATTTTCTGGATTTACCCAGAAAGAGAGATAGGTCAAGTGAAGAATTGTTTAAATCGCATTTGTATGATTTGAAAAACAGTTTAGAAAAATATACTGGTAAAGTGATAACTGATAAAGACTTACAGAGAAGCATTAAAGAGAGTAATAAATTACGCATCATGGCAGCAAGATTAGCTGAAATGAGACAACAAGAGAAGATTACTCTTTCCTATTATGATTTGTTAAAACTAATTCAGGATGGAAATCCAGCTATGAAAAGTATTTACCAAAGTTACTTTGTCAGCGGTCTGCTTAATAAAGATAGCTCTATAAAAGCCCGGTATAAAAAAGCACAGGAAAAGAAAAACTCACTGAGCATATTATTAACCGGTACCGTTCTGGATAATTTTGAGATTATTAAGGTAATTGAAGAATATGGTGGTTTTATTGAAATAGCCGATCATTGTAATGGTTGGCGTTATTATTTTAACCAGATGGAGGAAAATAATCCCGATATAATCGGCTCTATAGCCCATTTTTATTTACATAAAATTTCCTGTCCCAGAATGCTGGAAAGTGTAGAAAGAGAAGAAAAGCTTCTGGAAATTATTAAGACCAGAAAGATAGATGGGGTTATATTCTATACCCAGAAATTTTGTGACAACACTCTGCTGCAAATACCTTTATTAAGTGATAAGATTAAAATGTTAGGTGTATCCTTGCTATATTTAGAAGGGGAATTTAGCAGTCATCTTAGTGGACAAACTAAAACGAGAATACAGGCATTTATGGAGGCACTCGAATTTGAAAGATAAAGAAGGTAATATAAAAGACCAGATTATCTCATCACTGGCTGGTTCTTCCTTAACTTATCTTCTTTTTAAGAAATTGGGACATTATTATTTTAGAAAATCGAAGAATAGTTTTCTATTCTGGTTAGATTTTATTACTAGGCAATTAGAGAAAGCTTATCAAAGAAAGAAACCGGTAGTATGGGCTAGTATTTTTACTCCTTCTGAATTACTCTATGCTCTGGATCTTATTCCTATATATCCGGAAATGATTTCAGCTACAGTAGCCTCTCTGGGTCTGGCTGATTATTTTATTGGCACGGCAGAGGCTAATTTTTATTCACCAGATATATGTTCTTTTTACCGGGTAGCTAGCGGAATGTCTTTGAGGTACTGTCTGCCCCGACCAGACCTGGTAATTTCTACCTCTCTATTATGTGATGGCTCGGTAAAGTTCTTTCAAAATATTAGTAGATTCTACGGCTGTGATTATTTTTTACTTGATCCTCCCTATCAGAGGAAGGAAGAAGCAAAAAGTTTTTTGGCTAAACAATTGAAGAATCTGGCAAGAAAAGTAACTAAGAATACCGGTAATTACTTTTCCTGGGATAAACTTAAAAGTTCTCTGGAATTAGCCAATACTACTGCATTGTACATAAACAAAATTAATCAACTCAGAGAAAATATTCCTACTCCCTTATCTGGTTGGAATGCCCTGGCTTATCAATTGTATATGTATTTTGCCTCTTTGGGCTCCAATGAAGGATTAAATTTCTATCAACTATTAAACCAGGAAATAGAAGATAATATTCAGCAGGGAGAAGGAGCTATAGCTAAAGAAGATATCAGAATCCTATGGCTGCATCAGTTAAGACCATATTATCCTAATATTATCTGGCAGACCATGGAGAATTATAATGCAGTAATTGCCTTTGAAGAAATTAGTCAAGTATATTGGTCAGAACATAACCTGACTAAACCTTATTTAAGTTTGGCTGACAAAATATTGGCTAATCCCGGTGCCGGACCCTTAAGTAGGCGTATTTCAGCTATTGACAATCTGATAAAGAAATACCAGATTGATGGAGTGATTCATTTTAATCAAAGAGGATGTCGCCAGAGTTGCGGAGGAGCTTCCCTGATAAAAGAATATTTAAGAATAAAGAAAGTCCCAATGCTTATTCTGGATGGAGATGGTATTGATAGACGTAATTATTCCGAAGGTCAAACTCGAACCAGGCTGGAGGCCTTTTTGGAAATGCTTAGTCAAAAAAATTAAGCATTGTTAGCCAACCGTTTATACTTATAATAGAAGAAAGACATCACAAAAAAAGGGGGAAGGAAATGGTTGTAGCTGGTATTGATATTGGTGCTATCACTACTAAGGCAGTGATAATGAAGGAACAGAAAATTAAAAGCTATATTATTAGAAAGAGTGGAGCAGACTTAAGAAAGATAGCCTGGGATTGTCTGGAGCAGGCCTTACAGAAAGCTGGTTATCAGCTAGAAGATGTTGAGACAATTGTGGCAACCGGTTATGGTAGAATAAGTATACCGTTTGCCAGAAAGCAGGTAACCGAGATTACCTGTCATACCAAGGGAGCTCATTGGCTGAATCCAGCAGTTCGCACTATTATCGATATTGGTGGTCAGGATAGTAAGATTATCTCAGTTTCTGAGAGTGGTCAGGTTATAGACTTTGTTATGAATGATAAATGTGCCGCAGGAACTGGTAGATTCCTGGAAGTAATGGCTCAAGCTTTAGAAGTAAAGCTGGAAGATTTAGGAGACCTTTCCTTGCGGTCAAAAAAGAAAATAGTGATTAGTTCTATGTGTACTGTCTTTGCCGAATCTGAAGTTATATCACTGATTGCTGATGGTTGTCCTAAAGAAGATATTATTCGTGGATTGCATGAGGCCATAGCTAATCGTATCTATTCAATGGCAGTTCGCTTACCTATTCAGTCTACCGTTACTTTTACAGGAGGAGTAGCTAAGAACAAAGGAATGATCTTAGCCTTGCGAAAGAAGATTAGGAAAATCGTGTATCTTCCTCCTGAACCCCAAATAGTAGGAGCTATAGGTGCAGCCCTTATCGCTCATAACCTGCTCAATATTGAGAAGCTACATTAATTTTATCAGCAAATTTCTCAGGGTTAGTTAACGTTCATTTTGGGTTAAGAAAAGCAGAAATAATATTATTAAGTACTATTACCAATCAGAAGCCAATAGCCACAAAAATACTTGCTGGTTAGTAAGTATTAGGATAATTAATTAAGAATTAGCTGCCAGGATATAAGTTAAAGAAAGATGCCCAGAAAATTGACGTCTTTAAAATAGCTCAAGTAAAACTAGAAAAGTTAGCTGGTAAAATGAAATTTACATTCATCGGTTTACATTTATGCCATAAAACAGGTAGAGATAGCTATAAAAGCCAGAGGGACATGGCCATAGAAATTATAAGGAATATTTATAACAAGAAAAAAGAGGTAGCTAAATGATTGCGATAATTTTTTCATTTCTGTCTGTAGTAATTTTATTTAGATAAAGTATATTTAATGTTATAATTTAAAAGAGTTCTGAAAATACCTGAATAATTCTATGTTTAAAGAAGAAAATAAATCAGGATGGTTTATTTAAAAATGTCTCATTATCTAAAAATAAAGGAAAGTGTAATTCAATTGTTAACTGATTATTTTAAAGAAAAGTCCTCTTCCTACCATATTGAACTGGTTTTTCTTTATGGTTCTTGGGCAATAGGTTTTCCTCACCAGGATTCTGATGTTGATTTAGCCATATTGTTTTCATCCTATTTCAAAAATGAAGATATTCTATTTGATATAATAAATAGTATTTCTTATGAATTAAGCATAAAGATGAGTAAAGAAGTTAATATTATTCATCTTAAAGAAGATTTTCCTCATCCCATGCTTTATTATAATGCAATAGTATTTGGCATACCCATATATATTAATAATGAGGAGAATCTTATCAAAATAAAGTTAGAGGCGATTAAACAGATGGAGGATTTTAAAATATTTGGAATTCCCTGGCAACAGGAGGTAACAAAAAAGGTTTTAAAGGAGATTGGACATGCCTGAATTTAATTACGCCAAAGGTAGAATTGAAGATTCTTTACAATTTATAGCAATAGAAATAAAAGAATTTGAGGAGGATTATACTTCCGTAGGGTGGAAAGAATACAAAGAAAATCGTAAATTACAAAAATTAATAGATAGAACAGTGGAAAATATATTTACAGCCTTAATTGAAATATGTGGAACTATTCTAACAAGAGAGGGTATTCCAGTGGAAAGCTATGCACAGGTTTTAAGCGAATGTTCCAAAAAATTAGGCTTTTCCAAAGAAGAACAGGAAGTTATGGCTAAAATAGCCCTACAAAGAAATAGATTAGCCCATAGATATTTGAATTTTAGATGGCAATCTATCAATATGTTTAAAAAGAATAAAGAACTTATATTGAGGCTATTAGAAAAAGTCTCAGCATTATCAGAAGAATAATTGGTTTTTATTTTCAAATTTTTGTGATATAGTCTGCAGGTTCTCAATGGGGTATAAAGAGGTAATTTTTTCATTTCTGTCTGTAGTAATTTTATTTAGATAAAGTATATTTAATGTTATAATTTAAAAGAGTTCTGAAAATACCTAAATAATTATATGTTTAAAGATGGAAATTAATTAGGATGGTTTGAGGAAGAGTAGTAAAAAAATATTACAATGAAAAGCTGGATTAAGCGAAAGGTATCTATAAGTTATTTAGTTTTTATTTTTATAATCTTGCTTATGGGATTAATTTTTACTGAAAAATTTAAAACAAAGGCACCCACTCCTTATTATCATTTACAGTTTCAAGCAGCTCAAATTATGTGGGAATCGATAAAGGCCATCAGGGAAGGAAGAGAAGAGAAAGGAATTCCTATCAATATATCATTAGATCCCAACAGAACCGGTTTAATTGGTGAAGAATACACTCAATTGACTACCACTTTAGGTAATCTCAGTGCCAAAAGGACTTCCACTAATCCTGATTTTGCTGCCTTGATGGTTAAATATTTTCAGCAAGCCCATCTAAAACCTGGTGAGGTAATAGCTATTGGTTGTAGTGGTTCCTTTCCCGCTTTGATACTGGCTACTTTTTCTGCCTGCCAGGTAATGCATATTACACCCATAACTATCTATGCCCTGGGTGCCTCTGAATATGGTGCCACCATTCCCGATTTTACCTTTCTGGACATGTTAGATATTTTAAACAAGAAAAATATTATTAACTATAAAATAACAGCTATTTCTATGGGTGGTAATCAAGATCAGGCTGAAGGGATGTTTTTTCCGGACTCCAAACAGACTATGGAGCACATTGCTGAGCGAACCAATATTACTATCATCGATACCGGGAGTTTAAGAGGCAACATAGAAGAAAGATTAGAAATATATAAAGCAGAAGCGGGAGAAAGACCAATTAAATTATTTGTTAATATTGGGGGAGCGTCTGCGAATTTCGGTACCACCCTTAACTCTATTACCTTTCCTAATGGTTTGGTACAGGGAAAAGTTGATATTCCTGTTCATCTAGAAAGAGGATTAATGTTTGACTTTCTCGCAGAGGGGATACCGGTGATACATCTTTTGAATATTCGTGATTTAGCTTTAAAAAATGGTATTCCCATTGATCCTATACCTTTACCGGAAATCGGTCAATCAGCAGTTTTCTTCCAGTATAGATATCACAAGGCACCTATTATTTTGACTATTTTGGTGGTCTTAAGTTTATTAATATATTACTATAGAGCAAAGCCCATAAGACCAAGAATATAACAAAAATAATAAAGATAAAAAATTGTATAAGATTATTGCTTTTTTTGGAGAATTGATTTAAAATTTGACTAATTAATTTTTTAATACAAGCAGGGGTTTTATAAAGTGAGTAAGGGAAATAAAGATAAGACTAAGATCATTTTAGTCCGTCATGGAGAATGCCAGGGCAATCGGGAAGGATTATTTCGAGGAAGAAGCGATTTCCCTTTAAATGAACTTGGTCTAATGCAAGCTAAAGAATTAGCAAGAGAATTAAAATTATTTCAACCAGATAAGATATTTACCAGTCCGCTTAAGCGAGCTAAACAAACTGCCCAGATTATCGGTCAAGAATGTGATATTAAAATTGAAGAATGTGAGGGATTCAATAATATCGAGTTGGGTCCCTGGGAAGGGAAGGCTAAACAGTTTATTGCTTTAAATTACCCTCAGCAATGGAAAATTTGGTTAAATGAACCAGAGAGATTAACAGTACCTGGTATAGAAAATTTAGATGAAGTCCAAAAAAGATCAAGAAGAGAACTGGATAAGATTTGTAATGATTTTTTTGGTAAGACTGTAATAATTGTCACACATCGTGCTGTTTTAAAGCCTTTAATTGCTTCCTGTTTAGAAATTGTTAAACCTTATTTTTGGCGTATTCATATGGATACCGCAGCCTATAGCATATTACATTTTGAAAAGCAACGTGGTTATATCCTGGTTCAATTAAATCAAAACAAACATCTCAGTTCTTTTATATCGGAATGGGAATAGAATCTAAGTGGGGGAATTGGTAGGTGTATCGCAAGATAAGGATTTATAGATGAATAAAATAGACTTAAGTCCTATTAAAAAACCTTTAATAGTGTTTCTTATTCTTATTTTGATTAGTATAACTATCCCCTTTTTATTACCAGCAACTTTTTGGGGAGCTTATCTAATGTGGATATTTTTATCCCTGGTAGTTATAGTCTATGGATTAGTAGTATTAGGTAGGGGAAAATAAAATGACTAAACCATTTATTATGCTCTGGGGTTTGGCAATATGGTTTCTTCTGGGTTGTGTGATTTCTTATGCGGCTAAGAAGAAAACAGGGTCGGGTATAGCAGAATATTTTATTGCTAATCGTACTATTGGTGGCTTTGTGTCAGCAATGACTTATAGTGCCACCACCTATAGTGCCTTTATGATGGTGGGTTTAGTAGGGATGACTTATTCGGTCGGCGTGAGTGCCATGGGTTTTGAGCTATCTTATTTAATGGGCACTATATTATTATTGGTATTGTTTGCTCCCTCTTTCTGGTCAGCCGCAAAAAAATATGATTGTATTTCACCAACTGAATTATTAAGTAAGGTATACCAGAGTCCCTTACTGGGAGGTATGGCTACTGTCTTTTCTATGTTTATGTTAATTCCCTATATGTCGGTGCAATTTACTGGGATTGGTTATTTACTGGAAACCTTAACTGGCATTCCCTATCAGGTGGCAGTGTTCTTAACCTTAATTATAGTATTAGTTTTTACCCTCTGGGCTGGTATGCGTTCGGTAGCCTGGACAGATTGTTTACAGTCAATTATTATGTTAGTATCTTCGCTGGCACTTTTATTTTATGTTCTAAATAATTTTTTAGGAGGATTTAGTTCATTTTTTCACATTATCCAACTTGAACATGGTGAACTATTAGCTGCTAGTAAAATGCCCTATCAAAGATTTTTGGGACTCACTATTCCTTGGCTTTTCTTTGCCCTGACTAATCCTCAAGTAGCGCAAAGAATGTTTATACCTAAAGATCAAAAAAGTCTCAAGACCATGATTGTTGGTTTTGCAACCTTTGGCTTACTATACACTCTTATTGTAATCCACCTGGGATTGGCAGCTCGGCACATCTTTCCGGGAGTTACCAATACTGATAGGATTACTCCTTTACTGTTAGATAAGATACCCATTTTTTTAGCTCTGATAGTCTTTTTGGGTATTGTGGCAGCTTCCGTTTCCACAGTAAATTCTATTATTCTAACTCTAAGCTCTATGTGTACTGTAGATATATTTAGTCATTTATATAAAGGAGAGGAAAAGACTAAATTAATCTTTGGGAAGATCATGGTTCCGGTTATCGCCATATTAGCCTTTTTCTTTTCTTTAGGTCGATTTGGTATTATAGTAGAGCTATCAGTTATGTCTTCTGCCGGTTTATTAGCTTTGGTGCCAAGCTTTTTTGGAATTTTCTGGTCCAAAAGAGACTTGATTGCCGCTCTGACCAGTATTATTATAGGAGGATTAAGTACTATTTTGATGTACTTTACTGGTTACTATCCTCTCGGTACCTGGCCCGGGGTATGGTGTATTATTATTTCTACTGTGGTTTATGTACTGATTAGTAAAATAAGATTTTCAAGTAAGACTATCTGAAAAGAATTGATAAAAGACTCATTTTTGATAGCTCTGGAAATATTGTTCCAATCGATCCATTCCTTCTTTGATATTTTCTAAAGAGTTGGCATAGGATATTCTTAAATAACCTTCGGCATTCTTTCCAAAATCGATGCCCGGAGTAACTGCTACTTGGGATTTTTCTAAAATATCAAAGGCCATTTGAAAAGAATCATTAGTATATTTTTTTACATTTGCCAGAGCATAAAAAGCTCCGGTGGGTTCAGTCTGACAGGCAATACCAATTTCCTTAAGCCTTTTAAGCAGGTATAAACGCCGCTGGTTATATATTTCCGCCATCTTTTTAACATCTTTATCACATTCTCTCAAAGCTACTCTACCAGCAGTCTGAATAAAGGCATTAGCACAGATAAAAAAGTTTTGCTGTATCTTCTGTAAGGGTCTGATATATTCCAGTGGAGCAATTAAATACCCTAAACGCCAACCGGTCATGGCATATCGTTTGGAGAAACCATCTAAGACGAAGGTGCGCTTACTGAATTCCAGCATAGAATGTTCTTTACCTTGATATACCAGACCATGGTATATTTCATCGGAAAGAATATAATAATCCAAATTGGCGATAGCTTCCAGATCTTCTTTACTATAAACCATACCGGTAGGATTGGCAGGAGAATTAACCATAATTAATTTGGTTTTCGGAGTGATATATTTTTTAATAAGATCAAGATTATATTTAAAACCATCCTCTTCGTATACTGGCACAAAAATGGGATTCCCACCCAAGAATTTTATTATTTTAGGATAGCAGGCATAATAGGGATCAGAAAGAATAACCTCATCGCCATGATCTAAGGTTGCTGCAAATATAAGATAGAGAGCAGGAGAAGTTCCCGAGGTAACAATAATCTGCTCAGGAGAAATTTTTACCTGGTATTTTCTCTGATAGTAATGGGCAATTTCTTCTCTAAATTCCAGTTTACCCATACTGTTAGTATAATGGGTATCACCGCTTTTAATTGCTTGAATAGCTGCCTTTTTAATAGCTGGGGGTGTTTCAAAATCAGGTTCACCTACTTCTAAATGAATAATATTTACTCCTTCTTTTTCTTGTTGCTGGGCTTTTTCCATTACCTCCATAGCTATAAATGGTTGCATGTCATTAGCTTTATTGGTAATTTGAAAATTTGATTGAGATACCATATAGACTTACCTACCTTTATATTAAAAAATATTATCGAAAAAATTATTTTAAAGAATAATTGATTTTATATTTTAATATATTTTTGCAGAAATAAAAAGGAAAAATTACCTATTTCTGGAAAAATTGGTAATGGTTACTTTACTGAAGAATATTTTTGAAAATAGTGGAAAATAAACTTATTATATGTTAAATTATGGTAAACCATTATTGTTGAAATTCAATTGCTGGTTGTAATAGAGGATGTCAAAAGCAAAAGTTATTATTGTCTATGAGTCTTATCACCATTTTAACACTGAGAAAGTTGCTCGTATAATAGCCCAAAGGCTACAGGCGGATTTGTACAGATCCAGTCAGGTTAAAATTCCAACATTATTAGAGTATTCAGCTATTGGTATTGGTACGGGCATCTATTGGGGCAAACCACATAAAAAAATTCAATTACTCTTAAATAAATTACCAAATTTAACTGGTAAAAAATCTTTTCTTTTTATCACTAGTGGTATTATATATAAACATTATACTAGGAGAATTATTAATAAAATTAGTCATAAAATGGCAGAGAAGGGGTTAGCAGTAATTGATTTTCTTTCTATTAAAGGTTGGGATACCTTTGGTCCTCTGGCTCTGTTGGGTGGCATCAATAAAGGACATCCTGATTTAGAAGATTTACATCAAGCAGAATTATTTGCCAACCGGGTATTAAATGAATTATAATATTATTTTTAGTAATAAAGTAATTGCCTAATTTACTACTTAATTGAGATTATGATGTTAGTGTGAAAGGAGATTTCTTATGAAAATAAGTTTTTTAGGGGCTAACCGTCTGGTATCTGGTTCCTGTTATCTGATTCAAACTAAATATAAGAAATTTTTAATAGATTGTGGTCTATTCCGAGGAGAAGAATCTATTACCCGTTTAAATTACTTACCATTTTCTTTCCGACCGGAAGAAATAGATTTTATTATTCTGAGCCATGCTCATATTGATCATTGTGGAAGAATACCACAACTTTATAAGGAAGGTTTTCATGGACTGGTCTATTGTACTAAAGCTACCATGGAGCTTTGTTCTATTATGCTTCCTGATAGTGGACAGATACAGGAGGAAGATGCTGAAAAGGAAAATCAAAGGAGGCTTAGAACTGGAGAATCATTTGTAGAGCCCCTTTACAGTATTGAAGATGCTCTGGATTGTTTATTATTATTTCGAGCGGTACCCTATCAATATAAGATTAGTATTGATGAAAATATCAGTTTTAGGTTTCAGGATGCTGGACATGTGTTAGGGTCAGCTTCTATCGAATTATGGGTAAAGGAAGAAAATGAGACCAGTAAATGGTTATTTTCAGGTGATATTGGAAGAAAAAATAAACCCTTTTTAAGAAATCCTCAACGTATTCCAGAAGCAGACTATGTTGTTATTGAGTCAACTTATGGTGCCAGAAGACATCGCCCTTATCGTCAGGAAGTGAAGAAATTTTTTTCCATTATTGATAAAACCTTAAAAAGAGGAGGAGATGTTATCATTCCTGCCTTTGCCTTGCAGAGAACACAGGATATTATTTACGAATTAAGTCATTATTATAATTTACAACTGAAACGATTAACCAGTAAAGATAAAAAAACAAAGAAACTGAGATTTTATCTGGACAGCCCTTTAGCCATTGCTGCTACTAAGATTTATCGGAATAATCCTCAGGATTTTGCCCAAAAAGATTTAAGTATTATGGAAAAGAGAAATCAGCTACTGGATTTTCAATCTTTGAGATTAATCAATACGGCCCGGGATTCTAAACAGATTAACCGTTCCAAAAGAAGTAAGGTAATCATCTCGGCCAGTGGCATGTGTGATGGAGGCAGAATACAATACCATTTAAAAGAACACCTTTGGAAGAAAGAATCTTCTATAGTATTTGTTGGGTATCAGGCTGAAGGAACATTAGGCAGAAGAATAGTCAGCGGAGAAAAGTATCTGGATATATTAGACGAAATGGTTGAGGTAAAGGCGGAGATTTATCATCTCGATGGTTTTTCTTCGCATGCTGATCAAGAAGAGTTATTATGGTGGATAAAAGGATTAAAAAATAAACCGAAAAAGGTTTTTATAGTACATGGGGAAAAGGAAGAATCAGAATGTTTTGCTGAGCAACTCAAACAAAAGTTAGGTTTTGATACCTATATCCCGGTTATTGGCGAAACCTTTCAGGTCAAAGATAATGAAATTATCACTCAGGGAATGATAAAGGATAGTAACAAGGAATTTCAACTTGATGAAATTTTAGCTGATTTAAATAAGATTAAACACAAATTTTATCTGCTCCTGGCAGAAATGGAACTTTCTAATATGGAAAGTAGACAGGATAACTTGTGGTATAAGATAAAACAAAAGTTGGATGAGTTACAAAAGGATATGCGTAGAGTCAAACATCTCATTAAGCAAAATGAATTAGAAGTGTAAGGCAAAAAGTAAAGTAGAAGTAAGGTTTATTAGCAATAGGCTAATTTGAAAATTGTTTTAGATTTAGAAAGGGAAAATAATGAGATATGATGTGCTGGAAAGTCTAATCAGTGTTTCTCTCAAAGCAGGCAATTTTATTCGCCATTATTATGAGAATAGAGATTTTACCGTATCAGAAAAAAATGACCATCATGACCTGGTAACTAATGTGGATAAGCAATCGCAAAAAATAATTGTTGATGAACTCTCCAGTAGATTTTCCACTATCCCTATAATTGGAGAAGAAGATAGAGATATATTAAAAAAAGAACAAGCCTTCTTTATTGATCCCTTAGATGGTACCTTAAACTTCGTCAAGCAGGTACCCTTTTTTTCTGTATCTATAGGTTATTGGAGAGATAATAAACCCTTCTGTGGTGTAGTTTATGACCCACTTCGTCACGACATTTTTTATGCCCGTAGAGGAGCTGGTGCTTATCGCAATGGTCGGAAGATAAAAAATACAGATAACTCTGGTCAATATCAATTATTAGCCTCAGATTGGGGTCATGAACCTGATTATTATAACAAGAATATTCTTATCACCCAACGCTTACTTCAAGAAAATCTGTTCTTATTTCGATTTATGGGTTGTGCTAGTTTGGCTATTTGCTATGTAGGTGCGGGTGTTTTAGATGGTTACTGGCATTATAAACTTTCACCCTGGGATATGGCTGCCGGTGTATTAATAGCTCTGGAAGCAGGAGCCAGTGTAACATTAATTGATGGGGAACCATTTGACCTATGGCAAAAAGATATACTAGTTTTAAACCCAAAGATAAAGAATAAGGTTATTCCCATATTTAAGGCGTACCAATAAACCACTCATTATCTACTAAACTCTATATATTATATACTATGCTCGCTATTACAGATTATAACTTATTTTAAGGAGTTGTTCAGATGAAATTTTTGCAGAAAAAAAATTCTCAGGGTAAAAAGCAGAGAATAATTAGAGAACAAATTCCCAAAGAGTTTTGCTGGGATATTGATTCTCTATATAGTCAGGATGAGCTGTGGAAAGAGGATTGTCTTAAGGTAACAAATTTGCTGGACAGGCTGGAAAAAGAGAAAAATAATTTTTCTCGGGGAGCCAACTCATTATTAGGTTGCCTGCAATTAAAAGACGAAATAGGCAAATTAATTCAAAAAATCTATACCTATGCGCATATGCGCAAGGATGAAAATAATAAAAATAATCTTTATCAATCGTTTTTTTATCAGGCTGGAATTTTGTTAACTAAAGTAGAGGAACACCTCTCTTTTCTAGAACCGGGGATTCTATCATTAGATTTTGATAAAATATATAGCTGGATGAAGGAAAATAAGCAATTAAGAGTCTATCAGCACTATCTGGAAAGTATCTATCGAAAGAAAAAACATATTCTTTCACCAGAGGAAGAGTTAATCATCGCTCAAAGTGGGGATATGGCTCAAGTTTTTGAATATTCTTATGAATTATTGAGCTATGCTGATCTTCGTTTTCCCAAAATAAAAGATGAAGAGGGCACCTTAACTCCAATAACACATAGTAATTTCATTTCTCTATTGAGGGATAAGAGAAGAGAATTTCGTCGCTTGGTCTATAAGAAATACTATCAGGTTTACCAGCAGCATCGTAATATCTATGCCGGTTTATTAGCGGGAAGTATAAAAAAGGATCAATTTTATAGTACGGTAAGAAGATACCAGAGTAGTCTTGAAGCAGCCTTATTTAAAGATAATATACCAGTTGTGGTGTATACCAATTTAATTGATCTGGTTTATAATTATAGACACTTGCTTCATAAGTACATTCGCTTAAAGTGTAATTATTTACATTTAGAACGATTGGGTATGTACGATCTATATGCACCCTTAGTAGAAGAAAAGTTTTCAGTGGATTATCCAGAGGCCCAGCAAATCGTTTTAGAAAGCCTGAAACCTTTAGGGGAAACATATTTAGCTATTATTAGAGAAGGTTTTCGGGAAAGATGGATTGATGTCTATGAAAATGATGGGAAGACCAGTGGCGCTTATTCTACCGGTAGTTATGGTAGTAAGCCCTTTATTTTAATGAATTATCAAGGTACACTAGAAGATGTTTATACTCTCGCTCATGAATTAGGTCATTCGGTACATAGTTATCTCACCAACAAGAATCAGCCCTTTGTCTATAGTGATATTTCTACCTTTTTAGCTGAAATTGCCTCTACAGTTAATGAAGTATTATTGACTTATTATCTTCTTAATCAATGTAAGGATAACAAAAAGAAGATTGTGATTCTGCATCATTTTCTGGAACAGTTTAGAACCACTTTCTTTCGACAAGTAATGTTTGCTCAATTTGAACTTTTAATACATCAGGTTCAGGAAAAAGGAGAAGCGCTTACTGCTAAGGTTTTTAATCAGCAATATGCTGAACTAAACCGCCTATATTATGGAGATAACGTTATAATAGATAGAGAGATCAGTTTAGAATGGGCTAGGATACCACATTTTTTTAATCATTACTATGTTTATCAATATGCCACTGGTTTTGCCCTGGCTATTAACCTTTCTGGCAAAATACTCCAGGAGGGAACATCCTGGAGGATAAAATATCATGATCTTCTCAAACGGGGAAGCTCTGATTATCCATTGTCCATTTTAAACAATATAGGTATAGATTTAACTGCTTCTGATTATCTTAAGGATTGCTTAAATTTATTTGCTGAGCTATTGGAACAGTTGGAAAATATTTAAAACACTATTTATTATCCTAAATATATGAGGATACAGTATATTTATTAACCCATAGGGCAGAAAACCATGGGTTTACCCATGGATGAATGGGAAGGGGGCGATATGTTACAATGTGTCTATGGAAACAAGACTTTCAGGACACAGTGCCTATCGCATCGAGTATCATATCGTTTGGATTCCTAAATATCGCCGCCGTATCCTAAATACAGGCTTAGGAGGATACTTAAGAAAACTTTTTCCTAAGCTACTCAGAAGCCTCCCGGGTTGTGAAATAATAGAATAAAATATCCAGGTAAATCATATCCGTATGATCATGATCATACCTCCAAAATACGGTGTTGCTGATGTCATAGGGCAAGTAGATACCCACGGGCAAGCCCATGGGTATCTACTAGAGATGTGCTTTCCTAAAATTAAAAAAGATAATTAGAGAAGAATAATGAACAAAAAGAAATGGTTTAAATATTTTTTTCTGACCATAATCACTCTTCTTTGGTTATTACTGGTTAGTTGCTGGGATAAAGGTGAATTAATTTCTGAAACAATTATTGTTGAATTAGGCCAAGCTCAAAAGGTTGATGTTACTATTGCTCTATATCAAGGAAATATTTTTCTTCAGGGGGAAAATCAATCATCATTACTTCTATCTCACCTAGAGTATAATTTACAATATTGGCTTCCTCAGATTGATTATCAGGTGGAAAATGAAATAGGAAAGCTAAAAATTTTTCAGGAAAAGGAAAAAAATATTTTTCGTCCTTTAATTAATAATTGGTCTTTTTTATTTAATATGATGGTTCCCCTTTCCTTAGATGTAATTATGGGTAGTGGGGAAAATCATCTGGATTTCAGTTCTATTAATTTGGCTGGTTTGAAAGCAGTCTTAGGTACAGGTGATACCATTCTAGATTTGACTGGTGATTATCCGGATAATATAAATATTTATCTATTTGGTGGAATTGGGCATACCACTATTAATCTTTCTCAGGATAGGGGAGTGGGAATTTGGATTAGCGGGGCATTGAATAAGATAAATTGCAATGGTTTTAGTCATATTAACAATTTTTATTATAATAAAGCCTTTTATAATGCGGAAAAGAAAATTTACCTTACCATAATATCTGGTATAGGTTTAATTGATATTAAATTGATATAATCACAACTGTTATGGGCAAAATTATTTCTTTAGTTAGAGTTAATAAGTGTAAGAGATAATATGTATAATTAATAAAAAATATATATCAGGAGGTCCGGGGAGTATGAAAACAGAACAAAAGATAATGGTGTTAGTAGTGATACTGGTAATGTTGCTCTGTACTTCTGCTGACAGCAGTCAGTTGGTAGAAGGAGAAAAAACCACAGCAGCAGGTTGGTCCTCAATAGATGCGGTGTTCTTTTGGCAAGAGGAAAACCTTATGGTGAAAAAAGTGGGAACTGGACCTGTTAAAATTGGTTTTACAGTAAAGGAAGTTCAAGAAGTTATGGGAATTCCAGACAAAGTAGATGAAGAGGAATTTATTTTCTATTACCATCATTCACCGATTTATTTTGGAAGTAATTGGAGGGTGAAATCCTGGGATAATCGTTATGGAAATCTTAAGGTACTGCCAGAGCGGGAAGAAGTAAAGTTAGGATATTCGATCAGAAGGGTTTTTCAAGAAAAAGGCTTTCCTCTTAGTGTGAAAAAGATTGGCCATAGCTACCAGCTGGATTATGTTCAACAATTAATTTATGTCAATGAAAGATGGATAGTTGAGGCAGTACAGGAAAAAAGTGTTGCTGAAAGGGAAAAGGATAGAACAATGATGAGTATAGAAGATTTTTTGTCAGAATGGGAGATTTCTTTAGGGAAAAAATAATTATATGGGGAGATGTCTTTACCATTAGCAATTTTATATAATTTTTCTTATTCCTATAAGGTCAGATTGGTTTTCAGTGATATTTCCCTCTCGAATTCTCTTTACTGCCAGAGGTAAATAATCTAAAATATCCTGAGCCGTAATTCCATCTGGTCCCTTTTGATCGGCAGCTAAATCACCAGCTAAACCATGAACCAAGACTCCTTCTCTTACTGCCCACTCAATTGGTAAACCCAGGGTAAACATGGCTGCTATGGTACCGGTTAGTACATCACCGGAACCAGCAGTAGCCATACCACTATTTCCAGTCATATTAATATATATTTGGCCGGAGGGTAATCCGATGATGGAATGTGCCCCTTTTAATACCAGAATAGCCGGATAGTTGGTACAGAATTCTTCTGCTATACCAACTGGATCTTTTTTGATTTGGAAGATAGATTTTTTCATTAAGAGGGACATCTCACCAGGGTGCGGAGTTAGTATGGTTGGATATGAGCGTTCGGTTATAATAGAAATATCCTGGCTCAAGGCAGTAAGACCATCTCCATCAATAAGCAAGGGTTTTTTTATCATAGTGATTAACTTCCTGATCAAAGATTGGGTTTCTTCTTGTAAGGAAAGACCAGGACCGACAATAACAATATCCATCTTTTCTGACCATGTTAACAATTCTGATAAAGCCTCTAATCCTATGGTGCCCATTTTTGTTTCTTTTTGGGGCAGGAAAACAACCTCACTTGCCTTACTGCTAATAGAAGGAATAATAGTGGCAGGAGCAGCCAGACGTGAATAACCACCTC
>Ga0067045_1028692_pt1 | contig 29093 bp, 23 predicted proteins | sample TerdegcTABiofilm_FD_59184 | JGI IMG/M metagenome (GOLD analysis project Ga0067045, IMG submission 59184) | Combined Assembly of (Gp0054472, Gp0054536) Wastewater bioreactor microbial communities from Singapore -Terephthalate degrading...
ATAGAAGTAAATTAATTTATAATAAAATAAACAATACCTATAAAAAGAAGGAATGGTCTCATTTTATGATAGTTGTTGGAAAATGTGGAAATAAATATATAGTTTCAGACCCAGGGAGTAGGTATAGAATTTTTATTATTCCTTTTTCTTCAATTTCAATTAATGGAGATTCTAAAAACATTATAGGACCAATTAATGGAATTAGACTTTTTGAGAAAACTATATAGTTTTGGAGGAAATATATGTTTAATTTTGCAATCTTTTACTTAGTAATAAGCTTTTTGTATGGAGATGATAATAATTTATTTATAAATGCGGGAAATTTTTCAAGTAAAATAGAAATTTCATTTTTAGTTATAAATCCTTTAAATCAGAAATGTGGTTATATTCCAAAAATTGGAGAAGTTAGAGAAATTAGCGAATGTAGTTATGGATGGACTAGATTAGGAGATTTTGAAATAGGCCCTGATGAAAATGATTGGAGTACTCTTGAATTTGCTGACAATTCAGAAATTATTTTAGGAACATATACTCTAATTTTTTATGGTTTAAAAGATACCAGATATTGGGCATCATTGAATCTTGGTAATATATTGAATATTGGATTTGAAGATTATATAAGTAATGGAGTTGTAAAAAATTTTGTTGTTTTTCTTGACCCCACGCCTGGGGCTCCAACACCAGTATTAACAAAGTTAGTAACCTTTCAAATCCTTAGGGATGATTTTAATGTAGCATACAAACTAAATCAAATAGGCGATGAAAAATTTGTGAATAATTTAATTAGGATGGTAGATATAGTTGAAAAGTTATCACAAAAATGTGAGAAGATAAAAGACAAAATTAAAGACAACAAAGAAAAAACCAAATGTTACAAACCAGTCATAGCGATACTTCGAATGATGATGAAACGGCTTGAAGTGATAAATAAACTATGCGATAATAAAACCGAGTGTAAGTCGAAGTGTAAGGTAATGACCGAATGTGATGAGGATGAAGTTTTTAAAGGGTTTGACAACAAATATCGTAAAGACATCGAGTTTAAAGACTTTTTTTCTGAATGGGACAAAGACGAATATCACAAACACAAGAAGACCTGCAAAAGATATGTAAGCGACGAAGCGTTGGAGATAATCGCAACCGACATAAACTGGTTTATAAAAGGATTTGGCGAAGAAGTATGGAACGATTACAAAAAAGAACATAATCCATATATCCCTGAGAAATACAAACAATTTTTCAAATAAAGTAATAATTATAGAGAGATATTGTTGAAATTTTATAAAATAAAAAATTCTAAATTTTGTATAATTTATTTGTGGTAGATTAAAATTTTAACGGAGGTAAAAATGAAGGTATCTATAAACGCCGATGCTTGCATAGGATGCGGACTTTGCGCAAACGATTGTCCCGAAATATTTGAGATGAACGGAGATAAAGCGGTTACAAAATCTCCCAATGTTCCTGCGGGGAAAGAAGACGCCTGCAAAAATGCGGCTACAAATTGTCCCACTCAGGCTATTGTTTGCGAATAATCTAAGTCTGATGTTATAGTGTATGAGGGGCGGTTTAACCGCCCTTCATTTTTTTAATATGATAAATTTAGTGGATGAAAAGAAAAAAGTCGCAAGGCTTTCGGTTATTTCAAACTCCTTTTTGGTCGTATCCAAACTTTTTATAGGTATTTTTACCGGTTCCATATCCATAATATCCGAAGCCATTCATTCGGGTCTGGATCTCGTCGCGGCTTTGATAGCTTTCTATGCGGTAAAAAATTCATCGGCTCCGCCGGATGAAGAGCATAAATTCGGACATGGCAAAATAGAGAATATATCCGGTTTTATAGAAGCCATTTTAATATTTGCCGCGGCGATATGGATTATATACGAATCGGTAGAGAAATTAATTCATCCGGTTAACATAGAAAATATATGGCTTGGAATAGCAATAATGTTTATTTCTTCGGTTATAAATATATATGTTTCGAAAAAACTTTTTTCGGTCGCTCGTAAGACGGATTCAATAGCTTTAAAAGCGGACGCCATGCATCTTATGACCGATGTATACACATCCGCGGGAGTAATGTTTTCGCTTTTTATAATATGGGTTATGGAGTTTATTTTTAAGGGGAATCACTTCCACTTTTTAGACCCGATATGCGCCATTGTGGTGGCCGGATTAATAATGAAAGCGGCTTATGAGCTTACAAAAGAGTCTTTCGGCGATTTATTAGACAGGTCCATAGGGGAAAAAGATATATCGGAAATTAAAAATATAATCAATAATAATCCAGAGGTTGTTTCTTTCAAAAATTTAAAAACAAGAAAAGGCGGAAATACCAAATTTATAGAGTTTGATGTTATGCTTCAAAAAAACATATCTCTTCAAGAAGCTCATCAGATAACGGACGATATAACGTTTAAAATAAAAAAATCGATAACGAATTCCAATGTAACGATTCATATGGAGCCATGCGAAGACAATTGTGAGGATAAAGAGTGTCAAACCAACTGTTCAAAAAATAATACAAATCCTTCCTAATTTATCCTTTTTTCGGTTTCGGGGTCGAATATATGCAGATTTAAATAGTTAAATGAGAATTTGATTTCGGTTTGAGGGGGTATTTTTAACGAATTAGTCGTAGCGCATATGTTTTTTGTTTCGGATATTTTTAAGTATATGTTTTCTCTCGCTCCAAGCAGTTCCACCACGTCCACTTTGGCTTTATTGGCGTTTTCTTTGTCCATCTTCGATTCGTCCAATATTATATCGTCGGGCCTTATACCGATTATTACCTCTTTATCTATGTATTTTTGATAATCGGTAAAAGAAAAAGCGGGAATAAAAAATTTGTTTTTTTCAAATTCCAGATATATCTTTTCTCCTTCCGAGACTATTTTTCCTCTTATAAAGTTCATTGTAGGAGTTCCTATGAAAGAAGCCACAAAAATATTTTGAGGCTTCGAATAGACTTCTATGGGAGTGCCTATTTGTTGTATTACTCCTTTGTTCATTATTATTATTTTGCTGGCTAAGGTCATGGCTTCTATCTGGTCGTGTGTTACGTATATCATCGTAGTCGAAAGCTTTTGGTACAATTTTAAAAGCTCTATTCTCATCTCTTCTCTAAGCTTGGCGTCTAAATTGGATAAAGGCTCATCGAATAAAAAGACCTTTGGATGCCTTACTATTGCTCTTCCTATCGCGACCCTTTGCCTCTGTCCTCCGGAGAGTTGTTTGGGCATTCTGTTTAAAAGATGGTTTAATTGAAGTATGTTTGCGGCTTCTGTTACTCTTTTTTCTATTTCGTTTTTATCTAATTTTTTGAGTTTTAACGCAAAGCTCATATTCTCTTTTACCGTCATATGAGGATATAATGCGTAGTCCTGAAATACCATCGCTATCTCTCTTTTGGAGGGGGGAAGGTCGTTTACTTTGGTGGAGTTTATGTATATTTCTCCTCCCGTTATCTCCTCCAATCCCGCAAGCATTCTCAAAAGCGTGGTTTTTCCGCAACCGCTGGGGCCTACTATAACGGCGAATTCTCCGTCTTTTATCTCCAGATTTATGTTTTTAAGTATTACGTTTTCTCCGTAAGATTTTGTTACATTTATAAATTTTACTTCCGCCACAAACTCCTCCTTTATCCTTTAACGCTTCCTAAAGTAAGACCGGATATCAGCCATTTAGACGAGTATAAGAATATAAGCAAGACCGGTATTGTTATTAATATTGAACCGGCGGCAAACATCCCCCATTGGGTTATAAACTGTCCCTGTAATTCGAAAAGCCCTAAGGTCCATGTGTAATTTTGAGGATGATAAAGAACCACTCTCGCCACCAGATATTCGTTCCATGCCATGGTAAAGTTGAATAAAAACGCTATGCTTAAAGCGGGGGTGGAAAGCGGAAGAATTACTTTATAAAATGCGGTTATTTCATTGGCCCCGTCTACCATTGCGGCTTCCTCTAATGATTTCGGTATGGTGTCGTAATATCCTTTTAATATCCATATGCTAAAAGGTAGAGATGATACCGAATATGCTATCACCATGCCCAAATAGGTATTGATAAGGTTTAGTTTCATTATCATAAGATAAAGCGGGAGTATAAGCATTCCCGCCGGAATCATCTGGGTTAAAAGAAGAGCCGAAAGTCCCCATTTTTTACCGGTAAAATTATATCTTGAAAAGGCGTATGCCGCCGTGGAAGCGAGCGTTACTCCTATAAAAGAAGTCGCGAATGTTATCAAAAGAGAGTTAAATATCCATTTTATGAAAAAGGTTTCTTTAAAAAGTTTTATGTAAGAAATAAAAGTCGCGCCGGCGGGAATTAAAGCAAGGTCGGTGGATATTATTCTGTCTCCGGGTCTTATAGAGACCGAAAAAATCCTTAAAAGAGGATAGGTTGTTATTATTACCGCCATTATTATAAATAGATGTATAAAAAAATATTTTAGTTTCGTTTTCATTGTTCCGCCTTAAGAGTTTTTGAGTATACGGTTGTTATTAAAAATAATATCAAAAAGATGATCATAGCAAACGCCGCGGAGTAGCTGTATCTGTTATAAACAAATGCGGCTTTATATAAAGCCGATACCAGTATGTCGGCTCTTTCCGTTCCGCCGGCCTGACCGGTTACAAGGTATATAACGTTTATATTGTTAAATGTCCATATCGTTCCTAAAGTTACGGCGGGAAGCAAGACCGGTTTTATCAACGGAAGGGTTATGTATTTAAGTTTTTGAAAGTAAGTCGCTCCGTCTATCGAGGCCGCATCGTAATAAGACTTGGATATGGATTGTAATCCACCGAGGATGATGACCATCATAAAAGGTATTCCCAGCCATATGTTTATAAGAGTGCAGGTTAATAGCGGATGGTCGCTTAACCAGTTTAGAGGGGAAAGTCCTATCTTTTCCAAAAAAGGGAATAAAGCTATTAATTTTTTAATTACGATATTCACAAATCCGTATTCCGAGTGAAACTCTCCTCTCAATGATAAAACTGCCACTACTTGAGGCATTGCCCAGGGTATTACGAGAAATGTTCGGTATATTCCTCTGAATTTGTTTATTTCTATTAACATTAGAGCCAATATAAATCCCCCAAGAACGTGAAAAAATACGTTTGAAAAAGTCCACAGCATTGTTCTTCCCAAAAGCTGCCAGAATGTCGTTTCGCTAAGCGGAGGAAGCCTGAATACGTTGATATATTGTTTAAAACCCACAAAAGGCAAAGAACCGGTTTCTTTCCATTTCATTATAGTGGTAAGCTTTAGGTCAGTAAAAGATAGATAAACCTCGAATATGAAAGGATATAAAAGCAAAAGAGCCAGACCTATAAAAGCCGGAGATACCAGCATATAAGGAATATAGTTTTTGCCTTTGACTTTATATATGCATAGATAAGAAAAAAACAATTCCCATATGACGGCGTATGTCATAACTTTAAAAGAGTATATGTTTAAAAATTTCGTTACGGCGAAAAATAGTACAAGAGATAAAAGAGGAATTAGAAAATAGTATTTTTTGTTAAAAAGTTTAAAATGAAGATAGAGATATAATTCTATCAGTCCTACGGATAAAAGAACCGCGATTACGAAAAAAACAACTTCCCCGGCGGTATTTAAGTAATCCATTTTATAACTCCGTAAAATAATTTTTAAATAAGCGAACTACCTGTCCATTTCTTCTATTTTTCTCTCGACTTCCTTTTGCATTTTAACAACCGCATCTTCTATTCCCATTTTGTCCGTCATTACAAGCCCCTGATAGTTTCTGGCCGTATCCCATATCGCTCTCATTTCATAAGCCATAGGCATCGGTTTTCCTTTAAGTATCTGCTCCATCGAAGTTCTCGCTATTATGTCCGATTTTATTTCCTTAGATTCCGAGGCTTCTTTTAACGCCGGAAGTCTTTTTAATTCCTTAAATTGTTTTATTTGATTTTCTTTATTTGTGTAGAACTTTACGAACTCTTTTATAATCTCAAGCTTTTTTTCGCCTATTTTTGAAGAAAGCAAAAAATATTTTCCGCTTATCATGGGAGAAGGGTATAAGCCGGTTTCGGATACCATGGGTATTACGGAAATTGCAAAGTTATCTTTAAAGTGGTTTAAATAACTCGATATGGACCAGTCCCCGTTTATTATAAAAGGAACTTTTTCTTCTTTAAACAAAGAATCCATGCAGTTATAATCGCATTCAGGAGGAATAAATTTGTATTTAAATTTTAAATCGTGATAAAAAGCCAATGTTTTTCTCATAGGCTCGGTGTTTAGAGTGGGTTTTCTGTCGTCTAACGGCCATCCGCCAAAACCTCCGAGCCACGGCATAAGCCAGAAAGGCTCTCCGCCGTCGAAGGCCATACAGTAATTTAATTTAAATTTTTTAACTTCGGTTTCGCAGTATTTAAAGAGCTCGTCGGTGGTTTTCGGCGGGGATTTTACGAATTTCTTATTGTACATAAGCATCAGGTGGTTTCCGTTGGATATCGGTACTCCCCAGATCTTGCCTTCTAAAGTTATGGCGTCCACAACAGGTTTATTATATAACGAAAAATCGAAAATTTTTTCAAGCGGAAGTATGAACCCGGATATCGCGTATATACCCGCGGTATCCGAAGGGGATATGAGTATGTCCGGCGGAACTCCGGCCAGCGACGCCGCCTGAAACTGTTGTCTTAAATCCTCGGTCTGGTAATGAGCTCTGGTAAACTTGAGTTCCACTCCGTTTTTTTCTTTGTAATATTTTTTAAAATCCGCTATCACCCCGTCTATATACGGAGCCACATAAGCGTCTTCCATTTCCCATAAAATTATGGAGTTTGGATCGGATTGTTTCGGAGAGCAAGAAAAAAAAGAAAGAAAAAAAGATAAAATTAAAATCAAGTTTAATCTTTTCATAAATCCCTAAAATTATTTTTTAGATATTCTCGCAATAGTCGCTATCAAAGAAAAGAGAACCGAAAGCTTTAAAGCGGAAAACCACTTTATGTTTTTTACTATAAGCCCCTGTTCCACCGCTCCCGGAAAAATCTCCGGTATGGTCCAAGCCCATAAAAGCTTTATCACGAATATGCCGATTATAAAGAAAAGTACGACTATTATCAAGTCTCTCATAATTTAATTATATAATTTTTTGTTTAATTTTTTTATCTTTGTTGGTATAATTTTATTTATGATCAGCGTCGTAATATTATCGCTCGTTTTTTTAGGTATAACCGTTAGAAAAATAGGAAGATTCAAATTAGATATATGGCAGATTATGTTTTTGGGAGCAGTCGCGGATATCGCTTTTGGCGAGGTTAGATTTCAGAGAGCTTTAAAAATGGTGGATTGGGAAGTGATAATATTTCTGTTTTGCATGTTTTGCGTGGGAGCTCTTTTTGAAATAAGCGGTTATATCGAGAGGTTTGAAAATAAATTATTTTCGGGGGAGAGAAACTTCGATAAAAACCTATATATTTTTATATTCGTTTCGGCGTTTTTATCCGCGGTTTTAATGAACGATACCGTCGCGATACTGGGAGTCCCGGTAATCTTTTCTTTATCCAAAAGGTACCGGATATCGGCAAAACCGTTAATATTCGCTTTGGCTTTTTCGGTTACCGTCGGAAGCGTTTTCAGTCCCATAGGAAACCCTCAAAACCTTTTAATAGCCATAAAATCCGAAATTAAAAATCCTTTTTTTTCTTTTATAAAACATTTGATTGTACCGAGCGTAATAAACCTTTTGATAATATTCTGGATAATAAAGATTTATTATAGGAAAGAAATATCCGGTATTTCGCAGTTTAAAAAGGTTTCGTTTACGCTAAAAAACAAATGGCTTTACTGGCTATCTCATTTTACCATGGCTCTAGTGGTATCTCTTATAATAATAAAAATCTATTTTTCAATAAACGGAAAGGAGATATCTCTCGTCAATATAGCTTTAATATCTTCGATTCCAGCATTGTTATTCAGCTTTAATCAGATAAAAATAATTAAAATGGTGGATTTTAAGACTCTAATATTTTTCGTTTCTATGTTCATAGTAACCGGTTCCGCCTGGGAAAGCGGGTATATACAGAAGGTATTGTTAACGGAAAGGGTTAATTTGTTATCCATAGAATTTATTTTTATTCTTTCGATATTATTTAGCCAGTTGATATCCAATGTTCCTCTTGTGGCTTTGTTTATGCCGGTTTTCTTGTCTCTTGGCGCAGGGGAGAAAACATATCTTTCTCTTGCCGCCGCTTCGACAATCGCCGGAAACCTGTCTTTGCTCGGAGCCGCAAGCAATGTTATAATAATTCAAAATATCGAAAATAGAGGGGGAGAGAGCTTTAGCGGATGGGAGTTTTTTAAGTTGGGTTTTCCTGTTACTCTCATAAACTCTCTTGTTTATTATTTATTCCTTAAATTTTTTAATTAGCAGTCTTGACAAAAGACTGCTAATGTTGTAAAATATAATTAGCAGTTATTTTATTTGATTGCTAAAAAAGATTTCGGAGGTTTTATGATTAATTTTGAAAAGATGACGGTTAAAACTCAAGAGGCGTTGGGGCTATCCAAACAAATAGCCATGGAAAACTCTAATCAGTATATAGAACCCGTTCATTTGCTTTTAGCTTTATTAAGCGTAGAAAATTCGGTGGCTTTGGAGATATTGAAAAAAATAGGAGTAAACTCCGATGTTTTAATTTCCGATGCGAAAAAGGAAATATCGTTATTTCCTAAATTAAGCGGTAACTTCGAGGTTTATTTATCCAGGGACTTAGAAAAAATTTTATCGAAATCGTTTAAGAAAATGAGCGAGATGAAAGACGAGTATTTAAGCGCCGAACATATTTTATTATCCATGTCGGAAAGCGATAACGCAATAATAAACAAATTATTCAAAAAAAACTCCATAACCAAAGAATCTATCCTTAACTCCGTAGTCGGAATAAGAGGAAATCACAGGATTACCGAGCCGGAACCGGAAGCAAAGTACAAGGCTCTTGAAAAATATACGAGAAATTTAACCGATCTGGCTTTAAGAGGCAAGCTGGATCCCGTAATAGGCAGAGACGAGGAGATAAGAAGAGTGATACAGGTTCTTTCCAGAAGAACTAAAAATAATCCTGTTTTAATAGGAGAGCCGGGGGTGGGAAAAACCGCTATAGTCGAGGGTATCGCTCTAAGAATAGCCAATAAAGACGTTCCCGAAGGGCTAAAGAATAAAAAAATAGTTTCGCTCGACATGGGAGCCTTGATTGCCGGAGCGAAGTTCAGAGGAGAGTTTGAGGAAAGGCTTAAAGCGGTTGTTAAAGAGGTTGAAAACTCGGAAGGGGGAATAATACTATTTATAGACGAGATTCATACTCTTGTCGGCGCCGGTCAGGCTGAAGGGTCCATGGACGCGGCCAATATGCTTAAGCCCGCTCTTGCCAGGGGAAGTTTAAGGTGCATAGGCGCTACCACATTAAACGAATATCAAAAATACATAGAAAAAGACGCGGCTTTGGAAAGAAGATTTCAAAAAGTTTTTATATCAGAGCCGACGGTGGAAGATACGATAGCGATACTGAGAGGCTTAAAAGAGAAATATGAAATTCATCACGGAGTCAGAATAAAAGACGGGGCTTTGGTATCGGCGGCGGTACTTTCGGATAGATATATAACCGACAGGTTTTTGCCCGATAAGGCGATAGATCTTGTGGATGAGGCAAGCGCGAATCTTAGAATGCAGATAGATTCAAAACCTATAGAAATAGACGAAATAGAGAGAAAAATTCTTCAGTTAAAAATGGAAGAGCTTGCCGTTTCCAAAGACGGGGAAAAGGAGGCTCAAAAAAAATTAAAAGAAATAAGGGAAGAGATAAAAAGACTTGAGGATGAGATAAAACTCAAAAAAACGAAGTGGGAGAGAGAAAAAGAGCTTGTCGTAAAAATAAAAGAAATAAAAGCTGAGATTGAAAATTTAAAATTTGAAGAAGAAAAATATAAAAGAGAAGGAGATTTAACCAGAGCCAGCGAAATAAAATACGGCAAGATTCCCGGGCTTGAAAAAGAAATAACCAATCTTTCCGAAAAATTAAAAGAAATACAAAAAGACGGAAGTTTGATAAAAGAAGAGGTTGAAGACGAGGATATAGCGAAGATCGTTTCCAAATGGACGGGAATTCCGGTGAGCAAAATGCTCGAAAGCGAAAAACAAAAGCTATTAAAATTAGAGGACGAGCTTAAGAAAAGAGTTGTAGGGCAGGATATGGCGGTCTTAGCCGTTTCAAACGCCATACGAAGATCCAAAGCGGGAATTTCGGACCCCAAAAAACCCATAGGAAGCTTTTTGTTTTTAGGGCCTACGGGAGTCGGAAAAACCGAGCTTGCCAGAACGCTTGCGTGGTTTTTGTTTAACGACGAAAAAGCTCTTTTAAGATTCGATATGTCCGAGTATATGGAAAAGCATTCGGTCGCCAGATTAATCGGAGCGCCTCCGGGATATGTCGGTTATGAAGAAGGGGGACAGTTGACGGAAAAAGTCAGGAGAAGACCGTACTCGGTTTTGCTTTTCGACGAAATAGAAAAAGCTCATCCGGACGTGTTTAACATATTTTTACAGATACTCGACGACGGGAGGCTTACGGACGGAAAGGGGAGAATAGTGGATTTTAAAAATACCATAATAATAATGACATCCAACGTGGCAAGCGATTATATAATGAAGATAAAAGACGTTTCTAAGATAACTCAGGAAGAAATTACTAACATACTTTTAAAACATTTCAGACCGGAGTTTATAAACAGAATAGACGAAATAATAACCTTCAAAAATTTAACCAAAGAAGATATCTTTAAGATAATAGACATACAGCTTGGTAATATAAAAGAAATTTTAAAACAAAGAGGCATAGATATAACCATAGACGACGGGGTAAGAGAATTTTTGTTTAAACAGGGATATAACCCCGAGTTCGGAGCAAGGCCTCTTAAAAGAGCGATATCCAGACATCTTACAGATAAGTTGGCCGTTGAGATTATAAAAAATTCGGATGTTAAAAAGTACAAAATCTCGGCCGGGGAGAACGGGATAATTTGCGAACCTTTAAAATAAACTCTAATATGTTCTTTTTTTAGTGTAATACCACTCCAATTGAGCGGGAGAAGAGTCTTCGTCTTTGTTTTCTTCGTTTAATACGTTTTCTCCTTTTCCTCTCGGAAGTATTTCTTTGAGTTTCCATTTATTATTTTCTCTGCCGAAAACCCAGTACTCCGTAAAAGGTTTTACATATTCGTCGAAGATTATTACGTTTTCGTTCCTTTTGACTATTTTTTGAGCGTGAGCCGAGAATCTGACCGCAAACTCGTCTTTTCCGTTATCTATCATATTATTTACTAAAACTATGCTTACCTCTCTTATGCAGAGATTCCTAAATTCGAAAGAGTAGCCTTCTTTTCTTTTTTCTTCGATTAACTCGGTAATGTTTTTTTTCATTTCTACGGTTACATATTCGTCGGATATTTTTTGGGGGTCGAGAAAAGACCATGCTCTATAAACGTTTATAAAAGCGAGACTCGAATCTATTTCCATCCTTCCCATATTCCACATCTTGTCCGTTTCGTATAAAAAATTTAAAAGTCTTGCTATTTTTTCTTTTTTCGATACGACCTTATCCTCCGCCGTTGGGCCTACCGGACCCAATTTCGCGGGGATTTCTCCGATAATTTGTTTTACCTGCTCGTCCGTAAATTGTTCTATAAAATCTTCTTTGTTAAGAATGTCCGATTCCGAGGTTTGTTCTATTTTATATAGAACCCATTTTTCATTTTCGTATTTGAAAGTCCAGAATTCTTGAAACAATTGGGGCTTATCGTCGCCTCTCAAAAACTCGTTTGTCCTATCGTCTATATAATAATCCTTTGCGCTTGCCGTTATAAGAGCGGTGAAAAAATTGGAATCTTTTTTATGGGTATATCTTAACCCGACTATATCTATTGAAATTATTTTTAAATTATCGATAATATTTATTTCATGGCTTTTTTTCATCATTTCTATTTGAATAAGATGTTGATTAAAAAGATGAGCGCTTATATCCGGAGCAAGCGGTTCATAGTTTCTGTTTTGCCAGCAATTTTGAAGTTTTGTAAAAACTTCCGAAACTCTGTTTTTTAACGAGTTTATCTCCAGTGTTTTATCGGTTTTAGATATAAACTCTATTATTTTTTCGGTTTTTTGAGATTTCTTTTTTATTTCGCCGTCGCTAAATATGAAATCCAGATTTTCATCTTCGTCGTTTTTTCTAAAAATCGATACAAGTATTATGCCTATTATTATCAACAAAAAAAAGGGATTGTCTTTTTCGTATTTGCCGTTTCCTCCTCTCGAGTAAGATCTCGATCCGAAACCACCTTTGTTATGAACCACAAATCCTTCCGCGATAAAGGTGTTAGGATATGAAACGGAAAGGTTGTATACCTCTTCCATCGAATCGTTCCTATTGATTTTTTTTATTTTAACCCATTTGAAATTTTTGTCGTAGTAAAGAAGCTCATCCTTTTCGGTTATGTTTTCAGCTTTTATAAATCCTTTTCTGGTAAGTAGCGGGTGTTCGGATGTGGTTCTTAATTTTCCGATTTCCGCGGTTATTTCTATTATCGTATCTTTAGTTTTGTGTATTTCTGTTACTCTCGATTTCAACAAATTTCCTTTTTCGTAAGATATTACGATCTCGTTTTCTTTTATCTCTTCTATGTTTTTTTCGCCCATGTCGGTTTTTATTTTGGTTCCTTTTGGAAAGCATCCTCCTCCTTTATTATGAACGGCTACGTAATTGGCGAAAAAGGTATTAGGATTTGAGACTTTTAGGTTATATATATCGGCTTGTCTTTTGATTTTCTTTAAAGATTTTATTTCGGTTTTCGAAAGCCCTTCTCCGTCGAAATAATATATCTTATCTCCTATTTTTAAATTTTCAAGATTTTTGAAAACTCCATCTCCGACATAGAAAGGATGTTCGGCGGTGGCGTACAATGTTATCTTTTCGGTTTTCAATTCGAAATACTCGTCGGTTTTCAACTTTATTATTTCGTATACTTTCGAAAAAGTTTTTTTGCCTTCTTTGTCGAACGATATGATTTCGTCCCCTTGTTTTATTTCCGAAATTTTTGTTTGAGCGCCGTCGGATTTGAGTATAAAAGTATCGGGCAAGAAACATCCTTTGTTGTGGACGGCAAAACCGTTTGCCAGATACGATTGGCGGGGGAAAACAAGAAGATTATATACGTTTGTTTTTTCTTTTTTCTTTTGCAATTTTTCTATTTTGCATTTAAAGTTTTCTAAATAAATCCAATCACCTTTTTTTAAAAAAAGCGCTTCTTTGAATATTCCTGCGGATATCATAAAAGGATGGTCGGGTGTGGAGCGAATGGTTTTCTCGCAGGCTTTTATTTCGATTATGTCTTTAGATTCGGTTCCGTATACGCTTTGAACTTCGGATAGCTTTTTTTGGTTTGTTATAACGATGTCTCCTTTTTTTATGTCTTCTATCTTTATCTTTCCTCTTACGGTATCTATTAAGCTGCCTTTTTCAACGCAACCTCCGCCTCCTCTTGAAAAAAGGATATCGGCGGTCGATATTATAGATAAGATAAAAAATAAAAAAGGCTTTATATTTTTCATAAGTTTATTTTTTATTATTAGTGAAGTCCCGCTATTATCCCCGCTATTACCGCCGCCGCTATTATTATACTTATTCCGATAATACCGGCGGATACGATTTTCCCGAAGTATTCCGCCACCGCTAAGTTTCCTCTTATCATTTCTTTGTCTTCATCTATGTTCGGGGTTATTTTGTCGAATATTTTGGGTATTTTTTGAGATATTTTTATAAAAAGATATATGCCGATACCCGCTCCCACAAAAGAAAAAACCACGGCCCATAATATATTGGTAATGGTATTCATAAAACCTCCCTTTCAAATTATATTAAATTTTATTTTATCATCTTTTCGGCTAAAACTTTTTCAAGTTCGGGCTTTTTAATAAGTTGTTTTTTTAGATTTTCTTCTCTTATCGGATTTTTATAATTTTTGGATTGGAAAGTGTATGCGAAGTTTGTATGAACGTCGTATTTTCCGTCTATTAAAGCCAGCGTATCTTCGACAAAGACCCTTTCTTCGTCTGTCGGAATTACGAATATTTTAACCGGGGAATTGTCCGCCGATATTACGGTTTCCGCGTTTCTTGTTTTAGATATATTATTTTTTTCTTTATCTATTATTATTCCGATATTTTCAAGTCCTTCGCATGCTTTTTCTCTCGTAATCGGTCCCATCTCTCCGACCCCAGCCGTAAAAACTACGGCGTCCACTTTGCCTAAAGCGGCGTAATAGGAACCTATATATTTTTTTATTCTGTAAGATTCTATCTCTATGGCGAGTTTTGCTCTTTCGTCGCCTTTTTCCGCGGCTATTTCTATATCTCTTCTATCCACATATTTACCGGTTATGCCGAGCACCCCGGATTTTTTATTCAGTAAAGAATCTATTTCTTTCGGAGTTAAATTTTCTTTCTGCATTACGAAAAGCCCAATGGCCGGGTCGTGATCGCCCGCTCTTGTTCCCATAACCAGCCCCTCGAGAGGGGTAAAACCCATGGATGTGTCGTAAGAACATCCGTTTTTTATCGCGTTTATGGATGCTCCGTTTCCTATATGCGCTATTATAAGATTTGTTTCAAAAGGATTTTTATTCAATAAAACTGAGGCTCTTTTGGCTGTGTATAAAAATGAGGTACCGTGAAATCCGTATCTTCTTATGCCGTATTTTTCATACCATTCGTAGGGGAGGGCGTAGATATAAGAGGATTTAGGCATTGTCTGGTGCCATGCAGTATCCATAATGGCCGTATGGGTTACGTTCGGCAAAATTTCCATTGCGGCTTCTATCCCCATTACGTTGGGAGGGTTGTGTAGTGGGGCCAATGAAAATAATTCTTTGAAAGTATCTATTACTTTCGGAGTTATTACTACCGATTTGACAAATTTTTCTCCGCCGTGCACTACTCTGTGAGCCACAGCTTTTATTTCATTTACGTTGGTTAGAATCCCGTTATCTTTGTCGGTTAAAACGTCCAGTACCAGATTAAAAGCTTCTTTGTGATTCTTAACGTCTCTATTGATGGTCAATTTCTGTCCGTTTAAAGGCTCGTAATTTATGAAAGAATCGCCTATGTTTATTCTTTCGACCACTCCCGACGCTACGAAAGAATTTTTGTTTTGGTCGAACACGGAAAATTTTAAAGATGAACTGCCGCAGTTGATTGTCAAAATTTTCATATTTTCTCCTTTAGAATTGACTTTTAAACTTTCTTTTTTTCATAATTATATTATACATTAAAATTTCATTTCGGAGGTTTTATGGATGAAAACATAAAAAAAGCCAATAAAATTATAATCGAAAATGTTAAAAAATCGCTTTTAAAAAACAAATTTAACTGCGAGGTTTTTGAAAAAAAAGAAGAGCTTTCGGATTACATAATAAAAATCGTAGGCGAGGGCAAGAAAATAGGATTGGGGGGAAGTGTCAGTATAAAAGAAATAGGCGTGACGGATAAGTTGTCTAAGACGAACGAAATATTCACTCATAAACCGGAGATGAGCCCGGATGAAAGAAGGAGGGTATGGCTTAACGCGATAGATAGCGATTTTTATTTGGCTTCTCCTCAAGCCGTAACTTGCGACGGAAAGCTGATATTTGTGGACGGAACCGGAAACAGATGCGCCGCTCTTACCTGGGGGCCGAAACATATATTGCTTGTTGCGGGAGTAAATAAAATAGTTAAAAACGAGGAAGAGGGATTGTGGAGAGCTCGAAATATCGCCGCGATAAGAAACAATATAAGGCTTAACAAAAAAAATCCGTGCGTTATAACCGGCAAATGCGAAGATTGTCAAAGCGAGGAAAGAATTTGCAACATACTTACGGTTTTATGGAAAAAACCGAAGATTGGCGAGATAACGGTTTTGCTTTTAAACGAAGAGTTAGGGTATTGAGTTATTTCGATACGAGTATTGTTAAACTTATCTCCTTCGATTTATAATTTTTAGAATAAAATTTGTTTTGTTTTACAAAACCGTCCGAATTAAAAACTTCTTTCCATTTTCCTTTAGGAAGGTCAAATTTTAATTCTTTTTCGTTGGGATTTATGAGCACCAGAATTTTTTCCCACTCGTCTTTAGCTTTATTTCCGTCTATCAAAAACGCTATGCTTTTTGAATCGGGAAGGGGGATTTTCAAATCCTCGTAAAATTTTATGTTTTCTTCTATTTCTTTTTTCGTTTTCATTTTAAAAGCGGGGTGTTCTTTTCTTAGATTAATCAGGTCTTTGTAATATGAAAAAATATTTAAAAACTCTTTTTTCCTCGTCCAATCTATTTTGTTTATCTCGTCCGGCGCGTTGTATGAGTTTTCGTTTCCGTATTTTGTTCTTAAAAATTCTTCTCCGCTTAAAATAAATGGAATTCCTTGAGAAACAAAAACTATGGATTGGGCCAATTTATGCCTTTTTATAATGTTTTCGATTTTATCCTCGGGCATCGATAATTTTAGCCTATCGAATAATGTGTGATTGTCGTGGCAACTTACGTAATTTATCGTTTCCATCGGAGAATCGGTAAATGTATTTATGCTTCCTTTTATTCCCTCTATTACTTTTTCCCTGTAGTTACCGTTTTGAACATACCCCAGATCTTCGATATGGAAAACGCTTCCTTTTAAAGCGTCTCTCAAATCGTCGTTGAATACCGAAAACCCCTTGTTTTTTTGGGTTCCTTTGGATACTCCTTTTATAGGAGTTTCTCCGGCGGCCCATGGCTCGCCGTATATTATTATGTCGGGTTTTATTTTTTTCAATTCTTTTATCAATTCGTCTACCGTTTCCAGGTCTATGAGTCCCATTAAATCGAATCTAAATCCGTCTATTTTATATTCTTTGGTCCAGTATTTTAAGCTGTCTATTATAAATTTCCTGCCGTAAGGAGAGTCGGATTTAAACTCGTTTCCGCATCCCGAACCGTTGTAATAAGAGCCGTCATCTTTTTTTCTGTAAAAATAATCGTATGCGGAGGTCTGGAAATTATAAGCTTTGCCGCCGGTTTCGGCGGTATGATTATAAACCACATCCATTATGACTTTTATTCCGTTTTTATGCAAAGAGTCTATCATTTTTTTGGTTTCGGATATTTTTTCTTTTTTGTCTACGCTAAACCATCCTTCCGGCGAATTATAGCTTACGGGCATATAACCCCAGTCGTAATCCTCGGTATTTTCTTCTTTTTCAAAATCGTAAAAAGGCATTATATGAACGGCATTTACTCCCAACTCTTTTAAATGAGATATTCCTGTTTTTATTTCTTTGAAATTTTGATGCGTAGAATTATCTTCGGATATTCCCAAATACTTGCCTTTGTTTTTTATTCCGGATAACTTGTCTATAGTAAAATCTCTTACGCTCATTTCGTATATTATAATATCCGACAAATCTATTTTAGGACCATCCGCCACTTGCGTATCGTCTTTATGAAAAATAGCCCATTTGTTATTATCGTATGTCAGCGCGGCATGAGGGTCTATGCCGTATAGTTTTTTATCCGGGTATACGGCTTCGTATTTATAATAAGAACCGTAATAATCGGTGGACAGCGATACCTCCCATATAAAATTATTTTTATATTCGAAAGGCATTTTAACATCTTTATCTTCTTTTTTTATTATTAGATTTAATTCTTTTGCGGTAGAGAAAACTTTTAATTTTATTTTTCCGTCTTCATAAACCTCTCCCAGCTTTTCGTCCGACGGTTTTAGGGCGTAAATTGCGTTTCCAAATACCAGCAAAGATTTGCCGAAATCGCCGATTACTTCGTATTTTCCTTTCCTTATATCTTCAAGCGGTATGTCTTTTTCGGTTTTAAAATTTACGAAACTTGAAAGTTTTGAATTTGAATCTTTTTTTAGCGGTATCTTTTTTTTAGTATCTTTTCCGGTCAGGTAAAAATCTTTTAATCTTTCCGTTAGCACCCTCCTGTTTAATGTTATTCTTATTTTACCTTCCCCGTCGTAATAAGCTCCGGTTATTTGAGTTGATATGTCTATTTCTTTCAGGCTTTTGTATATTTTAGGGTCTCCTTCCAATATAAAAATCTCATTTTCTCCGCTGTGGTTCAAAATCCTGTCGAATGATTCTTTCTTTTCCCAGTTCCCGTATTTGGGTAAAATACCTATTTCTTTGTTTAAAAGGTTATTTTTGTTTAAATCCAAAACGAATTTTATTCCGAAATCGGTTTTTGTCGCGGGATTTATTTCAAATCCGTTTTTATTTTCGGTTTTATCCCATACCCATAGTTTCCATCCGTCGTAGTCGTCGTTTACTCTTTGATAATTTATAGTAAGATTTTGCGCTTTAATGTTCATACTTACCGCCGATAAAAGGATAAATAATATTTTTTTCATAATCTAACTCCCTTAACGATATTAGTTATTATATAAAGTTTTTTTAAAATGCTAAAATAATATGATATGAACAAAAAAACTTACATATTCTTTTTAACCTTAATTTTGCCGATTTTTGTTTTTTCTAATACAAACTCAAAAAAGAAAAAACAACAAAGTATTCCAAACACCAACTCGGTTAATGCCTCCTACAAATATAAAACCGACAAAAATTTTTGGGATATAAAACTATCGACCGCCGAAATATCTCAGATAATTTCAAAAATCGAAGCGGAACCGGTAATAAGGGGAGTCCATCTTACAAGCTGGGTTAGCGGAAACGATAAGTTAAGAAGAGGAATTATAGAAAATATAAGGAGAACGGTTATAAATACGGTTGTCGTGGCGGTTAAAGAAAAAAACGGAGAGGTTTATATACCGTCAGAATCTTCAATAAAATACTCAAGCTATGCTCCGGCGATACCCGATCCCGAAAAAATAGTCAACGAATTTAAAAAAGAGGGATTATATACAATAGCCAGAGTGGTTTGTTTTCATGACAACATAATTCCTAAAAAAAGAATCGAGTTTGCCGTAAAAAATTCTGACGGCGGAGTGTGGAAAACGAAAAAAGGCGACATGTGGGTGGACCCTTATAATAAAGAGGTCTGGGATTATATACTTGATGTGGCCGAAAGGGCCGCAAAAGCGGGTTTTGAAGAAATACAATTCGATTACGTAAGATATCCGACCGAGGGGGATACAAAGAAATGCAGATACTCGGCCGTCCATAACAAAGAAAACGCCACTAAAAATATCGTGGATTTTTTCGCTTATGCGAGAAAAAGATTGGCTAAGTACAACGTAAAAATATCGGCTGATGTTTTCGGTCTTACGACCAACTCCGAAATGGGAATAGGTCAGGATTTGAAAATGATATCCGAAAATGTAGATAGGGTATATCCTATGATGTATCCGTCTCATTATTATTCCGGAGAGTACAATCTGTCAGATCCAGAATCTCAACCTTATAAGGTAATAGATAGAGGCCTTAAGCAGGCGATGAATAAAACGGGCTTGAATTATTATAAGATAGCCCCTTATCTTCAGGATTTTAGTTTAAAAGTTAAATATACTCCTTTTGATGTCAGAGCGCAAATAATAGCCGCAAAAAACAATTACATACCGAGTTTTTTGCTCTGGAACCCTTCTTCCAAATACTCGTGGGAAGCTCTGGATAAAAATGTTTTTTGCGCTTTTGTGGAACCGGAAAAGTGCGCTTATAAATAATTTTTGTAATTGTTTTTAAAATGTGATAAAATAAGAATTATTAATCCTACCCATAGGGCCATTAGCTCAACGGTAGAGCAGACGCCTCTTAAGCGTAAGGTTACAGGTTCGAGTCCTGTATGGCCCACTTGCTTTTCGAGAAATGCGTTTAGCATTTCGTCGGGACTCGAAAGTCCGCAGCAAAACATAAACATACAGTTTTTCGAGTGGACTTTTCTTGGAAGATTTGCTTTGGACACCGTGGCAAATGCGAAGCGTTATGCCACAGTAGCAAGGCCGCGAAAAAACGAGCGGCAAGCGTTTTTATTTGCGGGAGAGCTCGACTTGTCTTTGTTTTTTGCTTTGAAGAGATACCGAAGGTATTGTCCTGTATGGCCCACTTACTACTTCGCTAAAGTTTTTAAAAATCAACATTTAAACTTATAACTTTCAACTTTGAACATTAAACTTTCAACATTGAACATTGAACTTTCAACTTTAAACATTGAACTTTAAACTTTAAACATTTAACTAATTCGGTTAAAAAATGATAAAATAAGTTTTAGTATTAAATTTAAAGCCGAGATGGCGGAATTGGTAGACGCGCATGGCTTAGGACCATGTGGGGTCAAACCCGTCGGAGTTCGAGTCTCCGTCTCGGCAAAGGCGAGCGGAGGAACAATGTTAGAAAATAATTATAAAAAAATAAAAGAAGAAGGATGTTCGGTTACTTACGAAGTAAATATAAAAGATAAAGATTTTTCCGATTTGGAAGAAAAAGCCATAATAAGAGTTCAGGCGGAGGTGGTCTATCCCGGTTTTAGAAAGGGAAAGGTCCCCGTAGATATAATTAAAAAACATTTTTACGATGCTGTTAAATCCGAAATAAAAGAAGTTAGCGTAAGAGAAGTTTTGGATACAATATTCGAAAAAGAAAAGATATTTCCGGTCGTTCCTCCATCCGTTTTCGATATAAATATGGATGAAAAAAACAAAAAGATATCTTTTAAGCTTTATTTTGAGCAGAGTCCCAAATTCGAAGTAAAAGATTATACGGGTTTTGAGGTAAAAAGAAATCTTAAAACGATAACCGAAGCGGATATCGATAATCATTTGAATATGATAAGAGAATATAACGCTTATCTAAAGCCGGTGGAAGGGCAAAGCGTTTCCAAAAATCATTACTTGATAGTCGATTATGAAATATATGAAAACGGAAATAAAATAGACGAGCTTAAAAACGAGATAGTAGATATGTCTTCTCCTCAAAACATAGTAGGATTTGAACAGGCGGTATTGGGAGCCAATAAAGGAGATACGAGAGAGTTTGAAACCGAGTTTGACGGCAAAAAAATGAAGTTTATAGTTAAAATAAACGACATAAAAGAAAAGGTTGTTCCGGAGATAGACGAGAACTTTATAAAACAATTGGGCGCAAAGGATATGAACGATCTTAAAGAACAGGTAAAAAAAATATTGGAGGCGGAGGAAGTTCAAAAATCCGAAAAATCGGTAATAGAGCAAATAGAAAATCATCTGGTTTCTAAAAACGACTTTCCTCTTCCGCCTACTCTTGTAAAGCAGGAGATAGAAGAATTGTTTGAAATGATTAAAAAAAGATCCAATATTCCTCCGGACCAGAAAGTGGAACTTAAAGATTACGAAGAAAAAATAAGGCCTATAGCGGAGAGAAATCTCAGAGTTACCTATATACTTCACGCCATAGCCAAAAAAGAAAACATAAAAGCTACCGAGGACGATTTTTATAAGGAGTTGGATAGAGTCATAAAAACGTTAAAAACCGAAGACGAGATAGGCAAAGCCAGAAATCTTTTCGAACAAAGAAAGGATTACATAATGGCTTCCATATCCGAAAATAAAACGATAGATTTTATTAAATCGAAAATAACGATAAAAGATTAACCAAATAGTATCAAGGAGGGATTATGATAATACCGACTATTATAGAGACCTGGAAGGGTCAGGGAGCGATGGTAGGCTACGACATATTTTCGAGATTGCTTAAAGACAGGATAATATTCGTGGGAGATCCCGAGGGAGCGATATCAACTTCTTCAGCCAATAACTTAATAGCCCAGCTTTTGTATCTGGAAGCGGAAGATCCGGAAAAGGATATAAACCTTTATATAAATTCTCCCGGCGGTATGGTTACGGCGGGACTTGCGGTTTACGATACTATGCAATTCATAAAAGCCCCGATAACAACCATATGCATGGGTATGGCAATGTCCTTCGGAGCGCTTTTGCTTGCGGCGGGGACAAAAGGCAAAAGATTCGCGCTTCCAAATTCGAGAATAATGATACACCAGCCGTTGATATGGGGCGGAGGAATATCCGGCCAGGCGACCGATATAGATATAGAAAACAGAGAAATGCAAGAAACGAAAGCGAGGCTTATAAGGATTTTGGCTAAACATACGGGGCAAACCGAGGAAAAGATAAAGCAGGATACGGAAAGAAATTTTTATATGTCCGCGGAGGAAGCGGTTAAGTACGGAATAGTGGACGGAATATTAGAATTTAAAAAGAAAATTTAAATAAGCTTGGTTTTTTAAAGAGGTTAATATGAGCGAGAATATAAAAAAAGAATATCCTTTTAGCGTTCCTTTGATAGCGATAAGAGATCTGGTTGTTTTTCCGAATATACATTTTCCTCTGGCCGTAAGCAGAATAAAATCGGTAAACGCCGTGGAAATTTCAATTAAAGATTATTCCAAATATATAGTGGCGGTTACTCAAAAAAAACCCAACATAGAGGATCCGAAAGAAGATGACCTTTATAAAGTCGGAGTGCTTTGCGAAATAAATCAACACTTAAAGCTTCCGGACGGTACCATGAGGGTTATACTTAGCGGTATAAAAAGAGTAAAAATAACATCGATAAAAACCTCAGATAATCCCGAAAGCTTTATAGCGGATGTGGAATATCCCGAAGAAATAGCGGAAAACAATTCCGAGATGCTGGCTTTGACCAGGCACTTAGTGGGAGTTTTCGACGATTATGTGAAACTAACGACAAAAATGAGTTTGAACGCAAGCGTTCTCTTAGAACAGGTTGAGGAGCCTTCAAAACTAAGCGATAATATAGCCTCCAACATCATAATAAGCATATCGGAAAAACAGGATATACTTGAAACATTCGATTTAAAACAAAGAATAGAAAAGCTTATCAAATATATTAAGAGAGAGATAGAGATAATAAGCATAGAACAAAAGATTCAAACAAGGGTTAAATCGCAGATAGAAAAATCTCAAAAAGAGTATTACTTAAACGAACAAATGAAAGCTATTCAAAAAGAGCTTCATCAAAAAGACGATTTTCAAAAAGAAATAGAGGAATGGAGAAAAAAAATAAAATCTTCGAAAATGCCTAAAGAAGCCGAGGATGCCGCCGAGAAAGAACTTAACAGATTAGCCAAGATGATGCCTTTTTCTCCCGAGTCAACCGTTTCGAGAACCTATTTGGATTGGCTTACCTCTCTTCCCTGGTCGGTAGAAACCAAAGATGTTCTGGATCTCAAAAAAGCTAAAGAAATTCTGGATAAAGAACATTTCGGGCTTAAAAAACCGAAAGAAAGAGTTTTGGAATTTTTGGCCGTAGCCAAACTTACGGAAAAACTTAAAGGTCCGATACTTTGTTTTGTTGGTCCCCCGGGGGTCGGTAAAACATCTATTGCAAGGTCCATAGCCAATTCCATGGGAAGAAACTTTGTAAGAATGAGTTTAGGCGGAGTGAGGGACGAGGCCGAGATAAGAGGACACAGAAGAACATATATAGGCTCTATGCCCGGCAGAATAATACAAAGTTTAAAAAAAGCGAAAAGCAAAAATCCTGTTTTTTTGATGGATGAGATAGATAAAATGGGAATGGATTGGAGAGGAGATCCCGCCGCGGCTTTATTGGAGGTTTTAGATCCCGAGCAGAATAAAGAGTTTGTCGACCATTATATAGACATTCCTTTCGATATATCCAAAGTAATGTTCATAGCGACCGCAAATACTCTGGAAGGAATTCCGGTTAGTTTAAGGGACAGACTTGAGATAATAGAGTTTTCGGGATATACCCATAACGAAAAACTTCAAATAGCAAAACAGTACCTTGTCCCGAGACAGTTTTCGGAACACGGTATAGACGAAAAAAAATCTAAGAACATAAAAATAAGCGATTCGGCCATACTAAGAATAGTAAGAGAATACACCAAAGAAGCGGGGGTAAGAAATCTTGAAAGAGAAATCGCTTCTCTTACCAGAAAAATAGCGGTTAAAATAGTAGAGGGAGAGAAAAACATAGAAATAAACGAAAAAAATCTTACCCAGTGGTTAGATGTCCCCAAATATATAGACTCGAAGATAGACGATAACTCCATAGGAGTCGCTACTGGGCTTGCCTGGACAGAGCACGGAGGAGAGGTTTTGTGGATAGAAGCCATCGATATGCCCGGTAAAGGTCAGATTAGCGTAACGGGGAGATTGGGCGATGTGATGAAAGAATCGGTTCAGATAGCGTTTTCGTATGTTAAAAATTCGTTAAACGCCGACTCTAAATACATATCTTCTCGCGATTTCCACGTTCATGTTCCGGAAGGTGCGGTGCCGAAGGACGGACCTTCCGCGGGAATAACCATAGCTACCGCGCTTTACAGCCTTCTTTCGAAAAAGCCGGTTAAAAAGGGAGTATCTATGACCGGAGAGATTACTCTTACCGGAAAGGTTTTGCCGATAGGAGGGCTTAAAGAAAAAATCATAGCTTCTCACAGGGAAAAAATAATGACCGTTTTATATCCTTTGGGCAATAAAAAAGATCTATCCGAAATTCCGGACGAAATAAAAAAGGATATGAATTTAATACCCATATCGAGCGCTGAAGAAGCGTTTTCGCATGTAATAGAAGGATATAAAAAGAAAAAGGGGAAAGAAAAAATTAAATTATGAAATTAATAAAAAAGTTTTTTTGGGGTTTACTTTTGTTTTTTTCAATGTTCGCTTCGGGGTATTCTTACGAAGACGAACTCTCCGTTTCTTCCACAAGAGGCAGGCTTGAAGGAGCAAGATTGGATGAAATAATAGAAAAATATGTGGCTACGGTGGTCATGTATGACCCGGAAAGAGCCACCGAGCTCGGCGTGCATGACAACGATTATCTTTTGACCGATAGGGAATATAATACTCAGGCTAAGGAAATAGAATCTTTAAAGCTTTTGATTAAAGACCTTTCCAGAATAGATAAAGACGTTTTCAGCTACAAAAGACAAACGGACTACGATTTGATTTATTCGATAATAGAGAAAGACCTTTACGAATTTGAAAATCTGGATATTCTTGCTACAAGGCCTCAGTATTACCTTAAACCCGTAGATATAATATTTTTTATGATGGGAAAGGACTTCGACAATTATAACGTAAGAGCTTCAAACGCCTTGAAAAGGCTTTCTTTGGTTCCCTCCATTTTATACCAGGCGGAGAGAAATTTAACAAGACCCCCTAAAATATGGACCGAATATACCATTAAAAGAGCTCAACTAATGATAGATAATATAAGCGATTTATATCCGCTTTTTAGAAATTATATAGGGCTTGACCCGACAATAAAAGCTAATTTTGAGTCGAGCATCGATCAGGTTAAAAAAGCCCTGGAGAGATACAAGTCTTATCTTCAAAACGATATATTAAAAAAATCTGACGGGAAAAGTTATTGCGGACTTTATACCTACGGATTTTATTTGGAGAGATGGCATAAAATAAATTATAATCCGAGAAAAGCGCTTAGAATAGCCAGGAAAAATTTTGAGAAAAACTACAAAAAACTGATAGACGAAGCGGTTAAAATAAACCCGGAGGTCTATCAAAAAGACGGGGTAAAAGGAGTTTATGCGCTTGTTAGCGGAGACTATCCCAAATACGACGAAGTGGTTAAGTTCATATCGGACCAGATAGAAAAAGCCAAAAACCATTTCGACGAATATAAGGTGGTGACTTTTCCTTCTCAAAGGCTTTTGATAAAAAATTCTCCTATGTTTTTTCACTCGGTTTATCCTACAATATTCTATTATTCTTCTTATCCATTAGATAGAGAAAGAGCATCGGAGTTGTATATTTATCTTCCTTCCGACAAATCGAGCGAAATAAACTCCGTGCTTTCGGGGCTTTACTCTCAGCCGAAAATAGAATTTTTTATATCGGGTCTCGTTATGCCGGGACTTCATCTTAAGTCGGATTCGTTAAAGTCCGTAAATAAAATAAGGAAAATAGCCCAACAACCAGCTCTGGAACAGGGGTGGATGGCTTACTCCGAGGACTTAGCTTACGAAATGGGATATTTCTCAAGCGTGTACGCGCCTTTTCTTTTAAGTTATGTGGGCGCTTTGAGAAGTTTAAGAGCTTATATGGATGTGGCTTATCATATAGAAGAGATGGATTTCTCCGAATGCGTATCTTATTTTAAAGAAAAGTTTCAATTTTCGGACGATATGGCTAAAAACGAAATGATTAATATATCTTTAAATCCGACATATTACTATGCGGGAATGTACGGATATGAAAACATAAAAGAGCTTAGAAAGAAATACGTTAAAGGAGAAAATAAATTTTTCGATATGAGGGAGTTTCATTCCGACCTTCTGGGAGTGGGAAGTATTACCGTAGAAGACCTGAAAGAAGAGCTGAAAGAAATAAGGAAAGAAAGGCTTAAATCGAAAATCGCAGAAGAAGAATATGACGAGCAATAGTAGCATTGCGGTAAAGTTCGATAACGTTTTTAAGAGTTATATTATAAAAGGTTTTCTAAAAAATAAAACCATAAGAGCTTTAAACGGGGTAAGTTTTAAAGTCCATAAAAAGGAAATCGTGGGCTTGTTCGGATTAAACGGGGCGGGGAAAACCACGATAATAAAACTTATATGCGGGTTATTAACGCTTGACTCCGGGGCGGTGGAGGTTTTTGAGAATCCTATAAATTTAAAAAGTGTAGAATATAAAAAACTTATAGGATATGTTCCGGAGCTACCGTATTTCTATCCATTTTCAACCGCAAAAGATACTCTAAATTTTTATTATTCTCTATCGACCGGCGGGTTTAAAAATAATGAAAAATCCGAAGAAGTTCTTAATCTTGTCGGGCTTTACCAAAGAAGAGACGAAAAAATAAAAAATTTTTCCAAAGGAATGATGCAGCGTCTTGCCATAGCGTGCTCTCTGGTTCACGATCCCGAACTTTTGGTTTACGACGAGCCTACAAGCGGTTTGGACCCGATTTCCATAAGAGAGATAAGAAACATAATGTTAAGTTTAAAAGAAAAAGGCAAAACCGTAATTCTTTCTTCGCATAGCATATCCGAGGCCGAAAAAATATGCGATAGAGTTATAATATTGCATAAAGGGGAAATAAAAAAAATAATAAATAAAGAAGCCTGGACCGATTGCGAGCTTGAAAAAATTTTTATAGATACGGTGGCTTATGGGGATTAGAACGATAAAAAGCATATCATGGGAATCCGCTAAAGAGTCTTTAAATTCGAAATTCGCTTATCTCGTTTTCTTTTTCATAATGCTTCTAATTTATGTGGCCATACTTACCGGAATTATGGCGGTAAACGACGAAAAAAAGGTTCTTTCGGATTTTTTTATAGCCGTTACTCAAATATCTCTTTTGGTTTTTGGAGTTTTTTCTTCGGCTTTGGGCGTATCTCAAGATATAGAAACAAAAAGAATATACCTGATATTGTCGAGGCCGGTAAAGATATACGAGTATGTTTTCGGCAGGATAATCGGAGTCTGGCTATCCGCTTTTTTTATACTTTTTTTTATAAATTTAGCCTGTTTTATGGTTTTTGTTTTTAAAGGATATTTTTTTGATTTGAATTATTTTTATCTTAACGCAAACCTTTATTTTAAAATATTGTGCATATCTTCGATTTCGATGTTTTTCGCGTGTATTACCACCTCTTCTTTTACGGCTATCGGGATATCCGTTATGGTGTGGTTTGTTTCTCATTTTATAACCGATATTAAGTTTGCATTTGATAAGATGAAAGGATCGGTTCATTTTATGAAATATATAATCTATCTTTTCCCCGATTTCTCCGTCTCACCCTCTTTATACTCCGATTTTAAAATTTTAATTTATTCTTTTGTCGTTGTTTTGTTTTCTTCATACTTTTTTAAAAAAACGGAGATATAGTGAAAAGATTGTTCTTTTTCTCTTCTTTTCTTTTTTCTCTAAACCTTTATTCCAATACTTACCCCAGTCTGCTTTTTTACGGCAAGATTTTAAAAGAACCAGTAAACGATATTATATCGGTTAGTATGGGATTAAGAGAACTTTATTCCGATATTTTATATATAAGGCTTTTGCAGTATTACGGAACGAGGGAAGAGGGGGAAGGCGTCAAATTCGATTATGGAGCCGGGGAGTATCCTTTGTTTTACGAAAAAGCCAAAGAAATCGCCGTTTTGAATCCGTATTTTAAAAATGCGGTTTTAAATTCCGCCGGAGCTTTGGCTTTTAATCTAAATAGGACCCATCAGGCTATTTCGGTTTTAAAATTGGCCATGCTCTACGATAAAAATAACTATAACTACATACTTTTGTTATCCGCGATAGTTACCGCTCAAACCAAAAAGAATATATACGATACGAAAATTTTAAACGAACTTTACGAGATATGTATTAAGAAAGATTCTCCGGTTATGCTTATTCAAATTACAGCCTTTATTTCAAAAAAAGCCGGAAAATACGATATGGCTTTGAGCCTATATAAATTGATAATGGAAAGATCCAAAGATAAGTTTTATATAGATAACGCGAAAAAACAAATAAAACTTTTGGAACGGTTAAAATGAAAATTATTAAAATTTTAAACATATCATCCAATTCTTCCGAAGTCTATTCCGCAGTGTCCTCCGCCGTATATCTATCAAAGAGAGGCCATAATGTTTATATCGCGGGAGAAAAGAAATCTTACGCCGGAGAAACCGCGGCTAAAAATAAGCTCAATTTTATAGATTTAAATATATACTCCAAATTGGGATTTTTTAAATTTCCTGATTGCGATATAATAGAGATGTACGGATACGACAAGTTAAATTCGTTTTTTTTAAATAAAGTCTTTTCTTTAAAAACTCCCAAAATTTTAAGGCTGACATCTTTGCCTTCTCAGGATTTTATCGAATTTATAAAAAAGAAAATAGATTCCATATCACTTATTACCGCATCGGTTCAAAGCATAAAAGACGAGCTGGTTTTTTCGGAAATAAACCCGGAAAAAATAACGGTTTTAAATCCGATACTTGTTATGACCAGATGGGAAAGCGCAAAACAAATAAAACCGGCGACCTTCTTGCAAAGGCCT
>Ga0067045_1028691_pt1 | contig 29085 bp, 26 predicted proteins | sample TerdegcTABiofilm_FD_59184 | JGI IMG/M metagenome (GOLD analysis project Ga0067045, IMG submission 59184) | Combined Assembly of (Gp0054472, Gp0054536) Wastewater bioreactor microbial communities from Singapore -Terephthalate degrading...
GGACCAGATCGAATATTTTTTCTCTTGCATCTATAGCGGCTCTTTTAACGGCATTGCCGCAACCCCATGTGACATGAGAGCCGACCGTCTGCCATTCGTACGGGTTTCTATCGGTATCTGGAGTTTCAACTCTTATTTTTGAAATAGGCACTTTCAAAATCTCCGAGGCTATCTGCGCCATAACAGTCAAAAGTCCCTGACCTATTTCCATACCGGAAACCAATATATTCAAACTTCCGTCTTCATTAAACTTTATAAAAGCGCTCGATGAAGCGTTGGGAGGCATTGCTGGAGATTTCCAAAAACAAACGACAGATTTGCCTATTTCTTTATTTTTATCTTTTGATTTTTCTTTAACTCCCCATCTAATTTCCTTAGAAACCTTGTCTATCGCTTCCTGTATACCGGTCGGGTTCATATGAGCGCCGTAGGGAAGGGTATCTCCTTCTTTTATAGCGTTTATTTTTCTAAATTTAACCGGGTCCATATTTATCTTTTCGGCGATTCTATCAATATGAGATTCAAGGCCAAACAAAAACTCGGAGTATCCGAAACCCCTATAAGGCCCTCCGGGGGGCAGATTGGTATATATACACATAGAATCTATTTTAAGATTGTCTATTCTGTAAGGACCGGAAGATGAAAGACCGGCGGCATTTACGACATTTGCTCCATACTCCACATAAGCTCCTGCATCCCAATAAAGTGTATATTCCAAAGCAGTAATCTTTCCATCTTTTTTTACTCCCATTTTTATTTTAGTAACTACTCCCTGCCTTTGATAAGTGTTATAAAACTCCTGGGCTCTGTTCCACAAAACTTTTATCGGCCTTCCTTTGCACGAAACCGCAAGCGCCGCTCCGATTATTTCCATACTTACGCCAGCTTTACCACCAAAACCGCCTCCAATATAAGTGCTTATTACTCTTATGTCTTTGTGCTTAATTCCAAAAGGCTCTAAAGCCCCAACAAAAACATTTCTTTGAGTAAAAGGCGACTGAGAACTTGTCCACATCGTAAGCCTGCCGGAATCGTCGTAAAGACCTATAACCGAATGAGGCTCTATGGCACAATGAGCGTAACGAGGCACATAATAAGTATCCTCAAAAACCACATCCGCTTCCTTAAATCCTTTTTCCCAATCCCCTTTTCTAGTCTTCCTCCAATGAGCTATGTTTGTATCTGGTTTTGGAAAAAACCATGGGACATGAGGATAATTTTTAAGGTCTTTATGAACAAGAGGGGAGTTTTTTTCAAGCGCCTTAACAGGGTCTAAAACGGGAGTCATCTCCTCGTAATCCACTTTGACAAGCGAAGCCGCTTTAAGCGCTATCTCCGGGGTTTTAGCTACCACTGCCGCAACCTGCTCTCCAACAAATCTTACCACATCCCTGGCGAAAACATATCTATCTTTCATATAAAGCCCAAATTTATAAGGAAAATCTTTCCCTGTTACAACTCTAACTACTCCGTCTAATTTAACCGCTTCGGATGTATCTATCTTTTTAATTTTGGCAAAAGCGTATGGGCTTTCGACTATGGCGGCGTATAAAAGAGCGGGGCCAAACTCCAAATCGTCCGTGTATTTGGCCGCAGCGGTTATCTTTTCCCAACCGTCTATTCTATTTAAATTTTTACCTACGGCATCCAGTTCCGAGTAAGTTTTTTTTATTTCTTTTATTTGTTTCTTCTCTTTTATTTTAGTTTTCATAAATAACTCCTTTAAAACTAAATTCTATTCTTCATCCTTTATTCTCTAAACCCTACTCTCCATTCTCTCTCTTCGCCGTTTCTTCTATCGCTTGGACTATCGGCTCATAACCGGTGCATCTGCACAAATTTCCGCTTATCGCTTCTTTTATCTCTTCTTTCGTGGGCTTTGGATTTTCGGTTAAAAGCTCGGTAGCGGAAAGTATCATCCCGGGAGCGCAAAAACCGCATTGGAAGGCGTTTTTCTCGTGCAGTTTTTTCTGAAGTTTTTGAGTTATCTTGTTTTTATTTGCGCCTTCTACGGTAATAATCTCAGACCCGTCCGCTTCAACCGCCAATACGAGGCAAGACCTAACCGTCTTGCCATTCATAATAACCGTACAGGTTCCACAATCACCTCTATCGCAACCGATTTTGGGGCTTTTAACTCCCAACTTGTATCTTAAAAAATCTATTAAAACCTCGTTAGGTTTTACTTCAGCTAAAACGGTTTCGCCGTTTAGTTTAAATTTTATTTTATGAGTTTTCATAAAAACCTCCTACTCTATCATCCCTTCGCCGTATTTTGGTTTTCCGTTATAATATCTGCTTATTGTTTTTTCTATTCCTCTTTTAATCATAACCTTAGCCATATGTTCTCTGTATTCTTTTGTGGCTCTTATATCGGTTATCGGAGAAATTTCATCGACTATTATTTTTTGAACATGAGAAACGACGTTGTCGTTTATTTTTTTTCCTTTAAGATACTCTTCCGTTTTATAAGCTCTTTTCGGAGTGGGACCCAAAGAACCGAATGCTATTTTGTATTCCTCCCCAGTCTTTAATATAGTCAAAGAGCCTTGAGCTAAGTCCTCGCCTTCGTATCTTGAAAGCTTTAAATAACAACCCGCATTCTTATTTTTTAAAATCGGGATATCTATGAAAAGAAGTATCTCGTCTTCGTTTAAAGAGGTCTTTTTTGGGCCGGTAAACCAATCCTCTATTTTTATTTTTCTTTCCCCTTTTTCGCTAACCACAATCAAATCGGCGTTATAAACCAGAAGAGGGCCTGCGGAATCAGCACAGGGCACTGCCGAGCAAATATTCCCAGCTACCGTTGCCCTGTTTCTAACACCAACTGAAGCGACAGTCATGGAAGCTTCCCATAAAATCGGAAAGTATTTTTTTATCGTTTTGGATTTTATGATATCGGCAAAAGTTACGCCCGCGCCAATTCTTATAAAATTATTTTTGATTTTTATTTCGTATATTTCTTTCAATCCTTTTAAATCTATTAAAATCTCAGGTCTTATATAATTTTCTTTTAGAAGAGGTATCAAATCGGTTCCTCCCGCGATTACTTTGGCTTTATTACCGTATTCGGATTTTATTTTTAACGCTTCTTCCATGCTTTTAACTTTTAAATACTCGTATTCCGCTATTATAGGCATAACACCTCCAGATTTAAGAGACTAGAGAATAGAGAACAGAAATTGGGAAATAAAAACAAATTTAGAATCATTTTATTTTTTTCGATAAAGAGTTTATAGAAGCATATATCATTTTTTTTAATTTATTTATCTCATCGAAAATCTCAGAAATATCCTTATCCGATATATAACCGATTTCTTTTGAAATAACTAAAAGAGTATGAACTTCCGACAAAGAACCCAATGAAATACTCAAAAGATTCATATATTCTTTTGTATGCCTTCTTGCCCAACCCTCGGCTATATTCGAAGGAACCGAAATGGAAGCCCTTCTTATTTGAGATACTATCCCAAACATTTCTTCTTTGGGAAATTTTTCTGTAAATTTATATATATTTTTAACGAATATTATCGAATCTTGCCAAATTTTTAGTTTTTCATAACTTTTAATTTTATCTTCTTCACTAAAAATAACCATCACAACCTCTTTTTTACAATATCCTCCCTATTCTCTACCCCCTATCCTCTATTCTCTTTATATACTCCAGGCAACGACTCTTCCCATAGATGATTCCATCTCCATTCCTTTAAGCGGGAAAAAACCCAACCAACATCTTTTATTCGAAAGCTTATCTATTTCTCCGCCTATATTTTCAGCATGAACCAGTCTTTTTGGAAAAAGTTTTAAATGCATAACTTGATAATACTCTTCCTGCGGGAACATCTCATCCCATTTCTTACCGTATTTTTCCATAAGTTTTTTTTCTGCCTCTACAAATAATTTAGGATGCCAGTTTCTTATGATGGTATTCATCGGGTGATCAGCGCTTCCGCAGTCTACCCCTATCCATTTAAATTTCATATCCAAAGCCCATTTATGAAACTCGGGACCGGGACCTGGGTGTTTGCAAAAGTATCGCACTTCGTCCGCGGTTTTTTCATACCAGGCGTATTTATGATAACCGGTGTTTATAATCAAAATATCTCCTTTTTTTATCTCGGCTCTTTTCATTAAAAGTTCGGGGTCGTATAAATCGTAATCTCCAACGTCTTTAGAAATATCCACGACAACCGCTTCCCCTATCCATTCGTTCATAGGAACTTCGCCTATGGCTCTTCCCGCGCCGTAGAAATGGATTTCTCCGTCCATATGAGTTCCCACGTGGTTTGAAGTCGTCATAATCTGGCCGTTTGCTCCCTGCCCCATATGAGCACCCGCAATTCTTTTAAAATATTGTAATTGTAAAGGCATATAGCTCGGCCAAGGAGGAGTGTGAACGCTTAAAGGCTGTGTCAAATCGTACATCTTAACCTTACCCATAAGTTTAAGAAATTCGTTATTATTCATAACATCTCCTTTTGAAAGGAACCTTTTATATCAAGTCCCCTTTTTAAAATAAGCGAAAAAATCCGCTAATAAGATTTTACAAAATTAGTTAAATAATTAAACATTAAAACGGAGGGGTTTTGGAAACTATGTCTTTTATGTGGTTTAAGTTTTTAAATTTGTTTTTTTCGTAACCAGTTTCCAAATATATGTTTTTAAAGCCTAAATAGTATATTTTTTTCGAAACCTCTTCCCCCTTTACTCCGTCTGCCAGATCGCTATCTATGTATATTTCGGTTTCTTTACCGTAGAAATCGATTTTGTTTAAAAATTCATCGAAAGAAGAGTATGAGTCCAGTTTTATTTTCTTGTTTTTTGCAGTTATCCCCCAGTTTTTTCTAACCAAAGGGTCGTCGTCTATAAGGACATAAACTTTACTTTTTTTAAAAGGTATTTTTATAGATACTATACTTCCTTTTCTCAACTCCGATTTAATTTCCAAAAAACCCCCATATTTTTCTATCGTTTTTTTTGCGCTCCAAATTCCAAGCCCGTTTCCTTCGGTTTTTCCATACGTAAAGCCTTTTTCACCAACTTTTTTAACTATTTCGCTCTCCATTCCTCTGCCGTTATCTTCAACCGATATTACGATATTGTCTTTATCGTCGAAAACTTTTATTTTAATCGACTCCGCCTTTGCTTCCATTGAATTATTTAAAAGGTTTGAAATTATTCTTTTTAATTCTTCTTTATTAAAAATGAATTCGCAATCGAATTTTGAAACTTCTAACTGAATATTTATTCTGGGATTTAAAATCTTCTTTTCGGATACGACCTCGGACAACACCTCGTTAAGCTTGTTAAAATCTATGGATTCTTGCCTAACCACATCTTTTTTATCTTCGGTCCTATATTTTTCAAGAAGGTCTTGAGATATCGAAATTATTCTTTCAGATACTTTTCTTAACAACTCCGCCTTATCTTTATCTTCTTTTAAATCTTTACAAACGCTTTCTATTACAGACAACGGACTTTTTATATCGTGAGCTAACTTTTCCGCCAGCTCGGATTTATACTTATTTAATTCAAGCTCCATTAAAACCGAGTAGTCTTTTATTATTCTTTTTTTCTCGCGGTTTAAAAAAAACAAGGATACGAAAAACAAAAAAAGCCAAATCGTAAAAATATAAGGCACAAAACTTAATCTATGATAATAAAAAGCCAACTTTCCGACCTCGTTTTTTTTATCTTCGTCGAAATAAATGGGAACCTCGGCTTTTGAATAAATAAAAGGATTTTTGGGGAAACTTGTTTCCGGGACCGAGAAAACGACGGTATCGTTTTTAACCCACGAAAAAACTTGAAAATCTTGCAAAACGGAATGGGAAAGTTCGGTTACCACATATCTATTATCTCCCGATATCAAAGGATTTCTAAGAGCTTTTGAGAATTGATCCGCTATTCTTTGCTTATAATATGAATTAAATATTAAGCCTATTAACAATAAAATTATAAGTATTATTAAATCAAAAATTATAATCTTAGAAGTTAGTTTTTTTATTGATTTTTCTATTTCTTTTTGAGTTTTATCCATAGGAAATTATTAAATCATTTATTCTCGATAAATTCGCCATATAGGATTATTTGCGTAATATCTAGACAAACCGAACTTCCACGGCTTTCTTAAGATTGCAGCATAAGGCGCAAATACTATTGGAAAAACATAACCTTCAGATAAGGTTTCATAATGAAGCTTATTAAGTTTTTTTATTCTTTCCACTTTATCGTCAGTTTCCATATAATCTTTAAGCCATTCTTTGGCTTCTTTCCCACTAGTTTTAAACATATCCTTAGATAAATGATAAGATATTAGGCTTATATCTTCTTGAAAACTCATATCGGTACCGGAAAAATAAAAATGAGGTTCTTCAAAGCCTTCTTTTTTATAATCTATAATTCCAGGGATTCCTTTGCCATAAATAAACTGTGTATTTGGAAAATATTTTTTTATTTCTGATAAAAACTCTTGAGGAAAGTACCATGCTATCATTTTTCTTTTATTTATTTTAGGAATACTAAAAGAGTTTCTTAATTTATTAATATCATTTAACTGTTCACTAGACAGATTCCCCTCTGCTATTGAAGGAAATATTTGTTCAGCTATTTCATAACCCTCACTTTTAAGATAACAATCCAATAATATCTTTCTTAAAGTTTCTCCTATTTCAAATCGCTCTTTTTTACTAATCTCTCTTCTTCCTTTGGCTGTAAAAGAAACCAGCCTTAACCAAAAAGGATAGGTTTTATGCAATACAACTTCTTTATTGGCTCGCGCAAAAGGTATCAGTTTATCGGGAGTACTTGATACTGTAGTTATGTGATCATGTTTTTTTTCGGAAAAAGCCTTTATCAGATCAAAGTTATTAATATCATTTTCATATATATATAAAACTTTTTGAGGCATTTTTTTATTATAATGATAATGTTTCTTATTAGCTTCAAGGTCAAGATTCTCCTCGCTTATCGCATAATAAGGGCCAGATGTGTTCCTATGGTCTTTTATAGCTAATGTTTTTTCATCTATTGATATAGACGGTATTACGGCAAAATCTATCGCGGTAAGCATTGGAAAAAGAAAAGGATGTTTCTTTTTAAACTTCATTACAAGTGTTTTCCCGTTATCTCTAACCTCAATATTTGCACAACTCTCGCCTATACTTTTTAATTCGGTATTAGGACATAACATATCTTTTAAATTTCCGTGTGTATTTGTGTTTAGAATAAATAACCTTTTAAAACTTTTCTCTGCATCGTATGCGGTTATCTTATAACCGTCCGCGGTATATAAATCCTCCCTTATTTCGAATATGGCTTGGTTTCCCTCCCATCTAAAATTCTTGGCAACTCCAGAGACCAGCTCGCCATTAACATTATACTCCACAAGCGGACTATATATATTTTCAAGATATAAATATTCAGGAGCAAAATGAATCTTTGCGGGATCAAAATCGGAAGGTTTTCTTATATTTTTAAAGGCCATTATTTTTAAAGTTAAATCATTATTTTTCATAAATCCTCTTTGATTAAATACTATAAAAAAGAACAGTATAATTAAAAAAATTGACAAAAATCTCATTTATATTTTAATATTATTCCTTAGAACGTTTAGGGACACAATCTGGAGGGCATTCGCAAACCGCGTCCAATTTAGACGGGATTATATTTATATCCGAATAAGAAGAAAGTACCGAACTAAAATCCGAGTTTTTTTTGTTTAACAAAAACACGCTCAATATGGCAATCAAACCTGAAAAAAATAAAACTATCTTTTTCATTATACCTCCTAAAATAAATTATATCTTTATTTTAGCCTTAAAAAACAATTTTTCAAGGGAAAAAAGTCCTATTTACTCAAACAAATAAGTCGACATATATCTTTCGGCGGTATCAGGCAAAACAAAAACTATGTTTTTATTTTTGTTTCTCTCGGATATCTTATATGCCGCATAAGCCGCCGCCCCCGAGCTTAATCCCGCAAATATCCCCTCGCAAACCGCCAATTTTTTTGAAAATTCTTTGGCGTCATCGTCGCTAACTTTTATTATCTCGTCTATTAAAGAGATATCCAATATTCCCGGCTTAAAGCCGGCGCCTATTCCCTGTATTTTATGAGTTCCTTTAATACCTTCGGAAAGAAACGGAGAAGACAAAGGCTCGACGGCTATTATTTTTATGTTTTTATTTTTTTCTTTTAAATATCTTCCCGCTCCGGTAATCGTTCCCCCCGTTCCGACTCCGGATATGAAGATGTCTATTCTCCCTTCCAAATCGTTCCATATTTCGGGACCGGTGGTTTTATAATGATAATCCGAATTTGCGAAATTTTCAAATTGCATAGGCATAAAAAAATCCGGATTCTCTTTTAAAATTTCTTTCGCTTTCTCCACCGCTCCGGCCATACCTAACTCTTTGGGAGTAAGTATTAGTTTCGCTTCAAAAAACTCCAATATCTTTCTTCTCTCTAAACTCATATTCTCCGGCATAACTATTATCAGATTAAATTTGAAAATTCGAGATAGCCATGCCAGAGATATACCGGTGTTTCCGCTCGTCGGTTCCACCACCGTAGAGCCTTCTTTTATTTTGCCGTCTTCTAAAGCTTTTTTTATCATTCCAAAAGCGGCTCTGTCTTTAACGCTATGAAGAGGATTGAAAAATTCAAGTTTTGCAAACAAATTGTTTGTTCTCTCGGGATTTAAACGATTTATTTTTAATACCGGAGTTCTTCCTATAAGCTCGGTAAGGTCCGAAAAATATTTCATTTTATTTTTCTTTTGATTTCTTCTATTTCTTTAATAATCTTTTCCAATTCTTCTTCGTAGAAACTTTCGACTTTGTTATGCTCTAATATTTTTTCTTTCTCAACTCCCATTCCTTTCGGTTTAGCCTCGACTCCGAAAACCGTAGTGTCGTTAGGAACGTCTTTTAAGACGACCGATCCCGCTCCGATTCTCGCATTGTCTCCTATTTTAATATTGCCTAAAATTATGGCTCCTGCTCCTATTACCACATTATTCCCTATTGTGGGATGTCTTTTGCCTTTATTTAAAGAAACTCCTCCCAAAACCACTCCCTGATATATCAATACGTCGTCTCCTATTTCGCAAGTTTCCCCTATTACCACTCCCATACCGTGATCTATAAAAAATCTTCTTCCTATTTTAGCTCCGGGATGTATCTCTATTCCGGTTAAAAATCTCGATATATGAGACAAAAATCTCGCTATAAAATAAAATTTTTTGGACCACAAGTAATGCGATATCCTGTGCAGCCATACGGCGTGAAGTCCCGGATAGCAAAACAAAACTTCTACCACGCTTTTAGCCGCCGGGTCTTTTTTAAAAACATTATTTATGTCTTCTTTAAATCTCATAATTATATATTATAAAACAAAATGTTACTTAAATTTTATCAAACCGAAAATCCCTATTATGAAAGAAACGGCGGAATTCAAAATTATTACATATGAGGGGTTTATTTTATCTATCATAAAACCGTTTGCGACAAAAGAAACGGGCATAATGGCGTAAACCACCGTATTAACGAGCGAAAAAAAACGGCCTTTGTATTCGTTTTCTATGTTATACTGAAAATAACTGACTATCGCGACATTCCCCACGGATATCGAAAAACCGCATAATAAAAGAAAAAAAGAGGTAAGATAAGGATTTTTAGATAACGCGGTAAAAGCGAAAAACAACGAAAAAGAAAATATGGTATATATCAAAAGCCTTATATTTCCTTCGATATCCTTTTTAAAACTCATCAAAAAAGAAGCCGACAATACTCCGAAAGCGAAAAAGCTCTCGGATACGGCAAGCCATTTTACGTCTTTTACAAGTATAAATTTTATTATAACCGGGATTAGAATAAGTATTGGAGAGACGAAAAAATTTAAAACCGCAAAAAATAAAAGAAGGCGAAGTATTTCTCTTTTATCGTTTTTTATATATAAAAAACCGGTTTTTAAGTCTTTTAAGTAATCCGAATTATTTTCGGATACGGTTTTAAGGTTCTTAGTTATCATAAAAACAAAAACAAACGAAATTAAATAAGTAAATATGTTTATTATGACGCTTCCCTTAAAACCTAACCACGCTATAAATACGCTTCCAAGCATCGCCCCCACGACGTTGGATATTCCTATCGAAGAAGAATCCACCGCGGTGGCCTGAGCCAGATGCTTTTCGGAGGTTAATGGAAGTATGGAAGAAGCGGTCGCCGTTTCAAACAAAGGCGCAAAGGAATAAATAAAAAAAACAAGCAAAAGCAAAAACCATAAAGAAAGCATGTTTTTAATCAGCAATAAAACCAGTATAAAAAGTATGAGCGCCCTAAAAAAATCCGCTATCAGCATAAGATATTTTTTATTGTGCCTATCGGACAAAGCACCCATAAACGGAGAAAATAAAACTACCGGCAAAAAGGTAGCCGCCATAACGAGAGAAAGCCCGAATTTATTTCCGCTATCTATTACCCACCAGGCAAGAGAAAGAGTGAAAAACTTGTCACCTATGGCGGATATAACTCTGGCTATAAAAAGATTTCTAAAATCGGGATATAAAAAAACGGGATTATTTTTCATCTACTAAATCTTTAGTTAATAAATAACTCAAAAAACCGATTATTATTGCCGTAAATAAAAACCCTAATATAAAATTTGAAAACAATTTTGCAAACAAACCGCTTAACGCTCCCCACAAAATGCCTTTCAATATCAAAGAAAATCTGTTTTCTTTTTTTAAATTCGAATGAGATTTAAAAACATAACTAAAAAAATTAATATCCGGTTTTGATAAAAGATAAAAAGGGATAGCCACAACCGTATATATAATTAAAGTAAGAGGAATAATCAAAAGGACCGATTTAAGATAAGAATAATCCTTAAAAAAACTATACTTGGCCAGAACAAAAATTAATATTCCCAAACTTAAATCTATTCTAATCCTATTTAATTTTATATTGCTCATATCTCCATCCTATCTATATTTTATGAAACTTTTAAACCTTTTAAAGCATCTAAAGGTATTAAGGAATATGAAACAAACCAAAGGAGGATCATAAAAATGAAACTGATAATGGCTGTAGTATTTTTTTCGTTCTCTCGGCTAAACGCTCAATACACGGTTGAAAAAGCCGTCTCGGATGCGGTTAATTCAAGCAACCTTATCAAAAGCTACGATTATAAGGTTAAGGAAGCCGAACATAACTTAAAAGAAGCGGATTATTCGAAATACGGAATTTTAAATTTAAAGGCTTTATATACCAAAGGAGATGAGCCGGTATACGCTTTTGCGTCCAAAATGAGGCAGGGTGAGTTTTCGATGGCCGATATGATGAAGATAAACAACCCCGATTCGATAGATAATTTGGAACTTGCAATAGAAGCCGGAGTACCTTTATTTACGGGTTTTAAATTGGAAAATTACAAAAAAATGTCCGGCATAAACATTGAAGCCAATAAAAAAATAACCGAAGAGGTTAAAAACGGAATAAAATTTCAAGCCATATACTCATATTTAACGGCGGTTATGTACAAAAGCTTATTAAGTCTATCCTCATCCACGATATCTTCATCCGAAATAGAGCTTTCATCCGCAAAAAAGCTTAACGAAAAAGGGATGATCTTCGGCTCGGATTACTACGCCGCTCTATCTATATACGAGTTTATTAAAAAATACGATACCGAATGGAAAAACTCGTTTGAAAGAGAGATAAGGTCTTTATCGGTTTTAACCGGCAAAAACATTTCTCAAAACGATATTAAATCGATTTTAAAGGAATACGAATGGAAAACCGAATCAAAAGATTTCTACATAAACTACGCTTTAAAAAATAGGAATTCGTTAAAAGCTTACGACGACTACATAAACATAAGAGAGATACAAAAAGAGATAAACAAAAACTCTATTCTCCCCGAGGTAGTAGCTTTCGCTTCTTTATCGGGAAACTCGGGCTCGCTTTCGGATATGAGAACCTCGTCCATTTACGGCATAAAAATGAATATGCCTATAGGAGACCCGACATATTTCGCAAAGATAGACAAATCCGAAGCGATATTAAACCAAACAAAAGAATTAAAAAACGACGAGGTTAGAAAAATTTCGGACGAAATAGAAAAAACATATTCAGATATGTTATCCGCTTACGAGTCTATGAAAATAGCAAAGAACGCGGTTTTAAACGCGGAAAACTCTCTTGAACTTTTCAAGCCTTTATACAGGCAGGGAAAACAAAGCATAATGGAAGTATTAAGGGCGGAGTCAAACCTTCTTCAGGCTAAAGCCTCTTATTACGAAGCGATATTCAAATACAATCTTTTTTATGCCAAGTTGAGATATCTTACCCAAACACTCGACGAGCGGTTTATAAAAGATCTTACCGATAAGATTTCGGAATAAAATAATTTTAAAAGGAGAAAGATATGGAAGAAAATAAATACGGTTATGCGGGGAAAATAGCCAAAGCCTTTATAAATTCAAGGCTTACTCCGATAATGATAATTTCTTTTTTGATAGCCGGAGTGATAGCCACCATAAATCTTCCGAGGGAAGAAGAGCCTCAGATAAACGTTCCTATGGTAGATATTTTCGTTCCTTATTACGGAGGAAACCCCGAGGAAGTGGAGAAAAAGATAATAAACCCGGGCGAGAGAAAACTATGGGAGATAGACGGAGTGGAATATATTTATTCTATGGCAAACCCGAATATGGGGATGTTTATACTAAGGTTTAAAGTCGGAACCGACCCGGACATAGCCATAACCAGAACTTATTCAAAAATTTATTCCAATAAAGATTTGTTTCCAAAAGGAGCGGGAGAGCCTTTGATAAAATTAAAAACGATAGACGACGTGCCGATAATGGCATTAACTTTATGGGGAGAAAAATTTAACGATTACGATTTAAGAAGAATAGCTTCAAAAATGCAAAACGAGATAAACTCTATAGACAATGTTTCCGAAACACAAATCATCGGCGGGCATAAAAGGCAATTTATAGTTTATTTCGACCCTCAAAAAATGGCTGAAAAAAGAATAACGCCTTATATGCTTTCCGGAATAATAAAAATGTCAAACTCAAAGCTTCCCGCCGGACATTTTAATAATAACGGTTCCAAAACGATAGTGGAAACCGATTCGTTCATTAAAACCGCCGACGATCTTAAAAACATAATAGTCGGAGTTTCGAACGGAAACATAGTAAAACTTTCCGATATAGCGAAAGTTATAGACGGTCCGGACGACGATGAAAGGCTGGTTCTTACGAGAGAGCCGAACCAAAAATCTTATAATCAGGCGGTAACATTATCGATATCCAAAAAAAGAGGAGCAAACGCCACTTACATAGCAAACCAGATAATAGAAAAAATAAACAAACTTAAAGGCAATATAATACCCGACGGCGTAAACATAACCGTAACAAGAAACTACGGAGAAACTGCGAAAGAAAAATCGGACGAGCTTATATTCCATTTGATACTTGCGACTATATCCGTTACTTTTCTTATATGGATAACATTGGGCTGGAGAGAGGCTATAGTGGTATTTGTCGCAATTCCAGTAACGCTTGCTTTAACGCTTTTGGTTTATTATTTATACGGATACACCCTTAACAGAATAACGTTGTTCGCTCTTATATTCTCCATAGGCATATTGGTTGACGACGCGATAGTGGTAATAGAAAACATAAACAGGCATTGCTTGTTGAAAAAAGATAAACATCTGGATGAAAACGTGGTAAATGCGGTCGATGAGGTCGGAAACCCGACAATACTCGCCACATTCACCGTAATAGCCGCCATACTTCCGATGGCATTCGTAAGAGGGCTTATGGGCCCTTATATGAGACCTATTCCCGTAGGGGCATCGGTCGCTATGCTTTTTTCGTTGGGAGTGGCTTTTATAGTAACTCCATGGCTTTTTGCCAGAATAGTAAAGAAATTTTCAATACATCATTGCGAAATGAAAGGAGAATCTTTTACCGACAGAATGTTTAGAAAACTTATGGAGTTCTTGCTTAAAAATAAGATTAACTCATACGTTTTTTTAACCCTAAACGCTCTGCTTTTAATAGGAGCCGTATCCATAATTTTATTTAAAGGAGTAATATTTAAAACTCTTCCTTTCGACAACAAAAGCGAGTTTCAGGTCGTAATCAATATGCCTGAAAACTCGTCTATAAATAAAACCATAACCGCCGCAAAAGAGATAGGCGATTATTTGACAAAAGTGAAAGAAGTAAGAGATATTCAGATATATGCCGGCACAAGCGCACCGTTTAATTTTAACGGTCTTGTAAGACATTATTATTTAAGGTCTATGCCCTATCAGGCGGATATACAGGTAAATCTTGTAAATAAGCACGAAAGAAAAAGACAAAGCCATGAGATAGCCTCTTCGATAAGAAAAGATGTTAAGGCCATAGCGGACAAATACGGAGCCAGAGTTCAGATAGCGGAAGTCCCCCCGGGACCTCCGGTTCTTGCCACTATGGTAATAGAGGTTTACGATCCAAACCCGGAAAATCAACTTAAGATAGCAAACGATATAAAAGATATACTCAAAAAAGCGGACTTCATAGTTGATGTGGATTCTTACATAACCGAACCTCAGCCTAAACTTTCTCTCCCGGTTAAAAGGCAGATTGCCACTTTAAACGGAATATCGTCTGAAGAAATAGCAAGAACGATATCAATGGCGGTCTACGGTTATGAGTTGGATACGGTCCATACGGATTTCGATTATGAGCCGGTTGATATAAAATTAAGAATAGAAGAGTCCAAACGAAAAAATCTTCAGTTCTTAAACGATATGAAATTATTTTCCCCATCGGGAATGCCGGTTTCTATGGAAAAACTCGTGGATAGAAAACAAACCTTAGAAGACATGACTATACATCATAAAAACCTTAAAAAAGTTTTGTATGTAACCGGAGATGTAAGCGGAAGCGAGGAAAGCCCGATATACGCGATAATAAATTTACAAAAATACATAAAGGATTACGAGAAAAAATCGGGTTTAAAAATAGAACAGTATTTCACCCGACAACCCAAACTCTCAAGCGAAACCGCGATAAAATGGGACGGCGAGTGGCAGATAACATACGAGGTCTTTAGAGACCTTGGGATAGCGTTTGGAGTGGTATTGATACTTATATATATACTGATAGTAGCCTGGTTTGAAAACTACATAACCCCGTTAATAATAATGAGCGCAATTCCTTTGGCGCTTATCGGAATCATCCCCGCCCACTGGGCAAGCGGAGCCTTTTTTACCGCCACTTCCATGATAGGTTTTATAGCCTCAAGCGGTATAGTGGTTAGAAACTCGATAATACTTGTAGACTTCATAGAGTTAAAGCTAAAAGAAGGAGTTCCGTTTAAAAAAGCGGTAATAGACGCCGGAGTGATAAGATTCAGGCCTATGTTATTAACCGCATTGGCTGTAATAATAGGAGCGGGAGTAATACTTTTAGATCCGATATTCCAGGGGCTTGCCATATCTTTGATATCGGGACAGGTGGCATCCACATTGCTTTCAAGAGTGGCGGTGCCGGTTCTTTATTATCTTTCGTTTAAACAGAAAGATAAACACGCAAGAAAAGACGTAAAAGAAACCGAAAAACAGGATTATTATGAAGAGTAATTTTTGATAAAATTAAATTATACGGAGGGTTTATGGATAAAAACGAAAACAAAAAAGAAAACAAAAGCGGAAAATATGTTTACGATAAAAAACTAAAAAAAGTCGTAAAAGTTTCGGACGAAATAGTAGGTCTTAACAAAAGCGGCGGCTCTTCGGATACTACCCCCTCCTGCGGTTCAGGCGGATGCTGCCCGGGTTGCGGAATGCACTAATAAGAATTTGGGAGCATTTTATGAAACTAAACGATTATCTAAGGTTAATGGCGGGTTTTTTCACGATAATAAGCGTAATTCTTGCCGTATATGTTAATCCGAAGTTTTTATATTTCACTATATTTGTGGGTTTAAATCAGCTCCAATCCGCTTTTACAAAATGGTGCCCGGCAATCTGGATTTTAAAGAAATTGGGCGTTAAGGACTGCTAATCTTATTGATTTCTCAATAAAAATAGCCGACGATCGGATTCGAACCGATGACCTATCGCTTACAAGGCGATTGCTCTACCGCTGAGCTACGTCGGCGCAAAAATATATTATACAATTTTAGAATTTAAGGCTCAAAGAAGCGGTATAATTTCTCGGATTTGATGGGTAATAACCGTTAAAAACATCCGCCGTCGTTGCGTATCTTTCGTTGAATATGTTATCTATTGAAAACTTAAAAACTAAGTTTTCAAATTTTTTATATATATCCAGCGAACATACTTCGTAAGTCGGTATTTTTTTGCCGGTTTTATCCGCCCCGCTGTACTGAGTTCCGACTTTTATCGCTTTAAAAACCGAAGTAAAATTATTTTTCTCATAACCTAATGAAAAATTAAGTTTATATTTAGGGCTATAAGCCAGAACTTTATAACTTGATTCCCCTTTGTTTTTACCTTTCACATCTATCAAATTGGCTCCAACGTTTAATTTTAACCAGTCATACCCATAGCCTAAATTAAACTCGGCTCCTCTGTTGTATCCTTTCGCCATATTTACCGATTTGGATCTCCAGGTATTTGGATCGAAATAAACGCTTATTTTATCGTCTATATCGTAATAATATGCGGTTATATTATAATTTACGGCTCCCGAATAACTTAACCCTATCTCGTTAGAAACGCTTTTTTCCGGTTTTATGTCGGGGTTTGGGTCGTACCAGTATGCCGAAGAGCCGTATATATCGGCGAAATTGGGCGCTCTCCAGGAACGGCCTAAAGAATACGATAAAGAATATTTATCGGTTATCGCATAGCTTGTAACAAGTTTAGGACTAAACATATTATTATAATTTTTATTATCGTCGTATCTCAGATACATTTTAGAACTAAATTTTTCGCTAAACCTTGCATCGTAGTTTGCAAAATAACCGTAGTTTTTTATGTTATGATTTCCATAATCGTTTGACCTAAGATAGGTTTCCTCCATCTCAAGCCCGAAATTCAATTTTTTAAAGCTTGACTCTAATAAAGCATTATTTGAATATGTTTTTATCTCGGTCAAACTTCCCCACTGATAAGCCTCCCTGATAAGATTGTTTCTCGAATAAGAAATTCGATTACTAAACTCTCCCAAGTCAAACTTATGGTTTAAGCTTAAGAATAGATTTTTATCATTCTGCCAGTCTGTTAGGCTATTCGCTTTTCTTTCTCTCTCTCCGTTAAAGCTTTTTATATCCACAGGAGTACCCGAAGGAATCCCTCTTTTTAAATCAACGGCAAACATATTGAGAGTAGTTTTACCAAAATTGCTAAAATCGTACTCCATTTTTGAAACAAAAGAATTTCTTGTCGCTTTTGAATTTTCTTGAAACCCTTCGGAGTTATAATTTTCAAGAGCGGTCAAAACCGAAATATTATCTTTGGATATTGCGGTTTTTAAGATATGCCTTTTAGAGCTATAAGAACCGTAATCCGATTTTAGCTCTACTAATTGAGAATCTTTTTTTACGCTTTCGGTTTTTAATCCTATAACTCCGCCCTCGGCGTTTGAACCGAAAACCCCGGACCAACCGCCGTTTAACAAATAAACCTTTTCTATCCCCGTTATTGGGAGTATCGAAAGGTCGTAGGTAGAGGTAATGTCTTTTGGAAGTTTTATTCCGTCATAAACCACAACGGTTTGATTTGAACCAAACCCTCTAACGGAACCCAAAGAAAGCCCTAAATTAGAGGTGTTCTCCCTTAAAACAAAAGAAGGCGAGTCGTTAAGCGAATTTGATATTTTTAACTCGTCTCCGGTTAGGATTGCTGTTTGAGCGTTATTGGAGTAAAAATAATCGCTTGAGTTTATTTTTTTAGTCAAAGATAGAAATATTTCGGATGTTCTATCTTCGGATTTTAATTGATTTGCCGCAAAAACAAAAGCGGCCAGTATGAGGATTTTTTTCATCCGTCCTCCCTCGAGGTTTTTTAATAAATGCTTCGAGGAAAGACAGCAAAATGGACATGCTTTTATAAACCTTCCCTCGAAGGATAAATTTCGTATGATAGACCGGGCTTGTCCTTTTATACAAAAGGCTTTACCGTTGCGGGGCAGCGCGGGAATTTAACCCGACTTCCCTCATACGAAACTAAAAAACTAAACCGGCTTTTTCGGGGCCGAAACCCAGAGAGCGAAATACACAATCAAAATAAAACCGCTCAAAACTCCGGAAAATAAAAAAGCTATAAATATAATTCTGACTAAAGTAACGTCAATATTGAAATATTCTGATATGCCGGCGCATACTCCGGCGATTTTTTTGTTATCCGAAAGATAGAAATATTTTTTAGATTCCATAATTAAATTATACACTAAAACGGGAAACCCAAAGAAAGCCCCAAATATAAATAGTCCGAAGATATCTCTTTTGAGTTTATATTTTTATCTATATAATTTTGTAACACCGACGAGTTATTACCCGCGCTAACATCCCTTTTAAGTTTTTTCAATTTATAATATTTAAAATCAAAAGACAATAGATGAGATTTAAATATATTTTTTTCTATTCCTATTCCAAAATTTAACCCGGGCAAATAATAATTGGCGTCGTTAGATACCGGTATATTAAAAGTACCCATTGAAGATCCGCCGCTTACGTAGTAAATATTTTGTTTGGACGATAACATATTAAAATTAGCGCCTATTTCTCCTTTAAATCTCGTATTAAAAATAAATTTTCTAACAAATCCGTAAACAAACTCAAAAGAAGAAGCCGATTTTATGGTCTCTTCAACATATAAATCGTCCGCCGGGTTGACCGAATCGAATATATTCCACTTGCTTATAAATTTTTTATCCAACAAATCAGAATTATTTGAAGATTTTTTAAATGAAAACTTAATATAATTTTTTCTGCTATAATTATGCCTCCACTCCAAACCGAAACTTGAAGCTTTCAAATTTAAATCTGAGAAATTTATCGCTCCGCCGGTTATATTAAAATAATTTTTAGAAAGATTATAAAGTTCCGAAGATTCTTTCAAAAGAACCTCTTTGTCTATGTTTATATTGGAAGCCGCTATAACCTCCGCAGTTTCCGAGTTTGCGACTCTCGCGTTTACCGAAAACTCGTTTCCTACCGAAGAAACCTCTCCTATTACAAGCCAATCGACTCCCAAAATAAGGCCTACTCTTTTTATATCTTTTTCGTCTATTATTCCAAGCATATTTAATCTAAGTTCTTCGAGTATTTTATCAAGCCTGTTTCTTTCGACAAAAACAAAATCTTTATCGTTTATAAAATGTTTTGAAAGAGCGGAAGATACTATTTCGCCGGCTTTAGATTTTGCGGCATCTTCTCCTATATCTTTAAAATTAAGAACGGCTATTTTTAAAATTTTCTTATCGGTTTTATTAAACATTTTAGATTTCAAATCTTTTTTAAGCTCGTACATGCTATCGTCTACGGAAGCGAAAATTAAAGAATTAAAAGCAAATAAAAAAATAAGAAACTTAAAAACCATAAAACCTCCGTATATTTTTTAATTTTATAAAATTTTTTTGGAAATAATTAAGGCCTCTCCGAAACCCTTCAATATGGGCGAGAGGCCTTAATATATTTATAGCAGATTATTTCAATTTGTCAACCCCCCTTAAGATTTATAATCTTTTATCATCCATTCCAGGGGAGAGAGAGGTCGAAAAAATATTTCCCTTGAGCTCGTTCGGAAGTTATGTGTTTGGGCGAGTATATTTTTACCATATTTCTATAATCGAAAAAATCAATACCCTCGGTTTTAACCTCGTTTTTCATTTCATATAAAACATTTAAAGGCAAATTAACATTCGGGGCATAAGCCAACCTTACAAGGCACTCCCCGGCCCCCGATTTAACGGCTTTTACCGCGGCATGCCTTGCGGCATAAGCCGCGACTCTGTCTATATGGCCGATTATTTTTCCGGACAACGCCCCTCCTCCTATCGGGATTCTCGGCCCGTAATAATCCATTACAAGTTTTCTCCCGGTCTGGCCGTTATCTCCGTTGCTTCCTCCGTTTGTAAATTCTCCGTTCGGATTAACTTTAAATGTTATTTGATTTATTTCGGATGCCCATCTTGAGTCGTATTCCTTAAGTTTAATATAAGCTTGATTAAGCGTTTTAATTGAAACGGATACCACTTCTGATATATTTACTTTGGACGGATGCATTATCGTCAAAAGAACCTCTTTTAATAAAAACTTTTTGTCTTTTTCTTCCACTATGACAATTATTTTTCCGTCCGGGCCCAAACCTTTCATATATCCGAAAAGACAGCTTTTAAAAACCTCGTCTTTTAAGTAAAGCGATAAAAAATGCTCCGGCGGAAGATAAGAAGTTTTTTCGTCATAACCGGCCCAGCCTATTACTACGCTTTGGTCGTTAACATATCTGCTCCAAAATGTCGGATCTTTCATATTTAGCCTGCAAACATAATCTCTTATTTTATATTTCGAGGCGTCTATATGATTGTTTTTTACATAACCTATTCTATCTCCCACATATCGGACCACATCCTTAAAATCTATCTCTATTTTTTGAGACGTCAAAATCGTCCCATTTATATACATCTCATCGGACCATACGCCGACTTCTATCTGAGCATAGGCTTCTTCTTCGAAAGCGCAAACTCTATTTACTATCTCATCCGCTATTTGGTCGCAAAATTTGTCGGGATGCCCGGGCAAAACGCTCTCCGATACTCTTATCATAACTCCTCCCTTACCATTTTAATTTTTTATAATAAAAGCCGTAATCTTTTACCGCACGTTCGTCTCCATCTTTGGATATTATAAAACCGACCGATGCTTTCTTTTTTAATTTCAATACGAGTTCGTGCAAATTCTCTTCTATAAATCCGTCGGTTACAACAACCGCTTTGCGGTAGTTTTTATCGATTATATGTTTAAAAACCGCCTCTATGCGGGTTCCGTATGTTTTTTTAAATTTAAACTTTCCTTTTTTCATTTCCGCCTTATGGACTTGAGTGCTAAAAGCCCACAAATCGGTTTTAAAAACATCTTTAAAACTTTGTAAAGCCTTTGCCAAAAAATCCAACTCTCCGCTCATTGAAGGGGAAACGTCAAAGTATAAAGCGGTTTTTATGTCGAAATTGTTTTTCTCCCCGATCCATTTTGAAAACGGAAAAAAAGGGGACCATAAATATTTAACAAAAGACCTTCCGTCTCTTTTGGAAAGAATAGGCATAAAAAATTCAAACTCGCCGGGGTTGCTTTTTCTTTTTGATTTTTCGGATTTTGAGAACATTTTAAGAACGGTATATATCGCTTTACGCCATATCTTTATATAATCCTTCTCAATATCTTTAAAAACAATATCCATCTCATCATCCTCTGTTTTATCGCTTTTAAGCGCCTGCGATTTTAAGCTATTTTTTGAATTGGCATTTGAGATTTTGGAATTTTTACTTTGGCTTATGGTTTCTTTTATCTTTTTTTCTAATTCATTTATAATATTCCGATAATCTTTTAAATCGGATATTTTATTTCGGGTTATATTTTGGCAATCTTTTGATTCTTTGTTTTGATTTTGTTTATCCCGAGAATTTTGATTATCGCAATTATCGGAATTTCTTTGAGAATTTGAAAAATCGCTGGCTAACGATTCGTTCGCTTGGGTCTTGGATTCTAAAGAGGCGTTGTCCGAAGAGTGAGTGCCTATAAATTTGTCGTTGCTATTATTTTGGTTTTCTTTATAAATCGATAATAAATAACTTTTTATATCGGAAAAGCCGATTTTTCCTTTATACAAACTCGACCAAATTTTTTTCAAAGCATTATTGGATACTTTATTGTTTTTTTTGTCATAAGGCCTTAAAATTTGAAATATCTCCTCTTCGTTTTCATATAATTTATTAACGCCGTTGCAATAATCTTTGCCTAATAACCAATATAAATATGAGTTTATTAAGGCGTCCATGGATATATTATTAATAAACCTCTCGTTTTCGTCTTTAGGTTTTTTAAGATAATCTCTAAAAAGAATATGAAGAAGCTCGTGAGATATAAGCCATTCAACGTCTTTTTCCGTTTTAAAAAACTCATTGACATAATCCAAATTTACTTTTAATATCGGTTTGTCTCCAATGCTTATACCTATATTTTCAACGCTTTTGTCGAAAACTATATCGTATATTTTTAGATAAGATTCAAAATTCAACCTATTTTCAAATACGACTTTCTTAAATATGTTTCTAAACTGATTTTCAGATATAGTCATAAAAACCTCTCGGTTCATATAATATGACTTTTCTTTTTAGGTTTGCTTCGGTTAGTATTAAAGGCCTTTCGGGGTCGTAAATATGTTCCCCGCATAAACCGAGAATAACCGCGTCTTTTAATATCTCATCTTTATCGATAAAAACCTTATCTTTGTTCTCGATTATAGGCATAGTAACGCATATCAACTTTTTTTTAAATACCAAAAATTTTTTTTTCAATTTTTCTTCATCGTTTACTTTGCAAGATTTCATAATATTATAAATATAATCCACTACATTTTCATTATCTGCGAAACAAAAGTTAGTTTCGTAAACCGCTTTGAAACCAAAATTTTCAAAGTTTATGTTAACGGTTTTTTTATCGACCTCATTAACGGCGGGTTGTTCCGATTCGTTAGCGTTTGAGTTTAGTTTTATAAAAGATTTATGTTGTTCTTCATACCTTTCTATTATCTTATTCAAATTTTCCGTGTCTTTCTCTTCTTTCGGTTTTGTAGTATAGTTTTTCATAGTAAGATTTCTACTCATCGGTCCGCCGGTATTGTTATAATACATTTTCATAACCCCTCCTTTTTAAAATAATCTATAAACTCTTTCATTTTTTTAAGTATTTCAATCGATTCGTCTTGGTTTTTATCGCAATTTAAAAAAGATATAAAGAAATCTTTTAAAAACTTATTTTCGGATATTATTTCTATTATCTCGGAATCGCATTTTAACTCCACCTTCTTTTGCATATTAACCGAAGAAGAGATATTTTTCATATATCCGAAAAACTCTTCGCAGGCATCGGCATTTAGAGAAATTACTCCTTTCATAACAAGCGAAAATATAAGATAAATAAATATGAAATAATCGTAATCGCCTTCTTTAGCTTTTATAACCGCCCATTTTACTATTAAAGACCTTTTCTCTTTAGATTTTAGATTTATAAGCATATTCGCCTTTTCTATATAACCCTTTGCCTCCATAAAGTTTTCCATATCGTTATCCTTGAATAACTCGATTCTATTGAATTGATAAACGCTTTTATGAATCAAATTAAGCTTATCCCATTTTATGTCGTCGTTCCAGCAGATATCCGGTATGGAACTTTTGAAAACATTATACACATCCTCATCCCATGGGTTTGGAGTTAAAGCCAATAATGCGGATATGTTTTTCATTATTATCTTCGCTCGTCTTACAGATATCTCCATAATCTTAGCATCATTTGCCAATTTTGAAAATTCCGCTATATAATTAATTAAACTCAAAGGCGGTTTTTGGAGAATGTTTTGAAATTCCTCTCTTTTTTTATTTATAAAATCTATAAAATTATTGGAAGCTTTTATATCCGGTTCGATCATATTTTTTAATATCTCACGTTTAGTGTTTTCGTTTATTCCGCTCCACTTGGGAACTTGTATAAAAAGAGAAAATCTATCCGCAAGAGCTTTATCCAACGGCTCGACCCCCAAATAAACATTTTCATCTTCGTCTTTTCTGTAAGGGTTCATAGCCGACCATCTGTATACGAGTTTCCTTATTTCTATTCCTTGAAGTTTTTTTTCATATATCAACGAAAAAAGTTTGTTTTGGACTTCGGGCTTGCATCTGTTTATCTCGTCTATTAAAACCGACTCGGCGTCCCATACCGTTGCCGGGGTCATTATGTATTCTATTTTCATTTTATTTTCGCCTCCATTTTTAAAAGGGTATGGGAAACCTACTATGTCGTCAAAGGATATCATAGAAGCGTTATAATGTTTATGATTTAATCCCAAAAGTTTTGAAATGTTATTTAAAATATGGGTTTTACCGCTTCCCATATCCCCTATTAAAATCAAAGGGTCTTGAGTTATTAAGCCTATAATTAAAAGCGTCTCTATATTTTCGTAGCCGAAAATTCCAAGCGATCGGGCAAAACCTTTGTATTCGTAGTTTGTCCCGTCAAGTTTATCCGATTCGATTAGATTTTTGTTTTCTAAGATTAAATCTTGGCCGCTCATAAATCCTCCGAATAAAACCCGATATCCGATTTACCTTTGTCTTTATAAAAGCTTTCATAGTTTTGTTTGATTAGATTTAAAAGATCTTTGGCGGAAAAATCGGCACCGGAGTTAAGTTTTTTTATAAGCTCTATTTGTTTTATTAAATTAACCAAAAACGCCCCGACGGCTTTTTTGGCGACCAAGGCATCGAGCACATCGTCGTTTTTAAACAACTCTAAAATCTTTTCGTCTTTCGTATTTAATTTTACTATCTCAAAGTAATCTTTTTTGGTAAGAGTTTCAAGGTCTATTATATAATCGAATCTTCCGGGCCTGCTTGCCGCAAAATCCAATATTCTTTTATTATTAACGGTGGCGAGCAAAAAAACGTTGTTTTTTATAAAACCGTCCAAATGTTCCAAAAACGAGGACAGCATGCGAGGATGAGTTTCGTGTCTTTCTCTAATGGCTATGTCCAAATCGTCTATGCATATTATGCAAGGTTCAAACATATTTGCAAACGAAAAAAGCATGTTTAAAGGGAGGTTCCCGGCGTTAGTAAGAATTATCGTAGCCTTTCCCGCGCAGGCGTTGGCTATGCCTTTCACTATCTTAGTTTTACCGCTTCCGGGAAGCCCTGAAAGAATATATCTTAAAGGCTTTCTTATCTCGTTATATCTCAATACCGCTTTTACGAAAATATTTAATTTTTCTTTTATCTCTTGAGGCAAAATTATATCCTCCATCGCGGTATTGTTTAAACTTTTTATTATTTCAAACTCAAGACTGTCCGGAGATTCTTCGTCCAAATCGGGCATAAAACTTCTCGGTTTAGATATCAACTTTAATATTTTCCCGTTATAAATAGAGTTTTTTATTGACTCTTCTATCAAAACTTCGGCTAATTTTTTGGGATTTACGTCGGATAAAGATTCTCCGAGAACATTAAAATTGTAAATTATCCGGTCCATATCTTTGACAATCACCAGGCTTATAAAATAATTTTCGTTTTTGTATTTAATTTTGGAGTGGATAAACCAATCGTCTATTTTAGCAAGCCCATTTTCGTCCTCGTAAGATATGGTATATTGGGATATTACTGGCGCAATATCGTTTTTTAAAGCATGAAAAAACAAAACTTCCAGTTCTTCGTTTTTTAAAACTTTTTTATGTATCCCGTAAAGATATGTTTTTAAAAACTCAAAAATATGGGCGTTTACCGGCATTGAGTATTTAAAGACGCCGCGGTCGTCGTTTTGTCCATTTGCAGGTATTATAAAATCTTCCATTTTCGCTCTTCTATATTTATTGATAAAATTCCTATTCATAATCCCTCCATTAAAAATTAAATTCTTTCTCCCAACTAAAACCATTTCTTCCAAAATGACCGTAAGCGGCGGTTTGATAATATATCGGTTTTCTAAGATCCAAAAAATCGATTATGGCTTTGGGTCTAAAATCGAATTTTTCGTTTATTATTTTTAGAAGTTTCTCGTCGCCCGTCTTTGAAGTTCCAAAAGAATTAACCATGATAGATACGGGCCTTTCCACTCCTATGGCGTAAGAAACCTGTATAAGACATTTTTTGCAAAGCCCCTCCCTCACCAGATTTTTAGCGACAAACCTCGCCATATAGGCGGCGGAACGATCGACCTTTGTCGGGTCCTTCCCGGAAAAAGCTCCGCCTCCATGCGGAGACATCCCCCCGTAAGTATCCGCTATTATTTTTCTCCCGGTAACTCCGGTATCCGCCGCCGGCCCTCCTATTAAAAAAGAACCGGCGGGATTTATAAATATGTTTTCATATTTTAAGTTATTCATATATTCCCCTAAGACCGGTTTAATCGCTTTTTCTATCAACTCTCGCTTAAACTCATCCGAAATATTTTTCCCTTTCATCACTTTTTTATTATGCTGAACCGACAAAACTACCGAAATTATTTTTTTGGGAAAACCGTTTTTGTCGTAAAACACGGTTATCTGGCTCTTTGCGTCCGGGCCTACATTTTTCAAAACTCCGTTTTTCATTAATTCGGCATATCTTATTAGAATCTTATGCGCATAAATTATTGGAAACGGCATATGCTCCTTCGTCTCGTCCGTGGCGTAGCCGAACATAATGCCTTGGTCTCCGGCCCCTCCGTTATCCACGCCTTTTGAGATACATGGAGATTGAATATTTAAGTTTATTTCATATTCAATTTTTTCGGGGTCGTAATTCCATTTTGAGTTATAACCCGTATCCGATATGGTTTTTTTAACTACTTGTATTATCTCTTCTTTTTTATAATTAAAATCCGATTTTATTTCGGCGCTGACCATTATTTTATTATGAGAAGCCATAGTCTCGCAGGCTACCCTCGCATAAGGGTCTTTTAAAAGATACATATCCAAAATAATATCCGATATCCTATCGCAGAGCTTGTCGGGATGGCCTTCGGAAACGGATTCGGATGTAAATAAACTATTTTTTATTATCATTTTCCCTCCTAATTTTTTGTTTCCGGTACCGAATCTACTTCTTTTAAAATTTTATCTTCTCCTAAAAAATATTTTTTTCCGTCAAAAACTAACCATAATTCTTTTTTAATAAGTATAACTTCGAAAACATCCATAATACATCTTTTTGCTTTTTTAAAATCATAATCCACCAAATAAGTTCTAAAATAACCCAATGGCGGATATTCGTAAATATAATAGTTATCGCTTATTTTTATATTTTTTATAATTCTGTTTTTTTCAACCATTTCATTCAAGAAGGTTATCTGTTCTTCTTTATCCATTTCAATTAATTTTTGCCTTATTTTAAAAAGTTCATCAGGTGTTAAAAACACTCTGAGTTTATCCTCAGAAATATCGTCTCTATATAGCCAAAAGTAATATTCATTAAACTCTTGTATTGAAATTTTTCCATCCTTGCTAATTCGATATTGCTCTTTTTCACCATTATATACCAAGGTCAAGTCCCGTTCATAATCATATTTTTCTTTTCTCAATTTGATCGCATATTTTATTTTGTCTTCGAAAGTTGCGCCCAAAGCCGATACTCTTATATAAACACAAGCCATTGGAGATACTACAATATAACTTCCGCCATAATTAGTCATACAACCTCCTTTATCGGATTGAATTAAGATTTGCTGTGCTATTTATGAAGGGAAAGTTGAATAATCGATACCCGCTTTGAGGCAAGTTTAATACAAAATAAAAAAACCCGCCATCAAAGCGGGTTATCTTTTCATCGGTTATGGTACCGACTACCCCGCTTAGAAGGTTTAAGGCCCTTCAAGACAGCAAATCGCCTCCATAGTTTTGGTACTATGGGAACCCCGCTTAGAAGATTTAAGGCTCTTCAAGTCGGCAAATCGCCTTTAGAGAACAAACCTGCTTTAAAAGTAGGATATATTCATTATAGCATAATTTTCAAAACTTGTCAAGATGGTGTAGGGGTCCATAACATATTGGACTTTTTTTGGTTGTTGATAACTTCATCAAGATAATACCTTAATGGTGCTTTGTTATTAAGTGATCTATGTATCTTTTTAGTATTATACCACACCAAATATTCCATCAACTTCGAATTAAAACTATTCACTTCTTCTATATCTTCTATATTATTATACACAAATTGTTCTTTTATTGTCCTTTGAAATCTTTCTACTATACCATTTGATTGTGGATGTCTTGGATAGTTGTAGTAATGTATTATCCCCTCTTTCTTTAAATATTCATCAAAATACTTATTAAATTCACTCCCATTGTCACTTTGTACCCTACTTATCTTAAATGGCATCACTTCTTTTAATTTAATCATAAATCCTTTTGTATTCTCACTATTTAATCTATCATAACTAACTGAAAATCCTATCCTAGTTCTAACATCTATTGCACTTATTATATATCGTCTTATCCCTTCTTTAAATATTACCATACTATCTATTTGTATTAAATCGCCTCCCTTTTCGGGTTTATATCCCTTTCGCCTTTCTTTCTCTATTCTCTTCGTTTTAACTATTCTTATTTTACCTGTCCTTCCATTATATCTTACTTTTACACTATCCATTATTAACCCTCTGTCCTTTAACTCACTTATTATACGCCCTATTGTGCTTTCTGATATCTTTTTAAGTCCCTTATTCTCACAATACTCATCTAACTCTGCTTTTATCGTCGCTTTTCCAGCTCTAGGATGTTTCTCTCGGTAAGTTATTATATATTCTTCTATCTCCATATTTCTCACTTTTGTCCTTTTTCTCTTAGGGGCTCTACTTATGCTTGCTAATGACTTTAAATCTCCTCCTGATTCCTTTATCCTTTTCTTCCATAAGTATATAGTTGACCTTGATACTACATACGCTTCTTTCGTCGCTTCCTCACCATATCTGTCATAAAAGTTTATTATCTTTATCCTCTTACTTATCTCATTATAACGAGGATGGTTTATTAAACTATTTAACTTGGACAGATTATACAATTCTCGCTTCCTAAAATAACTATGTGTATATATTTGTTGCATATAAAACCTCCATAAATCCAATATTTTTAATTATTTAATTGATTTTATATATCAACAACCCTATTTTACTTGTTTTTTTGCTCTTTTTTCTCCTGTTGATAACTGTCCAATATGTTTTTGAACTTCTTCAGATGGCGAATCAAATCAGGTTATGTATAATAAAGTGTGTAAAAATATGATAGTAGTAAGATATAAGGGAAGTAAGGGATAAAAACAAAATCCCCCTTTCCCTTAAATTCGGGGAATAACCCCAAAACTTAAA
>Ga0067045_1003373_pt1 | contig 29081 bp, 20 predicted proteins | sample TerdegcTABiofilm_FD_59184 | JGI IMG/M metagenome (GOLD analysis project Ga0067045, IMG submission 59184) | Combined Assembly of (Gp0054472, Gp0054536) Wastewater bioreactor microbial communities from Singapore -Terephthalate degrading...
AGTCTGCCTTTAGCCTCGCCCTCGCTTCTCAACTTTTCAGCTACTGACATAATCGCCTCACTCCTTCCTGAAAGTATTTCTTTTCCTTCCTTTTCTATTATCTCAATGCTCACATCTTCTCTAACCGATAATATGTACCTTATCGATGCATCTATAAATCTCTCGAATTTCTCTTCTGGAAAATCTTTTATCTCTTTGAATATCTCCCTCAACCATTCACGAAACTTCTCGTTGTCTGATATCACCACTACTCGCATCACTTCGAGTACTGCTTTCGTTAGTGCCATCCCTGCTATACCCATCTGTGCTGATGGTGATAGGTCGTATACCTCGTATTCGTAAGTCGGTATGTACTTCTTCATCTCTTCTGGTAATTCGTCTATCCCCTTTATCAATTTCATCAACTTGGTTTGTACGTTCCATTTGCTCTCCCCATGGTATATCACCATCGGTATCACTATCGGCAATCTGTTGGTTTTCCTATCGTATTTCTCTTCCCATATCCTCACTATGTATTTCAACAGTTGCAAGATTACTAATGGGTCTTGATAGCTCTTGTGTTCGAATAGGAAGTAGATGTATCCATCTTCACCATTTATCTTTGTCTTGTAAAGCATGTCTGTGAAGCTTTCTTTGAATTGCTCGTCTATATAGCTGTTGTTCTCTTTAGTCAAGTATTTCAAGTCAACAACTTTGGCAATCTCAGTTGGGAGATAGTTTTGCAAGAAATCTTGAGCTACCTCGACATCACCAAACATGAATTTGAAGAAGGCATCGTGTGGGTTGGTTATATCACTCATATTGACCTCCAAATCGCATCACATTTTGGACCAATTCAATTATACCACATACAAGGGAGAAATGATGAGAACAATTTAAACGATAGGGATATGCTCAATCAACACCATATTTCGATAACGCATAATTATGAACATGATTTCATATATACTGGCTGGTATATGGTATAATAAATCGAAGATTTGTTAGAAAGGGATGGTAAAATTGGCAGATGCTCTATTCTTGAAAGAAGATTCGCTTGAACGCTTGAAACAGTGCAAATTATTCATCTTGGATATAGATGGCACATTCTACTTAAGTGGTAAACCATTTGATGGATCTAAGAGATTCGTTGACACACTTGAATCTCAGGGCAAGAAATTGGTATTTCTTACCAACAATTCTAACAGGACAATTGAAAGTTACATCGAAGAATTTGCCAAATTTGGTTTCAATCTTTCAAAAGATCAGATTCTCACCGCTGGTGTTGCAACTGCACAATATTTGTTCGAAGAGTTTGGACCCAAGCGAGTGTACGTAGTAGGGACTGATGATATAAAAAAAGAATTTGAAAGGGCAGGCCTTATTGTAGTGGAAGATGATCCCGAAGTCGTTGTAGTTACGTTCGATAAGACACTAACATACGAAAAGTTGAAAAAGGCTTCACTATACATTTCTAAAGGTGCAATTTTCGTTGTGAGCAACCCTGATCTAAACTGCCCATCTGCGGATGGTCCACTCCCCGATGCAGGTGCAATCGCTTCAGCTATCAGGAAGGCCACAGGAAGATATCCAAACATCACATTTGGAAAACCCGAGCCACGATTGATAGAGATCATCATGAAGCACAACAACGTAAAACCTTCAGAGACGTGCATGATAGGTGATCGACTATACACAGACATATTGGCAGGTATACAAGCAGGGACATTGACTGTTCTTGTCTTGACTGGAGAAGCCACGAAAGAAGAAGCTATGAAAAGTCCACTAAAACCTGGGATAGTAGCACAGGACATAGGTGTCATAGCAGACCTTTTGAAAGAATAGCCTTTGCTCAAATGACGACTAGGAGAATGATTGAATGATAAAATATGTGCTCAGAGGCAAGCCAACTGAGAAATTGGTAGAACTAGCACAAAGTGGATTGCCAGAAGCGATGGACCTCTTAGTTGAAAAATTCAACCCGATGGTTGTGAAGATAGCTTCACAGTTTTATGCACCGTGGGCAGAATTCGACGATATCGTTCAAAACGGACTCATAGGCTTGATAAAAGCAGTGTTTTACTACGAATCTGGGAAGAGCTCGTTCACGACATTCGCGTGGCGAAGCATCGAATCTGAAATAAAGACATTCATAACTTATCAAAACAGAAAAAAGAACAAAATGCTCTCCGACTCCACAAGCATGGACTCGGTTTTCGACGACGAAGAGGATGAGCAGATCGATTACTTCGTACCAGACGAAGATGTGAACACTAACGTTGTTAGAAAGACGATATTGAGCATAGTCCACGAAGAGATATTGGAAAACCTTAAAGAGGATGAAATCCAGATATTTGAACTCTGGCTCGATGGTTACAGTTACAAAGAAATAGAAGAAAAAGTTAGCGTCAATTTCAAAAGAGTGGACAACACTGTGCAGAAAGTAAAGAAGATAGTCAGAAGCAAGATAAGTGCCTCAATAATGCCATTTTTGGAGGGATGAATTCTTGAAACCGGACTTGAACGTAAAATCTGTAAGTGACATAGATTTCGAAAAGTTGTTAAAAATAGGTAAGAGAGTATTCTTATTCGATTTTGACAACACAATCGGAGTTTGGAAATCGCAAGTCATCCCGGAAAATATTCTCAATATATTTGAATACCTAAAATCAAACGGTGCGCAGGTCTTCATAATTACCAACGGTAAACGACGCGACATGCACAGCAAAACTGATGCGCGCATAATCTGGCGTTCACTAAAACCACTCACGTTCAAGGTCAAGAAGAATATAGGCAATCACCTCAAAGATAAGAGCAAAGTAGTAGTTATAGGCGACCAGATTTTCACAGATATACTATTTGGCAAACTTCTCAAAGCATACACAATCAAAGTTGAACCAATCGATACAAGCAAAGAATTCATCTCAACGAAATTCCTACGAATGATTGAAAAGGTATTCAATTTAAAATAGAACGGAATTGCTCAACGGAAGTTCAGAAGGAGGCGGGGAATGAAAAAGTTACTTGCCATACTGTCGGTTCTTTTGTTATTCTCGACAGTTCTTGGCGATGCAACTGACACGCGTATTTCAAGTATAAGGCCACAACACGACAGTGGATTCTTCGTAGAATTCTCGTCAATCGGGTACTCTTTCGAGAATAACGAAATCACTTCCCAACCACTCTTTGATATACTGGGTCAATTTAATTTAGGATTTAAGCACTATTTTACAAAAAATACGGTATTTAGCGCACAAGGTTTCTTCGTAGACGCGCAATTTGTTCCAACTGTCTATGGAGGAGCAGAGAGAACGGATCCCGGAATTTTTGTTCTTCTTGGTAGAACTTATCTTCATGGAGATTATCCAATTTATAATCTATCGGTAAAACCACATATCGAGGTGCTAAGCGGCGGTGCTATCATAGATGATGGATATGCAATAGGTAGCTTAAGCAAGAGTGCAATAACCGTCGCATTTTCTGTTAATACGAACATCGAGATATTTTCTCGAGTGGAGAGTGGTTTACTGATAGATGTGCTGCACAGCTCAACCGATACCTCGGTTCAAGAGGCGATAAATCAAGCTCGTCGAGACATGGCTTATGTAGTTGCAAACGTTGGGCTTACGTGGTATTACGACAGCTATTCAGGCATAGAAGTAGGTTACAGGTTTTTCTTGTTGAACAGAGATAGTCCGTTTACATATTTTCAAGGCCTTTCTTACACAGATTACGCCTTCAATTACTTAAAGCTCTTGAATGACAGTCTGCCGCCTGAAGAAAAGATTATCATACCATTCATTACGACGGACTATTATATAAGCTTTTCTGTTAAGTTTTAGGCTAATCTTCCACACAATCAGCAAATCCACACTTTTAAGATTTTGAGTGTGATTTGCTATATCAAAAGCTCCATTCTTTGGGAGGATTATCATGAACGCGAAGTCTCATCTTAGGTTCGTAATGCTATTACTTCTTGGCCTCTGTTCAGTATCTCTTGGTGATTCTACACCTGAGAAATACACAGGACATATCGATGCGACAATCACAGTTGATGGCATTGAGAGAACGTATTGTATGTACGTTCCAGACATTCCTGCCATACACAGCAAAGAACCATTACCGCTGCTCATAGCACTTCACGGTGCTGGTGGTACTGCAAAAGGGATGGAAGAGAATGTCACGCTTGGAAGATTTGATGAATTGGCATACACGGAAGGTTTCATAGTTGTATACCCAGAGGGTGTGCAAAAACAATGGAACGATGGCAAAAACGATACAAGCTCAGCAAAGAACGGTGTGGATGATGTTCATTTCATATCGACACTAATCGACATCATATCTCAGCAGTACAACATCGACACAAAAAGAATATATGTCACCGGTCTATCGAACGGTGGTATGATGGCCTTTCGACTTGCGTGCGAATTATCCGATCGAATAGCTGCTATAGCCGCCGTTGCTGCACTGATGCCAGAAAACCTTGCTTCGACTATTCCAAACGACAAAGTCTCAGTACTCTTAATCCACGGAACAGATGACCCATTAGTACCTTGGGATGGTGGAAATGTTCATCTCTTTGCCATAGAAGGCGGAAGAGTGCTATCTGTTACTCAGACTATAGAATTTTGGGTAAGACGCGACGAATGCACACTGCAAATATCGAAAACCTATCTATCAGACATCGACGAAACAGATGAAACATGTGTGTGGAAGGAAGAATACGCAAACGCACAAGATGGTGCAAGAGTAGTACTTTACGGTATCGATGGTGGCGGACATTCATGGCCTAGTGGAATAGTCAACCTTCCTCAGTGGGTCATCGGCAAGACAAATAGCGATGTCAATGCATGCGACATCATATGGGGATTTTTCAAAGATGTAAAGAAGAAATGAGAAGAATATTCACAGTTCAAACCTATTGACGAGCCAGCCGATGAATTTGGTGAAGATAATATCGTACACGTAGAAAAAAGCCTGAGTACCAATTACAACCAAGGCAAAATACTTTATTACGACCTGATCAAAGATCAGAAATTTTGATATAAGGTATACAGCCAATAGAGACAGATCAAAATAGAGAAACTTAAAGACCCAGTGTAATTTTGTCTTACTCTCAATTAGCGCCTTAATTACGGGATAGAACGACATTGGCACAAAGAGGAGTGCATACACCTTATCCGGAATTAGCAAGAACGCAAGTAAATCCGTCGCAAACGCAACTAAGATACCTGTTGAAATATTTGAGACTATCACAGGGATTGCAAGCATATAAGTTGCGATCGCTAAGAACGTGACCCTAGCTCTGATCAGAAGACCTATGTACAATGAGACTATAACAAGTGCTGCAACCATGCCACTGTACGCAATTCTCTTAGCCCGGTCCACATTATCCCCTTCCAATCATTCTCCAATCATTCTCAAAAGCACGAAATGAAATCGCTACCAAAGCATTCGCAACATGCATCAGTACAAGCCAAACATGCACACGTAGTACAACAATCACCGCAGAAATTGCTGTCTGCTGAACCTTGTGGCACATTGTAATATCTCCTATTCGCAGCCTTGTAATGATTGTTAAGTTGATAAAGTGCCTCTTTGTATTCTTGATTGGAAGGATCCATATCTGCGGCCTTTTGTATATAACCGTATCCATCCGAATAGTTGCCTTTATTTATTAAGACAACTCCCATGAGAAAATACCATTCCGCATTTCTCGTTCCCATTCTATTGAGATCCTGCTCAGCTACCGCAAAATTCTGACTATTGATATATCCCCTTATCCTCTGAAAATCAGGGTCATATCCGGCATAACTATTTGAAGAATTGCTGTAATTACCATCTTCAGAACTACTGCTCTGCCCTTTTCCATAGTTTTCCATTATGTACTCGTATGCCTCATTAATCTCAGCCAATTTCTCATCTGCGAGATTTTTTAAAGGATTGTCCTGATATCTATCTGGATGGTACTTCTTGACAAGCTCCTTATATGCTTTCTTTATATCTTCTATCGATGCGTTCCTGTCTACACCTAATACCTTGTACGGATCTTTCGTCAACTTTCTCACCTCTCAAAAGCTTTTCAGTTTTATCCGCAAGAGACAAATATATGATATTGTCCAATATGCCCTTATTCTTTTTGACATCCAAGAGTTCGTACGCCTTAGTTATGTTCTCAAGATAACTGTACAACATGAACCTCACATTATCCGAGACCTCTTCCTTAAATCGTGCAATATCTCTGCCAGAGTATTCAAACGCATACTTTATCGGATTATACTTATCTTTCTTGACGTCGTCTACCAAATCATCGAATGCATCGACTACGTATATCCATCTTCCCAAATTATATCCTATGAACCTTAAAATTTCACCAGATTTTCCATCCAATATATTGAAAATCTCCTCTGTAACCTTTCCAAACAAATGGCTCATCTTGTCTATATCACCGGAACGTTCACGTTCCAATGACGATATCTCTGCCAGATTTTTATCGATGATATCTATCTTCTCTTTAAATTGCTCGACATTTCTCAGTTTCAAAATCTTTGAAGCTAACAGTGAAAACACATTTCCATCATCATTGTAATCATCAATTAGCTTTCTATTGTTCAGAACCACGTTCATGGCGGCGGCGTATTCCACGTACGGATTTTCAAAATAACTCACCCTTCTCATGTTGTAAACACAAAACCGCTTTTTTGGCACATTCGAACCATACTCAATAGAAGACAAAAATAGTGCCAAAAAGGTCAAATCATAGTTCAGCACATATTTTGAAGGATAATTCAATTTTCCCAAGGCAGTACAGACACCGCAATAATAACCTCTAAAAACATCATACTCCTTTATCTTCAACTCTGGCTTCAAAGGAGTTACATAACCAAATATACAACCACGTCCTTTCATGTCTTTTATTAACCTATTTCACATTTCTCTCAATTACACTAATTTCATCATCAGTCAACTCGTACAAACGATACACCAATTGATCAATCTCACGTTCGTATCGTGATGTATCTTTAAGTACATCTTGTTTTTTGATAGATATGAGCGTATCCACCAAATCTTCTATTTGTCTCACAACCATCTCATTCTCCGATGTTACTATCGGAATTGGCATTATCTCAACATATTGGTTCGATAATCTAAGACCGGTGAAGCCATATTGATGCACAATTTTTCTTGCATAAAACAAGATAGTGCTTGAATTTAGAACTGCCATGATATACTTCATATTTTGCTGCGATACGAAAAAGGCCATGCTATCGAGCACATACACTCCTTCATCAACCAGACAGAACTTAGGTTGCTGTGTAATCCTTTGCCATGCCACTTTTTCCTTTTCGATTTCTGAATAATAAGTACAATTACGCAACTCCCACCAATAATCTCCTTTATTGTACCGCTCTTTTGCCTTGTTTTCAAATGGCTTTAGATACCTCATTAAAGATGGAATCTCGTGTTCGATGAATATTTCAGGTTTCTCACCCTTTCTATTCTTGTCAGTCCAACCTGCAGGGATAACGATCGCCCAAGTGCCTGTCCACTTGCAATAGTACTTATCAACATCCCTACCTTGCAAAATAGGCTTGAGAAATCTCTCAGTCATGTTGCGTTCCGTTTCACCCCTACAGCCATTCAAAATGTCATTGCGCGTTGCACTGTCTATGATAAACGCATCGTTGAGCCCGGTTATAATCCCGAGATATGTCCTAACAGACCAATCTTTCAACGGCCGTCCATTATGTTCTATCTTCTCTTTCAGTCTGTGTTCTGCATCATCACCGATGAACCAAGTGTCATTACCCAACTTATTAAGAACCACTCCATCATTTCTCAATATCTCAGCGATATCGATGCGGTCTTTTCTTCCATCGACAATTGTCACTGCCTTTGTACGATATTCATTTTCCGATTTTTGTACAACGATGATACACGTATCAACAGCGGCACTCTCAAATGCCTTAGGTCCCAAATCTACAAGCACTTTCGGGTTATACCGTGCAAGAAAACCACGTAACTTTTCACCGTAGCCTGCCCTCATCCACTTATTTGAAGTAATATATACCAAATGACCGTTATCTTTGAGTATCTTCATCCCACGTTCAAAAAACAAGCAGTATATATCGCCTGTCCTATCGAATAGCTCGTATCCTTCGTTCTTGTAAAGATCAGCGTACTTCAACCTTCCGTCAATTGGCTTTTGCAACTGGATGTAAGGTGGATTGCCAATCACAATATCGAACCCGCCCTTTTGATGAAAAACCTCCGAGAAGTACACTTCAAAATCGAACTCCCTACGTCCATTAGTAATCTCATATATCAGCCTTTCAATCTCTGTTCTGTATTCCTGCTTTTTAGACAAATCTATTTCGTTGAAATACAAATACTTCAATCCCTCAAGTTCTTTGAATAGTCCCATGTTAAACAAGTTCTTCTCGACATTCAACAGTGCATCACCATGTACTATCTTGTAATCAAGATTTGGAAGCGGCTCTATTTTGTCAGTGCCGTCCTCGTCGACTATCATATAGAGCCAAGCCCTCAACTTACATATCTCAACTGCGCCCGGGTCTACGTCGACACCATATATCGAATTCTCTATAATATACCGTTTCAAATCGTATTGCCTGACATACTTTCTTGTATACATCGAAAGTAATTTTCTCAACCTTGTAATCTCGTGAATCATCCCTATAGGAAAGGCCCCAGATCCAACAGCAGGATCGCAAATCTTCACACCTGCAAGCAACTCATCGATCTTCTCAGCATTCTTAACTACGAATTCGGGAATTTCCGCCTTGTACGTAACATCTTCCCCTGCCCCTTCAATCAACTCAATTAGTGCTCTATCTTTTTCATTAGCCATTTGGATGAATTCTCCACGTCTAACGAATGTTTCGATTGCTTCTCTCAGACCTTCCATATTTGGTAAGCGCCTAGACAACTCTGACTCAAGATAACTTATCAAACTCTCTTGGCACATGTAATGCACAATATCTCTACTCGTATAATACACGCCATATTCCTTGTTAAAATCCCGTTCTCTTTTCAATTTCAGCATCCTCACGTATTCATCAAAATTCTCTTGCCTAATTGCATTGAGCTTTTCATATATCTTCCCGAGCAATTCAGGATCCAGTGCAACCTCTTTTTCAAATTGCTCTTCCTCGTTGACCGTGAAGGCATAATTATCGAACACATCCAATATCCCATTCTTACCATCACTAGAAAACAACTCATTCGGCAATAAAATCTCCGTATGTAACCAATCATAGCCGTTTATTGGATCGAAGAGTCCACCATTGAGAAATGGAATCTTGCAACCAAATCTACCGTAGTAATCATCTTCCGAACGTCTATCCGTTCTGAGAGCTTCATAGAAAAAAGGCTCAAGAACATCGTTATAGAAATTTACGTAATCGCAGAACTTTCGCTCATACAACTGCCTCAGAAAATCCTTTGGTCCACTTCCCCAACGTTCACCCCTTTTAACGCCAAACCAGCCCTTCTTCTGCAAGAAATACAAAAACGTAATCTGGCCAAGCAACTTCTTGGCGAAATCTACAGTCGTTATGCCTTTCCTTGCGAATTCATCCCTCACATATTCGTCACTCTCAACAATCCTATCCAGTTCAATCTTTGTTCGTATGAAAAGGTCCCTATACTCATCGAAAAATCCCTTTGCCATCTTCTCAACATTGAACGCCTCTTTCAAATCAGCGAGTGTCAATCTTCTACTCTCATCTTTCAACAATGGCAATATCCTATTTTGCACCGCATTGTTATGCTCATTTGCACCGACGAGGAACGACCAACGAATTGCAGGTACAATTCTTCCACCCTCATCATCCTTATCGAAGTTGCGACTTGGCATAACAAACGAAAAGTGCCAATCGTCCATGCATTTAGGCACAAAGGCAGCAACCACCCCATCTCTTAACAACTCGCCACCATATCTTCCCGCCAGATAACACCCAATGAAATTACGTTCCATCGTCCTCGAGCGATCACTATCAATGCCCTCTCCATCTTGCAAATAGACGATTAGCACATCTACCTCAGTCTCATCACTCAATCTGCATCGTGCAACTACCTCGTATCTCGATATATACTGTTGAAAAGCAAGAGGCACATACGCCTCTTGCCAAGTACCTTTAGTTGTATTCTCTATCTCTTCTCTACTAAGTCTAAAAAGACGCATGACAAACTCTATGAACTTCTCCCTATCAAACCTCGAATCAAAGGTATCATCTATAAGAACCCTGGCCAACTCTTCATCCATTGAAATGGACTCCTCTCTGTGGGAGGTAAGAAGACCCTGGTCAGATCCGCAAAATAATCAAGTGCTTAGATCACTTTGATGGATAGTAAACCGACTGATCCAATTTCCTTAGTAAGAATGAAGTCAGACTTAGCAAATCAAGGCAATCTTGCTCGTTTATTTCTAATTTGTTAGCTGGCTCATGTGCTGTAGGATTTCTTCCTACTTTGATCAGACCAACTGATAAATTCTTCAAACCTTCCTGTATATCCCTTTCTGTTGTCGTCTCACATTTCGTTACCTTAAGAACTCCACCTTTGCATGACCAAACCTCTTCCATCAGGTTTACCCCGGTAATTGATTTCTTTGACTTCTCTTTTACCGCATGTTCGTAAATCTTTACTGCCTCAAATACGGCATGAAAGAAATCTCCCTGTAGGTAATAATCAAGACAGTTCTTAATAATCTCCTCATGGAATCCCATTGAATAGAACTTTTTAATTGGCTTGCTAATGGAAATGCCAGCATTTGCTTGTTCCAATATTTTTTCAACTTTCGGTATCTGCTTTTCACTGACCAAAAGGATCAAAAACTTCTTCAGTAGATCATCTCTTCGAACAGGGTCCATTTTCTGCTTACCAAGAGTCATAATCCACTCATAAATCCGCTTTGCACGCTTTGATGTAATAGCAGCTACCTCTGGAAAATCCTCTCGTTGAAAACTGAATACGGGCATTGCAGCTCTGTCAATTTCGTTTAATGAAGTGTCATACTTCAGTATGTCACCAATTCGAATAGCAATCATTTGATAATTTGGTCTATCACCCATTGTTACTCGCCTCCATTTCAAAGACATCTTGGAGAAACGAATTTCTCTTAATTTCATTATCATTAACGCTATTTCGAAGTTCAAATCCTGTGTTTCTTACATGGTTAATGCTTCCTAATTATTCGCCTTGTAAAATGCGGATTAATCTATCAATCTCAGCATAGCAGTTATCGAAATACTCTTCATCATTCTCTGTAGTATTTTTCGAATTGACGTCATCAAGTAATTTTTCCAACTTTCTTAATATCTCTTCTTTTCTTTCATCAATATGAGGAGGGTAGAACTTTTTAAACTCTTCAACTATTTCGGGCTTGTAATAAAACTTCGAGGATGTTTTTGGATTTCTCGGATCAAGCTGACGCTCATAGGCTAGCTTGTCCTTGTATCGGACTCGTAGGTATGTTTTGATTTTTTCAAAGCATGAATGCTTAATATTAGGAATCTGTTCTTTCACAGCCCTCCATAGTTGATTATAATCCAAAGTGAAACCTTCTCGAATATCATCTCGAAAGATAGTTCTGTTTTTGATTCCAACGATGTATCTATTTTGCTCATCCGTCAGTTCTTCTTGTTTTATAAACTTAATTGGTATTGCATCCCCACCCTCATGATTTTTGAGTTCGATCAAAACTAGTTTAAGCGCGTACTGGGATGAATCACGAATATCGTTCGAAAGAGAAGATCTAAATTGATTTATGAACTCAAAAACCTCACCAGCTGTACCCTTTTTCAATTGCGTTTGTATCGCATTGAGAACATTTTTCGAAGATCCGGCCAGTTGCAGAGAAAACGATAATAGATAACCTATGTTGTGCTTTTCTCCAAAATGTCCTACTAGAAAATCGTTGAAATTTAGGAGGCAAGCCTGACATTCACCATAGACATTAAGGTCTAGATACTCCGATTGTGGCACGTTTCTGTGCACTATGCGATTACGAAGAGATATTACGAATTCTAGATTTTTTCTAACTGGATTAGACTTATCATCTTTATAAAATTCTTTCAAGCATGTCGATAATTCCCACCATTTATATTCCTTAAATTCTTGACCGTTTACATGTTCAACTATCTTCTCGTAACGTACTCTCTTCATACCTGCAGACTTCTTTGCATAGTAAGGTTTGATTGAGTTCTTAATAAAATATGCGTGGAACAAGCTTGTCCATGCAATGCACATTATCGTTATAAAACCCTCGGTTCTAAAAAACGTACCAGGCTTGTTGTATAATTCGATAGCTAGCATTGCTGAATCAATTGACTTTTTGAGTAACTGCTTTACTATACTTTTCTCTCTCCCCATATAGATCACTCTTCTGAAGAATGAACGATGCTTGCGAGTATCACAAGATGTAGAATATTTAGAAAGTCGATCAACGATCTTTCGTACTCTACTCAGCCGTCTACTTTACCTCTTTCGATTATTTCTATCTCCTCATCAGTCAATTCATAAAGCTTGTAAACTAACTGATCTATTTCACGTTCGTAAGCACTCGTATCCTCTTGCGGATTTTGTTTCTTGATCGATATGATTTTGTCGACTAAGGATTCTATTTGTTTTACTAACGGCTCGTTCTGCCAAGTAAGTGGAGGAATTGGCATTATTTCAACATACTGGTTTGATAGTCTAAATCCCGTAAAACCATATTGATGTACTATTTTTTTGACGTAAAATAATATAACTTTTGAGTTCAAAACAGCCATCTGATATTTCATAGTTTTGTCAGAAACAAAGAATGCCATGCTATCAAGGATATAAACGCCTGGATCAACTAGGCAAAATGCCGGTTCTTGAGTTATTCTTTGCCAAGCTACTTTTTCCTTCTCAAACTCAGGGTAGTAAGTTGCAGCGCATCTTTGAAGAGCATACCATTCATACCTTATATTTGTTTCCTCTTTGTTCCGTTTTGATAGCTCATTCTTAAATTGTAAGAGATAGCCGTATATGCTTTGATATTGCTTCTTGAATTCCTCTTCAGCTTTGTGACTCGCACCTTGTATTGATATGTCATTATGAAGCGGGAAATGCCACGGAATAAAAATCACCCACAGCCCTGCCCATTCATAATAGTATCGTTCTATGTCTCTCCCGCGTAGGATTGGTTTTATAATTTCCTCCGTCCTCTTTCTTTCTTCCTCATCCCTGCAATTTCTAAGTATTTCCTCACGTTTTGCGCTGTCTATGATGAATGCTTCGTTAAGTCCAGTCAATACTCCACGATAAATTCTTACATCCCAATCCTTCAATGGCCTCCCAATTCGTTCGATTTTCTCTTTTAATCGCTGTTCAGCATCGCTGACAATGGACCATTCATTCTTTGTCAGATTCGTTAGCACAACGCCGTTTTCTTTCAGTTCTTGAGCTATGTTTAGATGATCTTTGTTATTTCCAGTGATAGTTACAGCTCTTGTTCTTTTCTCATTTGTTGCTCTTTGAATAATCACTATGCATGTGTCGACAGTTGCATTCTCAAAAACATCCGGTCCTAAGTCTATAAGCACTTTAGGATTGTATCGACTGAAGAATTCTCTTAACTTTTCACCGTAACCTGCCCTCATCCATTTGTTAGATGTGATGAAAGTTAGATGTCCTTTATCTTTCAGTATGTTCATCCCTCTTTCGTAGAAGAGACAATATATATCTCCCATCCTGTCAAATACTTCATACCCAAGATTCTTATACAAATCGGCATACTTATTGGTACTGTCTAAAGCCCTCTGCAATTGAATATAAGGCGGATTTGCGATTACTATATCAAATCCACCGTTTTGGTGAAAAACTTCATAAAAAGATATTTCTAAATCAAATTCCTTGTGTCCGTTAGTTACAAGATAAACTAATTCATCAATTTCTTTTCTAAGTTCATGCTTTCTTTCAGGATTGGTTTCACTAAAGTACTGATGTTTTAGCGCTTCGAGTCTAACAATCAAATTAGAATTGAATAGATTATGCTCTATAGTAAGCAGTGAATTTCCACAAAGTATTTTGTAGTCGAGATTTGGAAGTGGCTTTATATTGTAAAAGTCATCTTCGTCTACTATTAGAGAAAGCCAAAACCGCAATTTGCAAACTTCCACTGCACCTGCGTCTATATCAACTCCATAGAGTGAATTCTCTATTGTATGACGTTTCAGATCATACTGCGTGATATTATTACTAATGTATATTGATAGCAGGGTCCTCAATTTTACAATCTCATGCATCATACCTATTGGGAAAGCGCCGGAACCTACGGCAGGGTCACAAATCTTGACGTTTGCAAGAGTTTTATCAATTGTATCAGCATTTTGTCTTACGAATTCTGGAATTTGTGGTTCGTATTTCGTTTCTCTCTGCAGTCCATTCTCAATTGCTTGGAGCTTCTTGACTGAAGTTCTTTCCCATTCTTGGAGTGCTTCTGCATTGGTAACAAAGTCTTCAATGTTCTGTCTTAAATCCTGCTCATTTGGAAAGAGCACTGATAATTCCGTCTCAAGGTATTCTATCAAGGTTTGTTGGCACATGAAATGTACTATTTCTCTTGGCGTGTAGTAGACTCCGTATTCTTTGTTGAATTTTGATTCCTCTCCAGTTTTCAATGCTTTGAGGTATTCATCAAAATTATCATCTCTAATAGCGTTTAATTTTTCATATATCTTACCGAGCAATTCAGGGTCAAGGGCAACTTCTTTTTCTAATGGTTCTTCCTCGCTGACGGTAAAATTGTATCTATCGAAAACGTCCAATATTCCATCACCAATATCTCCTTCTTTGGTCCTGTTTTTATTTGAGAACAACTCGTTTGGCAGCAAGATTTCTGTATTTACCCAGTCATATTCGTTCATTGGATCGAACAATCCGCCGTTGAGAAATGGAATCTTGCAATCGAATCTACTGTAGTAGTGATCATATGCACTTCTGTCAGTTGTAAGAGCCTCATAAAACAATGGTTCGAGTATATCATTGTAGAAATTTCTGTAATCCCCAAATCTTCTTTCGTATAACTGCCTCATGAAGTTCTTCGGACCTGTTCCCCAAGGTTGACCTTTCTCAACACCAAACCAACCTTTCTTTTGCAAGAAGTACAAGAATGTGATTTGGCCAAGTAGTTTCTTTACAAAATCGACTGTGTGTATTTTCTTTTTCTCGAATTCTTCCTTCACCTTTTTGTCACTCTCAACGATTTTGTCAAGCTCAACCTTTGTTCTTATAAATAGGTCCCGGTATTTCTCAAAAAACTCTTTCGTTACTATCTCAACATCGAATGCATTTTGTAATTCATCAAGCGTTAGTCCTTTAGCTTCAGATGTGAGAAGTGGCAACATTCTACTCTGAATTGTATGGCTACGTTCGTTTTTACCTACCAAGAATGACCACCGTTTTGGGGGTGTTAGTTCTTCCTTAACCTTAACTCCTCTATCGGGTGTGGTTTCAAGAATGTAATTTGTTCTAACAAGAGAAAATCTCCAATCACTTGTGTCAGGCGATACAAACGCAACAAGTGCAGCATCTTTAATGCTGGTGCTTCCGTATTTTCCGGCAAGATAAGAGGCCACAAAATTGCGTTGTGCAGTCCTTGCTCGTTGCAGGTATTTTGTATCTTTTACGTACACGACAAGTATGTCTAACTTCTTACCATCTTCTGTTATGTATCTTGCGATCCTTTCATATTTTGATATGTATTCCTGAAAACTTTCCGGTATGTAGCTACCTTGCCACGGTCCCTTTCTTGTTCTTTCGATATCATCCGTGGTTAGTCTCAGAAGATTTACTATGAATGACAGGAATTTACTTCTATCAAATTCGGACTCAAAAGTTTCATGGATAATTCTTCTTGCAGCTTGTTCATCCATTACATTTTCCCTCCTGATTCCTTATGCTAAAGTTGTGTATAGTGATAACACTACTTCTCTTTTTCCTTTAGCTAAAGCAGTGCTGCTAGAATAATGGGGCTTAAAAAATTCATCAGGTATTTCTCTTTGCAAAACTGAAATTGCTTTAACCGGGTTTTCTAAATCCTTTCCCATCTTTTCAAGTTCTCTAACAACCTTGTCTATGGTAACTTTTGGTAGATCTCCGTTTTCGATTACATCTGTCAGTTTTTTTAGTTTTTCTTCTTGATCTTCTGTCAATTGTTTAGCATTGCTCAGTATGGCTTTGATCATCTTTATAAGTTTTTTGGCATTACCGCCGCTACCTTGTTGCGGAACAAAGTCTTCGATTATTGAATTGTAGAACGCTGTCTTGTTGACGTCGAGCAAATTATAGTATTCTTCTAGTGGCAATATGATTTTCGGCTCATTTTCGGAACATTCAAATATCTTTGCCGTTGTTAGAAAATCTATTTCCCTTGAATTGTTTCCACTCGACAAGAAAAATTTCATCAGCTTACCTCTTCTGAAGAATGTTATGAGTGAATTTTTTAGAAGTGTGTCGGCAATAAGTTTTGTTGGTTCTCCATTTATATTCCTACTTGAACGTGCTTTTTTTGGTAGACGTTTCACTTTTTCAAAAACTTCTGGATCATTGTCACGAACATTTTCAATCACTCTCAGGTATCGAAGTTCACTCTCTTCGATCTCCCCATTTTCTGTAAGCGTTTCTTTTGATATCAACTTGTTGAAGAGTTCGTGTGACGAAACAGGCTCATTCTCGGTGAGTATGGCACTGTCTCCACCGAGCAAATTCAAAAATTCTTCTATCTTCTTTTGAGCTATCTTGCTCAGACTTATTTCATCATCAGCTTGTGCAGTCGGGAAAAAGTTGAATGTGTATATTCTGTCGAAAGATGTATCGATACGATTGACCCTTCCTACGCGTTGCATCATTCGCGTTGGATTCCAAGGTATGTCGTAGTTTATCACTATGTTGGACCTATGCAAATTGACGCCCTCAGCGAGTACTTCCGTAGAGATCAATATCTTGTACTTATTCTCTTGTTCTCTTGCCCTTGCATCGAAATTTCGTATGATAATTTCTCTCATAGTTTCTGAAGAACTTCCATGGAAGCAAATTGCGACTTCCCCAAACTGTTTATTTATCTCGTCGGTCAAGTACTCAGCTGTCTCTTTTGATTCTGTAAATATGATTATCTTGCTCTTCTCACTTTTCAAAACTTCATGATGGCGTAAATTGTGAATGAGCGTTTCTAATTTTGGGTCTTGCTGTATATTTTTCCATGTCGATATTATTTGCTGTAGGATTTTTAGATCTTTTCTAAGGTCAACGACGAATTGTGGCCTAAAGTCCTCACTGCTGTAACGTTCTGCTTTATTCTCATCAATAAGTCTTTGAACACCTTCTTCGTCATCTTCTTTAATGAGTTCAAATATCTTGTTGAAATACTTCTTGCTTACGTATACCGTCCCGCTCTCGTACATTTTGATAAACTTTTCGTACGAATCAGCGAATCGTTCTACGGTTTTCCTGAATGCATAGAAACTGCTTTCTAAGCGCTTGACAAGGAGTACCTTCATAAACCCGCCCATGTTACGTTGAGATTGTGCCTCAAAAGCGGTAAGTTCATCTCTTAAATAAAGAAGTGGCATGTATCTCGAGTATGTGAGTTCCTGTGTAAGTAATTTGAGTGTCTCGGTGAACGCTCTATCTTCTTGATCATCCAATTCATAGAAGAGGGGCTTGGGAGCCTCTACTTCCGGGAATTTAATCTTATTGTTTTTGAGATCGTCTGCGAAATACTTTTCGATCTCTGACCTCGTTCTTCTTACCATGATATATTTCAAAACCTTGTCACGAATTTCTTTTGCATTTTCTCTAGTAACCGCTAAGAATTTATCATAGTCTTGTTTCTTATCTATTCCCTGTAACTTTTCATCAAGCTTGTTGAAAAACGCTTCAAGATTTGGAACACCCGGAATCGTACTATTTCGTGGACTTTGGAAGAGCTTTATGAGATTCAGTATGTCCCTTGGTGAATTATTGTAAGGCGTAGCAGAAACCAGTATAACCCGCTTTCCACGACATATCTTGGACAATTTGTCATAGCTTTGTGTATCCTCCGATCTAAATCTATGTGCCTCATCTATAATTATGTTTTTGTATTCTCTTTCTCTGACCATCTTAAGTGCTTCACCAAGCTTACCTACTGATATCCAATCAGCAGGTACCTTGAAATCAGAGAGCACATTCGGCCAAGAACCGGGATTTTCTCTTTCAATCAATGACGGAGGAGCTATGATCAATGTTCTACCATCAAGTTGACTTGCAAGCATCGTTGCTACATAGGTCTTACCAAGTCCAACGACATCAGAAATGAAAACACCGCCATACTCTTCCAAAATTTTTTTGGCATTTAGTACTGCTTGTTCCTGATACTTAAATTGTTTAAAATTCTCTGGAAAGTATATCGCAGAGAGTTTCTCATCTTTATTTAATTCATCTTTGAAGTACTCATACAAGAGCTTCAAGTACAACTCATACGGGCGGACGTTTTCGTTTAACCAAGTCTTCTGTGTGATGGTCTGAACGTAATCGTCTGTAACATCAACTGCATCCTCCCAAAGCTTATTAAACTTTGCTCTTGCAAATTCGTAGTCGGATCTGTTCTTGAGTTCCACGTTAAATTCGAGATTGTCTTCAAGGCCCGATTGCGTGAAATTACTTGAACCTGTTATAACCCTTCCTACGTCCCTATCTCCTTCTTTGAAAGTCATGATGTACAACTTCGCATGTGTCTTCCGAGAAGGATAAGCCTTTATTTTCAACTTGCCAGACCTTATCCAGTCGACAAATTTCTGAATTCCTTCCTCTACTTCCAGTTTGTCGTTGGAATTTGAAATTTCATTTTCGACGGCTGTGCCGATTAACTCTTTCGTTTCATAATCTGATGGACGCAGACGCATATCTTCTTCGTGCTCTTCATGCGATGTTTCTATGAGGTTATACGTTTCTTGATCCGTTGAAATGCCAATCAATATCCGAATCTTCTCAGTGTTTTCAAGAGACTTGTACAACGCATGAAAACCACTTAAATAAAAATATCCAACCAATACGTCAAAATTCCTTGAGTCCTTTATAAGCTGATTGAATCGGTCTTTTAGAGTTTGATTTTGCTCGTTTGTTATAAAGGTTAAATCCGTGCCTTGAAATAACGGTAAAAATTCGCCATCTTGACCCAAAAAATATGCGGACATTATAGCCACCTGCCATGATTGTTTGTAATTCAATTATATCCTTTTCTTGACAAATTTTGACCATATTTTTCGAAAATATCAGAAAAGGTTGATTGAAAAAACTCGGCCGTTATTTCTTGCTTAACAAACAATTTATACAACATATATACACTATGTGAAAATTTGTAAGTTATGGTAAGCTCTTTAATGCCTTCATATCAAAAAAGAATTATCTGTGTCTTAACAATCAGAAATTCAAAGTTACATAAAGAAGATTACCGTAATACTTTAGTTTTGGTCAATTGGTACATGCCATCAATCCAGATTGCGGTTATTTGGTGTTTGAGTAACTCTGCTTTGTTGAATTCGCCGAGTAGTTTGTGATAACATATGTAATTGAGGGGTGAGTTCTTTTGTGGCGAAGGGGAGGTGATGGGAATGAAAAAGTTTTTGGTAGTTTTATCGTTGCTCGTAGTTATTCTTTCTTTTGCGGCTAAGGTTGAGCTGGTTTTTTGGACACATGAGGATCCCAACAGGACGCCTTTGGAGGAAGGGTATATAAAAGAGTTTCAGAAGATGTATCCTAACGTTGAGATCAAGAGAGTTACTTATCCATCTGACAAGATAAAGGAAGTTCTACTTACTGCCTTTGCAGCAAGGAAAGGGCCGGATATATTTAACATCGAGATACAAGATGAGTATCCATACATTGTCAACGGAAGAGTTGCTCCAGTTGATTTAAGCGTTTTGGGTTTGAAAACCTATAACGATTTGAAAAATCAGTACCTTGAGGGTTCTCTCGATGCAGTAACTTACAAAGGCAAGATATATGGTTTGCCACTTGAACTAACAAACTGGTGTATATTTATCAACAAGAAGTATTTCAGAGAAGTTGGTCTTGATCCGGAAAAGGATTATCCGAAAACGTGGGAAGATATGGTCAGGATCAGTGAAAAATTGGTCATTAGAGATGGACAAATTATCAAAAGAAGAGGATTTGACTTTAGGTATCCATACTATTTGACTTTCTTCGTACCGATGGTTGAACAACTTGGTGGGGCACTTTTCAGCGCAGATGGAAAAACGGCAATAATTAACGATAACGCATGGATAAGAGTCTTGGATTTCATGAAACAATGGGGACCAAATGGCAAGAATTTGGGCTCGCCGACGTACACTGCTGCCAGAAAAGAGTTCAACAAAGACAACAACACAGTGGCAATGTGTGAATCTGGGTTGTATCAGATAGACAGGATAAGGACGGAAAATCCAGCGTTTTACAATTCCAATGAGTGGATGGTAGTGCCATGGCCAGTGTTCAAAAACGCAGTGAGAGATGTTAAATGTAACTATTACGGTCATTATTACATGGTTAATGCTGAAAGCTCAAAAGAAAAACAGCAGTGGGCATGGAGGTTTATAAACTTCATGTTGAGTCATCCACAAGATTATTTGGTAAAAGTTGGTTTGATCCAGCCTAGGAAAGATTTGATTGAGTCAGATGTCTTTAAGAATTATCCATATTCAGATGTATTCTTGGAAGACATGAAGAAGGCACATATCGTTCCACTACATCCACAAGGTCCACAGATAGAACAGCTCATCCGCGAGGCAGTTGAGTCTGTTATGCTTACCAATACCTCAAGCCGAGATGCTTTGAATACGTTGAAAAGGAAGGTAAATGACCTTTTGAAGGAAGAGCAATAATTCAAGGTGGGCGCTTGCCCACCTTGATTGTAAGGTTGACTTTGGAAATGCAAGTATGCAAATACAAAGTAGGGGTGATATTCTTTGGAGAGAAAAAAGGCGATTTGGGGCTTTGTATTTACCATCCCTGCAATTGTTTTCTTCCTTATCTTCGATTTTTATCCAGTTGCAAACGCTTTTTGGATGAGTTTTTTCAAAAAGGACCTATTGTCTTTGAATCCACCAAAGTTTATAGGGTTCAAGAATTACACGTATCTTTTTACATCAGAGGCATTTTGGAATTCTGTTAAGGCAACAGCCATATTTACTTTTGGTACATTTGTTCCTATGGTTCTTGTCAGTTTAGCTCTTGCGGCATTGATAATAACTCGCAAAAGATTCCAGAAATTCCTTCAAATGGCTTACTATTCTCCGGCAGTTTTGTCTTCCGTCGTTGCTGCTATGATATGGTTATTGATGTTTGATCCACGTGGATTGGCAAATCAATTTTTGAATTATTTTTTCAATACGTATGGCGTGGATTATCACTGGTTGTCAAATGAGAATATGTTGCGTCTTGCCACGATTATAGTGTATTTCTGGAAGTATGTAGGATATTTTACAGTCATTTTCATTTCTGGGATGGCAAGTATTCCGAAGTCTATACACGAAGCAGCCATTGTTGATGGTGCGAGTGGGTGGCAAGATTTTCGCCATATAACTTTGCCGTTACTTAAACCGACCACGTTACTTGTCTCCGTGATGTCGATGATTCAATGTCTAAAGACGTTCAGTACTCAGTATCTCTTCGTCCAAGGAGGAGCACCAAGAGGCCCGATAGATGTGATAACACTGAATATATACAACACGGCTATAAGGGATCACCAAATCGGTAGAGCAAGTGCCATGAGTGTAATCTTGTTCTTCGTGATAATGTTCTTCACGTATCTTCAATTTAGAGTTTCAAGATCAGAAGAAATATCTTACTGATTTGGTGGGGTGATTGTGTGAAGAAGAAAATTATTTCTATAACGATAGATGTTATTATTTGGATTTTCTTATTAGGTTTTGCTGCAATTGTTTTGATTCCACTTGCCTTTATGTTTACAGCATCTTTCATGCCTTCAAATGAGATCATGAAAATGCCATATCCTTGGATTCCGAGCGAGTTTAGGTGGCAGAATTATTGGCAGACGATAAAGGGTAACGATGGAAATTTCTTGTTTTTGCGAAGTATATGGAATTCGTTCTTAGTTGCCTCTATTACAACCATTGGTACAGTTTTTCTCTGCTCTCTCACGGGTTTTGGACTTGCAAAGTACAAATTCAAGGGTAGGAATTTCGTTTTCTTCATGATTTTGGGTACATTGATGATTCCATTTGAGGCGATTATGATACCGCTTTATTTGATAGTGACAGAAATGGGGATGCAAGATACATACGCGGGTATGATCATACCACTGTTAATGAGTCCGTTCGGTGTGTTCATGATGCGCCAGTACTTGCTGACTTTCCCAGATGAAATGCTCGATGCTGCAAGAATAGATGGCGCAAGTGAATTTGGCATATATTGGCGTATAGTGCTACCAAATAGCGTTCCTGCAATCGCAACTCTTTCGATATTGACTTTTAGGTCGCAGTGGGACAATTTGCTTTGGCCATTGCTAATTGTGCAGAGCCCTGAAAAGAAGACGATACCACTATTTATCACTATCTTTGTGACTGAAAAGTACACAAATGAAGGTGCGATGATGGCGGCTGCAGCAATAGCAAGTATACCAATGATAATTCTCTTCTTGACTTTGACGAAATATTTCTTGGCAGGTTCTGAAGTTTTTGCTGCAAGAAAAGATTGATGATTTAACTGAAAATAGAAATGATAAATCTCCACCTATTAAGGTGGAGATTTTTTATTCTTCTCTATTTATCATCAATTTACCGTCAGACAAACTACGATGCTGACGTATATATTAATGCAGACAGAATAATCCCACGAATGGGTTTAGAGGAGGTGACACCATTGTATAGCGTAAGTATGTTTGTGAATGATATTTGTAATTACAGATGTCTTTACTGCTATAGACACATTGGAAAGGGAGAAATGTCTGAAGAACTTTGTTTCAAGATATTGGAACACTTAAGAAAGAATGATTTTTCAAAGATTTCATTTGCTGGAGGAGAACCAACTCTTGTCAGATGGAATATATACGAAGCAATAAAATATGCAAAAGAATTGGGGTTTGTCACTGAACTTATAACGAATGGAACAAATGGGATAGATAAAGAATACATCGGCTATTTGGATGTTATTTCTTTCGATGTAGACACATTGAACCCTGACGTATGTTTTAAACTTGGCAAAAGAAGAAACCATGTGNAAAATGTTGCCAATATATTGGAACAACTCNATGATNCNCACATCAAAGTGAAAATNAACACGGTAGTAACAAGATACAATCTCGATGATGTAGTAAACATCGCATATTGGATAAAGAAACAACCAAAAGTATACAGATGGAAGGTTTTCCAATTTTTACCTTCTGAAGGATTGGCAAAGGTCAATGAAGATGCTTTGAAAATCTCAAAAATGGAGTTTGACGAGGTCGTAGGAAAGATATGTTCTGACTTCGACACTTGCAAAAAATGAGAAAAATCTAAACGAGGCATGAATAAAAATTAAAATGAAGATTTTTTACTTCGCCACTTTTACCTTTTAGTCACTACACGCCACTTTTCTCCTTTATTCATCACTTTTTCCGACGTTTCCTTCTCCATATTCATTCATCACTCTGACTTTTTTTGCTCTTCTATCCTCAATGCTTTTAGCATCTTCCTTCTGCTTGAAATATTTCTCAATCATAGGCTTAAAAGTGGAGTTTACGAACTTTTTAGACTCAGGCTTCAGTATCGGGACATCTGTTAACCTCCGTCAATCTATTCCTCTAACTTTGCTTCAAGCTCTGATTTGAAATCCTTGTAAGCACCGTTCCTAAGTGCCTGGAAAAAGAGGTCAAAGCTCCTAGGGGAGAGGAATTTGAAATAATACCTCTGCTCGTTCTGCAACCCGTTGACTCTCTGAAAGTGATCTTTTGCATACCGGAGTTTGGCCCTGTTTTCATCGGAGACATCGTTGTCCATTTTGATTTCCACTACAATAATGTTATTACCTTTCTTGATAAAGAAATCAGGGTTGAAACTTCCCTGCTTGGGATGCTCCCCCTTACGCCAGGAGTATTCAATACTGTAAAAGCCGACATCCAGGGATTTGACCCAGGCGTCTATCGCCCTGGCCGTTTCATCGGAAGTCAATCCCCGAATAAACTTGCGCTCAGGCTCGTAGGAAGCAAACACGACATTAAGCGGGGTCTTGAAGTTGTATTTGTTCATAACCTTTATAAAGGCTGATCTAGGAAGTCTCTCATCCTCCTCAAGCTCTTTCAACAACTTTCTATCCGCCTCTTCACCCGTGCTCATAGAGTAGTCATCCCAAAACACTGTGCTATCACGCCAGAGCGCTCCCACGCTTAAAGAATTCTTTTTCATTTCGCTGGTATTGATCTTGACCAGGTCCTTTGCCTCAATTTTGAGTCTGAGGCTCTTCGACCCTTTTCTTCTGATCACACCAAATGCCTTTAAAGTAGAATTACGGTTCGCCTCGCTTACCTTGCCGCTCTTGTCATTGATCTTCTCAAGAGATTTTCTGATAATTTCTGCTATCTTGATCTCAGGGAATTGCTCGCTATAGGTGGTCCCTGCCTCTTGATCGAAAATTAGAAGGCGATTGAATACATCATGCGCCACTTCTTCAACCGAATACATCTTGAACTCAATCAGCGTCTTCTTGACATCCTGCTCTCCGGAGATCGCCTTGGTGTAGGTAGTGCTCCTTTCAACCTCCTCCGCCTGGCTCGAATAGGTAATATATCCTTTGTTCAGAAGTTCATAGGGGTCTTCCTGGTGATACTCGACTGGCTCTTCATTCCTTTTATACTCAATGTTGTGAAGGCCAAAGTTGTAGTCTTCTTTCTTCGGGATCGGGTAAGAGTGTATGCGCTTTTCAATTTCAAGGACCTCCTCTACCAGGTGTTTGATGCTTCCCGACCACTTGTCATGATTGAAAACGGTCACGACAGGTTGATCGCCCTTGTAAACCTCAGGCACCCTCAAGCCCCTTCCCAAGACCTGGGCAATGAGGAGTTTTGAATTGAACGCCCGCTCCTCGTGCGGAACGATTTGGAAGACATTTTTCACGTCCCAGCCTTCGGAGAGCATACTGACGGAGGTGATCCACTCAATGGGATTATCACTGTCATCCACCCTCCGCAGGATGGGAATATTACTCTTATGCTCACTGGCAGAGGTTACGATCAAGACCTTCTCCGCCGCTTGCTCCTTAGTGATGTTTTCCTTTTCGGCAAGGAAGGCAACCAGTTTATCGGTGAGGCGTTTGCAGCTGGTAATATCCTTGGTGACCAGGATAGTAAGTGGCTTAACCATCCGATATTTGACCAGCTTATTTTCAATGTGGTTATCGTAAATCTTCTGTAACTTTTCATCCTCGTTCCCAGAAGAGTCCTCCGCTACATAACGGATGGATTTGACGAACTTCGCCTCAATGGCATCCCTTAAAGAAAAGCGATGGATGACATCGGTGAAATAATCATCTCCGATGTAGCAGGTGCCCGAAACATTCACGATAAATTTGAACCCGTATTTTGGATCAAGCAAAAACTCCTTCCATTTTTTGAGAGCCGTATCGGAGGGGCTCATCAGGTGGTGGGCTTCATCATTCAATACCAGTGTCCGCTCCCCTTTCCCTGTCAGGCTGTCTTCAATAGCGGACTTGGTGTTGATATAGGTGGCGTGGATGTTCTCGATGCAGATGTCCCCCTTTTGAATGGTGTTGGAAGCGTTGATAATGCGTGGGTTGGCAATCTTGGAATTGGCAGGCAGAAGGTCTTTAAGGGTCTTATCGGCGGAGAGGCTCCGGAACTTTTCCGTCAACCCGGTTTCAATGGTGTTGGATGGGCAGAGGACCAGTACCTGATCCACAGCCCCCTCGGCAAGCATGATGCGAGCAATGCCATACATCACATAGCTTTTACCCGTTGCAGTTGCATGATCCAGGGAGCAAGAGAGCTTATCTGGCAATTGCAGGACGCTGCTAAACTCCTCAAATGATGAATACTTTTCCTGAAGTTTAGGATTATTTTCGTAGTTTTCCTCAGCCAGTTCTCTTAGGTTTTGGTATTCGCCGCCAAGGAAATAGCGCACCGTCTCCCGGATTGCCTCCTTCTGATACTCCCTGTCCCCACAGAGGGCGTCTAAGAAGGCCTCATATTTATTCGGATCAAACCTCTTCGGGTCGTAGTTGGGGGAGACCTTGAGGACTAAATCCTTGTTCTGAAAAATTCGTCGTTCAAGCATGGTTTATTCACTCCTCCTTCTTCCTTTTGTCGTTAAAGTCGGACAGAGTCTTTACCTCCCGTTTCTCATTGCCGAAGATGTCAATATAGATAATCATGACCTGACCTTTGACCTTATCTTCACTAAAGCGCACCTCGTAGCCGTTTTTCTTCAACTCCTCGGCATAGAAGACTTCAGTATCCAGGCCAAAAACCTCTCCGTCAAAGTCGTAGTCCAGCATGACCATGGACAGGGTCTCCAGATTGGCAAACTCAAGAGGCTTTCGGGAGATAATCCTGCTTTCAAACTTCTCAATCTTAATGACGCATTCTTTTGTGTTCTGATTGAAGAGGTCAGTCTTTTTTGGCTTATCAAGAAAGTATTGACACTCCACCTTTGGCACCTGGATAAAGTCAAAGCCGACGGCTTCCACAGTGTCGTTGACATCTCTCTCGCTCACCGGCTGCTTGATCTTGCTGAATCCCCGGTTATGGATTTCCTCAATAATTGAATAAGGGATGCGAAGGATATAGTATTTCGTACCTCCCTTTTCGATGTAGTCTTCAAGAAACTGCACCGAGGCGGCAGGGGCGATGATGAAAAAGCGTTTGCCAATTTTATCACCCAAATACTTGTGAAGGTCGTCAATAAATCCTCTGTCCAGCCCGGCGTCTTTGTGCTTCTGGTAGTTGAAGACCATGACGCTGTCGGCCCCAAGGTAGCCGTCCAGCTCAATCCTGGAGATCTCATGCGGCTCATCACGGCATTGAAAGAGCTTGAGGGCAAAGTCCCGATACTGCTCCCAGGGGAGCTCCTTGATCATCTTGTAATCATAGAGGCCAGCGTTGTAGAGGGTGAAGGGCCTGCACGGCTTGCCGTATTTCTTTTTCTTTTGGGGATCCTCTAAATCCTTACTTTCTGCAATGTTCAGGAGCCGCTTCTGCATCGTGTAGATTGCTAACTTCCCGCAGTCCACCCCGATCCACCGCCTGCCTAACTTCTCTGCTACGGCAAGGGTCGTGCCTGATCCGGCAAAACAATCCAGCACAAGATCGCCGGGGTTGGAAAAGTTTTTAACAATTCTAAAAAGCAATTGCTCGTTTTTTTGCGTTGGATATTCCTTTTTTGATTGGTATGCAGATATATCTGTCCATACAGTATCTACAAATTTCATCTCATCGGGTGCTATCCAATGTTCGATTTTACCATTCTCAGATTTTCTTATAAATTCTATTGCCTCATCATTCTCTTGCCAAAACTCAAGAAGCGACTTCTCCTTCGATTCTTTTAGGTATCGTTTATAATTGTTGGCGGCTTTTTCAGCACGTTCCTTACTCCATTTCCATTGACCGCTCGTTGGTGTAACACCCAATAACGGATATCTCATAGTAGGTCTATCCGCATTGCTCCAGAAATCTTTCCAATATCCCTCTTCCTTAAATTTCTCTCTTGCTGTCAAAAGTAATTTAAATCGGGTAGAAGTCTGTTTTGTATACCAGTACAATACATCATGCCCTTGAGGTAAATTTTCGATTGTTTCAAATTGCCTTTGAAGGTTCTTTGTTATCCTTTTCACAATAATTTCATTTCTAAAATTATGCTCACCTAAAATTTCGTCCATTAATGTTTTTACATAATGAGCTTTCTTGTAATCCAGATGCACATAGATACTCCCATCCTCGCTCAACAACTCCCGTAGAAATACCAACCGCTTCCTCAAAAACTCCAGAAACCTTGCTCCGGCAATCTTATCCTGATAGGCCTTCTGGTCCTGGCTTCCCCGAAACTCCTGCCTGGTGGCAAATGGCGGATCAATGTAGACCAGCCTTACCCCCGGCGTCCCGTCGGCGTTCTTGAGCTTGCCTTCCTGCTTCATTTGCAAGAGGGTCTTCAATACCTGAAGGTTATCGCCAAAGATAAGCATGTTCGTCCAACCGTTGCCGTCTTCGCCGTTTCGGAAGGTCTTGACCGGCTGCAACGGCACGGCCATGGTATCGGCAAGGATGTCCTCCTCCCGCTCTTTCTCGGCGTAGATGAGTTCGTATTCCTTCTTGGTGTCGAATAGGATCGTCTTGTAGTCCTCCGGCAAGGGCTTGCCCTCCCGGAGGAGGCTTACGATCCGCTCAATCTCCTGCTCTGAAAGTTTTCGCATAACCCTTTCCCCTCGCTTTTCTTTTTCATTTTCTCGCATTCCTTTCGATTTTCCTTAACCAAATCCTCGATGACAGATACAATGGAGGCTTTCTGATTCTGCTTCTGAAGCTCCAAGGCTTCCTCTTTCAAGAAGAAACAGAAAGACTTACGAAAAAATTATACCACATGTAAGGGAGAAATCGTAAGAACAATTTCAGTGACAGAAATATGATCCAACCAGCATAATATTTCGATGACATATAATTATGAGCTAACACGTGGAAAAATCGCTCGCCTCATCCGATACTCTTAGACCTGACTATTGGTAGAGTGGCAATCTATGTTTGCCCGATAAAGTTTTGAAATCTGCATTTTTGAGGAGATGAGAAGACTATAGCAAAAGTGACCAGACCTTTGATGTCCATTGACGCCAACAGCGCCTTTGCGGATACGACGATGTATGCCAAGTGAAAGGGACAACTACAGGTCAGTATGCGACCCACGGAAACCCAAAGTACACAAATGAAGGTGCGATGATGGCTGCTGCAGCAATAGCAAGTATACCAATGATAATTCTCTTCTTGACTTTGACGAAATATTTCTTGGCAGGTTCTGAAGTTTTTGCTGCAAGAAAAGATTGATGATTTAACTGAAAATAGAAATGATAAATCT
>Ga0067045_1028693_pt1 | contig 29043 bp, 24 predicted proteins | sample TerdegcTABiofilm_FD_59184 | JGI IMG/M metagenome (GOLD analysis project Ga0067045, IMG submission 59184) | Combined Assembly of (Gp0054472, Gp0054536) Wastewater bioreactor microbial communities from Singapore -Terephthalate degrading...
CGTCCGTTCTGGCTGTGGCGGGGGCCCGTGCCCCGCATCTGCCCTCGTTGGGGAGCACCTCGGAGCATCTCGCGCAGCTCTCGACGACGCCGGCCGGGCTTTCTTTGCCGGCGCGGTGCGCCCGGCGTATCTTGCTGTCGCTCCGTCAGGCAGCACGGCGATGGGTGCAGCGCGCGGTTCGGTGGCGGCTGCACACGGACTCTCATCAAGGAGCTGGTCATGCAGTTGCGGAGGGAGCTAGACGGCGCCCTGGCCCAGGTCACGCGGGCGGGTGAGCGCATTCAGGCCGAACTGGAGTTCGCGGAGGAGTTGTGCACGCTGCACCCCGAACGGGCCGCAGCGTGGCGGCCTCTGGTCGAGCAGGCACAAGCGGAAGCGAAGGAGGCGCTGGCGACCGGCGATCTCGGGTCCATACGCGCCGCGGCGCAGCGCGCGGAGCAGCGCCTGGCGCCGCTGGGCCCCACGGCCAAGCAGTACACGGTCCACTGCGTCGGCCACGCGCACATCGACATGAACTGGATGTGGTCATGGCCGGAAACGGTCAGCGTCACCGTGGACACCTTCGAGACGGTCTTGAGGCTGCTCGGCGAATACCCCGAGTTCTGCTTCTCCCAGAGCCAGGCGAGCACGTACCGCATCGTGCAGGAGTACCGACCGGATATGCTCGAGCGGATCGCGGCCTACGTGCGTGCCGGCCGCTGGGAAGTCACCGCTAGCCACTGGGTGGAGAACGACAAGAACCTGGCCGGCAGCGAGAGCCTGTGCCGTCACCTGCTGTACACTCGGCAGTACATGCAGGAGCTGTTCGGACTGACGCCGGACGACGTGCGCATCGACTGGGCCCCGGACACGTTCGGCCATGCTGCGACCGTGCCCACCTATCTGGTGCAGGGCGGCATCCGCTACGTGTACATGCACCGGCCCGGGGCGGACGGCCCGCGGCGGCCATGGCTCTTCTGGTGGCAGGCACCCGACGGCGCGCGCGTGCTGGTGCGCAACGATTCGGGAGCGGCCCAGGGATACAATGGCCAGATCACCGGCGCCACCATCGTGCGGGACTGGCGGCTGTTCACCCGCGAGACCGGGCTGCGCGACCACATGTTCGTGTACGGGGTGGGCGACCATGGCGGCGGTCCCACCCGGTGCGACATCGAACGCATCCTCGAGATGGACCAGTGGCCGATCTTCCCGAGCATGCGCTTCGGCCGGGCCCAGGACTACATGGAGCGCGTGGCGGCGGCCGGGGCACAGCTTCCGGTGTTGGCGCGCGAGCTGAACTTCGAGTTCGCTGGATGCTACACCACGCAGACGCTGATCAAGCGCGGCAACCGGTTGGCCGAGAATCGCCTGGTCGATGCCGAGGTCGCCGCAGCGCTGGCGAACCTGGCTGTCGGCAGTCCATATCCGCGGGCCGCCATGGTGCAGGGGTGGCGCGACACGCTGTTCAGCCACTTCCACGATATTCTGCCGGGGTCGGGCGTACGCGACACCCGGACGTACGCCCACGGGCTCTTCCAGAAGACGGTGGCAAGCACCAGCCAGGCGGAGACCCATGCTCTGCGGACGCTGGCAGCGCAGGTGGACACGTCGGCCGACCCGGCGTGGGCGAGTGCGGTGGCGGCAACCTGCTGCCTGGTCGACGCTACTGGCGCCGGCGTGGGATTCCACTCTGCCGAGGGGGCGCTGACGGGCGCGGACCGCAGCGGCGGCGGGGTGCGCCCCTTCGTCCTGTTCAATCCGATCGCGGTCGATCGCAGCGAGGTCGTCCAGGTGACGGTGTGGTCCACTCGTCTGCAGGGCCGCCCGTTGCGGGAGCGCGCCTTTGCGGTGTCCGCGGCCGATGGCACGCTGGCCCCCGCCCAGTTGGTCGGCGCGGGCCACTACTGGGGCCACGAGTACGTCGAGCTGGCATTCCCGGCGCGGGTCCCGGGGCTGGGCTACGCGGTGTACACGGTGGTCGAGCAGGAAGAGGCGGCGTCGGCGCCGGCCCCGGCGACGCGCGCCTGGCAGGTCGGCGCCGAGCACCATTGCCCGTACTCGCGACTCGAGCGCAGCCCCGAAGGTCTGGAGAACCACCTGGTGCGGGTGCAGCTCGATCCGACCACCGGCGGCATCGCCTCCTTGGTGGACAAGCAGTCGGGCCTCGAGTTGATCGACCGGACGGCGGGGACGTGGCCTCTGGAACTCATCGTCGAGCGGCCCCACGGGATGACAGCGTGGCTGATCGACCACGCCGAAGGGAGCCCCGAACATGCTCGCGTCCGGGCTCTCCGCCGCAGCCAGCGGGGACCCTATGTGGCGGCCATCGAGGTCGATCTAGCGATCCGCCAGTCGGAGTTCACGCTGACCTACAGCGTCCATGCAGGCGACCCGCGGGTGCACGTGGACCTGCGGGGCACGTGGTTCGAGCGCGGGACCGGGACCAGCGGCGTTCCGGCGCTGAGCTTCCGATTGCCATTCTCCCTGGCCGGTGCCCGCGGCCGCTACGAGATACCGTTCGGCGCCATCGATCGCGAGCACCATGGCCACGAGGAAGTGCCGGCTCTGCGCTGGGCCCAGGTGCACGGCACGGTGGACGGACGTCCGGCCGGATGTTTGGTGGCCAACGACTGCAAGTACGGCCACTCGCTGGAGGGCTCCATTCTGCGGGTCACGCTGATTCGGAGCAGCTACGATCCGGATATCCTGCCCGAGATCGGCGCGCACGAGGCCAAGTTCAGCCTGCGGCCGTACGCTGGACTCTTGCCCGTGCAGGAGGCCATCGCGGAGGGTCAGGCGCTGAACCGTCCGCTGCGCGTCGTCGGCACGGACGCGCACGCGGGCAGGCTGCCGCGCCTGGGTCAGTTCGTGCGGTTGGTGCCTGGGCCGGTGGTGCTGGACGCGGTGAAGCTCGCGGAGGCGGACGACGCGCTCATCGTGCGGCTACACAACCCCTCGCCGGAGGATGCGCGGGCCGAGCTGCAGGTGGAGCCGGCGCTCCTCGGTCAGGTGCGCGCCGCGACCGTGGTCGATGTGCTCGAACGGCCGGTCGTCGGTCAGGACGCGTGTCTGGCGAGCAACCACATCGAGCTGCCCGTGCCGGCCAGAGGCATTCGCACCCTGCGTCTGGAGCTGAGTCGATGAAAGCTGCCCTGCGGGACGGTCCTTCTCTGGCATCGCAAACGCGCGCCGGTGACGGCCGCCCGCAGGGCGAGGGATGCGGGGGCTTGTTGGTCGAGAAACGCGGCGGTCCGGGCCGCCGGACACCCGGTGACTCCGATCGGTGCGTCCGAGACCTATGCCGCACGCACTGGCGCGGCAGGCGCCAGGCCATGGCAAGGGGTTCAAGCCGGAAAGCCTGCCGCGCTTTGGCTTGCTAGACGGCAAGACTGCACGAGGACAGCGTGAAGTACAGGGTGCTGACGGTCACCCCGTTGAGTCAGAACTGCAGCCTGGTCTGGTGCCCCCAGACGCAGGAGGGGGCGGTGATCGACCCGGGTGGCGAATCCGAGCGGATCGAGGCCGCAGCGCGGCAGATGGGCGTGCGGCTGACGAGGATCCTTCTGACCCACGCGCACATCGACCATGTGGGCGCGGCTGGAGCCCTGGCCAGCGCCACCGGGGCGCCCATCTGGGGACCGGGCCGCGAAGACGAGTTCTTGGTGGCCGTGTTGGCGCAGCAGGCCAGGCTTTTCGGGGTCACGCTGGAGGAGCCGTTCGTGCCGGATCGGTGGCTGACCAATGGCGAGCTGGTGACCATCGGCACCGTGCAGCTGGCCGTGCTGCACTGCCCCGGCCATACGCCCGGCCACGTGGCCTATCACTGTGCTGCTGCGGCCACCGTATTCACCGGCGACCTGCTCTTCCAGGGCTCGATCGGCCGCACCGATCTGCCGGGCGGTGATCACCAGGCTCTGCTGGATTCCATCCGCCGCCAACTGTGGCCGCTGGGTGATCGGACCACGTTCGTCGCCGGCCACGGGCCAGCCGGCCTCCTGGGCGACGAACGACGAACCAACCCGTTCCTGCGCTGAGTCACCGCGCGGACGTCTGGGCTGCCTGCCGGTGCGCAGCCGGCAGGCAGCCCGCGCTGCTGCCAGCGGGCGATCGCCGCGGCGCCGCGATCCGAGTCACGGCAACGCGCTGGGATGCGCGGTGCTGGCGCACCCTAATGGATCAGCAGCCCCAGGCCGATCTGCAGGAAGACCCAGGCGAGGAACAGGGCGCCTACCAGCAGGCCCACGTTCTTGGCCATAGCGAACGAGCGCCTCGCACGACAAAGGGGAGTCGTCCTGAACATCGGTGGCAGCGCCGGCGGCAGGCTGTGCGCTGGATCACGTCGACCTGGGCCCCGCGATCTTGGCGCGCGGCCTGGTCGATCCGCCTGGCGAGCGCGGGCATCCCGCTGCGAACGCGCCGCGTGGGCGCGACTCGGCAGGCGGCAGGGCGCCAGCCAGGTACGTTACCACGAGCGCACCCGGGGCCGTGGGCCGCGGGTCAGGGCCTAGCGATGGCAGTGCGACAGGCCCCGGACGACCGTGACCCGGGTACGACGGGGCGCGATCGGCCGCCGCTCCCGCATGCACCGATCGGAGTGCAGCGCCCGAAGGGGAGTTCGGGGGGCGCTGCTTCACTCCGGATATCCGCCGGTCGAAGTCCGCCGGCCGCCTACACTATCTCCTCGGACACGCGCAGACTGACGCGCCGCAGGTAGTCGCGCAGCGCCTGCCCGTCACGCGGCAGGTCCAGCACATCCGAGAAGGGCCACATGTCGCCCTCCAGGAATTCGGCTGCGGTCTCGTGATCTTGCTCGTTGAGAGGGGCCTCCAGGTCCTTGATCGCCTGCAGGATCACTGCCGCGGCCAGGCGCCGGTGGCCATCGAATTGGGCCCGATACGCGGGCTTGCGGTCTTTTCGCATTCTCGTCCGCCAAGGGTGCTGCGGGATGTATCGGGAAACACCGCCCTAGACGCTCGAAACGTCCGCGGCGATCCCGGATTCTTGCCTACGCGATAGTACCGTGCATGCCGCTGCCTGACTGTTGCTTCCTCATGCGAAGACACCGACTACGCAGCCGGTCATCATCGTGGCCAAGGTGCCGGCGACGATGGAGCGCAGACCCAGGCGCGCCAGGTCGGGGCGTCGTTCAGGCGCGATGCTGCCGATCCCCCCGATCATGATCGCGACGGAACCTAGGTTGGCGAACCCACACAAGGCGTACGTGGCGATGATGAACCCGCGCACGCTGAGTGCCGCCTGCGATTGCATGCGAGTGACCAAGTCGGCGTAGGCCACGAACTCGTTCAGTACGGTCTTCAGACCCATCAGCTCGCCGATCGTCGTCGCCTCGGACCAAGTGACACCCATCGACCAGGCCAGCGGCCGAAACGCGACTCCGACGATGGCCTGGAGGCTCCAGGCGCTACCCGGCCACAGCCATCGACCCAGGCCGCCTACGCACTCGTTCGCCAGGGTGACCAGGCCGATGAACGCCACGAGCATGGCGACGATGTTGATGACCAACTGCATGCCCTCGGCGGCGCCCTGGGCGGCTGCGTCGAGCGCATTCCGGCTTTCGTCGCGAGGGATGCTCACGCCGCGAACCGAGGTCTCGGGCTGGGCGGTCTCGGGGACCATGACCTTGGCGACCGCCACCGCCGCCGGAGCGCTGATCAGCGATGCGACCAGCAGATGCCCGGCGATGTCCGGCACGATGGGCGAGAGCATGACTGCGTACACGACCATGACCGTGCCGGCAATGGTGGCCATGCCTCCGGTCATCAGGCAGAACAGCTCGCTTTCGGTCAAGCGTCTGACGTACGGGCGGATGAGCAGCGGCGCCTCCGTCATGCCGAGGAAGATGTTGGCGGCCACGCCAATGCTCTCCGCCGAGCTGATGCCCATCGTCACCTGCATGAAGTGACCGAGCTGGGCCACGATCCACGGAAGGATGCGGTAGTAGTACAGGATCCGCGACAGCGCTGCGACGAAGATGAGTATCCCCGCCATCTCCAGCGCAAAGGTGCCGCCGTACTCGTGGACGAAGCGGTCGCTGCTGATCCCGCTGAACAGCAGGGAGCGGTTGGCGCTGAGGGAGGTGGAGCGCAGCAGTTCCACGCCTCGGGAGGTCAGGGCGAACAGCGGCTGGCGCAGAGATGGCCGCAAGAGCAGGCCCGTGAGCCCGAACTGCAGAGCCGAGGCCACGGCCACGGTCTTCCAGGGGAAGAATCGGTGGCGCTGGCTGCAGAGCCAGGCGCACAAGAGCAGACCCACGTACCCGATGGCGCTGTGGATGGACAGCATCAGGCGGTTTGATAGTAGGTCACGGCATCCAGCTTGAGGCAACGAAGATCGGCGCTGGACGGCACCTTGTCAACTCCCTGGTTTCGGCGCCCTGGCCCGCTATCTTGTTGCTGCGTAGATAAATGGTCGTCGGCCCGGGATGTCCGTGCCCCGCTTGCCCGGGATGCAGAGGCCAGAGCCGCGAGCGCGGCAACGGTGCCCGCCGGCGACGGTCCCGGACGATGCATGCCTCCGGCCAGCGCAGACTACCGGGCCGAGAAGTCCCCGTTCCTGGCCGGCTCAGGCGGAGGGAGCGCCGCGGTCCCGTGGTTCCCAGCCCACCAGCTCCTTGGCGTTGCGCATATCCCATTTGCGCTCGCCGCCGAGCGATGCCGCGTAGAAGATGCCGAAGCGTGGGCGCGGCGCCTCCAGGCAACAGGCGGTCAGCTCGGCCATGTCGCGGGCGCTGAGCCAGCGGTTCATGCCTGGTTCGTACTGGCGGTTGGGCGCGTCGGTATTGGGGAAGTTGGCGATGCGCAGGCAGTAGACCGACATCCCGAAAGCATCGTGGTAGTAGCGTCCCAGCGCTTCTCCGAAGGCCTTGCTGACGCCATAGAAGCTGTCCGGCCGAACGGGCAGGTCGGGCCTGGAGATCTGTCCCTCTCGTTCGTAGAAGCCGGTCACGTGGTTGGTGCTCGCGAAGACGACGATGGGGATCTTGTTGATGCGCGCGGACTCGAAGACGTTGTACGTACCGCGGATATTGGTCTCCATGATGAGCTGGGAGTACCGCGCCCGCGGCAAGCCACGGCGACCCGTAGCGATCCCCAAGTGAACGATGGCGTCCACACCCGCGGCGACTTCCACCATGGACTCGAAGTCGCTCAGGTCGCAGACCACGACCTCGTCCTCGGGCGCCACCTCGGGTATGTTGTTGTGGAACAGCAGCCGGAATGCGTAGCGGCCGCGCAGATACCGCCGGAGCGCCGAACCTACCAGGCCGGCGGCGCCGGTGATCAGGAGCTTCTGACGGGCCATGGGCCACTCCGAGCGAAAGGCGGTCTGCCAGGGGAGGCGCTGCGAAGGGCACTAATCTGGACGGCCCGCCGGAGCCGTGTCAAGCGGCCCGTCCCCCAAGGGAGGGGTGTTCCGGACAGCGCGCCATGGAGCGGCAGCGCTTCCGAGCTGGGCGCCGCTCAGCTCGGGAGACGTCGGTCGTGCCGGACGGTCACGACCACGCCGATCCCGATCGCTGACACCAGTCCGACCGCCGGCCAGCCGCGCAGCCAGAGCAGTCCCACAGAACAGACTGCCGTCACCGCGGCCGTGGCACAGATGACCGCCACGGCGTGCCCACGAGTGAGGCCAAGCGCGACCAGACGATGGCTGACGTGGCTGTTGTCGCCCACCCAGGGGGGCGCCCCGCGTCTCAGGCGGATCGCCGTCACCGTCACCAGATCGTACGCGGGAACAGCGAACGGCAGCAGCGGCGCCAGCCAGGACAACTCGCCGCTGCCGGCCAGCGCGAGCTGGTTGCTCAGGGCGGCCGCCTGGCCACTCAGCACGAACCCGAGGAACAACGCACCCGCATCGCCCATGAACACAGAGGCCGGCGGGAGATTGTACGCCAGGAAGCCGAGCAGCGCGCCCGCCAGTGCCCAGCTCAGCGCGGCGGGGCCGGTGCTTGCCGTCTGGCAGGCGATGAATCCGAGCGTCACACAGACGACCAGTGCCAGCCCGGCCGCCAAGCCGTCCATGTTGTCCAGGAAATTGAACGCGTTGGTGAACGCGAGAATCCACAGCACGGTGCCGGGGATCGCCAGGGCATCGCCGCCCAGAGGGAGGCGGAATTCGGCCCAGCCACCGACCAGGACGCTAGCGGCCACTAGCTGCACGATCAGACGGGGGAGAGGGGGCAGCGCGCGCCAGTCGTCGACCAGGCCCAACAGCATGACCAGGGTGGCGCACCAGCCTAGCGCACCGGCTGGACCGGGAGGCCAGCCCAGATCGCCCGTCGCCAAGGCCACGGCGGCACAGGCCAGGCCGGTGGCGAGCCATATGGCGACGCCGCCGCCGTACGGCGTGGCCCGCTGGTGCGACTTGTGAGCCGCCGCACCCGGTTGGTCCACGCCTCCCAAGCGCAGCGCCAGCGCGCGGCTTACCGGCACCAAGGCAGCGCACAGGACCAACCCGCTGGCGAACGCGAGCACCGAGGAGACGACGGAAACACCGGGCATCGTGTATGGTCTAGGTGCGAGTCGACGAGCCAGCGGGCAGGGCAGTGCAAGCCCCGATGCTGCCCGCTGGCCTGCCGGTTGGTCCGGGCGGCCGTGATTGGCTACTATTGCGGGCACCCAATATACTGGCTGCGCCGGGCTGGCACCAAGCCTGGCCGGCGCCCCGCTCTTGCGGCGGATCGTCCCGAGTCGCTGTCACCAACGAGGAGAGAGCAGTGCCTATGCTGGCTATCGAGGGGGGACGCAAAGTCAGGGAGGAACCCTTTCCCAAGCGGCATCTGTTTGGCCCTGAAGAGCGCGAAGCGGCGCTGGCCTTGCTCGACCGGGCAGCGGAGACCGGTGACGCCATCGGCTACAATGGCCCGGAGGAACAGGCGTACGAGAGCGAGTTCTGCGCCTTCATGGGCGGAGGGTACGCCGATCTGGTCAACTCCGGAACTTCCGCGTTGTACGTAGCCCTGGGAGCCCTGCGCCTGCCACCGGCCAGTGAGGTCATCGTACCGCCGATCACCGACCCGGGCGGCGTGATGCCGGTCGCCCTGCTCAACCTCGTTCCGGTGGTAGCCGATGCCCTCCCGGGGACCTTCAATGCGGGACCGGAGCAGATCGAGGCCGTGCTCAGCCCCTACACGCGGGCCATCGTCGTGGCGCATATCGCCGGCGAGCCGGCCGACATGGACCCGATCGTGGCGTTGGCCGCGGCCCGCGGCATCCCGGTGGTCGAAGACTGCGCCCAGGCCCACGGCGCCCGGTACAAGGGACGGTTGGTCGGAACGGTGGGAACGATCACGGCCGTCTCGACCATGAGCGGCAAGCACCATGCCACCGGAGCCCAGGGCGGAGTGGTGTACACGCAAGACGAGGCCCTGTACTGGGAGGCAAAGCGATTCGCCGACCGCGGCAAGCCGTTCAACCTGGAGCCCGGCACGAATGTGCGCGCGGGACTTAACCTGAATGGCAACGAGCTGGCAGCGGCGATCGGCCGCGCGCAACTGCGCAAGCTGCCGTCCATCATCGGCCGGCGGCGGGCCATCGCTGCCCGGATCAAAGCCGGCATCGCCGGTCTGCAGGGCGTGGCTGCGGGACGGGAGCTGCCGGACACGGAGCCCAGCTATTGGTTCATGCGCTTCCGCGTGATCGAGGAACACCTGCGGGTCGACAAGGTCGCCTTCGCCGAGGCGCTGGCGGCGGAGGGCATTCCGGTGGGAGTCTCGTATCGGCACATCCCGTCCGAAGCCGCCTGGTTCCGGCAGCGCATGGTGTTCCCGGGCAGCGACTACCCGTGGGGGCTGCCCGAGTATCGCGGCAACCGCGACGCGGTCTTCCCCTGCCCGAACGCGGTGGCGGCCGCCGAGGAGCACTTCACAGTCCCGGTGCACGAGAACTACACCACCCGCGAAGCCGATGACATCGTCGCGGCCATTCGCAAGGTGGAAGCCGCCTACCGGCGCTAGAGAGGGTCCTGGGCGGGGGCGCGCCGCCGGTTCAGGCGAACTCGATGGGCTGAAAGAAGGCTGGCTGGTGAAAGTTGGGCCGGAACCCGCCCACGGGGGCCCATGACCCCCAATGCGGGTGCGAGGTGGCATCGCCGCATTTGTAGAAGTTCCCTCGCCAGACCGTGCCCGGGCGGGGTGGCGCCGCGCCGAAGTACTGCCGGAAGAGATCGAACGGGATCTGGTATTCGACGGTCCACGTGGTCGGTGCGGCGATCTCGGGGTCGACGATCTTCGGCATGGAGTGCGCCATGAGGATGCGCTCGCCGTCGCGCGCTGCCATGTCGTACGTCCGTTGGCCGGCTGCCTTCTCCGCCGTCGAGGCGCAGCGGTGGACGAGCATGGTGCCACCGCAGTTCACCTCGAAGTTGAAGTACGCGTCCGAGCCGGGAAGCGGAGCCACGAAGAACTCCACGCACGAGTCGCGGCAGACGCTGTCCTGGAACCGCCGCGAGACGGCCCGGACATAGCGATCTTCGACGCGGAAGATGACGGCGAGACTGTCGCGATCGTACAGCAGCCGGGCACTGGTAGGTGGATGGTGACCCGAGTCCTCCCACGGATAATGGGTCACATGCAGAGTCTCGGCAGCACTCCAGCAGGGTCTGGACCAGTCCGCATCGGGTGGGTCCAGGGTCGGCAGCGAATGGACGATGTAGCGCATGGTGCGTCTCCTGGCGAGGGCTCGGCGCTAGGTTGAGCTGGCCGCGGCACAAAGTACGGCGGCCAGCGGCGACACGAAAGCGCCCGCGTTCGGTGGCTGCGGCTCGACTTGCGGAGCGGTCCCGGCGCGCACCAGGCACCCGCGGTGTGCCCGCGGTGTCGCTTTCTGCTCGCTGGCCCCAGGGGGCCGGCGTCTTCTCGAAGGCGGGCGGCGCGCAGCACGGCGTTGGGCGGCATCCGGCGGCGCGCGGTCGCTGGCCCGGCTGCGGCAGAGAGCGGTCGGGGGGCGCTTGGCCGTCGGGTGGGGCAGGATACGCCGTCGAGGCGGCGCGGGCACAGGGCTGCGGAGCGCCGCTGCCCGCGTTGACACCGGGATCGCCGGCCGGTACTTTAGCTGCGCCTCTTGGTGGCCACCTATCCACTGGACTCTACGTCACTTGCGACATCGATTGAGCTCGCTCAAGACGCTGGCTGCCGCATCGTGTCTGGCACTGTGGGCGCTGCTGGCGACTCCTCTCCAGGCCCAGCTCCAGACGATCACGACCGAGCATTTCCAGATCCACTTTCAGCCGGGAGCCGAGAACACCGCCCGGCGCGTCGCGGAGACGGCGGAGGAAGTCTTCGCGCCGCTGGCAGCGGCATTCGACTACTTCGAGGATTTCCAGACGATTCACGTGTTGGTGCTGGACAGCTCGGACCTGCTGGGCAACGGCATGGCCGACTACTACAGCAACACGATCTATGTCTGGGCCACGAGCCTGGATATCGAGCTGCGGGGTACGCATGACTGGATCCGCAACGTGCTGACGCACGAGCTCACGCACGTGATGACGCTCAACAAGGCGCGGCACAAGTGGCCGTTCCAGGTGGCCCTGATCCAGGTCTCGCGCTTCGATGCCAACCCGGACATCAGCTTCTCGTTTCCGCTTTATCACCTGAATGCTCCTCGGGGTTGGGCGGAGGGCATCGCGCAGTACGGCCCCCATCGCTTCGGGTACGAGTCGTGGGATTCGCACCGCGACATGCTGCTGCGCATGGCGGCCCTGGAAGACGACCTGCTGACGTGGGAGGAACTGGGAACGCTGGAGGATCGAGCGGGCAAGTACTACGGGGAGATGGTCTACAACCAGGGCTACGCGCTGCTCCTGTACATCGCGAAGACGTACGGCGCGGACAAGGTGGATGCTCTGGGGCAGTACAGCGGCACAGTGAGCTTCGATCCCGCCGTGAAGCGCGTGCTGGGCATCTCCGCCAAGCAGCTCTACGCGGACTGGAAGGAGTACATCACTGCCAGTTACCGCGAGTACGCCGCGAAGCTCGAGGCTGCCGGCCTGTTCGAGGGCGAGCCCCTGCGGGCGCTCAACAGCGGCATCATCGAGTATTTCCCTTCGTACTCGCCCGACGGGAGCTGGCTGGCCTTCATCAGCAGCGAGAACCGCGACTTCGCCATTCCCTATCTGTGCCTTCACGATTTCGCCTCGGGCAAGACTCGCACCCTGAAGGGATACGTGGACACGCGCATCTCGTGGTCGCCGGACAGCCGGCAGATCGTCTACGTCCGCAACAAGGACGGGTTCAACGACCTGTACTTGTACGACGTGCAGGCGGACCACGAGCGCCGCATCAGCGCGCGACTGCGGGCCCGCGATCCGTCGTTCTCGCCGGACGGGCAGCGCATCGTCTTCGTGCACAATGCGGACGGCACGAACAATCTCGCCGTGGTCCAGCGCGACGGCACAGGCCTGGTGTACCTGACCAACAACCGCGATGGCACCCAGTACTGGGCGCCACGTTGGTCGCCGGACGGGTCTCATATCCTGTTCAACGTGTTCCGCGGCGAGGACCGGGACATCGCCATGATTCGCGCGGACTCGCCGACGCGCCCCAAGGACTACGGCATCAGGGATCGCCGCCAGGCCGACCTGCCCGATTCCCTCAAGGCCTTTGCCGATAGCCTCGCCATACCCGCGGCGGATACGTCAGGCCTGGTTGCGCTGGTGGCCACTCCCTTCGACGAGCGCGACCCCTGCTGGCTGCCGGATGGCAGCGGCTTCGTCTTCTCGTCCGATCGCAGCGGTGTCTTCAACCTGTATCTGTACCTGATGGAGACCGGCGAGATCCGGCAGCTCACCAACGTGTTGGGGGGTGCCTTCGCGCCGACCGTGGGCGCCGATGGTCGGGTCGCGTACAGCGGCTACCATGCGAACAACTACGATCTGTACGCATTCCGGCTGGGCGACCATGCGGTGCCAGCTCCGGCGGCGCCCACCGTCAGCCGCGATTACCACCTGCAGCCCCGCCTGCCGGCTCTGGCCGAAGAGTACACGGTAGCGCCGTACCGCGGCCGCTACGTGGCTAGCGTCGTGCCCATCCTCCAGGTGGGACCCACCTACGTGGGCACCACCTTCGGGCTGAACGAGATGAGTGCCGGCGCCCAGGTCTGGTCGGGTGAGATGCTCGGTGGGCAAGAGGTGACCGCGTGGGGGCTGCTGGGGCGGAATCTGCGGGACGACACGGCGCCGAACACCGACTTCGGCGTGTACTACGAGAAGAGCCTTCTGCCTCGCGTGGGAAACAATCGGGTGGTCAATCCGATCCTGTACGTGGGCGGGCGACGTCGGCAGATCGACAATCTCCAGCGGCTGGCCACCCCCACGGAGGTCGACACGGTAGCGAGCGGGATCCTCTACCCGGTGGCGAGCGACACGGTGGGCGTGGACCTGCTGATTCCCGGGGTCGAGCAGTACCAGTACTCGCTGTCGACGCGCGAGGATCTGTTCAAGAACACCTTCGACCAACTGGTCGTGGGCATCGGGTTGCCCCTGACGCGCCGGCAGCGGCTCGATGTGCAGTACTCGTTGATGGACTACGACGAGAGCTGGCGTCTGCAGCGCTATCGGTATCAGGGGAGAGTGTACCTGGTCCAGGACGGGGTGGATATCACGGCGCAGTTGCCGAACGCCGTCCAGCAGCAGCTGGCGCGCGACACCGTGCTCGTGCGCAAGGACGATGCGCGCACTTACTACCACGATCTGGATTTCTACACCACGCACGATCTGGGCCTGATGTGGAGCTACCAGTCGGTACTGCCGACCGCCAACCAGCAGATCAACCCCAAGGGGCGCACGTTGGTGGCTGTGTACAGGTTCCGCCAGCCGACGGTAACGGCGTACCTGGTCGATCGCGGTGTCGACGAGGACGGCAACCTGCGCGACGAAACCGTGGACGATTTTGGGTTCCCGAGCGACGCGTACGGCGTCCGCTACGACCGCTTGGCGCCGGTCGAGGAAAAGCTCCAGGTCAACGAGGTCATCGGTCTGTACGAAGAGCGGCTCGGGCTGCCGTTCGACAACACGCTCTCGATCACGCTGCTGGGGGGGATCCGGGGTCTGCGCCTGAAGGATCCGGACGATCCCGACAGCGGGATCCTCGAAGGCAGGTACCACTGGCCCCTTCGCTTCTACCTGGGCGGGTTGGACAATCTCAGCGGCTACCCCTACTTCGCGGCGTGGGGATCGAGCGTGGCCTACGCGCGCCTGGGATACACGTTTCCCATCATTCCCCGGCTCAGCGTGCGTTTCCTCAACCTGACGTTCTCCAAGGTCTACGGGGAGCTGTTCGGCGAGGCTGGGGCAGTCGGCAACACCGGCCGCATCGAAGTCTCGGCGTGGGATGCGGACGATGTGCTCGCGGACGCTGGAGCCGAAGTGCGGTGGCAGGTCTTCTCCTTCTATCGCATCCCCATGTCGGCCTTCTTCCAGGCGGCCCATCCGTTTCGTTCGAGCCGGGGGCAGCGCGGCGGAGCCGACGGGAAACTCGACAACTGGCGGTGCTATTTCGGTTTCGGTTTCAGGTAGGCCTCGAGTTGGCAACCTGACGGGAGCCTTCGGGGCGAGGCGTGCCGCGGCCCGCGCGGCGGACCGCGGCGAGGCCGAGTTCGAGGCAAGGTGCTCATCGATGGCTGGCAGTGGTGCAAAGCCCATGGCCGAGGGTGATCCGACCTATCTCGCTTTGGGGCTCAGGTTGGTCGAGTTGTTGCGCCGGTACTGGGTGCAGCGCTTTTGGGCGGAAGCCGCCCGCGGGTGGCGGCGGCTGATCGTGCCGAACTGACATGGTGAGGCTGCGCCTGACACGCGTGTTGCGTGGCCCGAACCGCAATCGGACCCTGCGCCGGTTCGCAGATGCTTCTGCCGCGCCGGTCGATGCCGTGGAAGTAGAGCAGCTCTTCCGTCGCTTCTGGCAGATCTGGCGAGCCCAGGGAGACTGCGCCCGGGTGCAGCTTGCCGGCCAAGATGAGGCGACTGGCGGTGCCGAGTGAAGACGCGCGCCAGCGAGCGGCGCTGGGACGGGGCAGGGCCTGCGTCCGGCACCGTGTCCGAGGGACGTCGATGAGCGGCGTGCTCGGTGCCTGGGCGCTGCGTCCGGCCTCGGCAAGGCGCGGGGCCATCCGGCTGCTGGGCGGGGCTCTCGTTGTCTCGGTTGCCTGGGTCATCGGTTGCGGACGGAGACAGCCAGAGGAGGGGAGCGCCTCGACCCTGGCCGCGCGTTTGGCACCGCTGCGGCAGCAGTTGGCAGCGGACCCTACGGCCGCAGCGGCCGCATACGAGATGGGCCTGCTCTTCGAGGAGCACCGGCTGGACGACTCGGCCCGGGTCGCGTACGAACGGTGTGCAGCCATCAGTCCCAGGTTCGCGGCAGCGCATCTGCGCCTGGCAGGCGTCTACTATCGTCTGGGCAAGTTGGAGGAGGCGATCCAGGCCTACCGGCGCACGCTCGAGCTGGCGCCTGGGACCGCCGCGGTGTGGAACAACCTCGGCTTCGTCCTGAAAGCGCACGGTGATCTGGACAGCGCTGCCACAGCCTACCGGACGGCGATAGCGCTGGACTCCGCGCTGTACGAACCCTACAACAACCTGGCGCAGGTGCTTCGCCAGCAGGGAAAGGGCACCGAAGCCATCGCGCTGCTGGAGCAGGCGATCCAGCGCCAACCGGATTTCGCGGCCGCGTACGCCAATCTGGCGGCCCTACTCCGGGAACGGGGCGATCGCCGTGCGGAACGCGCTGTCGTGCAGCGCTACCTGGAGCGCTTCGGCGCGGGTGGCGCGTTCGGGTCGTACATGCGGGTTCGCCTGTCCGAACTGGACAGCGCCACAACGGTCGCCACGCGGCCCCGCTGATCCGCCGCCGAGGCGACATCGCCCGCAGCCCCAGTCAGTTGTCCCGAGATTACCCCGGTGCCGCGTGTGGCTGTCTGAGGGTCCCCAGGTGGGAGCGCAGCAGCAGGGCATAGCTGATGCTCGAGACGACCAGCATGGCGCCGGCCAGGTATGTCAGCGATGTGCGCAGCCAGGCCGCGACTGGCACAAGATAGGCCAGGCTGGCTACGATCAGCGAGGCGGTGGCGTACTTGCCGAAGTAGTTCGGGCTGATCACCAGGTGGTGGACCCACAGCAGGTAGGAACCGGCGGCCAGGATGCCGGCGTCGCGCAGCAGAATCCCGGCGAGCAGCCATCCGGGGAGGTCGCGCCAAAGGTACAGCCCGATCCCGAGGCTGCCGACGAAGAGCTTGTCAGCTACCGGATCCAGGATCCGGCCGAGGCGCGAGACCAGGCCCCAACGGCGGGCCACGTATCCGTCGGCCAGATCGGACAGCGCCGCGGCCAGCAGGATCAGGATCGTCGCCGGCGATGTCTGCCCCTGGTCGCCGTGCAGCGCGATCAGCAAGGGGGGGATCAGCAGGATCCGCAGCAGACTCAGCGCGTTGGCCATGGTCTTCGGCCCGGGATCAGCGGAGCATCTCCTGGGCGTGCCGCAGGGCGGTGGCGGAGATCGTCTCGCCAGCCAGCAGCCGAGCGATCTCGGCGGCCCGCTCTTCCTGGCGCAGCGGCACGACCTCGGTCACCGTGCGGCCGCCCTGCTCGCGTTTCCGGACCGAGAAGTGATGGGCGGCGGCGCTGGCGATCTGCGGGAGATGGGTGATGACGATGAGCTGGTGCGAAGCCGCCAGCGCCCGCAGCTTGCGACCGACAGCCGCGGCAATCCGGCCCGAGATGCCCACGTCGATCTCGTCGAACACGAGGGTGGCGACCATGTCTCGTTCGGCGATGACCTCCTTGAGGGCCAGCATGATGCGGGAGATCTCTCCGCCGGAGGCGATGCGCGCCAGGGGCCGTGGGCCCTCGCCTGGGTTCGGCGCGATGACGAACTCGGCCTGCTCCAAGCCACCGGGTCCCGCCTGCCACCGGGTGCCCCCGTCTTCGACCGGTCCGTCGGGAGCCTCTTGGCGTCGCAGTTCGACGTGGAACCGCACCTGCGGCATCCCCAAGTCGCGCAGTCCCCTTTCTACTGCCTCGGCCAGCTTGCGGGTGGCCCTGCTTCTTTTGGCCGACAGGGACACGCAGGCCGCAGCGAACGCCGCCTGCGCCTGCGCGACTGCCTCCTGCGCTTGGCCGATGGCCGCCTCCAGGGCCCCCGTGCGCTGCTCCTGCTCCTCCAGCTCGGCGGCCACGCGCAGGACATCTTCCAGCGTCCCGCTGTGCTTTCTGCGCAGGCGGCGCAGCGCCTCGAGCCGTTCTCGTACCTCCTCCATGCGTTCGGGCTGCACCTCGAGTTTCTCTGAGTATTCGCGGAGGCGGCTGGAGGCGTCCTGCACGCGGTAGATCGACTCCGCCAGCGCGGCCGCGATGTCCGCCAGGGACGGGTCGAGTTGCACCAGCCGCTCCAGCTCGCGGCGTCCACGGCCGAGTCGCTCGGTGACGGAGCCGTCCTCCTGGTCCAGCAGGCCCACCAGGTTCGCGCACGTCTGCACGATCGCCTCGACGTTTTCGAGCAGCTCCAACTCGCGCTGGAGGCGTTCGTCCTCGCCCGGTGTCGGCGCCAGTTCGCGGATCTCGGCGAGCTGGTACTGGCGAAGCTGTTCCTGTTCTGCCAGCCGCTCGCGCTGGCGACCCAGCTCGACCAGGCGCTTCCTGGCTTCCTGCAGCTGGCGGTAGGCGCGGGAGACCTCCTGGACCAGCTCGCTCGGGCAGCCGAACGCGTCGAGAAAGCCGGTGTGCAGGTGCGGATCGAGCAGCGTCTGGTGGTCGTGCTGTCCGTGCAGGTCGACCAAGGCGGCCCCGGCCTCGCGGAGCATGCGCAGTGGCACGGCCATGCCGTTGATGAACGCCCGCGAACGGTTGTTGGTCTGCAATTCGCGGCGCAGGAAGATCTGGCCGTCCTCCAGTTCGAGGCCCAACCCCTGCAGACGCCGCGCTGCGGGCGAATCCGCGGCGAGCTCGAATACGCCCTCGACGACGCAGCGGTCGGCGCCGGCCCGCACCAGATCGACGCTGGCAGGGGCGCCGAGGATGGAGTAGAGGGCCCCCATCAGAATCGATTTGCCTGCCCCGGTCTCGCCGGTGATGACGTTGAATCCGGGGCCGAAGTCGATGGCGGCTTCCTGGATGAGGGCGAAGTCCCGGATGTACAGGTGGGCAAGCATGGCCGACAGACGAACGTGGCAGCGACCTACCCGGGTCGGGCCTGGGAGGAATCCGGATCGGAGGGCGCTGCGTCCTGGTCAGCGGAGGACGGTTCGGTCTCGTCCAGGAACGCCAGGTGGAACTGGCCATCGGCGTCCGTGGTGAGCACCTGCACGCGCCGCCGCGTCTCCTCCAGCCACTTGGTGCACGTGCGCGAGGCGTTCACCCCTTGCTCGAAGACCTGCAGCGCCTGCTCCAGCTTGAGGTCGCCGGACTCGAGCTGGGCGACACTCCGCTCGAGCAGCGCCAGCGCCTCCTCGAACGACATCTGCTCACTCATGCCGGAGCTCCTCGATGCGGGCTGTGGCACTTCCCTGGTGAAACCGCAGATCGACCAGCTCGCCTGGGCGGAGCTGCTCCGCGGTGCGCACCACGACGCCATCCTGGCGGCGCTGGCACAGGGTGTACCCGCGCGCCAGATGCGCCAGCGGGCTGAGCGCCTGCAACTGCGCCAGGCGCTGGCCGAGGGCCTGGCGGCGCGCCCGCACGTACGAGGCAAACGCCGAGATCAGGTCCCGGCGCCGTTCGTCGACGTACTGGGTATTCTGATCCAGTCGGTCCTGGAGGCGGCGAAGCAGACGCGGCGGGCCAAGGGTCTCGATCCGTTGGGCCGCCGCCGCCAGCAGATTCGCCATCGCCCGTTCGAGCCGCTGTCGGTAGTCCACGGTCTGACGGATCAGAGCCGTGCGCTCCTGGACGACGATCTCCGCGGCAGCCGAGGGCGTGGGCGCTCGGTAGTCCGCCACGTAGTCGGCGATGGTATAGTCCACTTCGTGGCCAACGGCCGAGATCACTGGCTTCGCCGAGCGGTAGATGGCCCGCGCCACGACCTCCTCGTTGAACGGCCACAGATCTTCTGGAGAGCCTCCGCCGCGACCGACGATCAATATATCGACCCCCCCGAAGCGGTTCAAGTCGGCGATGCCGGCCGCGATCTCGGCAGCCGCACCGACGCCCTGAACCCGGGCCGGCCGGAGGTAGACCTGCACGCCGGGGGCGCGACGCGACAGGACGCTGAGGATATCGCGGATCGCCGCGCCCGTCGGCGAGGTGACCACGCCGATGCTCCGCGGAAAGCGCGGGAGCGGCCGCTTCCGCTCGGGCGCGAACAGCCCTTCCTCTTCCAGTCTGGCTTTCAGGCGCTCGAACGCGAGTGCCAGCTCTCCCCGGCCAGCGGGCTGGAGCAGCTCGGCATAGAACTGGTAACGACCGCCGCGCTCGTACACCGAGATGCGGCCGTACGCCATCACCTGCATGCCGATCTCGGGCACGAAATCCAGCCGGCGCCCCTGGGCGCGGAACATGACCACGCTCAACTGGGCGTACTCGTCCTTGAGGGTGAAGTACCGGTGGCCAGAGGTGTGGTGGGTGAATTCCGACAGCTCGCCGATCACCCAGCACCGCGGCAGCTCCTGCTCCAGCGTCAGCTTGATCTGCGCTGTCAGCTCGGAGACGGTGTAGGGCCGCCCGCTGGCTAGCGGCCGGCCAGCCGGCGTCTGTGCGGCGATCGTCATGGCTGCCTCGTTTCCGACTCGATGCGCGCCGGCGCCAGGGTCTCTTGGCAGCTACTCTGCTCTGGTCGCCGGCACTGGCACCCGAATCCGCTGGATGCCCAAGGCGCGGCCGGTGGTTGGCTCGACTCGCACCAGCGCGCCGCAGAACGCGGCGTCGCCCTCTGCAGGTTGGAGGCGCACCGGCGTCTGCGTGAGGAAACGTTCGATGGCCAGGTCGGGGCGCACGCCGATCACCGACTCGGTCGGCCCGGTCATGCCGGCGTCGGTCAGATACGCGGTGCCGCCCGGCAGCACCCGCTCGTCTGCGGTCTGCACGTGCGTGTGGGTCCCGATGATCGCCGAGACGCACCCATCCAGGTACCAAGCCAGGGCCACCTTCTCGGCAGTGGCTTCGGCATGGAAATCGATGACGATGACCGGCGTGTGCGCTCGCAGGCGATCGACCTCGGCGCGCGCCGCATGGAACGGGCAATCGGTGGGCGGCAGCGAGGTGCGGCCTTGCAGGCTGATGACTCCCACCCAGAAGCCCGAGCGCGTCTGGACGAGGGTCGAGCCACTGCCCGGAGCCTCCACGGGGTAGTTCAGGGGACGCAGGACCCGGTCGGTCCGCTGCAAGTACGGCACGAACTCCCGGCGATCCCAGATGTGGTTGCCGCTGGTGATCACATCCACGCCGTAGCTGTGCAGCTTGTCGACGATGTTCTCCGTCAGGCCGAACCCGCCCGCCGCGTTCTCGCCGTTGGCGATGACCAGGTCGACGCCTCGCTCGCGGATGAACCGCGGGATCTGCTCGGCGGCGGCGCGCCGCCCCGGTTGTGCGAAGACGTCGGCAACGAACAGGATCGTCAGCACAGGCAGCCCTTGTCAGCGAGCGAAGTGCACGGCGCGCACCTCGCGGATCACGCACACGCGGATCTGGCCCGGGCGGTTGAGCTGTCTTTCGAGCTTCTCGGCAATCTCGTCGGCCAACTGCTCGGCATACGCGTCGTCCACCACGCCGCTGTCGACCATGACCCGGACCTCGCGGCCATTCTGCAGGGCGTAGGCCTGGCGTACGCCGAAATGGGTGCGCGCGATCTCCTCGATGCTGCGCAGCCGCCGGACGTACTCGTCCACCCGCTCCCTGTAGGCTCCCGGTCGGCTCAGGGAGATCTCGTTGGCAGCTTCGACCAGCACGGCGACCACCGTCCTCGAAGGTAGGCGCTGGTTGTGGGTCTCGATCACCTCGATCACCTCGGCGCTTTCGCCGCACTTGCGCGCCAGCGCGGCGCTGGCCTGAGCGGCGTCCGTGCCGATCTCGTAGTCGAAGGCTTTGGCGATGTCGTGCAGCAGCCCGGCGCGTCTGGCCAGGGCCGCGTCGACGTCCAGCTCCTCGGCCATCATGCCGGCCAGCCTCGCCACTTCCTTGCTGTGCTCCAGCAGGTTCTGGCCGTAGCTGGTACGGAAGCGGAGCTGTCCAAGCGCCTCCAACAGGGGTTCGGCCAGATCGTGGATGCCCAGATCGAACGCCGCCTTCGAGCCGGATTCGCGAGTCAGCTCCTGGACATCGTGGCGAGCCTTCTCGTAGACCTCCTCGATGCGCCCAGGGTGGATGCGGCCGTCCAGGATGAGCCGCTCCAAGGTGGTCCGGGCGATCTCGCGACGCATGGGATCGAAGGCGGAGAGCATCACCATGCCGGGAGTGTCGTCGACCAGGATCTCGACGCCGGTGATCAGCTCGAACGACCGGATGTTCCGGCCATCGCGGCCGATGATGCGACCCTTCATCTCGTCGGAAGGTATGTGCAGCACGGACACGGTGCTCTCCACAGCCACTTCTTCCGCGAAATGCTCGATGGCGTTGGCGATGATCTCCTTGGCGCGCTCGTTGGCATTGGCGATGGCGTCGTCCATGATCTCCCGGACTCTGCGGGCCGCCAGTTGCCGTGCGCTCTGCTCGAGTTCGCGGACGAGGGCCAGGCGGGCCTCGGCCTGGCTCATGCCCGCCAGCCTCTCCAGCTCTCGGCTCTGTTCGGCCACCAGCTCCGCAGCGCGCGCCTGCAGCGCCGCCACCTCGGCCTCGCGCTGCTCCAGTTCCTGTTCGGCCTTGATGAGGCTGCGCTCTTTGCTCTCCAGGACGTCGACCTTGCGGTCCAACTGCTGCTCGCGTTCCTGGAGCTGCGCTTCCAGCTCGCGCAGCGCACGCCGCGAATTCTCCAGTTCGCGTTCCAGCGGCTCGCGTTCGCGGCGCCACTCATCGCGGGCTTCCAGAACCGCGGTCTTCTTCAGCGCCTCCACAGCCTGCTGGGCTTCGGCCACCAACCGGTCGGCTACGGCCCGGGCGTTGTCGACTCTGCGCCGATGGATCCGCTCACAGACGAGGTATCCGGACAACAGCCCCACAGCGAGGAACACGACCGCCAGGGCGATGTCGTGTACAAGGGTCATGACGGACTCCTGTGTCCTGGCCGAACTGGGCGACTCACCGGGGCATGCCTGCCCAGACCAGCAGGAACCGAGCGGGGGTAGCGGCCGCGAAAAGCGGCGCCGCGAGGACGCTGCTACCCTCGCCGGTTGCGGGCAGACCGTGCCCCACTCGAGAGACGATGGACCAGGGTGACAGAGCGAACCCCGCCTGGCGGTGGTTCGTGGGCCGCGCAACCCGCCCGACAAGCCAGCGCCGCGACCGCCAGCGCGTCGGCCGTGGGTGCCTCTAGCTGCGCTCCGGACTCAGCGTCTCGCGTCGCTGTTCCTGGAACACGCGCCCCAGCGAAGCGGTCAGTCGCGACGCGCGACGCGAGATGTCCGCCTCGGCAGCCTGATACTCCGCCTGCAGGCCGAGGAGTTCCTCGGTCAGTTGGAGTCCGGCAAGGATGGCAGTATGCACCGGAGGAACGGGGCCGTCAGCCGTGTCCACAGCGCGCATCGTGACATCGACCAACTGGGCGACCTCCTGCACGTGTTCGGGGGTCTGTCCCGGCTGGAGCGCGATGGCGTAGCTCTTGCCGTGAATGCTGACGACGACGGTCGTGTTTCTGGCTGCTGGCATCGCTCTGGCTCCTGACGGCCCATGGCCCTCTGCGCGCTGTGACCGCACCGGCTCCTGCCCTGGCGCGCCTCTCGCTGCGGTGTCTCAGACCTGAACGGCGTCCAGCTTGGCCAGCAGACTCTCGATGCGACCGCGGATGATCTCGCGACTCTGGGTTGCCTCCTGGAATTGCTCCTCGACCTGTTTGAGGCGGGTGTTGTCCGCCTTGAGCTGCGCGTTCTCGCCCTCCAGCCCCTCGACACGCGCTTTCAGCTCGCGGTTCTCCTGCCGCAACGTGGTCAGGATCTCCACCAGACGACCCACTTCCTGTTCGAGACGCTCGAAGTGGCTGTCCACTGCCATGGCCCTAGCGGTCTCCCGAGTTTTCGACGCTGTCTCTGTGTCCACCCGATCACTACTGGCGCAACCAGGCCCCCAGCTCTGCCTGCAAGCGTCCCAGAATCCGGGCGATCTCCTGGTCGGCCTGCGTGTCCTGCAGCGTTCCTGTGGCCGAACGCAGGCAGACGGAGAAGGCCATACTCTTGTGGCCGCCAGGAACTTGGCCTCCCCGGTACACATCGAAGAGGGCGACCGATTCCAGCAGCTCCGGCGACGCCGCCTGCACGTGCTGGCGAACGCACTCCCATGTCACGCTCTCTGGCACGACCACGGCCAGATCCCGCTCCACTGGCGGGAATTTGGGCAGGGGCTGGAACGTCGGGCGGGGCTGCGCCCAGACCTGTGCCAGAGCGCCGACGTCAAGCTCAAAGATATAGGCTGGACGGTCCAGATCAAACCACGACGCCAGCGACGGCCTCACTTCGCCCAGGATGCCGCAGGGAACACCTTCGACCTCGACCCGAGCCGCATGCCCGGGTCGCAAGGCCGGAGCATCGATCGGCGCGAACCGCAGGCCCCGCCCGTCCAGCAGATCCTCCAGGGCGCCCTTCAGATCGAGCAGATCCACGTCGCGCCGGTCGGCCTTCCAGGTGGAGCGGCTGGCCTGGCCGGTCCACAGCAGGCCGAACCTCCGGTATTCCCGCTGCGCCGAGGCGCCAGGCTCCTGGCGGAAGCACGTGCCGATCTCGAAGATGCCCACGCTCTCGAGGCGCCGGTGCCGATTCCGTCGCGCCACGTCCAGCAGACTGGTGCACAGTGCCGTGCGCAGGCGCGACTGCGTTTCGGTAGGCGGATTGGCCAGCACCAGGGCGTTCTCTTCGCCAGCCAGTTCGAGCCAGCGCTGTTCGACGATCGTGTTGGTGCTCACCTCGTCGAAGCCCAGGCCCACGGCCCGCTGGCACAGCTCGCGTTCGAGACGCTGCGCGACGCTCGGGGCAGCCAGCCAGGGGCCTTTGGCCCGCTGACTGCCCTCGATGCGATCGTACCCGTGAATGCGGCCGACTTCCTCGATCAGATCGACCTCGCGCTGCAGATCCGGCCGGTACGAGGGCACCTGCACCTGCAGGGCGTCGGCCTCCTGGCTCACCGCGCATCCCAGCAGCGCCAGCGTGTCGGCCATCTGGGCTGGCGACAGGTCAGTGGCAAGCAGGGCATTGGCGCGCGCGGGGCGGAGTCGCAGCCGGGGGGTAGTCAGCCTCTGCGCCACCACGTCCACAGGCTCTGGCGCCGGCTGACCCCCGGCCAGTTGCGCCAGCAGATAGGCGGCCCGCGCCACCGCCACCGGCGTCATCTGCCAGTCCACTCCGCGCTCGAAGCGCAGGCTGGCCTCACTGCTCATCTCCAGCCGCTTCCGGCCGGCGCGCACCCGCCGCGGATCGAAGTACGCGCCCTCGATCAGCACGTCGCGCGTCGCGTCCGTCACTTCGGAGGCGCTGCCGCCCATGATGCCTGCTATGGCCACAGGCTGGACCGCGTCGGCGATCACCAACACCTCGCCGTCCAGCACCCGCCTGGCGCCGTCCAAGGTCTGGAGCTGCTCGCCCGGCCGCGCGCGGCGCACCACGATCTGGGCCCCCTCCAGCCGGCAAAGGTCGAAGGCGTGCAGCGGCTGCCCCAGCTCGAACAGCACGTAGTTCGTCACGTCGACGACGTTGTTGATGGGCCGCTGGCCGATGGCTCGCAGGCGCCGTTGCAGCCACGGCGGGGACGGCCCCACGCGCACGCTGCGCACGACTTGACCGACGTACCGCGGGCATCCGTCGGGCGCTTCGATGCGGATCTGCACGGACTGGCCGCACGGAGGACCGACAGGCGCCAGCTCGACCGGAGGCAGGCGCACAGGTGCCCCGGTCAAGGCGCGCACCTCGCGGGCGATGCCCACCACGCTGAGGCAGTCGGGGCGATTGGGCGTCACTTCGAAGTCCAGGGCTACATCGTCCAGACCCAGCGCCCGATCCAGGGGTGTGCCCGGCGTCAGTTGCTCGTCCAGCACCATGATCCCGCTGTGGTCGTCGCCCAGACCAAGTTCGTCCTCGGCGCAGATCATCCCCGCGGAGACCACGCCGCGGATGCGCGTCTCCTTGATCTGCAGCCCGCCCGCCAGCTCGGCACCGACCAACGCCACCGCGACCTTCTGGCCGGCCGCGACATTGGGGGCGCCGCAGACGATCTGCGCAGTCCGATCGCCCAGATCGACCGTGCACACGGAGAGCCGGTCCGCGTTGGGATGCGGTTGGCGCGCGACCACACGGCCTACGACCACGTGCGCCAGCCCCTTCCCCAACTCCTCGATGCTTTCGGCCTGGAGGCCGGACATGGTCAAACGAGCGACCAGCTCGCGCCAGTCCCACGGGACGTCCACGTAATCCCTGAGCCAGTTGTAGGTGATCTTCATCGTCGTCACGCTTTCGGCATCGACAGACCAGCGGCAGCCCGGCCGACGGCTCCGCCGGACGGATGGCGTCCGCTGGCCGAGCCGTCGTCTTCAGAACTGCCGATTGAATCGCAGATCGTTTTCGAGGAACAGCCGGATGTCGTCGATGCCGTGGCGGATCATGGCCACCCGTTCGAGGCCCATGCCGAAGGCAAAGCCGGTGAACTCTTCGGGGTCGTACCCCACGGCCTCGAATACGGCGGGATCCACCATGCCAGCACCAGCGACTTCGATCCAGCCGCTGCCCTTGCATATCCGGCAGGACGCGTTGCGCCCCTGACACAGCGAGCAGGAAAAGTCGTACTCCACGCTCGGCTCGGTGAACGGAAAGAAGTGCGGACGGAAGCGAACGCGAGTCTGCTCGCCGAGAAGCTGCCGCGCCATCGTCTCGATGGTGCCCTTCAGATCGGCCAGCGAGACACCTCGATCCACGTACAGACCTTCGAGTTGGTGGAACGCGAAGTGGTGGGTGGCGTCCACGGCCTCCTTGCGGTACACCCGCCCCGGCGCGACGACGCGGACTGGCGGCGGCATCTGCTCCATGAGCCGGATCTGGACCGTGGACGTCTGGGTCCGCAGGAGCAGACCGTTGTCGAGGTAGAAGGTGTCCTGGAGGTCCCGTGCCGGGTGGTCGGGCGGTGTGTTCAGGGCGTCGAAGTTGTGGTATTCGTCCTCGACTTCCGGTCCCCAGGCCACCGCGAATCCCATGCGCGCGAAGATATCCGTCAGTTCGTACGCGAGGGCGGTCAGCGGATGCAGATGCCCGCACCCGCGCCGGCGGCCCGGAACTGTGAAGTCGAATGCCTCCCCAGGGCCGCGATCCGCCAATGCGGCGCGGCGCGCCTCCAAGGCGGCTTCGATAGCCTTCTGGGCGCGACCGGCTGCGGCCCCGGCCGCCGGTCGCGCCGCTGCGGGAAGCTGGCCGATGCGCCCCATCACGGCCCGGAGCTGGCTCTTGCGGCCCAAATACCGCACCCGCAGCTCGTCGAGCTGGGCCAGATCCGCAGCGGCCGCGATCTGCGCCGTCGCTTCCTCCGCGAGTCGATCGAGCTCCTCGTCCATGGCGACTCGGCCTCCCTCGGCCGCACGGGCCAGAAAAGAAACGGAACCGCCGCTCCTGTTCTTGTGCCACCGACCCAGCCAAGATCAGGAACGCAGCGGTCCCGCCAGTCCTGTGAACGGACTACAGGTGCGCTTTCGCCTGCTCAGCCACGGCACTGAAGGCCTTGGGGTCGCGCACCGCGAGATCGGCCAGATGCTTCCGATTCACGGTCACGCCGGCCTGACCGAGACCCCGCATCAGTTGGCTGTAGGATATCCCGTTCAGCCGCGCCGCCGCATTGATGCGGATGATCCACAGGCGACGGAAGTCACGCTTGCGATTCCTGCGGTCGCGATAGGCGTAGACCTGCGCTCTGTTCAACGCCTCCTGGGCAGTACGGTACAAGCGGCTACGCCCGCCCCAGAATCCCCGTGTCTTCTTGAGGACCTTTCTCTTGCGCCGGTTGGTGGCGACAGCGTGTTTGACCCGTGGCATAGGATGTCTCCGGTGTGGCGCCCGCGCGGACAGCCGCGGCTGCCGCGTCTACTTGAGGGCGAGGGCCCGCCGTACCAGGTCGCTGTTGGCAGCAGCCACTGGCAGGTTGCGGCGGTACTTGCGCTTGCGCTTAGTCGAGCGGTTGCCGAGCAGATGGGTGGCATAGGCGCTGCGACGCTTCAAGGTGCCGGAGGCGCGGCGTCTGTACCGCTTGGCGGACGCACGGTGGGTCTTGATCTTGGGCATGTGTTCAGGACCTCGGACTGACCTGCTGGAGTGACGCACACCAGTCAATGCGCCAGCCGGAGAGCGGCGCTGCAATTGCCCCCGGGGCGTTCTGCTCTGTGCGGAAGGTGAATAACATAGGCCCGCTCCCATGCCTGTCAAGCTGATGGCCGACCAGCACCAGGTCCATCCGCTCCGGGCAGCCGACGGTCTGGCTCCGTCGGCTGCGGGTCGCGTGTCTCCCGGTGCCCGCGGGTCACCGCTGCGCGCGACCCGCAGTGTGTCGGTCCGCAGCGTGCGCCGTGCCTGCGGATGCGCTGCGATGCTGCCGGCACCGCGCGCGGTGACGGGTCAGCCTGTCGCACGGCGGTGACGTCGGCAGAGGGCGTCACGGCGGATATCTTGCGATATTCGGAAGAGACGGTCTTGCCAGACGAATGACAGTCGGCCCGTGCTCGGCCTGTGGTCGCATCGTGGGCATCGCGGGCCGGGCAGACGCGTGAGACTGGACAGGCCCTGAGAGCTGGCGGGTCGCGGGTCTGGCGCCCGGTGTGTCGGGCGGCGCGTATGAAGGACGGCGATCCATCGGTCCCGACAGCGCCGCTGCCGAGCTGGGCGGCCGTGCGCCCGGGGTTGTGGCCGTCGCCATGTCGCGGGTCGGCAGCACGATGCGTCGTTGCCTATGCTCGGGAGGATCGGCAGGCCTATGGGCGCGCCACCAGACAGTGAGGCACACATGGAGAGTGCGGCCGACGAGCACGCGGTCCGGAGCGATGCGGGCGAAGCTCCGTGGATTCTGGTCACCAACGACGACGGCGTCGATTCGCCCGCGCTCCCGCCGCTGCTGGCAGCGCTGACCTCGCTTGGCTGTGTGCGGGCTGTCGTGCCGACCCGCGAATGCAGTTGGACCGGCAAGGTCATGAGCCGATTCGGCCTGCTCGCCCCCCAGCGCTGCCAGCTCGGCGAGGCGGAGGTCTGGGGCGTGAACGGGTACCCGGCTGACTGCGCCAATCTGGCCATTCACTCGCTGTTCGCACGACCTCCGGCCCTGGTCGTCTCCGGGGTGAATATGGGCATGAACGCGGGGTTGGCCTTCCTGCTGAGCTCCGGTACGGTGGGGGCTGCACTGGAAGCGGCATTGTCCGGAGTGCCGGCCGTGGCGCTTTCGGTCGAGTTGCCAGCCGGTGACTACGACCAGTGGCGGCGCGAACGAACGCTTGGCAGTCCGGCGCGCGTGCTGCTGGAGCGGAGCGCCGCAGTGGCTGCCGATATCGTGGCGGAGGTGCTGCGCGGCGGGCTGCCAGGGGACGCGGCAATCCTCAGCGTCAACATGCCCAGCTCCTTGCGGCCGGACTCGCCGCGCCGGCTGGCGCGGGTGACCGTCACGACCTACGGGCCGTACTTCGCCCGCGACGGCGATGGTCGCTTTGGCTACCGCTTTTCGGGTCTGCGCACCTTGGTGCCAGCCCCGGAGGGAGACCTGGCGGTGCTGGCGCGCGGCGAGGTGGCGCTCACGCCCATCCGTCTGGTCCTGGATGCCGCGGTCTCGGCGGCTGACCGAGATCGCTTCGAGCGCTGCGCTGGGCGGCCCACCGGACGGGTACTGGGGGGGGCGGAGAGGGGCTAGCGCAGTGGTGGGGCCGCGTCGATCGTGTCGCCTGTCGGCCCGCGCTGCCGGGGCTTGGCTTTGGCTGGCAGTGGGGCTGAGCCTGTCGGCCGGATCGATGGGCTGGGGGCAGGCGCCTGCGGCGGG
>Ga0067045_1003135_pt1 | contig 29008 bp, 22 predicted proteins | sample TerdegcTABiofilm_FD_59184 | JGI IMG/M metagenome (GOLD analysis project Ga0067045, IMG submission 59184) | Combined Assembly of (Gp0054472, Gp0054536) Wastewater bioreactor microbial communities from Singapore -Terephthalate degrading...
TAGTTCAGCCCTTCGACCATGACCTTCTGCCACTTGAGGAAGTCACGGGATTTGAGGGTGTCGAGGGTGTGCAACTGGTCGACCTGAGCCTTGCCGGTGACGTTGAAGGCCAGGGGCTCGGTGCTCTTGAGGTTGACGGCCAGGTCGCTGCCAAGCATCCCGGAGCGCAGCTCCAGAAGGATGAACGGGCTGATGTAGGACTGGGCGACCCGCAGGTCGATGTCCCGGGTCTGTACCTTGAGCCGGGCGCTGACCGGGGCCAGGTTGACCTCGCCGTCGGCCATCAGCTTGCCTTGCTTGCCCACGCCGGTATCGAGCTTGAGGGTGAAGGGCGAGCCGTTGAGGCTGTCGAAATTTTTCAGGTCCAGGTTCAGCGGACCGACCTCAAGCGCCACCGCCGGTTTGACCTGGCGATCGCTCAGGTGCACCTGGTAGTTGCGCAGCTCGACATCCTTGAGCAGCACCTGCCAGGGTTTGCTCGGCGCAGCGGGCTCGGCTTTAGGTGAGTCGGCCGCGGCCGGCGCATTCACCGCTTGCGGCTTGACCGCCGGCTTGGCGGGCTGGCTGGCGAACAGCTTCTGCCAGTCGAGTTGGCCATCCGCTTCGCGGGCGGCCCAGGTTTCCAGTTTCTGGCTGCGGATCTTGCCGACAATCACTTGTTGTTTGGCCAGGTCGATGCTGGTTTCGCTGATGTCCAGGCGCTCGAGACGGGCCAGCGGCCGGCCATCCGGGGCCTTGATGGCAAAGGGGGCGATGCTGGCCGAGGTGTTGCTCAGCAGCAGTTCGGTTTCCTTGGACAGGTTGAGCTTGTAGTCGGTGCTGAGGCTGACCGTGCCCTCTTCAAGCACCAGTGGCAGGGCGTCGCGCACATAGGGCCAAAAGGCTTTCATCTTGCCGTCGGTGATTTTCAGGCTGCCTTCGGACGCGATGGGCACCAGGCTGATCTTGCCGCTCCAGTCGATCTGGCCGCCGGCCGGACCGATCGCCACCAGGGTCATGTCGGCATTGTCTTCCGGCAGGGTGCTCAGGTGCTTGAGCTCGAAATCCAGTTTGTCGTAGAGGAACTCGATGGGTTCGCTGGGCCGCAGGTCCTGGAAATGGATGTAGCCACGGGCCAGGTCGATACGGTCGATGCGCAGCGGGAAGGGCTTGGCCTCGGGGTCGGCCGGCGTCGGTTCACTGGCGGGCAACTTGAACAGCTGGGTGAGGTTCAGGGTGCCGTCCTTGCTGAACAGCACCGAGGTTTTTGGCTTGTCCAGTTGCACATCGGCCAGGTGCAGGGCGCGGGTCCAGAGACTGTCGATCTGCAGGTCGGCGTACAGACGCTCGAAGCCGACCTGCTCCTTGCCTGGCTCACCGATGTTCAGGCCCCACAAGGTCAGCTCCAGGCTGAAGGGGTTGAACTCGATGCGCTGGATACTGGCCGGCACCGCTGCGTAATGGGCCAATTGTTGATTGGCGATCCGCAAGGCGACACCCGGCAGAATCAGAAAGCCCAGCAAGCTATAGAGGGCCAGAGCAGTCAACAAGGCGCCGATGGCGCGAATCAATCCTTTGGGCATGTGTGGCTTCATCTGTCTGAATCGGAGTGCCTTGGAGTATGGCACGCGATTCTGGTTCCGAAGCAATGACCTCGATCAGGATTATTCAGATTCCGGCGCCGCGACTCAGAGCTGCAGAATCAGGGTTTTGAGCGGTGGTTGCTGATCCATCGAGGGGAAATCGGCGGCCGGCGGCAGCACCGTGCATTCGCGCACCGGGCGCCCGGCTTTTTCCGCGCACCGCAGCACCTGCTCACGCCAGTCGTCCATGCTGACTTTCGCCAGGTTGTTGCAGCAGATCAGTACGCCATTGTCCGCGGTGCTGAGCAGCGCCGGTTTCAGCAGGCTCTGGTAGTCGCGTAGCAGGTCTACGGTGCCGAACGCGCTTTTCGCCCAGGCCGGTGGGTCGAGCAGTACCAGGTCGTATTGGCGTTGTTCCAGGCGCGGGTAGCTGGGCAGCTTTTGTCCACGGCGCTGGCTGATTGGCAGGCCGGCCAATTGACGGATCGCCGGGAAGTAATCGGACTGGACGAACTGCATGCCCGGCAACTGTGGGTTGAGCTGACCGTTCTCCCGGCCGACCGCCAGGTTGCCCTCGGCGAAATCCAGGTTGCACACTTCGCGCGCGCCACCGGCGGCGGCACTCAGGCCGACTCCACAGGTGTAGGCGAACAGGTTCAGCACACTCTTGCCCTGGCTATGTTGCTTGACCCAGCCACGGGCATTGCGCAGGTCGAGAAACAGCAGCGGGTCCTGCCCGGCGTGGCGCCCGCGCACACGGTAGTTCAGGCCCCACTCGTGGCCGACCATGTCTGCCAGCGCGGCCTCGTCGGCGCGGTACACGGTGTCTTCACGGTCGATGCGCGAATTGCCCCGGGAGCGGTCGTTGTAGACCAGCAGGGTGTCGAGGCCCAGCTGTTGATTGACCGTGGCGTGCAACGCCAGCAGGTCGTCGCGCTCCAGCGCCTGGTGAAAACTCTGCACCAGCAACTGCGGGCCGTAACGGTCGACGGTCAGGCCACCGGCACCTTCCTGGCTGCCATGGAACAGGCGATAGCAGTCGGTGCCTTGCTGGTGGAGCTCGGCGAGCAAGTCTTGGCGATGATCGAGGGCGGCGCGCAGCGCCTGATTCAAGGAAGACATGCGTAGCGCCTTGCAGGGGGAATTGGGCGCGAGAGTTTAACAGCTATGGGGCTTCTCTGGAGGGGTGAGCACGTTTGCGCCCGGACCTACAACAGCCCCATACGTCGCTTGGCGCGCTGCACCGAGCCATTACGCACCGCCCAGCGCAGCATCGGCGCACTGCGGTTGATGCTGGCGCGGATCAGTTGCCGTTGCAGTGGGCTCTGGCTGACGTCGAGCATGGCGCTGGCCCAGTCCGGCAACAGGTCGATCCCGGCCTGCATCATCAGCCCGCCAAAGGGTTTGGCGAGACGACTGGGGGCGGGCGCGTTCAACAGCAGGCGCAACACTTCCCGACTGCGTTCGTCGCACAGCAGTTGTGGACGGATCCGTTCCAGGTAATCGGCGACTTGCTGGCGCGAGCGCGGCACCTCACGGGCGCCCAAGCGTTCGGCGATCAGCGCGATCTCGGCGTAATAACGGTCCTGGTCGGCGCCTGAAAGGTGCGGATTGCGGTAGCGCAGGTGAGCGGCGAGGAAGTTGCTGACTTCGGCCACGTGCACCCAGGTCAGCAGGTCCGGGTCGCTGGCGGCGTAGGCGCGGCCATCGGGGGCGGTGCCGACCACTTGCAGGTGGATGGTGCGCACTTTTTCGATCAGCCATTCGGCGTCCTGCCGTGAGCCGAAGGTGGTGCCGGAGATGAACTGCCCGGTGCGACGCAGGCGCCCGAGCATGTCCTGGCGAAAGTTCGAATGGTCCCAGACGCCGGCCAGCGCCAGCGGGTGCAAGGCCTGCAGCATCAAGGCACTGATGCCGCCGATGAGCATGCTGCTGAAGTCACCGTGGACCTGCCAGCTCACCGAGTCGGGGCCGAACAGGCCGGGATCGCCCTTGGGGTTCTCCAGGTCGAGCTTGCCCAGGGACAGTCCGCTCAGGCTCATGATCTGGGTTTCAATGCGGGTACGAATGAATTCCATGACAACTCGTTGGCGACAGCAGAAAAAGGCTGCGGCCCACAGGCCGCAGCGGATTCATTGGTTCAGGCGCTTGTCGATCAGCCCCGCGACCACACTCGGGTCAGCCAGGGTCGAGGTGTCACCGAGGCTGTCGAGCTCATTGCAGGCGATCTTGCGCAAGATGCGGCGCATGATCTTGCCTGAGCGGGTTTTCGGCAAGGCCGGCGCCCACTGGATCAGGTCCGGCTTGGCGAAGCTGCCGATCTCCTTGCTGACATGGGCCAGCAATTGTTGTTTCAGGGCCGCGTCGGGTTCGATGCCGTTCATCGGGGTGACGAAGGCGTAGATGCCCTGGCCTTTGACGTCGTGGGGGTAACCGACCACCGCCGCCTCGGCGATGCTGTCGTGCAGCACCAGGGCGCTTTCGACTTCGGCGGTGCCGATGCGGTGCCCGGAAACGTTGATCACGTCGTCGATGCGCCCGGTGATCCAGTAGTCGCCGTCTTCGTCGCGCCGGGCGCCGTCACCGGTGAAGTAGTAGCCGGGGTAGGGCTTGAAGTAGGTATCGACCATTCGCTGCGGGTCGCCGTAGACGCTGCGGATCTGTGCCGGCCAGCTGGATTTGAGCGCCAGCACGCCACTGCCGGGGCCGGTGATTTCCTGGCCTTGCTCATCGAGCAGCACCGGCTGTACGCCGAACATCGGTTGTGTGGCGCAGCCCGGCTTGATCCGTTGTGCGCTGACCAGGGGGCTGAGCATGATGCCGCCGGTTTCGGTCTGCCACCAGGTGTCGACGATTGGGCAGCGTTGTTCGCCGACTGCATTGAAATACCATTCCCAGGCTTCCGGGTTGATCGGCTCGCCGACGCTGCCCAGCAGGCGCAGGCTGCTGCGCGAGCTGTCCTGCAAGGGACCGGCGCCTTCACGCATCAGGGCCCGCAATGCGGTAGGGGCGGTGTAGAAGATATTGACCTGGTGCTTGTCGATGACGTGCCAGAAGCGCGAGCTGTTGGGGTAGTTGGGCACGCCTTCGAAGATCAGGGTGGTGGCGCCGTTGGCCAGCGGGCCATAGACGATGTAGCTGTGGCCGGTGACCCAGCCGACGTCGGCGGTGCACCAGAACACTTCGCCGTCGCGGTAGTCGAGCACGTACTTGAAGGTCATCGCCGCTTGCAGCAGATAACCACCGGTGGTGTGCAGCACGCCCTTGGGTTTGCCGGTGCTGCCAGAGGTGTAGAGGATGAACAGTGGGTCCTCGGCGTCCATCGGCTGGGGCGCGCACTGCTCGCTGGCACCGTCCACGGCCTGGTGATACCAGAGGTCGCGGCCCTCGTGCCAATTGACCTGGCCCTGGGTGCGTTGGACCACGATCACCGTACTGACCGCCGGGCAACTGAGCAGGGCCTGGTCGACGTTGTGTTTGAGTGGCACGTTTTTGCCGCCGCGCACGCCTTCGTTGGCTGTGATCACCGTGCGGCAGTCGGCATCGAGGATGCGGTCGCGCAGCGAGTCCGGGGAAAAACCGCCGAATACCACCGAATGCACGGCCCCGATGCGCGAGCAGGCGAGCATCGCATAGGCGGCTTCAGGGATCATCGGCATGTAGATGCACACCCGGTCGCCTTTTTTCACGCCACGGCTTTTCAGTACGTTGGCCAGGCGGCAGACGTGCTGATGCAGTTGCTGGTAGGTGATCTGTTGCGAGTCGGCGGGGTTGTCGCCTTCCCAGATGATCGCGGTCTGTTGACTGCGTGTGGCCAGGTGACGGTCGATGCAGTTGTAGCTGACGTTGAGCTGGCCGCCGGCGAACCATTGGGCCTGGCCAGTCTTGATGTCCGAGTGCTGGACGCTCTGCCAGGGGTGGGACCAGTCGAGAAACTGCCTGGCCTGTTCGGCCCAGAAGGTGTCGGGATGATCGATGGACTGGCGATACAGGCGTTGATAGTCGTCCTGACTCAATTGCCCAGCCCGGCGGACGGCATCGGCTTTGGGGAACGTGCTGATATCGAACATGACGGTTCCTTATTCTTGTCTTGGCCACAAGAGATAAAGATGCGCCGAGTGATCAGTGGGTTCAAGTCATGGGCGAAAACGACTGTGGGAGCGAACAGACGGAGGACCGCCCGACTCGCTCCCACAGGGTTAGCCGTGTGGCTTCAGATCAACCGCGGTGACGCCCGCGGAAGTAGTTGATCAAGCCCTGGGTCGAGGCATCGTCGGCAGGGGCTTCTTCGCTGCCCACCAGACGGTTGTAGACGCCTTTGCCCAGTTCCTTGCCCAGCTCCACGCCCCATTGGTCGAATGCGTTGATGCCCCAGATCACGCTCTGCACGAAGACCTTGTGTTCGTACATCGCCACCAGTGCGCCGAGGCGCCGTGGGCTGATGCGCTCGACCACCAGGGTGTTGCTCGGACGGTTGCCCGGGATCACCTTGTGCGGTGCGAGTTTCTCGATCTGCTCTTCGCTCATGCCCTTGTCACGCAGCTCGGCTTGCGCTTCGGCCAGGGTCTTGCCCAGCATCAGCGCCTGGCTTTGCGACAGGCAGTTGGCGTACAGCCACTGATGGTGATCCGCTACCGGGTTGAAGCTGACGATCGGCACAATGAAGTCGGCCGGGATCAATTGGGTGCCCTGGTGCAGCAACTGGTGGTAGGCGTGCTGTCCGTTGCAACCCACGCCGCCCCAGATCACCGGGCCGGTATCGGTGGACACGGGCGTGCCGTCCTGGCGCACGCTCTTGCCGTTGGATTCCATGTCCAGTTGTTGCAGGTGCTTGGTGATGTTGCGCAGGTAGTGGTCGTACGGCAGGATCGCGTGGCTCTGTGCGCCCCAGAAGTTGCCGTACCACACGCCCAGCAGGGCCAGGAGCACCGGCATGTTCTGCTCGAACGGCGCGCTCTGGAAGTGCTGGTCCATGGTGTAGGCACCGGACAGCAATTCCTTGAAGTTGGACATGCCGATCGCCAGGGCAATCGGCAGGCCGATGGCCGACCACAGCGAATAACGACCGCCAACCCAGTCCCACATCGGGAAAATGTTTTCTTCGCGAATACCGAAAGCCACGGCGGCGGCGTTGTTGCTCGAGACCGCGATGAAGTGACGATACAGCTCGGCTTCCGAGCCACCCTGGGCCAGGTACCAGGCGCGAGCGGCCTGGGCGTTTTTCAGGGTTTCCAGGGTGTTGAAGGATTTCGACGAAACGATGAACAGCGTGGTTTCGGCGCGCAGCTTCAGGGCCAACTCGTGGAACTCACTGCCGTCGATGTTCGCCAGGTAGTGGCAGCGTACGCCTTTCTGTGCGTAGGACAGCAGGGCCTCGGAGACCAGCTCCGGGCCGAGGAACGAGCCGCCGATACCGATGTTCACCACGTCGGTGATCGGTTTTTCGGTGTAGCCGCGCCACAGGCCGTCATGGATTCGCCCGACCATGTCGGTGATCTGGTTCAGCACCTTGTGCACTTCCGGCATCACGTTGACGCCGTTGACCGACAGCTTGTCGCCCACCGGACGGCGCAGGGCGGTGTGCAGCGCCGGACGGCCTTCGGAGGCGTTGACGATTTCGCCGCTGAACAAGGCCTTGATGGCGTCCTGCAGGCCGGCTTCGTTCGCCAGGTCCACCAGCAGGTTGCGGGTTTGCTCGTTGATCAGGTTTTTCGAATAGTCGAGGAACAGCCCACAGCTGCTCAGGGTGAACTGGGTGAAACGCTGCGGGTCGGCATTGAACGCTTCACGCATGCTGAAATCCTGCATGGCTTGGCGGTGATCATTCAGCGCCTGCCAGGCTGGCAGAGCGGTAACGTCTTGAGGGTTGCGGTAGTACGCCATCGCTGCGGGTTTCCTTTTACTTGAACTGCCTTTAGGACACTGAAAAGCCCGGAACATCCTGCCGGGCGGCAGATATTATCCGGTAATACGACGAAGACACGATTAAAAAACGCAGGCCGATAACAGTAAACCTTGAGGGGGCATCTGTCTTGGCTTTGTGGTGGGCGCGAGCTTGCTCGCGATGAGGCCGTCAGATTCTACAGCTCATTGACTGACATGCCGTCATCGCGAGCAAGCTCGCTCCTGCAGGGGGGGCGTGCGGGGTTCAGGCGGGTGTATCGAGGTTCAGGTGCAGGTTGTCGATCAGGCGGGTGGTGCCGAGGAAGGCTGCCACCAGGATCACCAGGTCGCGATCTTCGGGGGTCGCCGGGCGCAGGCTCTGCGCGTGGCGAATCTCCAGGTAGTCAGGACGCAAGCCAGCCGCTTCGAGCTGCTGGATCTGTGCCTGCAGCAACGCCGGGTAATCGCGTCGCCCCTGCACGATGGCATCGGCAATGTTCTTCAGGGTGCGATACACCACGGGGGCCACGGCCCGTTGTTGCTCATCGAGGAAGCCATTGCGCGACGACAGGGCCAGGCCATCGGCGGCGCGAACGGTGGGCTCGCCAATGATCTGGATCGGCATGTTCAGGTCGTGCACCAGCGCGCGGATCACCGCCAGTTGCTGGAAGTCTTTCTGGCCGAACACGGCGAGGTCCGGCTGGACCATGTTGAACAGCTTGCTGACCACCGTCGCCACGCCGTCGAAATGCCCGGGACGGCTGGCGCCGCACAAGCCTTCTGCCAGGTTCGGGACACTGACGCGGGTCTGGCTGGCCATGCCGTCGGGGTACATTTGCTCGACGGTCGGTGCGAACAGCAGGTGGCAACCGGCTTGCAGCAGTTGCTCCTGATCGGCGGCCAGGGTCCGCGGGTACTTGTCCAGGTCTTCGCCCGCGCCGAACTGCAACGGGTTGACGAAAATACTCGCGACCACGAAATCCACCCGCTGGGCGGCCTTGGTGATCAGGGCCATATGGCCGCTGTGCAGGTTGCCCATGGTCGGGACGAAGCCGATGCGCTTGCCTTCGCTGCGCGCGCGGGCAACCGCGGCCCGCAGTTCACGTACGGTCTTGACGGTGTTCATGCAGAAAATCCGTGTTCAGCGCCTGGGAAGGTCACGGCTTTGACTTGCGTGACGTAAGCGCTGAGGGCTGCGTGGATGCTCTCCTGGCCGGCCATGAAGTTCTTCACGAACTTGGGCGCACGGCCGGTGAGCGACAGGCCGAGCATGTCATGCAGGACCAGCACCTGGCCGTCGGTTCCGCTGCCGGCACCGATACCGATTACCGGGATCTTCACCGCCTGGGAGATTTCCAGGGCCAGTTCGCTCGGCACACATTCGAGCAACAGCATCGAGGCACCGGCCTGTTCCAGGGCAATGGCGTCGGCACGCATCTGCCGCGCCTGGTTCTCGTTGCGACCCTGGACCTTATAGCCGCCCAGGATGTTCACCGCCTGTGGAGTCAGTCCCATGTGCGCGCACACCGGAACCCCACGCTCGGCCAGCAAGCGAATCGAATCGGCCAGCCACAGTGCACCTTCGACCTTGACCATGTGTGCGCCGGCCTGCATCAGCTGGGCGCTGTTGATCATGGTTTGCTCGATCGTGGCGTTGGCCATGAACGGCAGGTCGGCGAGGATCAGCGCATCGGTGTTGCCGCGCTTGACGCAGGCCACGTGGTACGCCATCTCGGCCGTCGTGACGGGCAGGGTGCTGTCATGGCCTTGCAACACCATGCCAAGGGAGTCGCCCACCAGTAACACTTCTACACCGGCCTCATTGCAGGCGTGGGCAAACGTGGCGTCGTAGCAGGTCAGCATGGTGATTTTTTCACCTTTCTGCTTGAGGGACTGCAGGGTGGTGAGAGTAATAGCTGGCATGAAAAGGATCCTCGTTCAGGCGCTTGGGAAACTACTGCGAGTAACGCGCGTGATTCTTCATGGACTCAGGCGCACGGTCTTTTGTCGTGCTTGAAAAGCCTGGATTGCGCCCTTGGTGCCGGGTTGGCGGCAGCGGGACGCCTATAGTCGTGATGAGAACTCGGGAAGTCAATTGGATGTGTTACCGCCTGGGTGTTACCGGCGTTACTGATGCGATTCAGCAGAGAGTGGAGTTCTCTGTAGGATTAATCGCCAGTGGCCAGGCGATCCAGGCCGACAAATGGGCAAGCCGCCAGCAGGTCGCTCAAGCGCCGGCCGTCTGCCAGTTCCAACTGGGCGGGCGCCAGTTCGGCCAGGGGGTAGAGCACAAAGGCCCGTTCCTGCATCTGGTAGTGGGGGACTTTGAGGCGAGGCTCGTCAATGAGGCGGTCACCGAACAGCAGGATGTCCAGGTCGAGGGTGCGCGGGCCCCAGCGCTCAAGGCGTTCGCGGCCCTGCTGGTTTTCGATGGCTTGCAGCGCATCGAGCAGCTCCAGAGGCGTGAGGGCACTCTCCAGCGCCGCCACGGCGTTGGTGTAGCGGGGCTGGCCCGGCAGCAGGGAGTCGCTTTGATAGAAGGCCGAGACGCCAGTCAGCTGGGTCTTGGGTAACTGCGTCAACGCCTGTACAGCGTTGCGCAGTTGCTCTTGTGGGGCAGCGAGGTTGCTGCCCATGCCGATGTAGATACGTTCCATCGACTTACTCGCCTGAGGCGCTCGTGCTGTCCGCGGAACGTTTGCGCTTGGCGCCACCGGTACGGCGACGTTTGCGTGGGGCGGCGCCGGTCCCTTCATCCTTGCCGCTGAGGTCACGGATCATGTCACGGCGTTCGCTGTCGTTGGCGTCCTGATAGTCCGTCCACCACTCGCCCAGGCCGTTGGTCTGTTCGCCAGCGCTTTCGCGCAGCAGCAGGAAGTCGTAGCCGGCACGGAAGCGCGGGTTGTCCAGCAGCAGGTCGGCGCGTTTGCCACTGCGACGGGGCAGGCGTTCCTGCATGTCCCAGATCTCGCGGATCGGCATGGTGAACCGTTTAGGAATGGCAATCCGCTGGCACTGCTCGGCGATCAGTTCGTGCGCGGCTTCCTGCATGGCCGGGATCGGCGGCATGCCACGGTCTTGCAAGCGCAGGACCCGGGCGGGCAGCGCGGGCCACAGCAGGGCGGCGAACAGGAAGGCCGGGGTCACCGGCTTGTTCTGCTTGATCCGCAGGTCGGTGTTGATCAGCGCTTCACTGATCAGGGTGTGGGTGTAGGTCGGGTTGTGCTCCAGTGCATCGGCGCTGGCCGGGAACAATGGATCGAACAATTGCAGGTCGACCAGCATTTCAAAGGTGTCAGCCGCGTGCCCCGAGAGGAATAGCTTCAACACTTCTTCGAACAGGCGTGCCGACGGGATTTCCCGCAGCATGGGGGCCAGGTCGCGGATCGGCGCAGCCGTGTGCTTCTCGATACCGAAGTTCAGCTTGGCGGCAAACCGCACCGCACGCAGCATGCGTACCGGGTCTTCCTGGTAGCGCTGGGTCGGGTCGCCGATCAGGCGGATCAGGTGGTTGCGAATGTCGTGTACGCCGTTGGCGTAGTCGAGGATGCGTTCACTGACCGGATCGTAGTACAGGGCGTTGATGGTGAAGTCGCGGCGTTGCGCGTCTTCTTCCAGGGTGCCGTAGACGTTGTCGCGCAGAATGCGCCCGCTTTCGTTGCGCGAGGACTGGTTGCTGTCTTCCTCTTCGTCGTTTTGCGGGTGATTGGCGCGGAAGGTCGCCACTTCAATGATTTCACGGCCAAAGTGGATGTGCACCAACTTGAAGCGACGGCCAATGATGCGCGCGTTACGAAACTCGGCGCGAACCTGTTCCGGCGTGGCGCTGGTGGCGACGTCGAAATCCTTGGGGGTGATGCCGAGCAACATGTCACGCACACAGCCACCGACCAGGTAAGCCTGGTAACCGGCGTTCTGCAGGCGCTCGACGATATTCACTGCGTAACGGCTGAATTGGCCCTTTTGCAGCGAATGTTGGCCGCTGTTGAGCACTTCAGGCGTGCTGCGAATGTGTTGCGTATGACGCTTGGGAGAACGGAATGACTGGAACAGCTTCTTCAGCATGGGATGCACTGTTTGAAGGAATGTTCGGCCATAACCAAGAATGACCGCATGATGGGCCGGGATTCTAGCATTTAGTCGAGGGATGGTGTAGGAAGCTGCGCGGTTCTCTGTGGCAGCTGTCGAGCCGTGGGAAGCAGCGTTCGCCGGCGAAGCCGTCGTGAAGGCGGGAATTGCGCAGTCTCAGGCGGCTAAACGCCAGAAACTACAAGGGGAGCCGAAGCTCCCCAAGAAGTAGTTGCATGCTCTATTTTTATTATGGGTTTCGGGCTTCTTGTTTTTGTGTCGCGCCCACGTCATGAGGTTTTCCCTGCATGACCCTCCCAATCGGGAGCCAAGAGCAAACGGATTGCTTTGATCGCTGTGCTGCAATGATCTATCGATCCAACCAGTTCAGGCTCTGCCTTAGGGCAGTTTTTGTTGTTCTCGGCCTGGTTGTGGGGCAAGCCCCAAATACAACGCCTCTCCAAAAGAATCAGTTAGCTACGCCTCTCGCCGTCTTGTTTTTATTGTGCGTGAGTCGATTCGTCTTATTTTTATTGTCTTGTGCATTGCTTGTTATTGTTCTTGTACCAAACATATAGCAGAAGCCGTGCCAACTTTTGCGATCCCCAGTAAAACAAGGGGTTAGCCCGGTAGAGGGCTTTCTTCGAGGCGAAAAAAAGCCGGGGCTTCGTTACCTTAAGCCCCGGCTTTTGTTACGAAAAAAGCTGCGGTAACAGTTTTTTCACATTTTCAGCTGTTACCTGCACAGTCGACAGGTAACGTTCAGCCCTCGCTGGTGACCCCGGTCTTGCGCCGCGGGATGCCCAGGCGCTGGCGGCGTTCCCACAGGCATTTGCGGCTGACCCCGAGTTTGCGGGCCAGTTCGGTTTCCGTCATGTGGTCCTGGTGTTCGAGGACGAAGTGCTGGAAGTAATCTTCCAGGGACAGGTCTTCGGTCGGTTCGTGGCTGGCATTGCTGGTGCTGCCCTGATGCGGTGCCAGGCCAATGAATTCGTCCTCTTCCAGGTCACTGAGCTCGATGTCGATGCCCAGCAACTCGGCAGAGATTTCCGGGCTCTCGCACAGGATCACCGCACGCTCGACGGCGTTTTCCAGTTCGCGCACGTTGCCTGGCCAGCTGTAATGACGAATCGCCTGCTCGGCGTCAGGGGCGAACTTCAGGTCGGTACGGTTGACCCGTGCACTCTGCCTGGCAAGGAAGGCATTGGCGATTTCGTTGACGTCGGCACCGCGTTCGCGCAACGCCGGTAGTTTCAGGGCGATCACGTGCAGGCGGTAAAACAGGTCTTCACGGAACTGGCCGATTTTCGCCAGGCTCTTGAGGTCGCGGTGAGTGGCCGCGATCAGGCGCACGTCGACTTTTTGCGATTGCACCGAGCCAACACGGCGGATCTCGCCTTCCTGCAGCACGCGCAGCAAGCGTGCCTGGGCCTCGAGTGGCAGCTCGCCGATCTCGTCGAGGAACAGGGTCCCGCCGTCCGCCGCTTCCACCAGGCCGGCACGCCCGGCGCTGGCGCCGGTAAAGGCGCCTTTCTCGTGGCCGAACAATTCGGACTCGATCAGGCTTTCCGGAATGGCCGCGCAGTTCACCGAGATCATCGGCGCCTTGGCGCGCTTGGACAGGTTGTGCAGGGCGCGGGCCACCAACTCCTTGCCGGTCCCGGACTCACCCTGGATCAGCACATTGGAATCGGTTGGCGCCACTTTACGGATCTTGCCGTAGAGGTCCTGCATCGGTGGGCAGGAGCCGATGATGCCGATCTCGCCGTTGCTGTTGTCCACCCCTGGCTTGTCACTGCCATTGGCGACCTTGCCGGCCGGTCGCTCACTGGGGTTGCTCTGTGCCGTCTGTCGGTCGCGCAGGATCCGTGCGACGGCCTGGAGCATTTCGTCGTGATCGAAAGGCTTGGCGATGTAGTCCACCGCGCCCATCTTCATCGAGTCCACTGCCGAGCGCAGGCTGGCGTAGCTGGTCATGATCAGCACCGGCGTGCCTTGGCCGAGCTTGATCAGTTCAGTCCCCGGAGCGCCGGGCAGGCGCAGGTCGCTGACAATCAGGTCGAACGTGGGGATGCTGAAGCGTTCTTGTGCTTCCTGCACGGAACCGGCTTCGCTGACCTGGTACTGGTTGCGTTCCAGCAGGCGGCGCAAGGCGGAGCGGATAATGGTTTCGTCTTCGACGATCAAAATGTGCGGCATTGATTCGATTCTCTCGACGGTCTCAGTTCACAGCGGACGTCGCTTCGACATGACGCGGTAAGGTCACCCGAATACGGGTGCCGCGCTGGCTTTGGATGTCAGCCGGGCTGTCGATGGTGATTTGTCCATAATGCTCTTCAACGATGGAATAGACCAGTGCAAGGCCCAGACCGGTGCCTTCGCCAGGATCCTTGGTGGTAAAGAAAGGTTCGAACAAGCGGTCCTTGATGTTCGCGGGGATGCCACTGCCTTCGTCTTCCACGATCAGATCGACCGTGTGTTCGCTGGCTTCGCTTTTTACCCGCACCGCACTGCCAGCCGGTGTTGCATCGCGGGCGTTGGATAGCAGGTTGATCAGGACCTGGGCGAGCCGCTGCGGGTCACCCACGACCCAGTGGTCGGGATCGCACAGGTTGAAGAACTGCACTTCGAAGTTGCGTCGGTTCAGTGCCAGCAGGCCAATGGCGTCCTGCGCCACCTCGGCCAGGCACACCGGTTCGTCGTTGTGCTGGTGGCTGCCGGCGTGGGCGAAGCTCATCAGCGACTGTACGATGCGTGACACCCGTTTGGTCTGCTCGAGAATCTGCCCGCTGATTTCTGTCAGCTCGCCATCCTCTTCCCGCTCTTCGCGCAGGTTCTGCGCCAGGCAGGCGATGCCGGTGATCGGGTTGCCAATTTCATGGGCCACGCCGGCCGCCAGGCGACCGATGCTCGCCAGGCGTTCGGAGTGCACCAGCTTGTCTTCGAGCATCTGGGTTTCGGTCAGGTCCTCGACCAGCAACACCAGGCCACTGTTGCCCGGCGCCAGCGGTTCGTCGATGGCCGCCTTGTGCAGGTTCAACCAGCGGGTCTGGCCATCGAGGGCCAGGTGCTGTTTGTGCAAGTGTTCGTCGGGCAGGTTGATGAAACCTTGCAGCAGCTCTTTCCACGGCTCGCCCAGGGTACTCAGGCGTGAACCCACCACGCGCTGCGCGGCGATGCCGGTCAGCTCTTCCATGGCTTTGTTCCACATGAGGATTTCCTGGTCCTTGGCCAGCGAGCAGACGCCCATCGGCAATTCTTGCAGGGTCTGGCGGTGATAGCGGCGCAGGGCGTCGAGTTCGGCGGCAAGGCCGGTGAGGCGCGAGTGGTAGTCCTCGAGCCGGCTTTCGATGAAGTGAATGTCTTCGGTGACATAGTTTTCGCCGCCGGCCTTGTAGGGCAGGAAGGTCTCGACCATGTCTTGCGCCACGCTGGGGCCCATCAGGCCGGAGAGGTTGGCTTCGATGCGGTCGCGCAGACGGCGCAAGGCATAGGGCCGACGTTCATCGAACGGCAGGTAGAGGTCGCGCAGCGCTTGCTCGACTTCCTTTTGCGCGGCCTTGGCACCCAGAGGCTTGGCCAGTTGGGTGGCGAACTCCTGGGGGGAGGCGGCATGCAGTTCGCGTCGTTGCGGACGCCGCACGTTGTCCACGGCACAGGCTTCGGCGGCGCTGGCTTCCTCGGTGCTGGCATTGGTGAACAGCGAGATCAGGGTGAACATCAGCACGTTGGCCGCCAGCGAGGCGATGGCTGCCATGTGCCAACTGGTGTCGTCGAGCACGTAGATCATGTTCAGCAGCGGGATATAGAACCCCTGCAGATTGCCCACCAGCGGCAGCAGCATGGTCACCAGCCAGACCAGGATGCCCGCCAGTAATCCGGCGATGAAGCCGCGTCGGTTGGCGGTCGGCCAGTACAGCACCGACAACACGCCCGGCAGGAACTGCAAGGTGGCGACAAAGGCCACAATGCCCAGGTTGGCCAGGTCCTGTTCGGCGCCCAGCAGCAGGTAGAAGCCATAACCGGCCATGATGATCGCGACGATCAGCGCACGGCGGGTCCATTTCAGCCAGCGGTAGATGTTGCCTTCGGCGGGCGGCTGGTACAGCGGCAGCACCAGGTGATTCAGGGCCATCCCGGACAGCGCCAGGGTGGTGACGATGATCAGGCCGCTGGCGGCGGACAGCCCGCCGACATAGGCCAGGAGGGCCAGGGCCTTGCTGTTGGCGGCGATGCCGATCCCGAGGGTGAAGTATTCCGGGTTGGTGGTGGCGCCCAGTTTCAGCCCGGCCCAGAGAATCAGTGGCACGGCCAGGCTCATCAGCAGCAGGAACAGCGGCAAACCCCAGCTGGCACTGACCAGCGAGCGCGGGTTGAGGTTTTCGGTGAAAGTCATGTGGTACATGTGCGGCATCACGATCGCCGAGGCGAAGAACACCAGCAACAGCGTGCGCCATGGACCTTCCTGCAGCGGTGTGTGCAGGGCGGCGAGGGCGGTCTGGTTCTGCAGCAGCCACAATTCAAGCTGTTGCGGGCCGTCGAACACACCGTACAGCGCGTACAGGCCAACGCCACCAATGGCGATCAGCTTGATCACCGACTCAAAGGCAATGGCGAACACCAGGCCCTCGTGTTTCTCGCGGGTGGCGATGTGCCGTGAGCCGAAGAAAATCGTGAACAGGGTGATCAGCGCGCAGAAGCTCAGCGCCACGCGATGCTGCACCGGCTCGCGGGTGAGGATGCCAATGGAGTCGGCCACGGCCTGGATCTGCAGGGCCAACAACGGCAGCACGCCGATCAGCATGAAAATGGTGGTCAGCGCGCCGGCCCAGGTACTGCGAAAGCGAAAGGCAAACAGGTCGGCCAGGGACGACAATTGATAGGTGCGGGTGATCTTCAGGATCGGGTACAGCAGCACCGGTGCCAGCAAAAAGGCCCCGGAGACCCCAAGGTAACTGGACAGGAATCCATAGCCGTACTGATAGGCCAGGCCGACCGTGCCGTAGAACGCCCAGGCACTGGCGTAGACCCCAAGCGACAGGGTGTAGGTCAGCGGGTGGCGAATGATCGCCCGTGGGATCATTCCACGTTCGCTGATCCAGGCAACGCCGAACAGCACCGCCAGGTAGGCGGCGCTGATCAGGATCATCTGGGTCAGGCTAAAGCTCATCGGCATCTTTTTGGCTCTGCAGGATGAAGGTCACGACGATCAGGATCAGCCACAGCAGATACGGGCGATACCAGGCGCCAGTGGCGTCGATCCACCAGTCCATGATGGCGGGGGAGAACAGATAGATCCCCACTACCAACAGCAGGACCAAGCGATAGATGTACATCCCGGCCTCTCTTTATTGTGTGCGTGCCCGAAAACGTGCGGCGATGGTAACGGATGGGCGCCAACCTGCAAGCTTAGTCAGCGTAATAACGCTTCGGGCAGTGTCAGCGTGCGTGGGATCAGCGTTGCGTCCCAGTGGGCGCTGCCCCATTTGAGCACTTCGGCGGGTGTCGCATCGTCCAGGTCGGCAGGCGGCGTTTGCCCCAGGGCCCGCAATGCGCGCAGCAGCAAGGGCGTGGCCTGGTCTGCGCGCAGCGGTGGCGAGCGGTAGGATTTGCCGAGCTTGTTGCCATCGGGCTGGGTGATCAGGGGCAGGTGCAGGTAACGCGGTTGGCGCAAGCCGAGCAGTTCCTGCAGGTACAGCTGGCGCGGGGTGGAGTCGAGCAGGTCGGCACCGCGCACGATGTCGGTGATGCCTTGCCAGGCATCGTCGAGCACCACCGCCAATTGATAGGCGTAGAGCCCGTCGCGGCGACGAATCACAAAATCGCCGACCTCACGGCCCAGGTGCTGGCGGTACTGGCCTTGCACGCGGTCATTGAAATGGTATTCCAGCTCGGGTACCCGCAGGCGGATCGCCGCGTCTTCGCCCGGGTGGCCGGCGTTGCGGCACAGGCCCGGGTAGATGCCGTGATAGGGCTCCAGCTGTTTGCGCGAGCAGGTGCAGGCGTAGGCCAGGCCGTGGTTGAACAGTTGGTCGAGAACCTGGGCGTAGGCAGCGTGCCGTTCGCTCTGGCGAATCATCGTGCCGTCCCATTCAAAGCCGTAGCTTTCCAGGGCCTTGAGAATCGCCGCCTGGGCACCGGGTTCTTCCCGGGGCGGGTCAAGGTCTTCCATGCGCAGCAGCCAGCGCCCACCGACCGAACGGGCGTCGAGGTAGGAGGCCAGGGCGGCGACCAGCGAACCGAAGTGCAGGTGGCCACTGGGGGTCGGGGCGAAGCGCCCGATATAGTCGGGGGAGGTGAGGCTGGTCATGAGGGCATTGTTACTTGGTGGGGCTGGCGACAATCACATTGTAGGAGCGGGCTCGCTTGCGAAAAACTCCTGAACACCGCGTGCCTTCAACCAGTTCGCGTTATCGTTGTCGTTCTTCGCGAGCAAGCTCGCGCCTGCACGGAAATCAGAAACAAAAACGGAGCGTTCGCACGCTCCGTTCCTGGTTCAAGTCGAGGCTTATTTGCCGACTTGCTTTTCCTTGATTTCCGCAAGGGTCTTGCAGTCGACGCACATGTCGGCGGTAGGACGTGCTTCGAGACGGCGAATGCCGATTTCGACGCCGCACGACTCGCACCAACCGTATTCTTCGTCTTCGATCAGTTGCAGGGTCTTGTCGATTTTCTTGATCAGCTTGCGCTCGCGGTCGCGGGCGCGCAGTTCGAGGCTGAATTCTTCTTCCTGGCTGGCACGGTCGGCCGGGTCAGGGAAGTTGGCCGCTTCGTCTTTCATGTGGTCAACCGTACGGTCGACTTCCTGCATCAAGTCCTGTTTCCACTTGTTCAGGATCTTGGTGAAGTGAGCGCGCATGGGCTTGCCCATGTACTCCTCGCCCTTGGACTCAACGTAGGGTTCGAAGCCGCTGATCGACTGATTTGCCTGTTGCTTTGCTTGGGTGGGCATGAAATGGACCGCCTCTACTCTTGTAATCCATTGCGCAGGATTGCTCCATCACCGACACCTGCCGGCCCTGCGGCTGCAAGCGGGCGAACTTACCAGATCAAATCAGGCCGCGCTACTCCCTCATGTCGAGGCTGCGGCCCGGAAGGCTTGCAAAGGGTTGCAAAGCCTGGTCTGGCGGCTCTGGAGACCTGATCAAATATTGATTTTAGTCAATCCTGCGCCTCGCGTATGGCTCTATGACACATGAACCTTGGTCTTGTGACCGCATTAGCTTCTCGCTCGTTCCTGGCCTTGGGTAGAATCGTTTCTTTTTTACCCCGTTGAAGGAAGGCTAATGGCTCAGTCCTACAGTGCGCGCAGCCGCGCTATCGAACCTTTCCACGTCATGGCCCTGCTGGCGCGCGCCAACGAGCTGCAAGCCGCCGGGCACGACGTCATCCACCTGGAAATCGGCGAACCGGACTTCACCACTGCCGAACCGATCATCCAGGCTGGCCAGGCGGCGCTGACGGCGGGTAAAACCCGTTACACCGCGGCGCGCGGCATACCTGAGCTGCGTGAGGCCATCAGCGGCTTCTACGAGCAACGCTACGGCTTGAACATCGACCCGCAGCGCATCCTGATCACCCCGGGCGGGTCGGGCGCGCTGTTGCTGGCCAGTGCCTTGCTGGTGGACCCGGGCAAGCACTGGCTGCTGGCCGACCCCGGCTACCCGTGCAACCGCCACTTCCTGCGATTGGTGGAGGGTGCGGCGCAATTGGTGCCGGTCGGGCCGGAGGTGCGTTACCAACTGACCCCGGACCTGGTGCAGCGTTATTGGGACCAGGACAGCGTCGGCGCACTGGTGGCATCCCCGGCCAACCCCACCGGGACCATTCTGACCCGCGACGAACTGGCGGGCCTGTCGACGGCGATCAAGGGGCGCAACGGTCATCTGGTGGTGGACGAGATCTACCACGGCCTGACCTACGGCACCGATGCCGCCAGCGTGCTGGAAGTGGATGACAGTGCCTTTGTCCTGAATAGCTTTTCTAAATATTTCGGCATGACCGGCTGGCGCCTGGGCTGGCTGGTAGCGCCGCAAGGGGCGGTCAGTGAATTGGAGAAGCTCGCCCAGAACCTGTATATCAGCGCACCGAGCATGGCCCAATACGCGGCGTTGGCCTGTTTCGAACCGGCAACCTTGAGCATTCTGGAAGAGCGCCGCGCCGAATTCGGCCGGCGCCGCGATTTCCTCCTGCCGGCATTGCGTGAGCTGGGCTTCGGCATCGCGGTAGAGCCGGAGGGCGCGTTCTATCTGTATGCGGACATCAGCGCCTTTGGCGGCGATGCCTTTGCGTTCTGCCGGCATTTCCTGGAAACCGAACACATCGCCTTTACCCCGGGGCTGGACTTCGGTCGGCACCAGGCCGGGCATCACGTGCGGTTTGCCTACACCCAGAGCCTGCCGCGGTTGCAGGAAGCGGTGGAGCGGATTGCCCGTGGCTTGCGGAGCTGGCAAGGCTGATGCGCTTCGATCCCCCTTTGGAAGAAGGTCGGTTGATCCGACGATACAAGCGTTTTCTTGCCGATATCGAAACCGTTACCGGCGAGATGCTCACCATTCACTGCCCTAACACCGGCTCGATGTTCAATTGCATGGTCGAAGGCGGGCAGGTGTGGTTCAGCCGCTCCAACGACCCCAAGCGCAAATTGCCCGGTACCTGGGAAATCAGCGAAACCCCGCAAGGGCGTTTGGCGTGCGTCAACACGGCGCGGGCCAACCCGTTGATCGAGGAAGCGCTGCGCGCCGGGTTGATCAGCGAGCTGGCCGGCTTTACCGGGCTCAAGCGGGAAGTGCCGTACGGGCAGGAAAACAGCCGGATCGATTTCCGTCTGGATTACCCCCACGGACCGGCTTTCGTCGAAGTCAAAAGTGTCACCCTGGGGTTCGACGGTTCGGCTGTCGCGGCTTTTCCCGATGCGGTGACTCAGCGCGGGGCCAAACACTTGCGCGAGCTGGCGTGCCTGGCCCGGGATGGGGTTCGCGCCGTGCAGTTGTACTGCGTGAACCTGACCGGCATCGAAGCAGTGCGCCCGGCGGTGGAGATCGATCCGGGCTACGCCGCCGCCCTGGCGGAAGCCAAAGCGTCCGGGGTCGAAGTGTTGGCCTATGGCGTGACCCTGACCGCCGAGGAGGTCAGGGTCGAGCGGCGTCTTGAGGTGCTGCTCGGCGTTTAGCCTTGGACCCAGATGCCTTGGGCGTCTTCGCGGCACTTCAGGGCCGTGAGGGATTGGCCGGCGCAGGGACCGGCCACGCATTCACCGCTCTCGATCAGGAACAGTGCACCATGGGTGGCGCACTGGATCAGGCTGGCGCTGGGGTCGAGGAACTGGTCCGGCTGCCATTCCAGGCCGACGCCACGGTGCGGGCAACGGTTCTGGTAGGCGTAGACCCGGCCTTCGCGGCGCACGGCAAAGACCTTTTGTCCGGCGATGTCGAAGCCACGGCTGCTGGCATCGACCAGTTCGGCGCTGGTACAAAGAAACTTCATGACTATCCTCAGGTGCCGAAGGCGCTGACCTGCGGCGGTTATGGGCTGCGTGCGCTGGTTAGCAAATGTGTCTGTGCTTGACGTGCAAATGCTAACAATTATCAAATGCCGGCTTCGTCCGCGAAGGTGCATAAGCCAAAGCGCCTGGGATTGTGCGGGAAAACGCCTGAAAGGAAACCCTGTTATGCGCCTGAGTACCAGCGCTATCGCGCTCTGTGTCGGACTACTGGTTGCCCGTGGCGCCGCCGCGGTCGAATTGCCGCAACGCTGGGTCAGTGCCGGGGGCGCGCTGTCGGAGTGGGTCAGTGCCCTGGGCGCGCAAGCCAGGCTGGTGGGCGTGGACACCACCAGCCAACACCCGGAGTCACTCAAGGCCTTGCCGAGTATCGGTTATCAACGCCAACTGTCGGCCGAAGGCATTCTGAGCCTGAGTCCGCAGATTCTGATCGGTACCGAAGAAATGGGCCCGCCGCCGGTGTTGTCGCAGATTCGCAGTGCCGGGGTCCAGGTTGAACTGTTCTCGGCCCAGCCGGACTTGCCCACCCTGCAGAACACCTTGCAGCGCCTGGGGCGTTTGCTGGGCAGCGAGGCGCAGGCCACTGCACTGTTCGACGGTTATCAACAGCAACTTGTGCAGCAGCAGGCCTGGGTCAACCAGGCCCAGACCACGGCCGAGGCGCCGGGTGTGCTGCTGTTGCTCGGCCACGCAGGGGGCAAGCCGTTGATCGCGGGTAAAGACACCGCCGCCGATTGGCTGCTGCAACAGGCAGGCGGGCGTAACCTGGCGACCCACAGTGGCTACAAGCCGTTTTCGGTGGAGTCCCTGGCGGGGCTGACGCCGGATGTCCTGGTGTTTTCGGACCGGGCGTTGACCGGCGATGCCGCACGCGAAGCGTTGTTCAAGCAGAACCCGATCCTCACCTCGACGCCAGCGGCCAAGACCGGCCGCGTACTGGAACTGGACCCGACGCTGCTGGTCGGCGGCCTGGGCCCGCGCTTGCCGCAAAGCCTGGTCAAACTGTCTGCCGGTTTCTATCCCGCTGAATCCGCCAAGGCCACCGCCGCCCAATGAGCACTCTGGTAAAACCGCGCTCGTTGTTTATTGGCCTGGGGCTGCTGTGTGTGTTGGCGACCTGGCTGTCCCTGGCGCTGGGCCCCGTCAGCCTGCCGCTGCTGGACACCTTGCGGGCGGCCCTGCGCATGCTTGGGCTGCCGATTGCCGGTGATGGCCTGGAGCAGGCCGAGCTGATTCTCGGGCAGATCCGTTTGCCGCGCACCCTGCTCGGGCTGGCGGTGGGTGGCGTCCTGGCCCTGTCCGGAGTGGCGATGCAGGGGCTGTTCCGCAACCCACTGGCGGACCCGGGGCTGGTGGGAGTGTCCAGTGGCGCGGCCCTCGGCGCGGCTGTCGCGATTGTCGGGGGTTCGCTGTTCGGCGGTTTACCGGAGGCGATCGGTCCGTACTTGTTGTCGATCTGCGCCTTTCTCGGCGGCCTGGGGGTGACGGCGCTGGTTTATCGTCTGGGCCGGCGCAATGGCCAGACCAATGTCGCGACCATGTTGCTGGCGGGCATCGCCCTGACGGCCCTGGCGGGTTCTGCGGTGGGCTTGTTCACGTATTTGGCCGACGATGCGACCCTGCGTACCCTGACGTTCTGGAATCTGGGCAGTCTCAATGGCGCCAGCTATGCGCGGCTGTGGCCGTTGCTGCTGGTGACGACCGTGGTGGCGCTGTGGTTGCCGCGTCGGGCCAGGGCCTTGAATGCGCTGCTGCTTGGCGAGTCCGAAGCCAGTCACCTGGGGATCAACGTCGAGCGGCTCAAGCGCGAACTGGTGTTCTGCACCGCGCTGGGGGTTGGCGCCGCCGTCGCGGCGGCGGGGATGATCGGCTTTGTCGGCCTGGTGGTGCCGCACTTGGTGCGGTTGCTGGCCGGGCCCGATCACCGGGTGTTGTTGCCGGCCTCGATCCTGGCGGGTGCCAGCCTGTTGCTGCTGGCCGACCTTGTGGCGCGCCTGGCGCTGGCACCGGCGGAATTGCCGATCGGCATCGTCACCGCGTTCATTGGTGCGCCGTTCTTTCTGTTCCTGTTGTTGCGAGGTCGTGCCTGATGCTGCGAGTGGAAAACCTGCAGATCCGTCGAGGCGGCACTATCGTCCTGGCGGACATCGACCTTGCGCTCAACCCGGGCGAGGTGCTGGGTGTGTTGGGCCCTAACGGTGCTGGCAAAAGCACCTTGCTCGGCGCCCTGTGTGGAGAGCTGCGCGCCGATCATGGACACGTCTGGCTGGACCAGCGCCCCTTGGCTGAATGGGACGGCGCGCGGCGCGCGCAACGCCTGGCCGTGCTGCCGCAAAGTTCGACCCTGGATTTTGCCTTTCGCGTCGAGGAGGTGGTGGGCATGGGTCGCTTGCCCCATCAGACCGGACGCCAGCGAGATGACGAAATTGTCGCCGCCGCCTTGCAGGCCGCAGATGTTGGCCACTTGAGCGGCCGCAGCTACACCGCACTGTCGGGTGGTGAGCGCCAGCGAGTGCACCTGGCGCGGGTGCTGGCGCAACTGTGGCCGGGCGAAGCGGGGCAGACCTTGCTGCTCGATGAGCCGACCTCGATGCTCGACCCCTTGCATCAACACACGACGTTGCAGGCCGTGCGCCAGTTTGCCGATCGCGGCGCGGCGGTGCTGGTGATCCTGCATGACCTGAATCTGGCGGCGCGCTACTGTGACCGCATTCTGCTGCTGGAAAACGGTCGCCCCCATGCCCTGGACACCCCGCAACAGGTGCTGCGCCCCGAGTCGCTGAAGGCGGTGTTTGGCCTGGAGGTGTTGGTGCAGCCGCACCCGGAGCGTGGGCATCCGCTGATCATTGCGCGCTGAGGTGAGTTCATGGGTCGCATCCTGATTGTGCTGTGTCTGCTGCTGGTGGCCTGCCAGAGCGGGGTGCCGACTGGCGTAGGCCAGCCTGCTGGGGAGATTGTCGATCTGCGCAGCGGGCAGGCACTGACCGCCCAGGCGCTGGTCGAGCGGTTGGCGGGAGCGCCTCGGGTGATCGTGGGCGAGCAGCATGACAACCCTGATCACCATCAGGTCCAGCTATGGCTGTTGCAAGCGTTGGCCCAGCGCCGAGTGCAAGGCAGTCTGTTGCTGGAAATGCTCACCCCGCAGCAACAGGCCGCAGTCGATCAACTGCGCGCACGCAGTCCCGGGCAATGGCCGGCCGATCTACCGGCAGCGCTGGCCTGGCAGCCGGGTTGGGACTGGAATCTGTACGGTCCGATCGTGCGTTACGCCTTGGCCCAGCCTTATCCCTTGCTGGCAGCCAATCTTGATGGGCCTGAGGTGCGGCGCCTCTACAAAGAGGCGCCAACCCTGAGCGGTGGGCGCTCGACTGCGGAGGCGGTCAAGGCGCCGTTGCTGGCGCAGATTGCACAATCCCATTGCGGTCTGCTGCCCGAGAGTCAGATGCCCGCGATGCTGGCCGTGCAGCAGCATCGGGATCGGCGAATGGCTGAGCGCCTGATGACCGCGCCGACGCCGGCCATGCTGTTTGCCGGTGGTTATCACGCTCGCCTGGATCTCGGGGGGCCGGTGCACCTGGAGGACCTCGGTGCTCGCCCGCCAGCAGTGGTGCTGATGCTGGCGGAGAAAGGTGAGTCGGTGGCAGCGGCCTCGGCGGATTATGTCTGGTACACGGCCGTTCGGCCGGTGCAGGACTATTGCGCTTCAATGCGTCAGTAAACGGCTGCCTGCGGGCTGATCGACAGGCAAAAAAAGACCCGGCAAGAGCCGGGTCAAATAACCGTGATTAGCCTGATGAGGAGATAATCTGAGAGTCCGAACCAAGGGTCTTTCAGAAGATCGGCTGATCTCGCGACCAGTTGTGGCAATCATAACGATTCTCATTTCGATGTCAACGAATGTTTCTCGAATTCTTTTTCATTTCGCTAAACACGTGTTTGAACCCCCGCAAATCCTGGGGTTGACGGGTGTCTAGGGTGCTCAATTCTTTTGCCGGGACGAGATGGCTTCCAGTTGTTTGTTGAGGGCGTCTTTGCGTTCGGCGGGAATATCGTTCCAGTGCATGTCCATCAGCGCTCCCTCGATCGCGTACAGCAGCACTTTCGATGCGCGGAATCCGCGGGTGCGTACCGCCCTGTATGCATCCACCGCCCCTAATCGGCGCAAATCCGAAGCGCTGTGAATGCCTACGGCATGCAGCCATTGCGCCGACGTCTTGCCAAGATTCTTCAGGTGTTGCAGTTCGTCATTCATCAAGCCTCCTTGCGATGGGCGAAGAGTGCGTTGGGCGGACCTTTGAGGAGTGTAGCGGTCAGTAGGAAAAGCGTGGTTCTTTGGTCGGTTTGAACGCAAAAGCTTCTAAGGCTATGTGCCAGATAGCTCTGCAGGAGGCGGGGGCGGGGAGGCGTGTCGCGAAACGACCCCTGAAGTCCGGCCGTGCGGCGGTGCCGGACTTCAGGGGCGTGAGGGGATCAGCGAGTGCGGTAGCGCAGGCGGGTGCCGAAGTTCATCGACATGAGGATTTCGTCTGCCGAGAGTTCGGGCGGGAAGTAGGCGCCGGAGATTTGCGCATGGGCCAGGCTCGCGCCTTCCAGGGACGCCTGGCGAAAATCGATGCCGCGCAGGTCGGCGGAGCGGAAGTAGGCATCGCTGAAGTCGATGCCTTCGGCGTTCAGTTCGCGCAGGTCGAGGCCACGAAAGTCACCGCCCACCATATCGATGGGGCCGTTCTTTGGGCGTTCGCGGTTGAAGCCCTGAATGTCGTCTTTGTGCAGCAGGGCATAGAGCGGGGTATCGAGTAGTGTGGGCTGGCTCATGGGCGTCACCGTGTTGGATTTATGACGCCAGTATAGTGCCACTAGGCGACTGGCGTGAGGCTGTCACAGCCCCACGTCAGTTGCCCCATGTGCTTACAGGCCCGGCAGGCGTTGGCGAATCTGCGCGACGACGGTGTCCAGGGTCCCGCTTTCGTTGGTTTGGACACGTTTGCTGCAGAGGATTTCTGCAGGCGTCAGGGCTTCGCGATTGGCTTGTTGAGCCGCGATAACGGCCAGGTTGGCGTCGGAGGGATCGTTTTTGTCTGCCTGACGCTGCGCGAGCCAGCTCTCGATCACGGCCTGGGGGGCGTTGCAGTCGAGAATCAGGAAGGGGGCGCCGGTGGCTTCCGCAACGAGCGCCGCACCATCGCGCTGCTCGCGCTTGAGGTACGTGGCGTCGAGCACCACCGGGAAGCCGGCACGCAGGATCACGTCGGCAATCTCATGCAGGCGTGCATAGGTCGCTGCGCTGGCGTCGGCACTGTAGATGCCGGCTTGCGGATCGTTTGGTACCTGCTGCTCGCCGAACAGGCGCTTGCGTTCGACATCGGAACGCAGGCGGATGGCGCCCAGGGCTTCGACCAGACGCATGGCCACGCGGCTTTTGCCGACTGCCGAGACGCCATGGGTGATGGCCAGGAAGCGCGACGGGATGGTGCTGTAGCTCTCCGCCAGGTTGGCGTAGTTGCGGTACTGACGCAGAGTGGTGGCCCGCTGCACGGGGGTGGCATCGGCAGGCATGCTGAACAGGCTGACCTTGGCGCGCACCAGGGCGCGGTAGGCTTTGTAGAAGTTCAGCAGTTCCAGGCCCTGGTAATCGCCGGTCAGCTCCAGGTATTGGCTCATGAAACGTCGAGCGAGGCTTTTCAGGCCGCGGTCTTCCAGGTCCATCGCCAGGAAGCCGGTATCGGCATAGACGTCGGTGAAGCGGAATGGCTCGTTGAATTCGATGCAGTCGAAAATCACCACGTTGCCATCGATCACGGTGGCGTTGCCCAGGTGGATATCACCGTGGCATTCGCGGATGAAGCCCTCGGCCTTGCGTTGGGCCAGCAGTGGCTTGAGGCGCTCGAAGCTGCTTTGCGCCCAGGCTTGCAGGGCCTCGAGTTGCAGCAGGTCGGCCTTGTCATTGAGGAACGGGCGAATCTGGTCGAAGTTCTGCAGTACCGGCGCCATGACGCTGTCCGGCGTGCCGGCTTCGTGGTCGGCCGGAACCCGCGGCGCTTCGAGGTGGAAGCGGGCGATCTGTTGGGCCATCGCGTCGATGTGCGCGGTGGTCAGCTCGCCGTTGGCCTGCAGGGTGCTGAGCAGTTGGCTTTGCGGGAACTGGCGCATTTTCAGCGCGTAGTCGAGTACCGGACCGCTGCCGCCCAACTGGGGGGCTTCGGCGCTGCCGGTGATCGGCAAGACTTCCAGGTACAGGTCATTGGTCAGACGCTGGTTGAGGCGCAGCTCCTCGGCGCAGAAGTGCTCGCGAGCTTCAAGCGTGGTGAAGTCGAGGAAGCCGAAGTTCACCGGCTTTTTCACTTTATAGGCGTAGGGGCCGGTGAGCAGCACCCAGGAGATGTGCGTCTCGATGACCTGGAATCCGTCTACCGGATGGGGGTAGAGGGCCGGGTTTTGCAGGGCAGCGATCAGGGATTGGCTCACGGGCGATCCTTCAGAGTCTGGGAAAATTCAAGGGCGCCATTATGGCCGCAAGCGGGGCCAACGCAAACCTCGCGGGGCTCATGTTGATCAGGAATAAAGTGCGTATAATCCGCCGCCATGACTCGTACCCGATCCCCCCGCACTGCAAAAAAACGTCCCTCCAAAGGCCTGAGCCCTTGGCTGGGCTGGGCCCTGAAGCTCAGTCTGGTCGGCCTCGTGGTGCTGGCAGGCTTTGCCGTTTACCTTGATGCCGTGGTCCAGGAGAAGTTCTCCGGCAAGCGCTGGACCATTCCCGCCAAGGTTTATGCCCGTCCGCTGGAGCTGTTCGTCGGACAAAAGCTCAGCAAGGAAGATTTCCTGACGGAACTCGATGCCCTGGGCTATCGCCGCGAAAGCGTGGCCAACGGCCCTGGCGCAGCTGCGGTCAGCGGCAATACCGTGGACCTGAACACCCGTGGTTTCCAGTTCTATGAAGGCATGGAGAAGGCCCAGCCGGTGCGTGTGCGCTTCTCCGGTGACTATGTGGCCGAGCTGTCTGCGCTGAACGGCTCGAAGCTCTCCGTGGTGCGGTTGGAGCCGCTGCTGATCGGCGGGATCTACCCGAAAAATCTCGAAGACCGGATTCTGATCAAGCTCGATCAGGTCCCGCCTTACTTGCTGGAAACCCTGGTCGCGGTTGAAGACCGGGATTTCTATAGCCACTGGGGGGTGTCGCCCAAATCGATTGCCCGGGCCGTCTGGGTCAACACCTCTGGCGGCAAGATGACCCAGGGCGGCAGTACGCTGACCCAGCAATTGGTCAAGAACTTCTACCTGACCAACGAGCGCAGCCTGAGCCGCAAGCTGACGGAAGCCATGATGGCGATGTTGCTTGAGCTGCATTACGACAAACGCGAAATTCTTGAGGCGTACCTCAATGAAGTGTTCGTCGGTCAGGATGGCCAGCGTGCGGTGCACGGTTTTGGCCTGGCCAGTCAGTTCTTCTTCGGCCAGCCGTTGTCCGAGCTGAAACTGCATCAAGTGGCGATGCTGGTGGGCATGGTCAAGGGGCCGTCCTACTACAACCCGCGACGCAACCCCGAGCGGGCGCTGGAGCGGCGCAACCTGGTGCTGGATGTCCTTGAGCAACAGGGCGTGGCCACGGCCGAGCAGGTGGCGGCCGCGAAAAAACTGCCGCTGGGTGTCACTACCCGCGGCAAGCTGGCCGACAGTTCGTTCCCGGGCTTTATCGACCTGGTCAAGCGCCAGTTGCGCGAAGACTACCGCGACGAAGACTTGACCGAAGAGGGCCTGCGGATTTTCACCAGCTTCGACCCGATCCTGCAGATGAAAGCCGAAGCCTCGGTTAACGACACCTTCAAGCGTCTTTCCGGACGCAAGGGCGCGGACGAGGTTGAGGCGGCGATGGTGGTGACCAACCCGGAAACCGGGGAAGTGCAGGCCATGATCGGCAGTCGCCAGGCCGGTTTTGCCGGGTTCAACCGGGCGCTGGATGCGGTGCGGCCGATCGGCTCGCTGATCAAGCCGG
>Ga0067045_1028694_pt1 | contig 29004 bp, 23 predicted proteins | sample TerdegcTABiofilm_FD_59184 | JGI IMG/M metagenome (GOLD analysis project Ga0067045, IMG submission 59184) | Combined Assembly of (Gp0054472, Gp0054536) Wastewater bioreactor microbial communities from Singapore -Terephthalate degrading...
CTCGTCATGAGATCCCTGCCCAAATCCATTAACCTTCAACCCCAGGACCCCAACCTAATCACTGGTACGGCTGAAGGGGGCAGGTCAGGCTCACCAAACCTGCTGCTGGCTTCAACGACTGCTCTCTGCATCACCGCGCTCATTCGGCCTGGCAGGAAGCGGCTATACCGTCAGCATGGGTCTGCTCAGCTGAGTTGTGATCCACCCAACCATAGGCCCACTCGCGTAGCGCTGACTGGATGAACCGCTAGGCCTTGCCGCTGGCCTGCGGCCGGTACGATCTGGTGAACTTGTGCTGCACTCCCAAAGCTTTGCAGGCAGCAGCAAACGCCTTGGATCGGATGGCTGCACCGTTGTCAGTTAGCAGGCGATTTATGCGCACTCTCAGCTCCGCGCAATACGCCACCGCATTGTGCACAAACACTACGGCTTCTTAGTTCTTCACGTCTCCCAGCCTGCCCCTTCGACTGAGTATCACCGGTTGCCAATCACTGGATGGCTGGGTCTGACAATGCGCCCGAGCTTCTTGGAGTCGATGCGCGGCATGTCACCAAAAGCCTCATGCTCGTGGCGATTCGATATGCAAGCACTTCGTGCTCGATTCGCTGAAAAAGGCCTTGTACGATCAGCAACTGGAACGCGATGGCAGCCTGGTCTGTCGCTCCGATAGAGGGTCTCAATAGGTCAGCATCCGCTGGGCCGACATAAAGCCCTCTGTGGGAAGCAAGGGTGACAGCTTTGGCCGAGACCATCAACGGACTCTACAATGCCGAATTGATTCGCTGACGAGCATCATGGAAAACCAATGAGGCGGTGGAATTTGCGACGCTCAAATGAGTGTCATGGCTCAACCACCACCGCCTGCTCAAATTCACTGGCTACATACCGCCGGCAAACCGACTACCAGTAACTCGCCAGTGATATGACTGCGGTGGTGGCCTGACTTAAACCAAATAGCCTCAGCGAATCTGAGCTGTCTCCAGAAGTGGGACGAACTTCAAAGGATTTCATGAAAAAGTACGTCGCTCTGGTCGATTCACTCAGCAGTACCGAAGCACATTCAACCCAGTCAACAAATAGCGTCTTTATCCGCTGCAGGAACACCGGTCGTCATGCACTTGTGGCAATCAATGGCTGCAGCCAACACCTGGGCATCCGCATCACGAGGGCCAATGATGGACATGCCCACCGGCGCTCCATCCACATTGCGCCACGGAAAGCTCACCTGCGGAAGTCCTGCCAGCCCTGCAATACAAAGCAGTTGCTGAGACATTTCTCGCATGCGTTGCAATCCATGAGCTGCGGTATCACACATGGGGGCTGGCCCAGGTACAGTGGGCATTAGCACGAATGCGCCTGTGTCCGCGAACAGCTTATCAAGCATTCGGGTAGCCGCATCCCGGACTATTTGGCACGCCGCCAGGTCTTCTTGAGCAGCTAGCGCAGCGAGGCCAAACCGAGCACGGACATCAGCACCCAATGCTGAGCCATGTTCAATCACCCAGTCGCCGTGAATACCCCAACTCTCGGCGCCCGCCAGGATACGGTGGGCTTGTGCCCATTGGCTAAGTGGAAGTTCGCCAGCAAGTAACCACTGCCCCCTGAGGCTGAGTCGCTGCAAATCGTCCATGAACATGGTGCGAACGTCAGGGTCACACACATGCAGGGCGTCTTCAAACAGGAGTATCTGAAGGTCAGGCTGGGCCTCGTGTACAGCCTCTTTGTCGATCACTGCATGAATGCGTGCCATGTCTTCGCCGGACTTGGCAAACCAGCCGACGGTATCGAAGCTGGGTGCCAGTTTGAATCCCCCACCCGGCAAGCGCCCTTGCGTCGTCCGGATTCCCCAAACACCGCAATAGCTGGCTGGCAACCGACAGGAGCCGCCAGCGTCTGTGCCAAGTGCGAAGTCCACATCGCCAGCGGACACGGCAGCAGCGGAGCCTGATGATGAACCTCCTGGCAATCGGCCTGGCGCACCGGCGTTGTGAGGCATGCCATAGTGATGATTGATACCTGTAAGGCTGTAGGCCAGTTCGTCCGTAACCGTCTTGCCGATCCAGTGCGCGCCCGCTTCCAGGCACAGTCGCACTGCCGGTGCACTTTCTTGGGCGATAGGTTGCTGCGCTCCCCAAGCCGGCGTTCCGCCTCCCATGCGTTGACCCTGTACAAGGAAGACATCCTTAACCCCCATGCGCATGCCGGCCAGGGCATTGCCGGTTAGCGTAAAAGGCGGAGCAATGCCGAAACCCTCGTGTACAAAGGCTCCACCAAACCCCGGTTGTAGCAAATCATTGTGAGCCGCGTTGTCAAGCATAGGCATATCTGAAAATTTTCCTGTCCAGTGAGATCAATTGAGTTGCAGGTCGATCCGGCTCAGCAACTGGGACCAGCGGTTGGACTCGTCCGCTATGGCCTTTGCGAATTCGGTACTTTGCGAACCGATGGGATCCATTCCGTTGTCGGCCAGCACGCGCTTGACTTCTGGATCGTTGCGCAGCAGGAGTTGCATCTTTTCGCGCAGGAGATCAACAATCGGCTGTGGTGTGCCTTTAGGGGCAAAGGCTCCTACCCATACAAGGGCGTCTACGCCACTGACCCCAGCCTCGCGCAACGTAGGAACCTGGGGCATCAGCGCAGACCGTGTAGGCCCGGAGATAGCCAATACCTTGGCACGGCCGGCATTCACCAGCGGTTTGGTGGACCCCACGCTGTCAAACCGCATCTCGATCTCTCCAGACAGAAGTGCTGTGGTCAACGCAGGAGTGCCCTTGTAAGGAATGTGTGTGAGCTTGACCTGTCCCTGCTGCGCGAACTGCTCGCTCACCAGGTGAATGACACTGCCTTGTCCCACACTGCCGAAGTTGAGCGTGCCAGGCTTTGTTTTGGCTTGCGCAAGCAGATCGGCAACCGACTTGAAGGGCGACCCCATACCCACGGTCAGTGCCAAGGGATAGCTGCTGAGCATGCTGATCGGCTCAAAGTCATTCACTGGATGGAATGGTCGCTTGGCCTGTAGCAGTGGCGCAATCACGTGGCTGCTGTTGCTGGCGATGAGGATGGTGTAGCCGTCGGGTTTGGCACGCAAGACGGCGGTTTCCCCGATGAGGCCAGTAGCACCGACTCGGTTCTCCACCACGAACGGCTGTCCCAACGCTGCTCCAAGCTTTTGGGCCAGCACACGCGCCATCAGATCCGTGGCGCCACCCGCTTGGAAGGGGGAAATGAAGGTCACGGGGCGTTGGGGATAGCCGGATGCCGATGCTGGAGCGGCCAGCACCGATGCGCTCAGCATCACGCCCAATAGGCTCCATAGAACCCGACGACACTGCGTTGCTTGCGAAACCATTGTTTGTCTCCTTGAGTAAATCAAGGCCGGAGTATTCAAAGAGTGCTCAGTCCCAACAAGCGAGATTTCTCAAATCATGGTTTTGTGTTTTACAAACACTTTGTCATTTTCCTTAATAGAGCCACACTTAGGATTTCACAGCAACAAAGAGACAATGCGCTACGAACTGACTGATCTGAGAGTGTTCCAAGCGATTTGCCAGGAAGGGAATGTGTCGCGTGGCGCTGCCCGATGCCATCTCTCCCCCTCGTCGGCCAGCCTCCGGATCAAGGCGCTTGAAGAGGCGTTGGGCACGGCACTTTTTGTCCGCCACGCACGTGGTGTCGTCCCCACCGCTGCCGGAGAACTCATGCTTGAGCATGTGCAGCGATGCGTGGCTGGTCTCGTACAGATGGAGGCTGACCTGGCTCCCTTTGCGCAAGGCTTGAGCGGCCGGCTCACGGTGCTGGCGAACAACAATGTCCTGCACTCATTCTTGCCTCAGGATCTGGCAGCCTTTCTGGCCAGCTATCCCGACGTTCGCATTCATCTGCAAGAACGCATGGGCACAGACATCATTCCGGCTGTGGCCGAGGGTCGGGCCGATGTGGGGATAGTGGCTGTGGATACCGACCATCCGCACCTTTCTTTCTACCCCTACAGGGAAGATCATTTCGTCGTGCTGCTGCCACGTCGCCATGCTTTTTCCCAGCACCGCTCGCTGCGCTTTTCCGATTGCCTGAATCACCCCTTCATCAGTCTTCAGACCGGGACTGCACTGCATACTTATCTGACCAATCAGGCAGCGCTGCTGGGCGGACGTCTTGATGTGCGCGTACAGGTAACAGGGTTTGGGGCAATTGCAGCACTCGTGGCCTCTGGAGCAGGACTGGCTATCTTGCCGCGCTCGGCAGTCACGCCCCAGGACGAAGCGCATACGGTAATTGCAGCACTGGATGAGCCGTGGGCTTTGCGCCAACACCGCGTCTGCGTTAAGCGCGACGCACCCCGCCACTGGCTTCGCGAACAGTTCGTGGCGCAGCTATGCCCGGATGCCCCAGCAGTGAGCTTGGCTCGGATTTGATGCAGTAGAGACAGGGGGCAGGCCCCGCCTTTACCCCTCAGCAGTTCTGCATAGAACCCTATGTATTGAGGCGATCTTTCACCAGTCGCTCAACCACCGCCGGATCAGCCAAGTGCTGGTATCGCCGAGTTGGTCAGGGGCATTCTCCGCAATCTTCCGCAGGATGCGCCGCATGATCTTGCCCGAGCGCGTCTTAGGCAACTGCTCGACTGGGCGGCGGAGCACCGTGGCTGGGTTGTCGAGGATGACTACGACAGCGAATACCGCTATTCAGTGCGCCCAGAGGCTACGCTGCAGTCGCTTGACAGCCGTGGCTGTGTGATTCACGTCGGCACCTTTTCAAAGACCTTGTCGCCGCAGATGCGACTGGGCTATATGGTGCTGCAGCTAGCTCTGGCGGGCACCTTCGCAGATGCCAAGCGGGTGACCGACCGCCATGCAGCGACTGGCGCACAACGAGCGCTAGCCCGGCTGCTGGAAGATGGAAGCTATGACCGACATGTGAGACGCATACGCCGTCTCCAGCAGGCAAGGCAACGTGCATTGATCGAAGCGCTGGATCAACATCTCGGTAAAGAAGTCGAGGTCCAAGGAGCTTCCAGCGGCCTGCACATGGTGGTGTGGTTTCCGACGTTGCCAGCAACGGCGGAACGAGCTCTAGTAGACGCAGCGCGACAGCAAGGCGTGCGAGTGTATCCAATTGGCCCCTTGTACCATCCAAGCAAAGCGAGGCCTGCGAGCCAGCGCTCAGCCGGCTTGGTGATGGGTTATGCGTTGCTGGAACTGGATGCCATCGAAGAGGGAATTCGCCGCTTGGCGGATGCACTGCGGCAGATCCGTCGATAAGCGTTCCGATGTGTTTGAGCCAACGCTAAATTACATCGCTGCACCGCAACGTGAATTTCTATATCTGCTTCCCAGCTGAAATCGCACCTCCAGCCAAGGCGACAAGAAATGCCACTTTTTGCAAAGCAGACGTGGACCAGCGAAGCACAAACGACTGCAATGGGTCATGAGCATTCCTTGGCGGTAGGCTGCTATCGGCCAGGAGCAGAGATCAATGCCACTACCAATGAGCCGCCCAGCAATGCCTCGGGCTTCTTTCCGGGCCGGATGGCATAGTGGCAATAGCGATTGAAGAAGGTGGGCGATGCTAGCGTCGTCAAATGCTAGATCACAAGGGCTTTTGCATCAGTCGTTGCCGTAATCGGGTTCGTACTTAATCTCGACTTCTTTGGTTTCAATGAACTCCTCATTGATCCCGGCAGCATTCACCGCAGCATCCCCGACGAGTGAAAGGCCGCAGGTAGGGCAAAAGAATTCAGATGGTGAAAAGCCTCTTTCTATAATTTCATAACCATAATCGGCTTCGTCCTGGTCTTCGGCTTTGTCTTCCCATGTCATGTCGCCTGCTGCCGCACCCCAAGTTTTGCAGGAGGGGCACTCGTGAGGCCAGATTTTTGAGTACAGGTAGTGAAAATCTTTGTGATCGACTGATCGTTGCAGTGTCTGTGCTTTAAAGAGCTTGAACTTGTCGCGGCCCAGCTTCCCGCTCTCGGTCTTCTTGAACTCGGAGGAGTGATGGATCACCCGTTGTTTCGCTGCGTTGATTTCAGCCTGGCGATGAGCCGTCAAGAGAGCTTCGGGGGCTTTGGAATCGGCCCCCAGCCACTCTTGTAGGTCCATGTCCATGCTTTTGAGGATGAGGTCTGCAGCGTTCCAAAAGTCGCCCTCCCACGCCTCAAACGGCATGGCAGCACAGGCTGCCTCTCCTGAGTGCAGCTCTGCATTCCTGCGGTCTGCCAGCTTCTTGCAGCCCTCCATCACGGGCGTCGAAAAGTGCGGCACCGTGTGGTTGAGTCTCGCGTAGGCCACCGAAGCATTGATGGTGCGCACCTTCGTGCTGGTAGGTATGCCGCAGGCCTCTAGAAGACTGTTGGTGTTTTCAGCTTCCACCACAAGTGAGGGATGAATGCCCGAGAGCTGCGCCTTAGCTAGAAGCTCCAATGCTCCCGCTGCCCAAAGCTGGCACTCGGCGTCCATGCCCGATTGCTTGACGTCCACACTGCGCTTGGCCATGAGCCTGGACTTAGCGAGCAGCGCTTCGTGAGCGACCGCAACGGGCGGGGGAAGCCTCTTGCCCTTCTTCGAGATTTTGAAGAAATCCATGTTGGTATTACTGCTCATGTGGCGCCTCCCATGACACTGACCCGATACAGGGTGCGATTGCTAGATGCGGTGGCGTCTGCTCTCCGGTGGAGCATCTTCCAGTTGTCGATCACCAGCACGGCCCCCGGTGTCCATTGATGAACGTGGGTGGGCACAAGGGTGCGGTTCAAGAGTTGCTGCATCAGGGCCCTGGCACGCGCTGTTGTGCCATGCATGCAGCCGGGGTCAAAGCGCACAAAAGGAGCTCCCTTTGCTTTGATCGTTGCGTAGAACGACAGAGCTCCTGTGCGGAACAAGAAGGGCTCTGCGAGCGCTTCCTTGTGAAGGTCTGCGGGGACCAAGGTGGATGCGTCCAAGAGCTCGGTGTCGGCAGTTCTCGCGTGACACTCGTGCATCCCCATCACTACGTAGCGCGCGGGCTCAACGCGATGGCTCATGTCCATGTGCCACGGCTGCTGACCAGTTCCCGACATCCGGCTCAAAGAGTGCGGGTGCGCCTTGTCAGCTAGCTTTGGCGTTAGCCTATCCACGAGACGACGGGTGCGGGTTGTAATTGGAGTCCCGAGAAATTGTCCAAGGGACAGCACAGCCTGCTCAAAGGCGTCTGCATCATCGGCCATGTGTTGGGTGGCAACCCAGCCGCACTCCTCCAGCATCCTGCATTCATCCGGGTTGAGTGGCTGATTTGTCGGTGCCATTGGATCAGGTTAGCTGCGCTTCTGTCGAGTTAAGCTGTGTTTTACCGCACTTTGACTGATGCACATTCACTCTGCTTACCGCCGGGCTTTCACTACGGGCTCACAAAGCGGTCCATATGAACGGCTGTTACCAGTCTCCACCGGGTATTGAAATCTGCAAACAGAACTTCCGCTTTGAGTCGATAGTACCAACTCAAACTTGGAAAAAACGGTCAATCGTAATTCGTGACAGTCTAGTGACTGCCTTGGAACTTGAAGTAGAGTTTCGTGGAATTCGTGCTCCAATGACTGCTTTTTTATTAGCCATCACTAGGTAATCGCCAAATTCCTCCCATAGTGAGGTCTTGGTTCCGGATATACCAGTTTACAAGCAGCGGCCTTCAAACTTGGTCGCTCAGTCAATCCTTGCTCAGACAGCACCACGACGGCATTGATAAAACAAGACATTGAATTCGCGGCGAGCTCCACCAATTAATCAACGAAATTACCAATTCAGCTAGCGATGTCAGATAATCAGCTGCATGTCAGGTGCTTCTCTCATCGCAAACCATATGAATGTTCCATACGGACCCATTGTGAGTTCGTCGGATGTGATTGCATCGTTTTGCAATGGTCGCTTGAGTGGAAAAAATGACTGGGTGAATGGAATCTTAGCTCCTTTTTTTAACGAGATTGAGCCTAGCTTGATCTTGCGTTGTGCGCATGAGGTCAACGCATCCTTGGATATGGTCAACAGCCTGTATGCGCACACTTTAAGCTTAGGCTTTATGCCATCTCCCGAATGGGAAAAGGCCGTAGCCTTTCTTCAAGGATAACTTTAGGCTGGGTGCTTCCGGTCGAAAATCCAGCAACTAAGTGCTGCTTGCGGCGAGAGCAGACACCAGGATCCACGTGCTGATGCTCAAGCTAGTGATCTGAAGCATGAGCAACATCGCCATTGAGGTGATTCATAGGATCAGGCGCCAAGTGATCAAGGTATTTGACCCGAGCTTGGTGGTCCAGCAAATAAGCTCACACCGCATACTCGGGATGAACTAAAGGAGCCGGTAGCATGCTGAAACGAAGGCAGGCCAGGGCTGAACTGCGCAGCAGCAAGAGGCCCGCTGCTGTTGCACTGCCCGAGGGGTTCGACGCAAAGCATACTCAACCGAATCCACCATTGCAAAACCACTCACTCTCCGCGAAAGCCTCGAAGGTGATGGTCCGCCAGCCGTTAACGCGGACCGCGCTGGAGCTCCGGTGACGCGCCTCCATCTCGGCACGGACCATCGCGGCACCGCCAGCTGCGTGGATGATCTGGAGTTGATGGCGGATGTTGAGTAGTTCATCGGCCGCTTCAGAGGCATAGAGCTTTGCTAGCCCCAGGGTACGAAAATGCAGATCAACCCGTGCAGTGAGGACCTCACCCCAGTGCGCCGGAGCATCAACGAAGAAGCGAAGCGCGGCCGGATCCTCTTCGACCACCTCGGCGTACAGCCAGCGATCGCCGGCAATATCGTCGAAGTAGGGATGCAGAGTCTCTTCGCTTGCGGTGGCCGGTAGGGTAGCCAGCTTCGCTTTGTTGCAGTCACCGCAGGCGGGCACCAGATTGAGAGGCGTGACGGCGAGTGCCGGATAGTGGGCCTTGGGCAGATGGTGATCGAGCGTCGACACCGTCCGGTGGCCGCAGAGCGGGCATTTACCTTGTGGTGCTGACGTGAAAAGCGTGTCGTAGGCATCCCTGCCAGGTGCGCCTTTCTTCGCCATCCTATTCGTGTAGACGGCTTCCATTTCAGCTTGGGTGACCAAGCCGCCAACCATGGCTTGTCGCACGATCTGGTGAAGACGGTTGTGCGCAGCCGCGTCATCGAACTCTTCGGATGCATCCACGATGTCATCAGTCACGTGCACCATGCGCTGCTTCAGATCTTGATCCCGAATGCGGCTGATGCAAGCCCCAAATACATCCTTTGCGTCGAGGAGCGGACGATCAAGCTTGATCATTCTTATCCCCCACGCTGGCCACGGTTGGCAATGAGCGCCCTGACAAGGGCGCGTGCCTCCCCGCCTAGCTCGCTGTCGAATTTCTGCAGTACTGCGCGAAAATCGTCGTCGTCTGCAACCGCGGCGCGAAGCAATTGGTGGAATCCGGCATCCGTGACTTCAAGTCCGAAAACCTCCCGCGTGAGAACACCGACGTTTTCGCCGAATGTCTCGCCTTCTGGCCGCTCTGCCTCTACGCTGCGACCGCTGCGCTGTATCTTCCAGGCGCAACTCCGAGGAACCTCCTGGAGCACGACCGGCGAGTGTGTGGCTATGATAGCCACACCGTTGCGATTGACCAGGAGGTCTGATAGCGCGCGGACGAATGCCGACAGCAAGGGCGGATGAAGATGCGCCTCCGGCTCGTCCAGCAACACGAGCGTTCGTTCCTCCACAGTTTCAACGAGTTTCGTGATGGTCAGCAGCACGATCTTGTGGCCTGAACTGAGTCCAGTAAAAAGCTTCTTGGCCTTGGCTTTGAGTTCGTCGTCCTCGATCCCCTCTTCTGCCAAACTTGCGACATCCGCAGTGCGAAAAATCGGATCAGCTTCAAGTGTCTCCAGCGCCCGACGCCATCGCACAAGACGCGCGCCATTACTGCAAAGGAGAACGCTGCTACCGAACTCAATGGACAAACGCTCCGGTGATTTCGGAGCGAGAGGTTTCCCGCCCTGGGTGGTACCCGACCGTTTGAGCCCGATATAGGCACAAGGCATTCCTTCGGACTTGTCACGCCGATTCGGCAGCGGTTCAAACGGATCAAAGGCGCTGAAGGTGACAGAAACGAGATTAGCAAACAGGTCTCCGTCATCGTCCTCGTTGTCTTCGCTCACCACGGAGAAAGATCCGACCTCTGCTGCATCAGCGCGCTTGTCGGCCAGAGAACGAGACATGTGGTTCAGCAAATGGGTCTTGCCAACGCCATTTCGACCGATCAGGACGTGGATGTTGGTCGGCGGCATGGATGCGGGCTCAACCACGAACGACAATGTCACCGGTTTGGTTTTCGACCTTCCTGCTTTCGGGGCCGTGTAGGTAAACTCGTAGCGAGAGAGTCGCGCGCCACCCCGCGCAAGTCGTGAGTACTGTGTTTCGACCGTTTTTTTGGGGACCGATCTCAGCAATGAGATGCCTGTGACTTTTTCATCAAGCGCTCGCCCAAAACGTTCTTGGTCGATCGCCACATCACGCAGGCTGCGGAGAATTCGATCTCGAAGCTCCGGCCCCAATTCGTTGAGTTTTTCGTAGTAGCTGTCGTCCTGCCCCAGCGAAAAGAACTCCTCGCCCAGTTCATTGAACTCATCGGGGATGGTCGGGCGCCGCTGACCCTCCTGCATCTGAAATTGACCGATTTTCACGCCACCCGCATGAAACTGCTCGCCGTGCGCGTCGTAGACGATCAACGAGTACATCGTGTTGTAGGTAAACCAGTCGTCCCAGTTGTCGATCAGCAGGAACGCCTGGGAGCGGGCCCCTGCGGGAACACGTCTGCCATTGGGCAGAACGGTGAAAAACAATGGCATGCGCCCTCCTCCTCATTCAGCACTAGCATTCCAGTACCACGCATTAACATTACGTCTTGTTTTCAATAGGATGCCCGGCTTCACAGGCGGCAACTCCAGCGCATTAAACGTCAACTATCGCTACCAGTCTGACAGCGTGATCGATGGCTCTCGCTACCCGAGCAACACCCGCAAGTTGTCCCGAACCATGTGTGCCATGTCCACCGCTGGCAGCCCATGCAAACGGCCCAATGCTTCGACGACGACCGCCACATCGGCCGGTTGTGAAGGCCTTACGCCTGTGCGAGTGAAGGGACCATCGGTTTCCGTCAGCATCCGATCCAAAGGGATTGCTTGGATCATCGGAGCGTGCCTCTCAGCATCCAGCATTCCCGCATTGATCGAGAAGAAGCAGCCGAGGTCCACGGCGCGCTTAGCCTCGCTCTTCGTGCCAGTGAACCAGTGCAGGACAACCTTGCCCCGCCCTGGCGGCAGGTGCGCCTCGATGTGGTCGAGCACGGACTTAGCTGATCGAATACTGTGGACCGTGATGATCTTGTCTCCAGCCTGAGCGCAGCGTCGAAGCACGTGCTGGAAGACTCGCTTCTGCGCGTCGAGTGACTTGAAGAAGCGGGGCCCCGCATCCAGCCCGACCTCACCGACGTATCGCGTCTGCGAGAGATACTGATCCCATAGGTCAACCTCACGCTCGCGCTCTGCAACTAGTTGGGGATGCAGCCCAAGCGCGGCACGGACATGCTTGGTTCGCTGCGACAAGTCGTGATTACGCGGCCAAGCACGGGGGGTCGTCGTCACCGTAAGCGTGAACACTCCCGCCGCTTCAGCCTCCCGAACTGCTGCAGCATGGTCCGGGTACAGATCAAGGTGACAGTGGAAATCCACCAGCCCGTTGGGATCGATCATTCTCACTGCCTTGTCATCTCGGTCTGGTCTCAACGCGGTCAATCAATCGCTCCACTTCACTTAGGCCACGCCGGTAAACATCGGCAAGCTCGTCAAGGTGCACGACCTCGTCAGCAAGAGAACCTGGTTTGTGGATCAAAAGGTTGGCGAGTTGTGGCTTACCCTTCAAACGTTCTATAGCGTATTGGAAAGACCTGACTTGTTTCCCTGTCGACTCGCGAGTGTCAAGTGGATGGGCATGCAGATCCTGCACGGTATACGGCGTTGCATCGTTGCCAGCTCCCCATGCCGCCAACAGTGATGCACGACGAATTAAGCAAGGCAAGCAGTAACCGCAATGCTCAATGCCGAGTCCTTGCCAACGTCCCTTTGTGGGCGACGAACATGACAGGGAATCAACCGCCAGCTTCTTCAGCAAAACTGGCTCGCGACACCCAGCTGCCATCTCGCCTTTTGTCTTGTCCCAGTATGGATTGCGAACCTCGCCGTCGATGCTTAACACAGCGAGCAGATCATTCCATCTTGCCATGTAGTAGGGATGCGTGGTACGGGTACTGTTTGACCCCAGTCGCAGCGGGTCCAATGGAACATTCAGTGCGATCAATCCGTTCTCCGGGACGTGTAGCGTGAAGCGTCTTTCGAGCCCCGTGCCGGCGAAGACTCCAAGGGCGAAGAACAGGAACGATCTACCCCTAGTACTATTTTCAGACCCAACACCTTCGACTAAACCCTCGTCAAAGGTCATTCCCACCCGAAGGCGCTCGAACGAAAGCTTGGTGTAATGCTTCTTTAAGCCGGCAAACAATTTCCCTTGGGCGTCGCTAGTTGCCCCCTCTCCAAAGTGGCTAACCAGCAGCGGCGTTGAGTCGCTCTCAAGTAGATCGATGGCTCCGATAAGACTGTCTAGTCCGCCTGAGAATAGGCTGACTGCGTCGAACGGAGGAGAGATCAATGTTGACGATGCCGCCTGGACAATAGCGGCGAACCTAGCAGGACGGGCCCTAAACCCGATCGTCCAGCGATCACCAGTCAAGAAATCCAAGATCTTCGTGAGCGTCAATGTCGCTGCGCGCCAGCGCGTCGGATCGCTAACTGGAACCACCAGCCGTATCTCGCGTGTCCACGAGTCCTGCGATTGTTCGGCTCGCGAGATGCGCGTGTCGGCCGCGTGGACATGGGCAGCCAGCACGAGCAGATCGACGCCTATCTCCGAGGGGAACACCCCAATCTTCTTCAGACTGGTCAGCGCACCTCCGATGCCGTGGTCCAAGGACTTTTCCCCGGCGACCAGCTGCAGGTAGGTCCTCTGTTCGTCGGCGCCTGCCGTTACGTCAAAGAGGTCGTCCGGTCCGAAGCGGCCGGCAAGAAGTTGACGCTTCATTGATTGGCCTCCGCATCGCCCAAGGTCTGCAGAATCGCGAACGCAGACTCGTACACGCGATCGACAAAGCCTTGAATCCGCTCTGGCGTGAGGTTGGGAGTCTCGGCTCTTGCGCGCGTCAGCGCGTCTGCGACACCTCCGCGAATGAAGTCACGCAACTGCTGCTCAACACGGTGCGCAGCCTGAGCGTCTGTCGGCATGGTTACCGCCTTGGTGCCGATGTCATTGCAGATGCGCGCCTCAATGGCATGAGTGGCATACAACTCGAACACCGTTTGCATCTGGTCCGGCGTGAAGGTGCTCAGGTCAGTCAAGCCTTCGCTCGCCAGTTCGACGACGGTTTCGATGTAGGCCTCTCTGGCGATACCCTCATCGACCGTACCTGCGCCAGGGCAGATATAGTCAGCCAAGCCGACGAAAATCTCAGTGACCGGGCGTCCTGCCAACGACTCCAGGTCCAGGGCGCGCAGCGCTTCGCGCACGCCCCGCGCTTGCGCGTCGGCCAAGAAGCTCAGGAGCCGGGTGCCGGAGTTGCGGGAGGCGCCCATGCGTTGGGCAGCCTGACGCGATCCGCCAGCCGATGTCGATACATACTTTGAGACGGCGCGGCCGAGGCTGGCACGGTCACTGCCGCCAGAGCCAGCAAACCGCGTGAAGCTGTTGCGCGCGCCGGCGAAGCGTTGTGGATCAGCAGTCTTCGGAATCGGGAGGCGGTTTGGCGGCACCGGTGGCGTGTTGCCATCGGGAGCCGGCTGCCCGTCGGATCCTGGCCCGGTAGGCGCTGGCGAAGCAGGAGCCCCCCCAACGTCGGCGTCACCCAACCATGAAGGGACAAGTGGCGTTCCGCCGCCAGGTCCACCATAGGCAGTCGAAGTTCCCATCAGCGCGCTCCCTTCAGATCCTTGAGCGCCAGTTCGGCCGCGGCTTTGAGGCCGGGGTTGTTGTTGACCTTGCCCCAATCACCAAGCAGCTTTGTGAGGCGCGCCGAGGCGTCGGTGTCCTTGACGACTTGCTGCCAACCGCTGACCACCCAAGGTCCGCACTTCCCACTCGGCAGCGCCTCAAGAAAGTCCATCAGCCGCCCTTGGAGGACAGGCTGCGCCTTGACAAGAACGAGTAGACCATCAGTCCCGGCAGGTCTGGTATCGAACGCACCGGTGCCCATGATCTTGCTGCGCACGGCCTCGAACACCTTCTCAGCCTCTGCCTGCACGAGCTGCTTCAACTCGGCCTCGTAGCCCTGGACGGTCAGCTTGCCACCGAATAGCTTCTCGACGACGCCAGCGAGGTGGCCCAGCACCGAAACTGGGCCGAAGTAGTCCTTCTTGTCTTTGGTGACAAACAGGTAGGGGCGCAAGTCAAGACCCGTTAGCTTCGGTGAAAGGCGCGCCCAGTCGAGCACCGTTTCCGACGACCTCCATTCAGCCAGGACCACACTTTCTGCTGTGGGCGCGGTGTCTGCTGCCTTCTGTCCCTTCGACGTGGCGTCCTTGCGCTCCGCCGCTGTCAGGCCCAATTCCAGTGCATCGAGGTCATCGCAAATACCTTGCGGATGGACAGCTGCGATGAACGCAATCTGCTCGAACAACCTCGGAATGAAGCGTTCCGCGAGCATGAGTTTCGCGAGCACGGGGAGCTTGATGTCATCGCCGAAACCGCGAGCACTCGCGGTTCGCTCTCTGAGCAGCAGCGTGTTGAGGAAGCGTTTGATTTGTCGCGGGTTGCCTTTGGCTCCGCTGGCCAGGATGGGGCCGATCTGATCGCTGAGAGCCAATGCATTGTTCGCCTTCTCTGCCTGACTGCCTAATGCCGTCTTGACGGTCGCAGCGTCCAGCCCGCCCGTTGTCCATGGGCGCTTTAGCTTCCCCCGCGCGATGGCAATCAGGCTCGCATAGTCCGCGTTGTCCTCACCGATCTCCGCGCCGGCCAGGAGCAACGTGACGTAGATGCGTGTCTCGGTCTCTCCCAACGCGGGAATGCGGAATGGAACCTGAATCAGCTTTTCGAGATAGTTGCGAGCATAGTCTCGTGGGCCGGTGCTATCAGGCAGGTCGGGAAAATGCTTCCGCACTGCATACTCGATCATCGCCTCGTCGGCTGCAACCACAAACGCCGTCCGTGCGGTGAACACGAACAGCCGGATCGCTTCGAGTGTTTCGATTGCAGTGTCGGGCAGGCAGCGGTCGAGGTCATCGATCAAGACGACCAGCTGCTTGATACCCGCGTCCTTCAAGAGCTGGTCGAAGGCCTTGCGGAACGCTTCGACTTCTTCGGGAACGTTCTTCGTTTCGCCTTCTTTCAGGATGCCCTTGACCTCCTCGATGGTCGTCTCGAGTTTCTCCTTGGTGGCAAGTTTGCCAGGGTCAGCCAGCAGGCTTTGAAGCGAGCCGACGATGGCGCCGACCTGCTCGGGCGTGGGGATGCCAGTGAAGGCAGTTACCCCCAAGCCACCTGCTCTCTTAGCGACCTTGAGCCAGTCGATGCGGCGAAAGACATCCTTGACGGCACCAGCGGCCTTGGTCAATGCGGGCCGCTTCTCGACCAACCCGGTGACGATGCCTTCGATCAAGGCGATCTTTGCATCCTCGAAGCCCTGAAAGCGCCATCCATTGAACTTGAGGCACAGTACATCACCCTTGTCCGCGAAGCCCGCCTCGATCATTTCGAGGACACTGGACTTACCTGCGCCCCAGTCGCCATGCACACCAATCGTCACAGGCCGGTCTGGCTTTGCACGAAGCAGCTCGATAATCGTAGTGGCGATAGCCTCGTTATTCAGTAAATCGATTTTTGTTTCGTTGTCCGTGAGAATCATTCGCCGCCCTTAGCTCCGACACTATAAAACAATCGTAATTAATGGTAACAGAGCATTATTGAGCATGATATAGACGCAGCTTACTTGGTACGTACAGTGGTTGAGTTAATGGCTTGCAAGTCTGATCCGCTCCGGCGCTGTTGCATAACTCCAACTTGAGGCGAACCACCCCAAACCCTAGCCGTGGCTATGCCACGGCTGCCGTCTGAGGACGGCCCAGTCCTGTAAATCGATTTAATATCGCTGCACGGATATGCAGCTCATTCACTTGGCGTTCAAAGGTTCTGGACATGACCCTCTCGCCCAGTCGTTTGATACAGTTCATCTTGGTCTCAACCAGGCTTCGCCGGTGATACCCACCCCACACTTTCCATATCCTTCGACCCAAACGTCTGCATGCGACGAGAGCCGCATTGCGATACGCGAAAGCATCGCCTTTGCGTATCCGAGCGTTTTTTCTCGGAGGAATTATGGGGACGGCGCCCCGCTAAATCACCGCGTCATACACAGGCTGTGTGTCATACGCTCCATCGCCCGTCAGGCTCTCAAGCGCTTCATCCTCCGGTAACTGCTGCAGCAAGTCAGGCAGCACAGCTGCATCGCTGACATTGTTGGAAGTCACGCAGATGGCCCTGATCTGCAATGTCTGGGCATCAATGCCAATGTGCAGCTTGCGCCACTGGCGGCGACGTTCAGGCCCATGCTTTTTGCACTTCCACTCGCCTTCGCCCAGGAACTTGATTCCTGTCGAATCCACCAGTAGGTGCAACCCGCCTTGGCTGCGTATGTATGGCACCTGAACGTTCAGCTCTAATTGGCGTCTGCACAAAGTACTGAAGTCAGGGGCAGGCCAAGCAAGCCCCGACAATTGCAGCACGGACTGCACCAGTCCCGTGCTCTGCCGCAGGGCCAGGCCAAACAGATTCTTGAGCGTCAAGCAAAACTGGATGGCAGCATCCGAGAACTTCGGGCTACGCCCGCGTTTGCCGCTTGCTGCGGCAAACCAAGACATCTTCTTGTCCAACCAAATCGTCAGGGAGCCACGAGCCTTTATGGATGAGTTGTACTGCTTCCAATTGGTGGTGCGATAACGTTTCTTAGGTGTGGGCTGGCTCTTGCACCAAGCCTACAGAGCACATGCTCGGTGTTTATGCTACAACGCCCTGCGAGAGAGGAGCAATAAGAATTCCCAAAATATCGGATATACGTCAATCAGCGGGGCGCAGCGGAATGACTTTGCTACCGGTTAACTGTGCCAGTTGCTTCTTTAGGTGGTACACCTCATTTAGCAAGGATATCTCTCTTGCCAATGCAGCCTCCAGCTGCACCCGGCATTCTTCTGCAGACTGACGCGCTTTTAGAATACTCTTTTTCGGATCTTTCCGGCGAAGACGCTGCTCACTAGCTGCGCTATCAATCGCAACAATAAGATCTGCAAAGACTGCTCTAGATCTTTTAATGCTGCCCTTGCCACGACCAGCTTCAATCGCCACAGCATCCTTTGTTATCAAAATATCTTTCTCAACCAATAATGGCGAACCTGCGATTAAACGATCTAAAGCCATAAAGTATTCATCAATAACTAAGGTCATCTTTTTTCCCGACACTTAAATTAAATTTTTCCATAGCTGAGATGAGTACTTCAAGATCCTGTAACTCTGTTCTATATTCCACAGAATCCTTGTCAAGTCCTTCTAGCATCTTTTCTTGCGCTAAGATTACTCGCTGAAGCTTTACTGTATTGCACACTAAATTCTTACAATTATCCCGAAGACAATCCACATCCATCCAGCGCAAGCCAACCTTCTCGCAAACGCCTGTATTTGTGCACCCCCCAATGAGGGTTTCGCGAAATGCCATCTCCCCTTTGCTGAACCGCCTCATCGTATCAACGCGGTCCCGCAAAATTACTCTGCCATCTCCCTTGAGTCGATGTCTTACCCAATTAGCATGCCCTCCGACTAAGCCTTCGCTACTTTGCAGAACATTAAAAATATAACTTAACCCTTCCGACTCATATTTTGTTGACTGCCACTCAAAACCAAAGTGCCTCGGATCACTCCCAATAAAATCCTTCGCATAAGCCGATCCCTTTGAATAGTATTGAGACATTGCTTCAGTAATATGTTGAAGCTGCCTTCTAAGCGTTGGAAGCGAAACAAGTCCAGATCGTTGCGCATATAGAGCTAAAGAACGTCTCAACTGATGCGTCGTAAATTTCCAAGGTTCATTTACTGTAAAATTCACCTCTGATCGCCATGCTCGATGTGGATCTATATTTTCCAATTCACGAACATCTTCCTCTTCAATATTTGCAGCAATTTCACCCTGCAATTTATCAAAAAGAATCAAGCCACTACTAGCAGGTGTAAAATATTTTGCCCTAGATTTTGAAGTAAAACCCAAAAAAGCAGTGGATACAAACAACGGGTAACAATTAGAATTACCTTGAGTTAAATTAGGATTAACTTTATAAATACCATAAATTACATCTGCAAGAGCCTGCACAGCCTGTAAAGCCTTATAACCTTGCTCATTAGTCACCCATTTTACCCGCTTTGGAAGACCTCCGTTAAGCTTCGTTGTAGGGCCATTAACAATATAATGCACTCTGCCAGCAATAGTATATTTTTCGCAGCATCCATACGGAAGGCACCTTACCTCATCCTCACGCATTCCAGTAAATGTTTGCACTATCAACTGCGCAATTTTTTGGAATTCCGAGATAACGGATGAAAGGCCAATAACATTAGCTGCGCGACCACGAGCAACTATATATTCCATACAACTATTTGATGCAGCATCCTGAAATTCTGGCATGCGCTCATCGGAGATGCCAAGCTTTCTGGAAATAAAGGTCTGCTGGTCTCGAGTCCGTGCAAACCGTGGATCACTGGAGCATTTGCGAGCAAGCTCAAGCATCTCATTAGAAACACAAAGCCATTGAGACAATAAATTATTTAATGATTGAATCAAATACCCATATATTCTTGTCGGCATCGGCGGATGCTGATTCAATGATGCTCGGTATAGCTTACATCTAGCTTTTACGGATTTCCTTACCTTCTTATCAACTACACCAAAGCCAAGCTGAAGAGGGTGCATCATCGCAAATATTTCTAACAGCGACCCAAGTGTTTCTGTGAGCCATTGAGAACATCTTGAATCTATAAAATCGCGAAGATAAATATGATCCCCAAATACATCTTTTAGTCCTATATTTTTGGATTCTGCATATGCGGCCGCCCTCTGCAGAACGATGTAATAGTTTGCCAATGTCCGAATCGCAAGAGGAGAACCACTTCTCCACCATATTAATCCAAAAAATGCAATTCTAATTTCACGGCAAATAGAAATTCTTAATGGATTTGGATCTTCACTCCCCCAATAATTAAAATAAAAGAAAAATTTCCCCGTATTTTGACTATAAGCCGAAAAGTCCCAAACATAATCTCCAAAATGCGATAATGGACTACCAGATGCATCACGACTCACTACGAAATCATCCTTTGGAGCTGAGTTTTCTGAAGCATAAAAAATATCAAGCTCAATTTCTTGAGATACATTTTTAATTCTCGCTTCATAAATTCCAGTCATGATAGCAACCCTAACTCCATTAACATTTCAATTTTCCTTCCCCAATAAGCATCGAACTCACCTTCGTCATCAACTTCGCTGATTACCCTCTCTACCAGTTCGGCATCAATTTCAGACATTTCCGCCAATAGTTGCTCTATTCGAGCAAGCACAGGTGCTAGAAATTTCTCTGCTCTTTGTTCGTTTCCTATTAGGCATGAAGTTTTTTGAAGAAAATATCTGCAACTTATAATTTTTCGCGCATCCGACTCATCAGCATGTATTTTCAGCTTATTACAAAATAGACACCCTTCTGGTTTTATGCAATCTGCCTTTATGTAAGATATTTCTGCATTTGGCACCGGTTTATTAAAAGACGAACATACCCCAACAGCGCGAACGACTCCATCCTCAATTTTTTCATTTTTCTTAACTACAGTACTAGATATCAACTCAAGAAAATTCGACATTTCTTGCACATGCACAGTCATAGAGCCTTCAGCATAGTGCTTTGATACAGTCTTCTCTGAATTTTGTAGCATTAAAGCGGTTGTCGCCACATCTGTATTACGCACCAACCAATCGCTCTTTGCTGCTCGCCATTGCCTCGATGAGATGCTAACTAAATCCGGGCATAAACGCCGTAGCAGCTGACTCGTATTCTCCATGCGTACTGATATCTGTTTTGCATTTTCAGTAGAATTTGATCCAAGCGTAAAAAATAGATATCCACAAATCTTTCCTTGAAGCAGGTAATCTCTTACAGCCAAAAAATTATTAAAAACAGAAATAAATTTTGCAGATACTTCAAAACTAACAAGTCGGCCTCCAGCTCTCCATTTCACCGCTCGAAAATTTTGATTGTTATATTCAATTTCAAATTTATCGTCCCAAGGCAATGAAATCAATGTTGACCAATTCATCCCCGTTTCAGCCAAAAAAAGTGGAATGAATACATTTAATGCAACACATGCCAACTGACGTCGACGAACATGTTGCAAATCCTTATTTGCCGCCTTTAGTTGACGCGCACCTCCATCGATTATTATCTGGCGCGTCCTGTTAGATGAATCATATTTCGGCGCTGATAGCAGCTTTAATTCATCGCATGTATATAATTTCCCAGAACTGTAGTTATATGGCCATGCTGGCACCCCCATAGTATGACGTTCTTTCTCCATGCTTAATGTCATTAACCATCGGCTGGTTGGAAATATCCACAATTTATTATCTAAAACATCTACAAAGTCTGGCACTTTAATAAGATGAGGATAGGGCAACCCATTTACCACAAGGTTAAATATCCCTTGAAAAAGGGCAGAACAAAGAATTAAAACTTTAGATTTATTATCATCATCTGGAGGAAGTGTTTTATGAGCATATCTATGACTCCTGCGTGGAATGAAGAGTCCTCGACCTAGATCGTCAATTGCAAACAAATCTGCCAGTATGCACTTAACAGCTTCCAGTTGCTGTGCTGCGCTGTTGTTAGATAATTTATTCTGCAATACACGATCACGCAAGTATTCTACGTATGCACGAAATACTTCTCTCATACACGAAATATCGTCAAGCACTTGTAAGAAGCCAGATGAGTCTGCCCAATCCATAAATGGAATGAATCGTGAATATCTAGAATGCAGTGTTTCTACTCGAAGTCCCGACTCACGCGCATCAGCTAAAATTCTCAAGATCAATTCTCGAATTCTCCGTATGCGACTCAGTGACAAAGATGATTTCTCGACGTATCGACCAATAGGCTTTCCCAAGCACCTCCTTGCTACCCCTTCTCTATTTATGAAGCACAAAGACCCAACATCAACGGCCCTCCCATTAGAAAATCGTATTAGAATTTTTTCCGGCTCGAAAATTGATATTTCTTCTAATGCTGGAACAGAGACAATCTGAATGTCTCTTTTTTCAAAACCAATGCTCATACGATATCACCAGATGATGCCCTCATCAACTCTTGCAGGTGTTGCCCATAGCAGTACTGAACATTTCTTACATAATTAATCTTATTACGAAACTGTAAATATCTATCAGTTACAGCAGAGGAATCGTGCCCCATTCGCACTTTCACAAATTCACGGGCTTCGTATAATGTAATATGACCAGCAGCTACTAAAGAAAGCTGTTGATCTGTCATATTCATGCCAAAAGTTGCCCTTGTGTCATGAAATCGATATGAAAATTTTGGGTCGTAAATTTCTCGGATGTAAGGAATTATGCGTTCAGTCATGAACATGCGAACGGCTTGTCCTGCTTTCACGTGCCGAATTTTCAGATTCTCATCAAATTGAGAGCGCTTCTCTTTTGTTTCATAAAAAGGCGTCCCATTCCGAGAAAGAAACAGATATTGATCAGGCACGTTCCCACCAGAAGCCCTTGCACGACGATTACGGGCACGTTCACTTTGAGCGTACACATGAAGACGTTGGTACAGCCAAAATGGCACATGTAGTACAAGCCGTTTGTCACGCTTTGTGTCAATTCCAGTACCAGGGCCAATAGGAATACGATGCTCGACCTGCTGCAAATCTTCAGGCGATCTCATTACATGGCATACTCTGAACGTCAAAATCGATTGAATTCTGGCGCCAGTCACCATACCTAGCAGGTGTATTAGAGTCATCTCTGTGTTGCCTACTGAAATTAATGCTTCCAGTAGCCATTCCTGCTCTCCCACAGTCAAAGGACGAAGTTTCCCACCATCCTCAATTACTCCTTCATAAGGATCGTCTTGTTTACTCACCTTTATGGAAACATCAGTACAGGTAATTTTTCTGGAGAATTTGATTCCTTTTGAATCCTCCAGATAAACAAATCTATCAGACTCTGTCCACGGTGAATTCTCAGGCTTGAATACACCTTCCTCTGCTAGCCATCTATAAAAGGCGATAACACTACTCATACGCCGTCTCGCAGTAGTAACGGAGACCTCTCCAGCTTGGACAGCGATCTTCAGATGCCCGTTATACCGATACGTAGGGCGTTGAGACTTATGAATAGGAAAGCTAACCCAATCAAGCGATGGAGTTTCGTCCAAAAATCGACGGAAAGCGGCCAGATCTTCCGCTGCTGCCCAGTACGTTGCCATGGAAATTGACGACGCCGTTTCCAACCTCGCAAGCAAATACACAACGGCCTCTGCCCAAGGAGAACCATCGGGCCCCAGCACAATGGGGAAAAGGTTGAAGCGACCATCACCCAAGCTGTGCCGACCGCTTGGACGCGTTCCAGGGACTATATCTCGAGTGGGCCGAACGAAATATTCAGTCCCATTTGGAAGTTGAACGCAATGAGCATCGTCATCCAAAGGATGTGCCAGAGTAGTCAGCACCAATTGCGGAATAACACGTTTGCAAGCTTGGGACATATCGATCTCCACAAGTAGCACTGGATGAGCATGCCTTTAGCATGCGACCAGATGAGCATAGCCAGCAAGGTCAAGGCCTGCTTACTTTATAAGCTCACACTGTCAAATTCAATGTCCATTTCGAAAGCTTGCACTTGTTGTCCAATCAATAAATACTTGTGCTTAGCAATTCATGGGCGAAGACCCCTGCCACCAGGGGATGGGAAAGCCGCAGCGGCTGATGCGGGTCCTGCTGTTCAAAAAAGCTGCGCGGCAGATAGATCCGCCCACCGCCCAGGGACAGCGCGCGCCTGGTATCGCCCAGACGCCGCACATGCAGACGCATGCCGGGCAGCAACTCATCGAGCGCAGTGCCAAAAAGCCGCTGCACGAATTCGGTCTCGACCGGCATCAGGCTTCGCCGCCAGAACATCATGCGACAGGCCGCACGCAGGACGGACTGCACATGTCAAAGACTCCCGGCATGCTCTAGCACTCGAAGACCTGGGCCGGCTGCGGAACCTGCACCGAGAAATGCAGGCGCTCGTGCAGCAGCGTGGCCAAGGCCCGGGCGGCATGCGGCTCCCCATGCACCACAAAGGTCTGCTGCGGCGGGCGCTCGAAGCCGGCCGCCCAGTCCAGTAGGGCCTGCTGGTCTGCATGGGCCGAAAAGCCGCCCAGGGTATGGATGCCGGCACGGACCTCGACTTCATCGCCCAGCAGGCGCACCTGCCTGGCACCATCGACCAGCCTTCGGCCCAGCGAACCTTCGGCCTGAAAGCCGCAGATCACCACCGCGCACTCGGGTCTGGACAGATTGTTCTTCAGATGATGCAACACCCGTCCTGCATCGCACATGCCGCTGGCCGAGATGATGACCGCGCCGCTCCTGATGCGGTTGAGCTTGATGGAGTCCTCCACATCGCTGATGAAATGGATGTGCGGCGACTCCTTGAGTCGCTTGACGCTACCCAGCAGTTGCCGGGCCTCTTCGTCGAACACGCTGAAGTGGCGCAGCGTGATATCGGTGGCCGCCACGGCCATGGGCGAATCCACAAAAATCTCGATCGGCGGCAGGCGCCGCTGCTGGATCAGCTGCAGAAAGTGATAGAGCAGCTCCTGGGTGCGCCCCACGGCGAATGCCGGGATCACCACATTGCCATGGGGTGCCGTGCGCGTGACCACATCGACCAGCTCCTCCAGGGTATCGCCGGTACTCTTGTGCAGCCGGTCGCCGTAGGTGGACTCGATGAGCAGCAGGTCGGCCTCCTTGATCGGCGTGGGATCGCGCAGAATCACCCGTCCTGGCTGGCCCAGATCACCGCTGGCCACCAGCTTGCGCGTGCCGCCCTGGCCGTCTGCCAGCCACAGCTCCACAATCGCCGAGCCCAGAATATGCCCGGCATCCTGAAACCGCACGACCACCGAGGGATGAGGCTCGAAGCGTTGCCCGTAAGCCCTGGCCTGAACCTGCTCCAGCGTGCTCGCCACATGGGCCAGCGAATACAGCGCAACCACAGGCTCGCGCTCCTTTCGCTTGCCTTCGCGCTGACGCCTCGCCGCCCGATCGGCATCCATCATCTGGATATGGGCGCTGTCCTTGAGCAAGACCTCTAGCAGGTCCCTGGTGGCAAGGGTCGCATAGATATCCCCCTTGAAGCCCCGCGCCACCAGCTTGGGCAGCAGGCCACTGTGGTCGATATGCGCGTGGGTCAGAACCACAAAATCCAGACTTGCGGGATCAAAAGCAAATGCCTGCTGGTTGTGCTCGTCGGCCTCACGGCCGCCCTGAGCCATGCCGCAGTCGATGAGAAAGCGACAGTCATGCGCCTGGACCAGAAAGCAGGACCCCGTGACCGACTGCGCCGCACCGTGAAAAGTGATGTTCATGAAGCATCCATTGAAGATCCACATAGACCGCTGATGAATCTAGCACCACTGGCGCCTGAGCAGCCAGAGACGCAGGCCTTGCCTTGACGTCCGTCAAATCCACCGAGCCAGGCCGGTCCCTGCAAGCAGGCCGAAACCCCGGTCTGCATGAGCGCCACGTCCAGTTCGGCGGCATCGCCGGCCCGGTAGCGCTTCTGGATCAGTGTCAAAGTCTCGCGATAGGCAGCCAGACTCTGCTCAACAAGCCAGCGATCGGTCTGTAGCTAACACAGTTGCAGTGCAGTTCGTTGTGACGACGGCCGAGGGCGGATCCTCGTGCAGAACGCGGAAATATTTCAGCATGGCGTAGGCTCCCCAGACCTGGGAATAGGCGCAACGCGAAATTCAGTGATCATCAACCAACTGCTTGGTGAACTGAGGTATCGCGTGCCCAAAAAATCAGCATTCCAAGACTATGGGCTTCCAGGAGCCTGAGCACGCTCGCAACGGGTACCTGGCGACAGATAACTGATCCACAGTTGTCGGCATTTATCGCACGGTGCCGCGCAGAGGAAGCAGAAATTGAGATTCACTTTTTCGAAGTTCACTTGAGTGCCGAGCATTTGGGCTGGCTGCGGTCGGGCGACTTCATGATCTAGCTCGCATATACGGTCGATGTCAGCTATGGCATCGTTGCCGAGCCTATCTGGCAAGGTCCATTGGAGATTGTCCTGCCTGCCCTGCACCAGCTGCTCGTTCACCATGAGGCTCCGCTCCATGAACTCGGCGGGTATCCGCCCGTGCGGTGAGACCCGAAGGCATGCGAGGGCTGCTGCACTGCAGCTTCGGGCCATCGGCATAAATACCAGCAATATTAGAGCGCCAGTCTCAAGCGCTTCATGGAGCCGGACTGTGCACAAACAATGGCTCCGGCCTGATCACACCTCGCTCAGGGCTGACCAGGCACGGAGCCGACCGATGCAGCAGCACCGCGCGAACAGGGACCGGCTCGGCCTCAGCCGCGTGCCGCCACCGGCTCGCCGCTGTCCCAGCCTCCGCCCAGCGCACGGATCAGCGCCACCGTGGCCGTGTACTGCGCGGTACGCACCTGCAAGGCCTGGCGCCGGTTGCGCAGTTCGTTGCGGCGCGCATCGAGCAGCTCCAGCTGGCTCACCAGACCGTTGCGGTAGCGCACATCCGAGAGATGGGTGGCGCGCTCCGAAGACTGCACGGCCTGCCCCAGCACATGGGCCTGACCCGAGAGCAGGCGCAAGGCACTGAGCTGATCCTCGACCTCCCGGAAGGCTGCGAGCACCTGACCGCGCTGGGCGGCCACTGCGGCCTCCAGGCGCGCACGGGCGCCCTCTTCCTGTGCGGCCCGCTGGCCGCCGTCGAAGATGGGCAGGGACAGCAAGGCACCTATGCCCCAGGAGCGTGCCGACCACTTGAACAGATCGCCGAGCTCCGGTGAGGCATAACCGCCATTGCCCGTGAGCGTGATGGCCGGAAACCATGCGGCCTGGGCCACGCCCACACGCGCCTGGGCCGCCAGCACCGAAGCCTGGGCCGCCGACACATCGGGGCGGCGCGCCAGCACCGTGGCGGGCACGCCTGCCGGAATCACCGGCAGCGCTGCCAGCACCGGCTGCGCTGCCAGCGTGAAGCCAGTGGCGATATCGCCGACCAGCACGGCCAGCGCATGCGTGAGGGCCGCCTGCTGGCGCTCCAGCGCCAGCGTCTCGGCCTCGGTGGCCGAAACCTCGGTCTGCATGCGCGCCACGTCCAGTTCGGCCGCATCGCCGGCCCGGAAGCGCTTCTCGATCAGCGTCAGAGTCTCGCGATAGGCCGCCAGACTCTGCTCGACCAGTTGGCGTTCGGTCTGCAGCGAACGCAGCTGCAGATAGGTCTGGGCCACATCGGCCTGCACCATCAGGCGCGTGCTCTGCAGCAAGGCCTCGCGTGCATTGGCATCCTCGCGCGCCGCTTCGCTGGCCCGCGACAGCCTGCCGAACAGATCCGCTTCATAGGAGAAGTTCAGGCCGGCGGTGACCAGGGTGGCGGGCTGCATACCGCTCGCGGTGTTCAGTCCGGCCTGGCGCACAGCGCCGCCCGAGGCCCCGATCTGCGGCTGCCGCTGGGCATCGGCCGAGCGCAGCAGCGCGCGGGCTTCGGCCAGGCGTGCCGCAGCGGTCTGCACATCGGTATTGGCTTGCCCCGCACGCTCCACCAGAGCGCTGAGTTCGGCGTCGGCAAATACCAGCCACCAGGCCCCGCGCGACTGGGCCTCGGCCGGGGCGGCCTGTGTCCAGCCTGCGGCTGCGGCCTGGGCGCTGAAGCTTGCGGGCACGGCAACGCCGGCATGCTCGGCCACCGTGGGCGGTGCGCTGGCGCAACCCGCCAGCACCAGGGCTGCCGTCAGCGCGCTCAGGGACGGCATCAGGGATCGAATGCCTTGCATCGTTTTCATATCGGAATCCATGGTTGATTGGGGCTTATTCGTCATGGCCGCGCGGCGCAGCAGGCATGGGCAGGGCCGAAGCACCGTGACCCGGCTCGCTGATCGGCGCCACATGGCTGCCATGCTGCTGCAGCGGACGGTTGCCGGCCAGGCGGCGCAGCACCACATAGAACACGGGCGTGAGGAACAGGCCGAAGGCCGTCACACCGATCATGCCGGCGAATACCGCCACGCCCATGGCGCTGCGCATCTCGGCACCCGCGCCCGTGGACAGCACCAGCGGCAGCACGCCCATGACAAAGGCCAGCGAGGTCATGAGGATGGGGCGCAGGCGAAGGCGACTGGCTTCGATGGCGGCCTGCACGGGGGTGCGGCCGGCAAATTCGAGCTCACGGGCGAACTCCACGATCAGGATGGCGTTCTTGGCCGACAACCCCACCAGCACGATGAGCCCGATCTGCGTGAACACATTGTTGTCGCCACCGCTCAGCCACACGCCGGTCATGGCAGCCAGCAGGCCCATCGGCACGATGAGGATGATGGCAATCGGCAGGGTCAGGCTTTCGTACTGCGCTGCCAGCACCAGAAAGACCAGCAGGATGGCGATGGGGAACACCAGCACGGCGGAATTACCGGCCAGGATTTCCTGGTAGGTCAGCTCGGTCCACTCGAAACCTATGCCGGGCGGCAGGGTTTCGGCGGCGATGCGCTCGACGGCGGCCTGGGCCTGGCCCGAGGAGAAGCCAGGCGCGGGCCCGCCATTCACGTCAGCAGCCAGAAAGCCGTTGTAGCGCATGGCGCGCTCGGGCCCGAAACTGGGTTCGAGCTTCATCAGCGCCGACAGCGGCACCATCTCGCCCGTGGTGGAGCGTACTTTGAGCAGGCCCACGTCTTCGGCGCGCGCCCGGTAGGCGGCATCGGCCTGGACGCGCACGCTATAGGTGCGGCCGAACTGGTTGAAGTCGTTCGCATACAGGCTGCCCAGGTAGATCTGCAGCGTCTCGAAGATATCCGTCACCGGCACGCCGAGCTGGCGCGCCTTGGTTCGGTCGATGGCGGCATAGAGCTGGGGCACGTTGACCTGCCAGCTGGTGAACAGGCCGGCCAGCTCCGGTGTCTGGTAGGCCTTGGCCATGAAGGCCTTTACGGCCGCGTCCATGGCGTCGTAGCCTAGCGAGGCACGGTCCTCGATCTGCAGCTTGAAGCCGCCCGTCGTTCCGAGGCCGGCCACGGGGGGCGGCGGGAACATGGCGATAAAGGCTTCCTGGATGCTGCCGAAGGCCTGGTTGAGCTGGCCCGCCACGGCAGCGCCGCTCTGGTCGGCATGCGTGCGCTCGGCAAAGGGCTTGAGCGTGACAAAGACGATGCCCGAGTTGGAGCTGTTGGTGAAGCCGTTGATGGACAGTCCGGGGAAGGCGATGGCGTCCTCCACATTGGGATTGTTCTTGACGATCTCGCCCATGCGGCGGATCACGTCTTCCGTACGGTCCAGCGTGGCGCCATCGGGCAGCTGGGCAAAGCCGACCAGGTACTGCTTGTCCTGGGCCGGCACAAAGCCGCCGGGCACCAGCTTGAACAGGCCCCAGGTCGCGCCCACCAGCACGGCATAGATCACCAGCATCAGCGCCTTGCGGCCGATGACGCGCTGCACGCCGCCGCTATAGGCATCGGAGCCGCGGCGGAACAAGGCGTTGAAGCGGCTGAAAAATCCGCCCAGCACCCGTTCCATGCCGCGTGTCAGCGCGTCCTTGGGAGTGTCGTGGCCGCGCAGCAGCAGCGCGGAAAGCGCAGGCGACAGGGTCAGCGAGTTGATGGCCGAG